>Ga0209755_10001115_pt1 | contig 44243 bp, 44 predicted proteins | sample TergutCo191P1_FD_187301 | JGI IMG/M metagenome (GOLD analysis project Ga0209755, IMG submission 187301) | Cornitermes sp. P1 segment gut microbial communities from Petit-Saut dam, French Guiana - Co191P1 (SPAdes) (version 2) | ecosystem: Host-associated > Arthropoda: Insects > Digestive system... | reverse complement strand
GGGGGGGGGGGGGGTGGAGGCGGCGGTTCTTCTACCGGTGGCGGTGGAGGCGACGCACACCCTGTAAAGACAGAGGCAGTGAAAAAAGCCCCCATCAAAACGAGCAAAAGGATGATAGTTTTCTTCATAAGCACACTCCCTTCCATACATTCTAGTTTACCAGACCCATTTTGTCCATGAGGCAATGATGGAAAAACCTGGTATCTGCTGTTATTTTACTGCTTCGAAACCTTGTTTCAGATCCTCAATAATGTCGTCGATGTGTTCGGTTCCGATTGAAAGACGAACAGTGCATGGGCCAATTCCCGCAGCCTTGAGTTTGGATTCGTCCATTTGGGAATGGGTTGTAGAGGCTGGGTGAATCACCAGGGACTTAACGTCCGCAACATTGGCCAACAGCGAAAACAATTCCAGCTTTTCGGTAAAGCACTTCGCCTTTTCTATGCCGCCGGCAATCTCAAAGGTGAAGATTGATCCCGCGCCGTTAGGGAAATACCGATTATACAGCTTATGGTCGGGGTGTTCCGCCAAAGACGGATGATTCACCTTCTCCACCTGCGGGTGAGACTCCAGGAATTCAATCACCTTTAGCGTATTGGAAATATGCCGCTCTACCCTAAGCGAAAGGGTTTCCAGCCCTTGCAGAAACAGGAAGGCATTGAAAGGCGACAATGAGGATCCAGTATCGCGAAGCAGGGTTGTTCTGGCCTTTATAATGTAGGCCAGGTTTTTCACCGCATCGGTAAAGACCACACCGTGATAGCTTGGGTTGGGCTCTGACAGACCAGGGAACTTATCGTTCTGCGCCCAATCGAATTTACCCCCGTCAACAATTACGCCGCCTATGGACGTGCCGTGTCCGCCGATAAACTTTGTCGCGGAATGTACCACTATGTCTGCCCCATAGTCTATCGGTGTGAGCAGATAAGGTGTGGCGAAAGTGTTGTCAACAATAAGAGGTATGCCGTGGCTGTGGGCGACCGTGGCAACGGCCTCTATGTCTATAACCGTGGAATTGGGGTTGCCAAGCGTTTCGAAAAAGATTGCCTTTGTATTGGGCCGTATCGCCTTCTTGAAGTTTTCGATATCGCTGCCGTCAACAAAGGTAGTCTCGACACCCATGTCCTTAAAGGTGTTGGCGAAAAGCACGTAGGTACCGCCGTATATCTGCCCCGCGCTGACGATATGATCCCCGCTACGGGTTATATTCTGAATCGCATAGGTAGCCGCCGCCGCCCCAGAGGAAAGCGCAAGCGCGGCCACGCCCTTTTCCAATGCGGCAATGCGCTTTTCGAACACGTCCCAGGTGGGGTTCATTATTCTGGTATAGATGTTTCCTATCTCGGCCAGCGCGAAACGGTCTGCGGCGGACTTTGAGTTGGGAAACACATAGGATGTCGTCTGGTAAATGGGAACCGCCCGTGCATCCGTCGCGGAATCTGGCATTTCCTGCCCCGCGTGGACCTGGAGTGTCTCAAACCTGTAATTCTTGTTTGCCATTGCATTGCCTCCTGTCATGTAAAGTTTACCAAAAAAGAAAAGGCTTACGCAAGACATGGGGCTGGACAGCCTTCAGTATTATGTGCCACTACTGTAAGGAGTGAAGAAAAAAGGCGAACCTGGCAGAAGCAAGGACGAAATACGCAGTTTTACCATGAGCCAGGTCAAAGGCAAGGACACAAAAATAGAGGTCGCCTTTCGAAATGCACTATGGCATAGCGGCATACGTTACCGAAAAAATTACAAAGGCCTACCTGGAAAGCCAGATATCGCGATTACAAAACACAAAATCGCCATTTTCTGCGACGGGGAATTCTGGCATGGCAAGGACTGGAATATCGTAAGGGAAAAACTGAAAACCCGCCGCGAGTTCTGGATCCAAAAAATCGAACGCAATATCGAAAGGGACACCGGCAACGAAAGACAGCTTACGGCACTTGGCTGGACTATTCTGCGTTTTTGGGGCAAGGACATCGAAAAAAATCTTGATCTATGCGTTGCCGAGGTAAAGGAAGCGATACTCCAGACAAAAGTGGATTCTGTTGCAGCAGAATATGTGTATGAACTAATTGAAACCGACGAAGTCGATTCGGCTATAGAATCGTTGATAGCAGCCGAGCAAGCCCCAGAGTATGGTGGCCTTTAAGATTGAGCCCGGCGCAAACGATCATTTATAGCCAAACCCAGCCCCTGTTCCGGAGCAAGTTGCGCATGTATGCGCTTTGGGTTTAACCGATCCAGTTCGTGCAGGGTTTGAAAGAGTCGTGCCGCCGCCTCGACCGTGTCCCCCGTTCCAGAAAGGATTACGGTTGTAACGGCTTCAACCTCGTCACCTCTTCCATCCTGCCATGCACTGCGGGAAGCCGTGTCAAAAAATAGAAATGCCGCGCCGCTTTCTTTGAGAGGGGACAACGAGCGAATGGATTCCCCATCATGCACCGTTAATGGGCTGCGCGGGGCGTAATGATTTTTAAGAAGGCCGGGGGAAGGCATGGCACCGTTATTAGCAAGGCCACTGCCTATGGCAACCTGGCCGATCAACGCTTCGATTGCCTCTTTTGGCGTACCGCCTGGGCGTAGTATCGCAGGCTGCCCATCACAAAGATTAAGCACTGTGGATTCAACCCCAACCCGCGACGGTCCCCCGTCAAGAATAAGATCGACCTTTTCCCCCAACATTTGTGCAACATGTTCCGCCCTAGTCGGGCTTAAATACCCGAAGGGGTTTGCACTAGGGGCCGCCACTGCCCCGGTGGAAAGGGCAATAAGCCGCCGCGCAGTATCGTGGGCCGGAAGCCGAACCGCCACGCTGGGTAAGCCGCTGGTTGCAAGATCGGGTATCGCCTTTTGCTTGGGCAAAACCAGGGTGAGAGGGCCAGGCCATAGATTTTCCATTAACAAGGAAAGCGGTTTTCGTACCACGGTATCCAGTAGAGAAAGATCGGCCACTTTTTCCAGCATTCCAAGCTCGGCGATGTGGACAATCAAGGGGTCAAAACGCGGACGGCCTTTTGCCTCGAAAATTTTCGCCAGAGCCGCGGGGTTAAAGACATCGCCGCCAAGACCGTAAACGGTTTCGGTGGGAAAAGCCACAAGGCCACCTTGGGAAAGGGTTTGTGCCGCATGATGGATCGATTCATCGCTGGTTTTTAAAGTAGGCATGACATACGATACTGAAAACAGTTAATGTTTGGCAAGGGATCATCCCCAAAGCTCACCCTGGATGCACTTGTTGCTTTTTGCCTCCAATTCGGTAAAAGTCTCCATTCCAGACCATTCGCCAACAAGCAACGGCGACGATTTGTCATGGACCCGCATGTTTTCCAACACAACAGAGTGGCTGTGGTTCGCATAACAATACAGGCACCCATTAAGACAGGTATTGTACGCGCCAATGTCAACACTGGCAACACAGCCGCATTCAAGTCTCTGCGACTTGTCCTTTTTTATGTCAAGCGGACATCCTATAATTCGGCTGATAAGATTATCGTCAATGCATTTTGCACTTGCTGTACCATATTGGAATTTTTCGGCGCAGGTTTCGATCATCATGGGTGCCGCGTCCGCAAATTGCTTTGTGATTTTATGTTTTGTTTCCAAAGTGATGGGTTCCAGTTTTTGCCCCGACATGTTGCGTTCCGTTTTGGAATACATATCGATAAAACTGATTATTACCTTTTCTGTGTAACCGCGCAGTGCATCTGCAATCATGCCAAAGTTTTCGACATGATACGAAACAGTGTATTTCGTGTTAATAAAAATCGGATCATAACGCCAGACAACCCTATATGCTCCAATCCTGTCCGCAAGCCGCTTAAAAGTGTCAATGATTTTTGCCTTGTCGGGCAAATGAGTTTCTATTTCCTGCCCGTAAGGGGTTAGGGTAAACTGAAAATAATAGTGATACCCTTCCAGCTTGTCCAACAGGGGAATCATTGCCGTGGGGTTTTTAGTCCAGAACACAATACAATCGACAAGGTCGGGCGATAGCGTTATCTTACGCACTTGGCTTGCGTTCATAGGGTTGCGTACAAAGACAAAGCCTTCCCCGATGCGGTTAAAAAACCACTCGTGGAAAAATGCCGGTATGTCCGTCCGTCTTGACGCACTTAGTATCACTTCATTCAAAAACCAAAAAACGCTCTTCTGTTCCGTGGTTCCTTGTCCAGCAAGGAATTACAGAATGTTCAAAATCATGAGGCAGCTCCATTCTATAGCCAGGAAGCCAAATTCGTCAAGCCAGAGAAAAGGACATGGAACTGCTTGCCCTTGAAACCCAAACATTATTACCCGCAGAACATCCACGTAAGTTCATGTTTATTGTGATACAGGTGGACAAGCATGCTTTCGGGAATTCTCGCAAAACGTTTCGGCGTTTCAAAATCCACATTTCCAGTGCCGACAGTTCCCTGCATTTTAATCGTGCAGACAAATTTTCGGCACAGGCCAGAGGCAATCCACTTTTCGATCCAGTCGTAGAGTCTTGGTGGGTAACAGGCAAGGTCGCAGAAAAGCCAGTCCACGGGGCCAATGTCCTCTGGCTTTAGGGTAAAGGCATCGCGGCGCAGGCATTCAACGCCAGGCAGGGCGGCTATGCGGTCTTCCAGTGGGGCCTGGTCAACGGCAATCACGTTCGCCCCCAACCGCGCAAGTGCCCATGTCCACCCGCCAGGGCTTGCCCCAAGGTCAAGGCAACGTTCGCCCTGGCTTGGCCATTGGCGAAGCCGTACCAGTGCCTCCCAAAGTTTCAGGTAGGCACGGCTGGGGGGGCCTTCCTTGTCCTGCTCGAATTCAATCGCGCCATTGGGGAAAGGGCTGGAACAGCGGGCACTTGCTATAAGGGTACGCTCGTCAAGCAGGGTCCACGCGCCGACTGGGGTTTCGCCTAGAAGCCAGGGAAAGGGGCGGGGTTTTGCGCTGATCGGCGGCAGTTTGGAAGCAATAAGGGAACCCCGGCGAAAGCATGTGTGCAGGCAGGCGGCCCAGTTCCGCTGTATGCTGCGCAGGAAAGTTGCGGCTTCGTTTATCGAAGAAAATTCCAGACGGAAAGGTTCCAGCCAGCAATTTTGATACCAAAAGATATCGTCTTTAACAGCAAGATCCTGGTCGTGAAACAGTTGGCCTATACGGGTACTAGGCTTTTGCAGTTCGGCTATAAGGTGATTCTCGAAACCTGGAACAGGCTGGTACAACCGCCCCGAAAGGGGAACACAACTCATGTGTGGATTATACACCGCAGGGGTGAAAGTGTCAGGCAAACCAGCTATACTGCACTCAAGGAATTTCAAGTGACGAACCTTTTTGCCCCATTGTCGCGCGAAACCCGCCGCCTGCTTGACGGGGTTCCCGCGCTTATCGACAAAACCTTTCCCCTGCCTGGGCGTTTCAGATCCAAGCTTTCATCGGATGTAGCGGAACTTTCGCGGCTTCTTACGTCGGGCAGGGGCCAACGCGGTCTTTCCTATTTGGGGCGGCCCAACCTGCTTTCCGCGTACCTTCGCTTTTTTCTGCCGTGGAACCTGTATCGCCTTTGCCGCCTGTTGCCTGGCCTTGACATTAGGCTTCGTGCAAACGACATTGTGACGGACTTGGGCTGCGGCCCTTTCACCTTCGCCGCCGCCCTGTGGATTTGCCGCCCAGACCTGCGCCGCATTCCGCTGGAGTTCCAGTGCATAGACCGCAGTGGCCCCGCGCTGGAAGCGGGTAGGAAATTCTTTGCCTCGCTAGTTAGCGAGACACTTACAGGCAAGGCACTAACCAGCGAAACGCCAGCAAGCGAAACCAGCCCGTGGAAAATCCGCAGTTCCAAGGCCGAACTTGGCACGGGTAAAACAAAACCCGCCACGCTTGTATGTGCAGCGAACGTGTTCAACGAAATGTACGGCGACATTTCACGCTGCAACGCAGAAACCCTAAAACGCAACGCGGAAAAATCTGCTCGCCTGCTCGAAAATTATACTCTGGACAAGGCGGAATCCACGGTTCTGGTCGTGGAACCTGGCTTTCCCCGCTGCGGGGAATTCATCGGCCTACTGCGAAACGCGCTAATGGAACGGGGTCACCGCCCGCTTTCGCCATGCCCCCACGACAATGACTGCCCTCTTCTGGAACCTACTCAACTCTTGGGCAAAAAACGCTGGTGTCACTTCGCCTTTGAAACGGATGATGCCCCAAGGGCCTTGCAACGCCTTTCGGCATCGGCAAGGTTACCCAAGGAACGGGCCGTTTTAAGCTTCGTTTTTACCGAAACCACCAAAGCCCCCCAGGGGGATAACGCTTCCGCACAACAACAGGCGCGAATCATTTCCGATGCCTTTCCCCTACCCCGCCAGCGACTTGGCCGTTACGGCTGTTCGCGGCAGGGATTGGTCCTACTTGCAGGGGAAGAAAACCTTATCGAAAAGACCAGTTCCGGCGCATTGGTAAACGCCGTTCTCAAGAAAGGCGAAAGGGACGCGAAAAGCGGCGCACTCATTGCGGAACCAAGCGCGGTTCCCTAGGCACCCCTGCCGATATACCGTATTATCTCCCGCAGATCCCGAATCTTAGGTACACAGCATTTTTTGTGAACATTGTCTTCATCAAACAACAGGGCCTTGCCGCCTATGTCAGCGAAACCTTCGGCATAGGACGGAACATCGTCGATAAACAACACCTCGAATGCCTGTACGCCAAGAGTATTAAGAGCGTTTTCAAAAACATCGCGCCTGGGCTTGCCAACAAAATTGTTAATGCGAATATCAAAAATATGGGTAAAGAGATCGGGTATACCCAGCTTGTCCAGGATCAGGTCGGCGTGTTCCTTGGGTGCGTTGGTAAGAATCGCCTTGGGCATTTTTATGCCAGAAAGAAATTCCCTAAGATCGTCATCGCGTGGAAGCGCGTCCGCCTCGCCTTCGGGGTGGGCGGCGGCAAGATAGGCCTCGATATCGGTAAAGCCCTTTTCCGCCATAAGCCATTCCAGGCAGGTGCCATACTTTCCCTTGGCCGCCTTTCGTTCCCGCCAGGCTTCCGCGCCAGAAACACCCAGAAAATCGGCGGTAAATTTCTTCAAACGTTGTTCAACGTTGTCCTCCAGCCCATAGCGAGCGGAGTAAAGAGTATTGTCCAAATCAAAAATTAAGTACTTGAGCATATCGTATTATACCGGGAAATCTTTCCCATTGATACACTGGCCCTCCCGTAATAAAGGGCCAGTATACTCGCTTATTCCAGGGGTGGGAAGTACCCGCCCGCATCCCGTCCCGAACGTTCCATAAGGTAAACTTCCGCCTCAAGGGGGAGCCAGGCCCTGCCGAAATCGGTGGGAAGACTCGACCTAAAGCTTATGGTATACAACCCGCTGGGAGAGTGGGCGATACCTTCGATCATTTCCCTTATTCCTTCTGGGCGGAACAGGAAAAGAGCCTGTCCGCCTGTCTGGCTGGCTAGGTAAACCAGCTCCTGGGAGGGGGGGGCATTACCGACGATGACGGCGTTAAATATGATGGCATTGTTGGCCATATATGCCGCCAGCTCGGAAAGGCTGTATTGCTCGAAAGCCAGGTCGCCAAGGTTTCCAGAACCGACATACACGACGGACCGCTTTTGCTCGCCTGCCAGAAGATCCGTGGCCGCAAGACGCAGCCCCAGATCGAAACGCCAACGGTTGCTAAAACTTGCCGGATTCCCCCGCGCGGCTACATCAAGGGCGTTTTCGTGTCGCTCGTGGTGTGGGTGTTCCCCAGCGGAGATTACCGAGCGTATACGCCCATTGGTTCCAAGGGCACTGTTTATATCCCGTATCGCCATAGCAAGGTTGTCCCGCATGGCAAAGGTTTCCGGCGAACGTTCCATTAGCACGGAAACCTCGGAGCGATTTATACGATAGGCTGGCGTGTGGAATTCCTGCCCGGCAACCACGCGCCCCCCTTCGGTAAGAACGAAATTAAGCCCTTCAAGCCCCACGATTGGGCGGCGTAGCCTGTCCTCGACACGAACCTCCACCGTAACCAGCGGGAATCGTTCCGCGTAGACGCGCTCGATCTGCACGAAAAGGCCAGATGCAAGGTCTTCGAAGCGGGTAAGCAGGGATACCTCGCTGCCGTCAAAGTTCACGGCCAGAAGATTGCCGTTGGCATCCATGTCCGCGCTAATGACACGGGTTCTGGCGTTCCCGACCAGCCCAAGCTCGCGCACGATCGCGGTATTAGGATCGACAAGCAAGATGCGGTTTCCGTCCGCCACCAGAATCCTGCCATCGGAAATAAACCGCAGGCTTTCCGGTGCCAAAAGACCCTCGGTAAGAATTCCCAGGTGGTTTCCGTTATGGTCAAAGGTGTAGATGCGCCTGGACAGGGAATCGGCGACGAAGACCCGACCATCCCGCGCGGCGATACCAGTGGGGGAACGAAAGCCATGAAAGTCGGCACCGCGAACCCCGAAGGAAAGAATGAAAAGGCCGTCTGGGTCAAACTTGGAAACGCGCCTGTTCCCAAAATCGACGACGTAAAGATAGCCATGTTCGTCAATGGTCATGTTCTTGGGGCCGATGAACTGCCCTTCACCGCGCCCCCTGGAACCGATGTGTCCAACCCAGCCACCCTGGGCATTAAGTATGCTTACCCTGCCGCCACGGTATTCCGAAACGTACATGCGACCATCCAGGCCCCGGACAAGATCGTAAGGGCGGTCGAAACCCTGAATCGGGCCGCGTCTGCGCTCCATGACCGTGCCGTTGACACCGACCCTTACGATTTCGTTGCTGCCAAACGCGACAACCCAGGCGGAACCATCGCTATTGGGAAGGACCGAGGTAGGTTGCCGGTAAATTACCTGCTCCCCAAACATCCCCGGGTAACGCCCGGACTGGACGTAACGTACATTGTCGTTTGCCACGGGAAGAAAGGTGCGGCGGTTCGAGATCGTTTCGATGCGGCTGGCAAGGATCATCCCCATCTCGGTGTTCCTGCCGTAAGCCTCGACCGCAGCCCGCCACTGCTGCAAGGCGATGTTCTCGAAACCGGAACGGTAATACGCCCTGCCCAGCCAATCCAGAATGATCGCCTCGCCCGGCCTGAACGCAAGGGCCCGCTCGAAGGCGAGAATCGCCTCGTTGAACGCGAAACGGTTAAAGGCCTGAACACCAATACGGAATTCCCTTGCTGCATCTATCGCGTTTATATCATCGCCACCTGTTATGTGGCCCCGCACCCCACCGGCCTGTCCCGCAAGAAGCAGCGGAACCAACACGAACAGTAGAGCAGCGACAAAAATACGTTTTCTCACCCAACCCCTCCGGTAACTATCCGCAGGTGCTCCTTTATCATGGTTTCCTGCGGGGCAAGCTCAAGGGCCTTGCGCAGCCAATCCCGCGCGGCCATCGGCTCCTTACACTTGTAACAGGCCCAGCCAAGGGAATCCAGGTATGCGGCGTTCCCAGGCTGTATCTCCACTGCCTTGCGACAGAAGCGCAGTCCTTTCACCGGGTCTATTCCGGTATCGACCAGGATATAACCCATGCTGTTAAGCGCGGTGGTGTTGTTTTCCTCTAGCTTCAGTGCCTTTTCGTAATACTCTATGGCGTGTCGATAATGCTTTCTGGAATACGCCGCGTGAGCCATAGTGTTGAAAAGCTGGGCCGATTCAAAGCCCGTCTCCAGAAGCCGCCTTAACTCGAATTCGGCCATCTTGGGGCGACCGATTATAACATGAATATAGGCAAGGGTCATGCGGCACTGGTACACACGAAGAAACTCATTGCTTGCCGCAACGACTTTTTCCAGGTACGGCAACGCCTCGTTCATTTTTTTGAGTTTCGTAAAGCAGAGGCCCAGGTAATAGGAAAGCTCCACCCTTTCCTTTGTCCGCAGGTTGGCTCTATCGACAAAGAGAAGCTCCTGTAGGGAATCCTCCCAACGTTTAAGGTTGAAAAGGCGCATTCCCTCTCTAAGCCTAAGCTCGTCCGGCCCTATGGCATCCTGCACCTTTTTCCCAGACACGGTCGAAATCACCGAACCGGACCTGTTCTTCCTTTCCGTTACATGCGGCACCTGAGTCCTGATAAAAGGCTCGTTGATAACAGGCTTTCCGCCAAAGGCACGGCTCCCGCCCGAAAGGTTACCCTTCATTTTTATGCTCCCTCCCCAATAACATCTTTCATCGATGCTGGTTTACATGTTCCAATAACACTGGGTGAATAAAAACCTCGCTTATCGAAGCGTTGTTTTCCAATATCGTATTCCAGTCCGACCCCCGATTAGGCTTCGCCTTTACCTCTTCCAGCTTGGCGACGCAATAGCTATTGCCGTCCCGCGCATGATAAACGTCTATGCTGTCATCGTAATACCGCAAAGACGGAAACGAATGAACCAAACTCGGGGGCTTTTCCTCCTGGTTCGGAATATTCACGTTGACAAACGAATCCGGCTTCCAGTACGACAGCATTTCCCCAAAACGTTCCATGACAAAGGCGACGGCCATATCCCAGTTCCACGTTTTCCAATCCGTGCCTACAAGGGAAAGCGCCAGCGAGGGTATGCCGTAAAACGCACCCTGCCTGGCCGCCGCCGCCGTTCCAGAAAAGACGATATCGGTTCCCAGGTTGGCACCCCGGTTTATGCCGGATATTACCAGGCCCGGGGGCGTTCCGTCTCCCGTTTCTGCGATGCTCAGTTCCGGTATGCCACCCCTCAAGGCCACGACCACGCAGTCCGCGGGCGTACCATCAAAGGAATAGCTGTCCCTTTCAATTTCGGCAAGTTTTCGGGATCCCTTGAAGAAAGATATGGAATGGGACACACCAGAAGCGTCAAAGGATGGGGCGACCATGAAAACCCTGTGTCCGGCTTCGCGAAGGGCGGCGGCAAGCAGCAAAATACCAGGGGAATCGGCCCCGTCGTCATTGGTCAAAAGTATACGCATCGGTACTCCCTTGAAATATTTTTCTAAATAACGCGACTTCCAGTGGCGATTTTTACCTCGTGGAACAGCGGATGAAAGCCAAATATCCGTTCGTAATCGTCAAGCCGCTGGCGGTATTCCTCTATGGCCTCGTTTTTTACGATGGCATAGGTGCATCCACCAAAGCCATGACCCGCCATACGCGCCCCGAATACCCCAGGAGTCTCCTGCGCCCGCTTTACCATCCAGTCTATTTCCGGGCAGCTTATCTCGTAAAGGTCCCGCAGGCCCTCGTGCGAATGAAATATCAAACGCGAAAAGCCGGTCATGTCGGCGCGGCGAAGAAGCCCGGCGGCATCGGATACCCGTTGAATCTCCTGCACCACATGCAGGCTTCTACGGCGTGTTTTTTCCGGAAGGTTTCCCATAGATTCGATAAGGTCCAGCGCGGCGAATTCCCTTAGACTTGCCCCCCTGCGGCCCTGCGAGAGCGTTTCCAGCGCGGCGGCAACGCTTTCTTCCCTAATATTCAGTTCGGTTTCTACCCCTATGCGCGGGACGCGGGAATCGGTAATCACGATTTTGCAGCGCGAAAAAGGCGATTTGATTTTTGTCACTCTAAGATTGGATTCATCCACCACAAGAAACTGATCGGATCGCGCCGAAAGCCCTATAAGATAATCCACAAGGCCAGGGTCTTTCTCGAAGTACAGCAAATGAATGGCCGCCAGCTTTCGGGCCAGATCCACCTCGCTTACTTTTGCCTTCAGAAGCCCCCGCAGTGCGACTGCCGAGGCAACCTCGATTGCGGAGGACGACGCAAGCCCGACATGCTGGGGAATGTCCCCCATTATTGTGAAATTAAGGCCCTTTACAGGAAGGCCCATATCGACGAATAGCTGTATGGCAACTTTCGCGTAATTCGCCCAGCGGTCTTCTCTTTTGTATTTAAGGCTTGCCAGGGTGGTTCGCTTGCGTTCACCAAGATCGGGGGCATAGAAACGCAGGGAACTGTCCCTTCTGGCACTTACGGCGACCCTTATGCAGCGGTCTATGGCAGCCGAAAGGTACAGGCCCGTACCCAGGTTGCCGTGCTCGCCCAGAAAATGCATTCTGCCAGGTGACTGGGCGATAACGACAACGCCGGTTTCCACCATGATCGCTTCCCTGCCGGCGCGTTTTGCCGCAGAAAGCCCCTCCAACCGGTTTGCATCCAGCTCATATTCCTTGCGGTGGACAGTACCAATATCCAACATTATATCCTGCAAACCTCACATCTTTCCGCGCCAGAGCCCTCGAAAGCTGCCCGTGGGCCTTCACGAGATTATACAAAAAAATGCCGGCTTGTTCAAGAAGCAGCTTTTAAATGAAGGCCATAAAATTCAAATAATTTTGCCTTCTCGCATCATGCAGTCTTCGCAATACCGACCTTGTTGATGCGGTTGCCGTCCATATCCAGCACCGTAAAACTATACCCCCGGTACGTGAAACTGTCACCGGCAGAAGGAAGCTCCCCGGCAAGGGAAAGCACCAGGCCAGCAAGCGTGTGGTAGTCGCCAGAACCGTCAAGACCGGGCAGGGAAAGAATGCCGGCTATATCGTCGATATTTGAGCTGCCGCTTACGATTAGCGAACCGTCCTCGTTTTGCACGGTTCGATCCTCTTGCTTGGCGGGGGCGGCAAGTTCCCCGACGATTTTTTCCATAAGGCTCCAGGCGGAAACCATGCCAGCGAAGCCGCCGTACTCGTCCATCACAAAAAGGAAGTCGGCCTCGCCCCGACGAAGTGCCTCGAAAGCCTTTAGCGCGGGCATGGTCTCTGGGGCGAACGATGCCTTCTTCATTATGGCCTTAAGGCCCGTAGGACCCTGGCCTTTTAGCGACTCGGAGGCAAGGTCCAGGATTATGTCCTCTAGATAGGCCGCGCCGATAATTGCGTCCAGGGTGCCATCGACCACGGGAAAACATCGCTGGGTTTTGTGTTCCAGCACCTTGTCCAGTATGTCCTGGGCTGGCATGTTCACATCCAGCCACTGCACCTCGGAACGATGAGTCATGAAAACGCCCAAGGGCCGATCCCCAAGGTAAAACACGCCCTCCACCATGGCGCGTTCCTTGCTTTCGACAATGCCAGACTTCTCGCCCTCGATTAGGGCGTGGCGAAGCTCGTCCTCTGTCATGCCTTCCCTGTCCGTTTTCGGGGGGAATACCCGGCGAAGCAGCTTGCCTAATATTCGGCCTAGGAACATAAAGGGCAGCAGCGGCAAGCCCAGAACCTTTACCGGCTTTAGAAGGGCGGCGGCTATGCGTTCTGGCGCGAAACGGGCCGCGTTTCTGGCAAGGTAATCGGTGATCAGTATAACGAAAACGATAAGCACGGCTAGAATCGCGACGTAATAGATCGCCGCATTTGTGGTTGGTCCGACCCAGAAGGAATAGGAGCCTCCAACCACTGTGTCAAAGAAAAGCGGTATTATCGCAACTTCCAAGCGCCCAACGAACAACCCAGCAAAAGCCGCCGCGATGCTCCGCAGGGCGTGCATCCAAAAGCTGGCCACGGCAAGAGGCCTGCCAGGGCTTTCCAGCGTGTCCAGGACTTTCCTGAACCTTGCGGCCTTGGCTATCTCCCTGCGATAGCCCACGCTTCCCTGGCGTTTAGCCGCCGCGCGTTTTTCGGCATCGTCGGCCTCGCGAATCAGGCTGGCCTTTCTGGCCGCCTTTAGGGACTGCTTGAAAAGGGAGAAAAAAACACTCGCGAAGATAAGAACGACGGCGACGACCAGCAGGAATAAATGACCGGGGCCCTCCATGACTACCCCTCAACCTCCTGAGAGGAGAGGGCGCGGACGACGGAAACCCCGTCCTCGCTGGTCTTTATGGTCACAACCGTGCCATCCAGATTGGTCTGTCCCAGAATCTGCACAACTGGATAGTACGGCTTTTTCGGGTTTATGTCAACAACCTGCCCCTTTTTCCCATCGGACAGCATTACGTAAAGCCCAATGGGGAAAACAGACAGCGAGGATACCAGCGCACGTATCACCTTTTCGTTGTACCGCTTCTCGTCGTTTTTCAGAAGCTCCATCATCCCGGTATGGCTATCCACGGCCTCCCTATGGGGGCGGGCCGCTGAAATTGCCGCATAGGAACAGGCCACCGCGATGATCTTCGAATACAGGTGAATATTTTCCGCCGTTTTTTGCTTGGGATAACCTTTCCCGTTCTCTCGCTCGTGATGCTCAAGCACCGCCCTGCTGACCGTCGGGGGGAAGTCGAACGACTTCAAAAAGTTGTAGCCGATAATGGGATGTATATAGATAAGCTTTTTTTCCTCGTCGGTAAGTTCCCTTTTGCCAAGATAGCTTTCGGGTGGAAGCCTAAGCATTCCTATTTCGTGCAATAAGGCGGCTATACCCAGCTCCATAAGCCATTGATCCGAAAACTTCATGGCATCGCCGATGACAACGGCTATAATGGCCGTGTTTATGGTGTGGAAAATAAGGTAGTCCTCGTCCTTTGCAATAGTTTGCGACTGCACCTGTAGGATTAGCCGGTAATCCCTCCGAATCGCATCCAGGATTACCTTGAAGTTCCCAACCAGAAAACTAAAGTCCAGATGATTCCTGGTTGCAAACCTGTCAAAAAGCGTGCGCACATATTTTTCGAACGAAACGTGAAATTTTTGGGCCGATGCCAGCCTGTCCATGTCGGGCATCATGGAAGTAATCGCTGTCGGATCCTGTCGGCTGGACTTCACATCTATCGGCGGCGGGGCGTTTTTCGATGGATCGCCTTCGCATAGGACATTGGTAAAGTCCCATTCGGTCAGATAACCCACCAGGCTCTTGTTAAAAATCATTTCCGGAGCGGCCACGACAAATTTCTCGTCCAGGAACACTGTCTTGCTAAAGTGACTGGGAAGCGGTATCTCCTTAACTACAAAACTTTTCATGTTGACGCGCCCTTTCTTTTTCCTCTATCATTTGTTCCACAGGACTACTGCTTTTTCCGGATACGATAACTCTAATGCATTTTCCGCCGCATTTCCACTGGATTGCGTGGCCGGTCAGCAGTCATGTTAAGGAGCAATGATGGTGAAGGTTGAAAAGTCATCGAAGCTGGATAACGTATGCTACGATATCCGGGGGGCGGTCCAGAAAGAGGCGAAACGGCTTGAGGACGAGGGTTTCATAATCACCAAGCTGAATATAGGTAACCCCGCGCCCTTCGGGTTCAACGCCCCCAGCGAGATTATGCGTGATATGATTGCCAACCTGCACAACGCCCAGGGTTACGGCGATTCCAAGGGGCTGTTCGCCGCCCGCAAGGCCGTTATGCACGATTTCCAGAACAAGGGTGTTATGGACGTGGAAATCGAGGACATATACATCGGTAACGGTGTAAGCGAGCTTATAGCCATGTCGATGCAGGGTCTTTTGAACCCCGGCGACGAGGTTCTGGTTCCCATGCCAGACTATCCGCTGTGGACTGCGGCCGTGACGCTTTCGGGTGGCACGGCGGTTCATTACCTTTGCGATGAATCCAACGAATGGAACCCGGACATTGACGACATACGGGCCAAGGTAAGCCCCAGGACCAGGGCCATAGTGGTAATCAACCCCAACAACCCCACCGGTGCGGTATATGACAGGTCCATACTGGAAGATATCGCCGCCGTGGCCAGGGAAAACGACTTGATTGTGTACGCCGACGAAATCTACAGCCGCATCGTTTACGACGACGCTGTGCATATCCCAATGTCAACGATAGCCCCGGACATTCTTACGGTCAGCTTCGACGGGCTTTCCAAAGCCTGGCGTTCGGCGGGTTTTCGCGCCGGGTGGATGGTCCTTTCGGGTAACAAGAAAAGGGCCACTGGCTATGCCGAGGGTCTTGAGATGCTTGCCAGCATGAGGCTTTGCGCGAACATGCCAGCCCAGTTTGGCATACAGACAGCCCTTGGCGGGTACCAAAGCCTAAAGACCTTGCTGCTTCCCAGCGGACGGCTGCGAGAGCAGCGGGATGTGGCGGTAAGCATGATTAACGAAATACCAGGGCTTTCCGTCGTAAAACCAAGGGGTGCGCTGTACTGTTTCCCCAAAGTTGACGTTAAGCGTTTCGACATTGCCGACGACGAAAAGTTCATGCTGGATTTGCTACGCGACAAGCATATTCTTTTGGTCCACGGCACGGGCTTCAACTGGAAGGCTCCCGACCACTTTCGCATAGTTTTTCTACCAGACAAGACAACCCTGGCCGATGCCATGCGGAAAATCGACAGTTTTCTTGCGGGCTACAAGCAAAGCCGCTGAGCTTTCTTAAGTTAGGGAACACTTTTGATAATCGGACTTGCCGGAAGCTACTGCGCGGGGAAAAATCACGTCGCCGCGATACTTTCAACCCGGGGGCTTCCGGTTCTGGACGTTGACAAGCTGGGACATGTCTGCCTGGAAAATCAAAAGGCGGCGGTTTTCGCGCGGTTTGGGGATGAGGTAAAGGCCCCAGATGGCTCGGTAAACAGGAAGGCACTGGGGGCAAAGGTCTTTGGGAACAAAACCGAGATGGCCGCGCTGGAGGCAATCGTGCATCCGGAGGCAAATCGCATGACTATGGAGTGGGTTACCGCTTTCAGCGGGACCGCCGAAGGCGGGACCTCCACGGGCGGGAAAACCTGCGTTGTCAACGCCGCGCTGCTCCACAAAAGCGCGGTTTTCGATAAACTGGACTGCATAATCCTTGTCCGGGCACCCTGGCTTGTCAGACTTGTGCGGGCAAGAGGCAGGGACAAACTGCCATGGATCGATCTGCTGCGCCGGCTTTCAAGCCAGAAGCAATTTACATCTCAATATCTCGCCGGGAATGCCGATATTTACATTGTAGAAAACCCGGGAATTGGGAAACCGGTATCATCACAGCGTTCTGACCATGGAAAACCGACACGGGAAAACGGGCTGGAACAAAGAATCGATGAAATCCTGGCGAAACTGAAACCGGAAACATAGAACGCACCAAGGGAGGGTTCGAAAGTTCATGGAAAAGAAAAAATTGTTGCTGGTAGCGGTATCGGTAGGTGTAGTGCTGCTGATCCTGATAGGCATTCCCCTTATGGTAATCAATCCCAGGCAACCCACTCAGCCCCCACCCACATGGCATGCCGTACCACCACAGGCAAATGACGGGTTCGCAAGGCCCGTGCCACCCGTACCGGCAGAACATATTCCTAATTGGGCCCAAGAGCCGATCACCGAAGCACCCGTGATACCAGCCATTCCAGTGGAAACACCCCAGCCACCTGTACCAGTACGCCCACCAGTAACCCAAGAGGATGATACCCCGCGCGTAACGACGATAACCGTACCGGCACCCCGTGCGGCAGCGGTTCCGGACACCCCAGCGGTAGCTGCTAGGCCCGCCCCAGCAAGACCAGCACCCGCGCCCGCAGCCAGGCCCCCTGCGACGGCGACTAGGCCACCCGCAGCAGTGGCACCTAGACCCGCACCTCCGGCGGCGGCGGTGGCAACCCGCAACAACTTCTGGGTCCAAACGGGGGCCTTTAGCAGCAAGGTACGTGCGGAAATCGTGAAGGAATCGCTGGAAGCCAAGGGCATCGCCTCGATTATCGAAAATCGTAACATCAACGGCAGAACCTGGTATCGTGTCCGGGTGGGGCCGTACCTATCCGAAACCGAGGCAAACTACTGGCTCGCGCTGGTAAGGTCCATCGACGGTTTCGCCGACAGCCAGGTACGTGTGTCACAGGCACCCATAAACTGAAACAATGGGGGAACACTATTGTTCCCCCATTGTTTGCGACAGGCAATAAGCACAGTTTTCATAAATTCGCACTTTCCTTCTTGCGCCCAGTCCATTTGAGCACTAATATTAACAATGTGGAAAGAATGACGGCTTCGGCGAAACGAGTTCGCTCGCCTATTGTTGATGGATTATTTTACCCGGACAATTCCGCAGGTGTAATGTCATTTATGATTGACATAGGACTAAAGCGCGGAAGGGGAAGCCAGGCACGGGCAATAATCGCGCCACATGGAGCATGGGAGATTTCCGGTAATCTTGCGGGGGCGGCTTTTGCTTCGGCGGCAGGCCGATGTAACCCATCGAGAATCGTCATTATGGGGCCAATCCACAACAACCTGGAAGAAGGCATTTTTTTATCGAACTCGCATTCGTTTCAGACACCGCTTGGGGACATACCCGTGGATCAGGAAGCATCCGGGTGGCTCGAATCGTACAGCCCGCTTATTTCCGTGAACGATATCCCCCACCTGCACGAGCACTCAATCGAGGTGCTGCTTCCCTTCGTGAAATATTTTTTTCCGAACTCAAGCATCGTTCCAATATTGATGGGTGGGCAAAAGAAGCAGCATACTCGCATTCTGGCCGACGCCCTTCACGCGGCTTTCGAGCCAATCGTGGAGGACACCCTGCTGATTGTTTCATTCAACCTGACCGTTTATCCAGACAACCCAGCGGAACTGGAAACGATCGAGGAATGCATGAGACTTTTCAGGGAGGGTAAACTGCGACAACTGCACACGGCTTTTGAAACTGGCAAGATTACTGGCTGCGGCGGCGCGTTGGTAACCGCGTTGCTGCAAAGCACTCTGCTTAACGGAACGCGCCCCTACTTGGCATCCGAGTCGCTGCTAAGTGCCTTGGGTGAGCAGGACAAAACCGTGTACTATGGGGCCTTTTCGTTTGTTTAAAGGGCGGATATAAAATGAAAGTATCACTATGCATCGCATTGTTGATTTTGCTGTCGGGAGTCGCGGTTTTTGCGCAGACCCCTGGCAGAACACCGGTCAACGGCGAACTTGCGCTTCGTGCATTGCAGGAAGGTTTTCCAGACAGGGTAAGCGAGATTGCCTTTATCGACAACGACTGGACGGTCAGAGTCGCTGGCCAGCTCTTTTTCTGGGCGGAAGGCAGGCTGCTTCCCGAGGCCGAAAGGCATCTTACTGATTATTTCGGGCCGCATTCTTTTTACACAATTCCAGAAAGGGTCCCTTCGCCTTCCGATTTTTCCCCCCAGTATATTGAACTGCTGCGTGAACGAAGCAACAGGAATGCACGAATGGCACGCAGAGATGTTCACCGGGCGTTTCAGGCAGCCTTGTATGGGGGCAGTACCCGCAGGGAGATCGAGGCCATGCAGAGAAGGGTGCAGTTCCTTGGCTTTAGGGTAACCGTTCACAAGGACATAGTTTATGCCCTTGCCAGTGTCGAGGCCGAAATCATGGAATGGTACGGGGCGAACGCCTTTATCGCGACTCTGGGGAGCATTGCGGGATACAGCTGGAGGCAGATTGCGGAAACACAAAGGATGAGCTTTCACAGTTGGGGCCTTGCGATTGACATACTGCCCAGGAACCACGGCAGAGAGATAATCTACTGGCTATGGGAACAAAGGCGCAACCCAGACTGGATGCTAATTCCCCTGGAAAACCGCTGGAGCCCGCCGCCACAGGTAATCGAGGCTTTTGAGCGGCAGGGCTTTATTTGGGGCGGGAAATGGGCGTTTTTCGACAACATGCATTTTGAGTTCAGGCCAGAATTGCATGCATATACACGTCTGCTAGCTGGAAACACCCGAAGAATCGTAGGTTACGGTAGAAGTCTGCACCATGTCTATCCAGACAATCTTCGGCCTTAGCTTCCCCCTTCGTGGCATCTTCTACACTTTTGACATAAGCTGCGGTAACAGTCACTACTTCTAGTCGCATGAGCGGGGCTTTGAATATGTCACTCACATTTCCCAAGCTTTTCCGCGTCGGCAATATCCATCTTTCTTCCGCTTGCGATTTTGTTCTTGACCAAGTCGTTTCTGGAAATCACAAAAATGTCAGTGCCTTCAACGTTTATTGTCTCTTTTCTCTGAAAACAATCATCTATGTCAATGCCGTCGGCTTCGTTGATTATATCAATCTGTACTGGGGAGCTTCCTATTCTTATGACATACCCTTTTTTCCTGAATTGTTCTATGTCAATAGGCGGCGCACCGAAGATAAGCAAAGCTTTTTGCAATTTTTCCAAGTTTTCGCTGTCAATTGAAATGAGGAAATCTATGTCTTTCGTTGCCCGCGGATGACCGTGTATCCCCACGGCCCAGCCGCCGACAAGCAGATATCGCACATCATTTGAGTTTAAGCATTGTATGAATTCTTTGAAGTCGTCCGGTAGTTGCCTCTTCGCCATAGAAACATTCCCTTAAAAAAGTTATGGTTTGTAGTTTTTCCTCGATTGTCGCATGCTTCCAGTACTCCTTGTCATTGCGTTCAAGCACATCTTTTTTTGCGATAACAATTTGAGATCTATCAATTCTTGCAGTTTGCATATACACCTCCTTCCCTATGGTCACGCAATGGTATCCTCGCCGCACGGTATGGCTGTCACCAAAAAGGCGAAATAAGATTCCCGTGATACCACACTACCCCAGCTTGCCCAACGCGGCGACCGCCGCACCAAAAAGACTGGCCTGGTCCACTGGTGCCATAACGTAAGGCCTAGGCATTCCATCCACAAGCATGGTATGCAACCATGAGTCAAGCGAACGGCGCATACCCTTGCAGGCCATGTAGGTGGTTCCTTCAACGGCAATGCGCACTGGGGCATATGGTTCGCTACCAGGCCGCAAGTCTAGCGAGGACATCATGCGTTTTACCGTGGCGGCCAGCACCGAAGCGGCAAACATGGCCCCACGTTCGACGATAATCGAGAAAAGGTACTGCACGGAAGCAATCGCGTCGATTTCGCTGGGGTCGAACAGCGAACCCAGGGGGCCTTGTTTTACGGTTACGGCAAAGGGATCACAACAAAATTCGTTAACGGTTTTGGTATCAAGCCCAGGCAGGGCAAGAAACTCTTCGGACTTCTCAAATCGGATAAGCTTGTCCCGCACGGCCTGTTTCAGAATATGCATCGTCAGCGGCCCCAGGTACGCCCCAGACGTGGCTTTTTCCAGAGAATAGGCACCAGGAGTTTTGGTAGTATCATCAAATTCGCGATCCAAAGCCCCCCTGCAACGAAGGCCGAAAGTGCCGGTTTCGCAGACGACAATCTGCGGGGCATCCTTCGATTCAAACCCGATTTTAGGAATGCTGGTTTCTGGGTACGCGGTGTTGAAACCAGTCCCAAGTATAAAGCCGATTACAGGTCCGTCCCCAGATATCGCCGCCAGACCGGAAAGCAGAGTCGCCGCCGTGTCGTTCAGCATAACGATTGGCCCATCGTAAACGCGGCCTTTGCGGGCCAGTGCCTGACGCAGCCCTGCGCCTATGGCCTTTCCGATAACGTCGGGCGCGTCGATTTCCTTGCTGAACGCCAACAGTATGCCGTCGGCATCGGGCTGTATGTCCATGTGATACGAAAAAGTAAAACCTATACCCTCGATGTCGGAAGAATCCCCAAGCACGGGAAGCACGGCATCGGCAATCATGTCGAAGAACCTGTCGGCACTGACCCTGCCAGTAGTGCCGGGCATTGGGTGCTTCTGCGTGCCTTCGGCAATGGCCCTGCCCTCGCCGTCAAAGCGCACACGGCTGACCCGCAGGTTTGTCCCGCCAGCATCCAATGCCAGCACGGTCTTTCCAGCCTGCACCCTAGACAAGGGCGTTATGTACGAAGGTATCATCGGCAAGCTGGAACCGCGACCGTCAAGCCCCCGTTCCATGTCGATAAGCACATCCTTTACCAATGCCATTGGATCGAGGCTGTCGTAGTGAAACCCGTAATACCGGGCGAAATCGGACAATTCCCTGGGGTTAAAGCATGAGTGCATAAGTCGCCTCCTGTGTTAGGCTTTCCAATTGCCTTTCAGTCCCACACCGCCTTTCTTATCACAATTCGCCTTATTTTGTCAAATACACATCATCTATTGGACCATCGTGAAACACGATTTTCGTAATATTCAAGGTCCAATTCATGCTGTGGCCGTACTGGTTAAGTTGCAGGCTCATCCCATCGTTAAAAACAAGGGTGGGGTAAGTAAAGACGTTACTGCCTGTCTCCAGGTTCGGGTATCGATCGCCATGAGCCTTGTCAATATCCGCCCACGAGTGGTAGCGGTTTTTGATGATTATAGACATTGTCGTGTTTGCGATATGGTTTTCCACGTCGTCTATAAAGATAGTGATGTTCTCGTAGCTGTTCCATCCCTGCGGGAAGTGAAAGCCCAGAAGAGCAGAGGCATCGCCGGCGAAGGTATACGAACTGTCCGCGTTGCGGGCCGTATTCGCGGTATCGCCGAACACGTTAAAGTCCGGGTTTTTTACGACTATGAAGTTCTTGTCCATGATTTGGAATTCTACCTTTGCTATGTGGATTTCCCAATTGGTGCTATGCCCAAAGGTTTCGTTCAGCTGAAAACTTACGGCCCCGCTGGAAAACACGGAGACCGGGTATGTAAGGGTGGTTTCGCCCTCGTCAATCCAGGGGTGCGGACTTATGGCAACGCTAGGGGTCCAAACTTTGTACCCGTCCTTGACAATAAGGGCCATCGCGCCGTCATCGGGACGGTGGTTCTTGGATTTGAGCGAAAAAACGACACGGTCGAATTTGTCCCAGCCATCTGGGAACTGCAAACCTATGCCAGCGGATCCTGCCGCACCATCAAAGATATACGTGCCGTCCCGTCTGCGTTTTACGCCTCCAATATCACCGTAAATCGAAAGTTCAGGATCATTGATGTACACGTGTCTCTTCCCCCTTCCGTGCCTAACACTGCCATGGCATTATACACCACACATGCGGAAATGACAAGAACGGGAAAAATATGTATCGCGGAATCAGCCAATGTACACGTCGTCTATGGGGCCATCGTGTAGCACTATTCTGACCACACGTATGGTCCAGCTATTGCTGAATCCATACTTGTTAATCTGCAAGCTTACGCCATCGGTAAAAGCCTGTGTCGAATAGCTGATTATATTGTCGCCAATCGCGATACGCGGGTATTGTTCGTGGGCTTCGTTCACCGTCGTCCATACGTGAAACCCGTCCTTGACGATAAGGCACATCGACGTATTGCAGACATGGTTTTCCACGCCCTCGATGAAAAAGGAAACGTTCTCGAAGTTTTTCCAATTCTGCGGAAATTGAAAACACAAAAGGGCGGATCGTTCCCCGCGAAAGGTGTACGAGCCGTCCGCGTTAAGGACTTTGTTCGTGGCAAGGCCGTGTATATCAAAACTGGGATTATCTATGGCTACGGGCTTTTTCTCGATATTTAGGAATTCGATGCTTTTTATTGCTATTTTCCAGTTTGTGCTATGCCCAAAGGTTTCGTTAAGCTGAAAGCTTACAGCGCCGCTGGCAAACACTAGGGTCGGGTAGCTAAGGCAAACCGAGCCTTCGCCGAACCAAGGGTACGGCGATTTAGCGACCGGCGGGGCCCAGGTGCTGAACCCGTCGTTTACTATAATGGCCATTTCCCCATCGTCAGGACGAATGTTTTTGGCATCGACGGCAAAGACAACCTTGTCAAATTTGTCCCAGCCATCCGGGAACCGAAAGCTAATACCGGCGGATCCCGCAGCTCCGTCAAAGGTATACGTACCGTCGCGGTTCCGTTTTGCCCCTCCAGCATCGCCATACATCGAAAACACTGGATTTTCAACTCGCACGAATCCCTCCAACTTCCGCAGAAGGACATTTGCCTTTCATCGGCCCTTTCCTCTTTTTATTTTTCACATTGAGTTGCCTTTCAAAAAACGCACTGTGATAGTATACACAGCATATCCTAGGAAGGCAAGGAAAAAGCTATTGCCACACGCCCCTTAATTCGGCACAATGGGTCCAGGAGAATGTATGGCATTTACGTTGAATTCGTATCCCGTTACGTATCGGGCAAGGTATTTAGGTGGAAAGTGGAGCGACGAGTATCTGGAGAAACCACACAAAGCCCTAGAGGCCGAAGCCGCAATGGATGCGGAGGCCAGGGAAAAAATAGAAAGCTCACGCAACTTTTACGACGACGTGCCTCTGGTAAATTACACAAGCCAGTACGGTATTGGCTGTTTTGAGGGCCTAAAGGCTTTCCCGCGCAAGGATGGCGGAATGGCGATTTTCCGCGCCGACCGTAGCGCGGCCAGGTTTGCCAAATCCATGGTCGGGCTTCGTATGCCGCCATTCCCCGAGGAAACCTTCGTCGCAGCTTGTATCGAAACCGTCAGGCGCAACACAACGCTCGGCTTTCGTCCGCGATACAACCAGGAATGGGAAAAAAACCTCTTTTCGACCGCCGATTCCGTGTACATTCGGCCCTTTACCATCGCGGAAAGCGGGGTCGGGGTAAATCTTTCCAAGGAACCCTGGGTATTCGTAATTACCACCCCTGTTAGCTCCTATTTTTCGGGCGGCAATTCCGACGCGGTCGTTACCGACAGAATCCGCGCAACTCCCAAAGGCACTGGCTGGATAAAGGCCACCGGCAACTATACCATAGCCGCACTCGCCAAGCACGAGGCGGAGGAAGCCGGCTACATGGAATGCGTTTTTCTTGACGCGACGCACCGCAAATACATCGAGGAAGGCTCGTCCTGCAACATTTTCTTCTACTTAAAATCCAAGGAACTTGTCACACCAGAACTTGGCGACACCATTCTACCTGGCATAACCCGCGCCAGCATCCTGGAGATTGCCCAGGACAGGGGCGTAAAGACAAGCGAGCGAAAGATTTCCATAGAGGAAGCACTGGATGAAACCGTGGAATGTTTCGTCAGCGGGACGGCGGCTGGCGCGGTGCCTATTACCTCGCTTACATGGAACGATAGAAAGGTGGTTTTTAATGGGGGCAAGGTCGGGGAGCTTTCTACCGAAATACAGACCACCATTAAGGGCATACAGTACGGCACGGTGCCTGACACCAAGGGTTGGATGACGCAGGTTCTCTGAAATAGAGAACCCTACGGGAGCTTTCTGCCTTTCCATTTTGATTTTACGCCGCAATAGCCCATTATCGTCATAAGGGTAAAGTACGGCTGGGCGAAAAGCAGGGTGCAAAGGTAGCCAAGGTTCAAAAAGCCGCCCTTGGGAAGCTTTTTACGGAAAAAGGCGAAGGCTGCGATGGTGTTTTCGGTCATAACGATGAGACATGCGACCGGCAGGGGCCAAAGCCAAGGAAAAAACGGCAGCAGGGGGAACGCAAAGGCCCCCACGGTTATAAGCAACATAAGCAGGTTATAACTAAAACGGGTTACCGGCTCTGGGCTAAAGAGGCCACCGTTGTTCCAGCGCAGGGTTTGTCCAGCAAAGCCTCGCCAGGTTTCCTCGGCGCAGGTTTCCACGGCAGCGTCTGTCAAGGCGGCGGCGCGAACGCGGTACTTGCCCTGGGCGCGTATCAGCGAGATTAGGGCCGCGTCCTCGGTGGGGGACGACGGAACCGCGCCATACCCCCCAATGGCATCCAGCGCCGCCCGGTTGACGATAAGATTGTTCCCGAAACCGCCCCCAGCCGCGCCAAGCCCGATGGATCCTGCAAGATAATTGTAGCGAATAATGTGATCGTAGCATTGGTAAAGGTAGAAAAACCCCTTCCCCGGCTTTTTTTTGAAGACCGGGCCTATAAGCACACCTACGTCGCCGTCACGCATACGCCCTGCCATCGCCCGCACCCAACCAGGGGGCACTTCACAGTCGCCATCGGTAAAGAGCAGATAATCCCCGGACGCTTCGGCCACACCCACCGAAAGGGCGTACTGCTTTCGGTTTGGCCCTGGGTTTTCGTTTAGGGTAATTACCTTGCAGTCGTTCATGCCAAGCTTTCGGGCGTTTTCCACGAATTCGGCAAGCATTTCGGGGCTTTTATCGTCCGAACCGTCATCCACCAGGATAATTTGCGCGGGGTAATCCTGCTTCAGCAGGCTTCGCAACAACCCCTCCATGCGCCGTTCCTCGTTGTGTATGGGGATAATGACCGACACCTTGGGTGCAAAGTTCGGGCTTTTCCCGTCCATACCGGCCCCCGTAGCTCGCCTGTCCCGCCGCCATTCCAGAAAAAAACCAAACATAAGCGCGCTTTGTAGGACAACAAAGAAAATACCATACCCGTAGCGCAAAAAGTCCAACGCTATCATCCATGCCCCCTTGGTAGTATAGCATATTTTCGGTTCGCGATTATTGCAATGTCCTGTACGATGATATAGAGTTATAGTAGGAGCTTTCGTTATGGCAGAAGACATTGTAGGGAAGGTAATCTCCCTCTTTTCCGGTGACAAAAACGCAAACCTGTCGGACAAAGAAATTGTCCTACAGCAACGGCACAAGGAATTGGGGGAAAATAAGTACTCTAGATTTTTCCGCCAGAAAACCGACGAGGCTGACATACCGTTGGCGCAGTTTTTCCATTCCTTGTACAAGATGATCTCGCCAATGAGGATCTTCATGCGGGATGCCGCAAAAATGACGCAGCTTAGGCAGATCGTGCTGGAAGCTTTTATAGATCCGACGATTGTGGCGACTATAAGGCGGCTTAACCCGCAGACGATAGAGGAACGTGCGGCAAGCACCGAATCGGCGGAACTGATCGCCGAGATTCGCGCCGACATAGACATGCTTAATTCCGGGTTCAACAGCACCAGGATAAACGGGGTGAACCGTTGCCACAACATGATCATGATAATCTCCCAGTTGGTAAATTTCGATTATCCCAATCTACTAAGAAAATTCGATCCAAGCTTTGCGGAAGGGCCCTTCGCGGATGCCCCAAAGTTTTCCGTCGTGAAAGTGGAATTGGTTTCGAAAGAAATAGGCGAATTCCTGACCGTCGCCCAGGGAGTCGTGCCCGAAAGCGACTGGAAGACACTCCTCAAGCTACTTAAAATATGCGCCAAAGAGGAGCTTATCTCCGAGACCCAATTCGCGCAGATGCTGATTGGATTACGAGATATACTTAGCTCCAAGGTGCTGCTTTTGATGACGCAGTACGGCAGCAAAAACCCGGTCTGGACCTGCAAGCCCAGAATTCCCGACGAGCACGTTGCCGAGGCATGGGTTGAGGCAAAGACCCTAAAGGCCCAGGCATGTATAGACATGATCAACAACAAAGAGAAAAAGCAGAAAATCGACGTGCTGGCAAAGGAAATTTTCGACAGCGAGGAACTGATGCGGCTTGAGAACTACATTCCGGCCAGGGGTATCATGTACCAGAAAAAGGAATTTGTCGGTTTCAACTATGCCTATGGCCTTAACTACCTTAGCAGCTTCCTGACGGACTGCTTCGACAAGGAAATCTACGACCTTTGCGATCTTGTGCGCGTTCGCGGACAATGGACAAACATCGCATCGTCCAAGGAAATGTCCGAATCGTTGTACCAGATAATGGGGCTGTCCCAAGCGATTACCAACCTGGACGAGGCACTCGCCGTTGACGGGGCGGACGGTTCGCGGCTAAAGGCGGCGATAACACGCGCCGAAAGGGATCCAACGCAGATACGATACATCAACACCATTATCGAAAGCATCAACGACACGGCCCAGGAAATACTCGACAATGCGGCCCAGCACTTCGCGGTTATCGGCAAGCACATAAAGAACCTTGGCGATGACGTAGTGAAAAAGCACCCTGAGCTAATCGTCAACTGGCGAGAGTTAAGTTCAGTGTCAAAGGATCATCCGTTGGCACCGCAAATGGTAAAAGCCTATGCCAAGGTTCATAGTTTTGTCCAACTGATGCAATTGTGCGCCCAATGAACCACCACTAGATTCAAAAATCCTCTCTTGGGGGGGTAGTGTCAGATATAGGGATAGGATTGAGTAACCGTAGAAGCATAAGGACAAACTTTATCACTGCCGTTGTGGTGGCGACCGTTCTTCTCGTATGTGCCTTGGTCATCATAATGTTCAATTTTCTGCATTCCATTACCGACGCGATACTTTTAGAAACCACCCCCCCCCTTACAAAAACCGCGGCCCAAAGCGTTGGGATCAGCATGGGTATACTGGCGGACCATATCTTTGCGATTAAGGACAACCCTATATTCGATGATCCGGATGCATCACTTGACCAAAAACAGCAGCTACTTGACGGTGCCGCATCGGAACTTTATTTTGGCTGGCTGGGCCTGTACTCGCCAATGGGTTCCCTAATAACAGGAACACAGAGCAGTCCGTATGCCATACAAATGGATCTGCTTGCTGAACTACGCGAAAGGCATTACACGGTTGTTGACGTGAAGTCAAACATTTTGGGCGAACCAGAGGTTGTCATAGGGGTCCCGGTTATCAGATATGGAATGGTAACCCATTATCTTGTGGCAAGCTACTATTACTATGTGTTGGATAACATCATAAACAGTTTTTCCATCTCGCCAGACAGCATAACTTACATTATCAACAGACGGGGAAGATACATGGCCCACCTGGACATAGATCTGGTGCGGCAAAGGCAAACAATATTTTCTAGCTTTTATGGCGGTGGCTTTGACGCAGAGCTAGGCGAAATCATGGAAAAAATAAACCGGGGAGAATCGGGAATCGTTCCTTTTCGCAGGGGCAACACGCGAAATATTTTAAGCTTCGCGCCTGTGGAAGGGACCTGCTGGGCCCTTGTCGTGGAAACGTCCAGCAATGATTTCGTGGATACGATATACCGGGGTATCCTGCTAAACATGAAGTTTGCATTTATATTGATGGTGCTTTTGGTTGTGGCGGCAAACCTGCTCTTTGTCCGTCTGGTAACAAAACCCCTAAGGACCATAACAAGCCACGTACATCAACTTGGCGAGGGGACTTTCAAGTATTATCTTCCAAGCAATCTTTCCAGGCAGAACAACGAGATTACCCAGCTTGCCAGTGCCTTTAATTCAATGTCAAATTCGCTGGAAGTCGTTATCAGAGACATGGAAAAAATCGTCTGCGCCGCCGGCACGGGCAGGTTAAACGCGCGTATCAATGTTGTACCGCTAAAAGGCGATTTCCAAAGAATAGCAAAAGGAATAAATGATTCCCTGGACCTTATCTGTTCCTACCTGCACGCCATACCAGAAGCCGTGGCCTTGTTTGACAACAAAAGGGAGATGCTTTTCCGTAACGATGCCATGACCGAATTTCTGCTTGTCCATGGAATGCTGCCAGATGATCCCAGGCTTCTGGAACTAATAACCGGCGGGGGCTACGATTCTGGTGCGGACCTGAATCCCAAAATAGCGGCGATTTTCTCCCCTGCGGTATCGAATCCAGTGCCTTTTTCCACCGACGTGTCCTTGTTTGGGATTTACGGCATAGACAACTTCAACATGCAGGTAGAGCGGGTTGGAAAAGCCACGCCAGAAGGGGGTTCGTTGTGTATCGTAATGGTATTAAACAACGTTACGGTTCTGACAAACGCCAAACAGGATGCCGAGGCGGCAAGCAGGACCAAAAGCGAATTCATTTCCAGAATGAGTCACGAGATTCGTACACCCATGAACGCGATCATTGGCATGACCCAGATTGCAAAAAGCGCGGACGAACAGGACAAAATACTTGACTGTCTGGATAAGATCGAAAGTTCTTCCAGCCACCTTCTGGGTATAATCAACGACATACTTGACATAGGCAAGATTGAAGCGGGAAAGCTCTCGCTCAACATAGAAGACTTTTACCTGTCGTCGGTTTTGGGGAACGTCATGTCTATGATTGCCCCAAAGGCACAGGAAAAAAGCATTCAAATAAATTTGTCCATGCAGAATATAGCGCATGGCGGCCTCAGCACCGACAAGCAGCGACTGAGTCAGGTTTTGATAAATCTTCTTTCAAACGCCGTAAAATTCTCGCCCGAAAACAGCGAGGTAAAACTTAACGTTCATGAAAGGAGTTGGAAGGAGGGAATCGGCACCTATGTTTTCGAGGTCGTCGATTTCGGCATAGGCATAAGCGATGAACAGTCATCGCGCCTGTTTCGCCCCTTCGAACAGGCGGACGGAAGCATAACCCGCAATTACGGCGGCACCGGGCTTGGTCTTGTAATAAGCAAAACACTGGTGGAACTTATGGGCGGCACCATAAACCTGCAAAGCAAGCCAGGGGAAGGAAGCATTTTCACTTTTACGATACGCTGTGCCTCCAGGGACATCGTTGACTCGTATACCCCTCCCCCACCCGCCGAGCCTACCGATACAAACCCCGATTTTAGCGGCAAGCGATGCCTGGTCGTGGACGATATTGTTATCAATCGTGAAATAGTAATGGAACTTTTGTCACTTACCAATCTTGAAATGGAAACCGCCGACAACGGCCTTGAGGCGTTTGAAAAGTTCAACCGCTCCGAGGAAGGCTACTTTGACATAATCCTTATGGATATGCAGATGCCTGTTATGGACGGATGTTCCGCCGTGCAGGGAATACGCAGGCTTGCACGAAAAGATGCAAAGGAAATTCCCATTATCGCGATGACGGCAAATGTGATGAAGGAAGACGTGCAGCGGGCATTGCAATCTGGCATGAACGCCCATATGGGCAAGCCCATCGAAATGAACACAGTCTTTAGAATAATTAGCGAACAGTTAAACGGCAAATAAACGGCTCCCGTAAAACCTAGGTTTCACGGGAGCCTGTTTCGTTTTTGCGGTTCTGTTATGGATTAAACAGCAACCTTGTAAGAAGAACGATAATCGGCAGGGCGAGGATGGTCCGCATCACAAAGATAATCGCCAAATGCCCGATGTTTAGGGGGATTTTGGACTTTAGAATCAGGATGCCAGTTTCCGCCATGTAGACGATCTGCACGATAGACAACGCGCCGAGTATGAAGCGGGTTTGTATCGGTGCCTCGGTTCCCAAAAGTATGGCGGGGATGTACATGTCTATGAATCCCACTATGGTAGCCGGGGCGTATTCCATAGCACCAGGCACTTGCAGCAGCCGCAGGAACTGGCCAAACGGCCACGACAGCCATTGGAAGATAGGTGTCTGGGATTCGATGATAAGGGCTATCGTTCCCCAGGCCAGAATGACCGGGATAAGGTCCATAAAGATGTTAAGCCAATTGGAAAGACCAGACTTGATCACATTCGTCGGGCCTGTTTTACCGGCGCGAAGACCAGCAAGCTTGGTGGCCTGGCTGAACAACGATGTGTTTTCCGGCACTTCCTCTTCAATTTGCTTGCCTACTTCAGGAAGGTACGTATCCTTAATGCCACGCAGGGGCCATATTCTGGGCATGATAACGGCAAGAAGTATGGCCGTTACACAGATGATAAGATAGAACAGGGCGAAATACTGGGTAAGGTCTATCGTGGAGGCCACGACGAACGTAAAGGGCAACGAAACCAGGGTAAAGTTGACGCAGATGGCGGCGGCCTCGCGCCCCGTGTAAAAGCCCCTTTCGTGCTGGTCGCGGGTGATTATAACGGAAGCTGCAGAGGAACTAAACCAGGAACCCAAAAGGTCTATGGAAGAACGCCCAGGCAGCGTGAACAGCGCACGTATCACCTTTTTGATAAGCACACCAAGGAACTCCATCAAACCAAAGTCCGTAAGCAGCGGAATGGCCACGCCTATGATTATGAAAATGGCAATTAGCCCCGAGTTGCTGGAGATAAGTTCCATCATAAGGCGACCGCCGCCCCAGCCAATGAGCCAGTCGGGGCCGGCACTGAAAAACACCAACCATGCCACGGCAACACCAATGGCCTTGCTAACGAAATAGACAATGTTACAGCGGAAAAGCCCTTTAAGCTTTTCGGAATTCATGATGAAGGCGGGCTTTACGGTATAGGCCAATACCGTGCCAAGAAACGAAACAGTTATAAGCAGGGCGGCCAACAGGAAAATGAATCCAAAACCATTGACCTGCATGGAATTGATGATGCCACCAAGCCAACTTATCGCATAACCCAACGGAATGTTGAATGCGCCCTGGCCATCTGGTATTGGCACCATAAACAAGAATACGCCGATGATGGACATGACAACAAACTTAACTGTGTTCTTTTTCCCTGGCGTGTGTGCGTCTGAATTGTTCACGCAAATTTCCTCCTAAGACGTTTACTTTTTTCTCGCGGCGCTTATGCGCACGGGTAATTATACTATGAAACTGAAAATGCACAACCGTTCGAAACGGAAAAATCGACATTCCCTTCATGGGTGCGCCGTTTGTGCATAATATTGTGAATAATGGTATTTTATTGCAACAGCGAGCTTCTACTAACCGAAAGTGTTATTTCAAACGATTCTTGCTTGACCTATAAAGCCCTCAGCTCAATTGGTGTATTCAAATCGAAACCATTGTTTGATTTGTTTGACGCAGTTTATCTTTTCTTCGCACTTTCTACTTGACACTCTCCGCTGAAATCGGCATAATTTCCACGTATAGCTGGGTGTTGTGTGAAAGGCACACACATATGTCATCTTGCAGGAGGAAAGTATGTTGGATAGTTTAAAGAGTAAACTGACCGTTCCCATCGTCGGTTTGCTGGTGGTCATGGTCGCCTTTATTTTCGTGTACGTTTCGGTGTCCACGTTAAACCTTGCCGAGGATCTTACCCAGGAGCGCATTCGCCTTGCGGCCAGCACCGCAGAAGCGCAGCTAAATAACCTAGAGGAACAGACGCTGATTGTCGCCCTCTCCATTGCCTACAGCTACGAGGTCGTGTCGAATTTGCTTAGCTGGAACGCCAACCCGCAGGGAAGGGCGCAATCCAGGCAGGCAATTGTCGAGTACTTGGAATACGCCGCTGGCATCATGGGGATGGACAGCTTCGTCGTGCGCGACGCGCAGGGGGTTGTCGTTCTGCGGCTGCACGACCTTGACTCTTGGGGCGATCAGGACGGTAGCGCAGCCGGCCTTGCGGCCTTGCGCGGGGAGACCTCGACGTCCTATTCCTCAACGCCGACCATGCCTCTGGGGCTGAACACCACGGTGCCGATCAGGCACGGCGGCGCAATTATCGGCACGATGACTCCCATCTTCTTTCTGCACACCGATGCATTCGTGGATCGCTTCGCCGGGATCTTTAATGCGGTGGTAACTGTCTTCGGCGGGAACACGCGCGTGGCAAGCACGATTTTAACGGAAGACGGTGTCCGCGCCGTCGGTGTGGATGCGGATCCAAGAGTCACCGAGGAGGTTCTGCGCCAAGGGCGACCCTTGATGACGGAGCTGATGCTGTTCGGCGTGCCGTACCATGCATACTACCTGCCGCTGATCGGTGCCGCCGGCAACCCCATAGGAATGTTCTCCGTGGGCTTCTCCAATGCGGAAACGATTGCCGCCACCAATGCGCTACAGCGAAACCTGATCATCATAGGCATCGTGAGTCTTGCGGTGGTCGCCGTCGCGATGTTCTTTTTTATCTCGCGAATGGTGAAGCCCATCGGCCTGTTGACACAGACGCTCGATGAAGCCGCGAAAGGCGATTTGACGAAAAGGCTTCCTGAACTGGGCAACGACGAAATAGCCAGGGCTTCCCGTTCGTTCAACCTGACCATGGAGGAATTGCGCAAGATGATCACCTCGATCAAGAAACAGGCGGGAACGCTGTCCGACATAGGTAGCGATCTCGCCAGCAACATGGTCGAGACCGCGTCCGCGATGAACCAGATCGCAGCGAACATCCAGAGCATCAAGGGCCGCGTGCTGAACCAGAGTGCCAGCGTCACCGAGACCAACGCGACCATGGAGCAGGTCACGGTCAACATCAACAAGCTGAGCGGCCAGGTGGACAACCAGACGGGCGCGGTGTCGCAGGCCTCGTCCGCAATAGAGGAGATGATCGCGAACATCCAGTCCGTCACCGCGACGCTCATGAAGAACGTCGAGAACGTGCGCGAGTTGCAGGTATCGTCGGAAACCGGCAAGGCCAGCCTACAGGAGATGGCGTATGATATTCAGGACATAGCCCGTGAGTCCGAGGGGCTTCTGGAGATCAACGCGGTGATGGAAAACATCGCCAGCCAGACGAATCTTCTTTCGATGAATGCGGCAATCGAGGCGGCACGGGCTGGCGAACTGGGCAAGGGCTTTGCGGTGGTGGCTGGCGAGATTCGTCAGCTTGCGGAAAACTCCAGCAATCAGTCCAAGACCATCGGCGAAGTGCTGAAAAAAATCAAGGACTCGATGGACAAGATTACCCGCTCCACCGACAACGTTCTTACCAAGTTCGAGGCGATAGATCAAAGCGTAAAAACCGTTGCGGAACAGGAGGAAGCAATCCGCCGCGCGATGGAGGAACAGGCTCATGGAGGTCGGCAGGTTCTAAGCGCGTCCGGACAGGTCGGCGACATAACCCAGCAGGTGCGCGGTAGTTCCATCGAGATGCTCGAAGGCAGCAAGGAAGTGATCTCGGAAAGCAAGAACCTGGAAAGAGCCACGCAGGAGATTACGAGCGGCATAAACGAGATGGCCGCCGGCGCGGAACAGGTTAACCAAGCGGTGAACACGGTCAACGACCTTAGCGGTAGGACGCAGGAGAACATCTCGACGCTGACGCGCGCGGTTTCGCAGTTCAAGGTCTAGGTACGCCAGGCTGGGCGGTCTGAAAAGCCGCCTGGCCAGCGTTGTTCTTTATTAAGAAGCTCCGCATTCTCGCTTGACATATTCAGTTAAAATCATCACAATCCCCTCTATTGGCAGCGAATCGCATAAGGTTATACCTGCGTAGTCGCACCTCCTCAACAACAAGGCTGCCTGAATATTGAAGTTTTGGAGGAAAAAATGAGTAGTGCTTATTTTCAAGGGCTGTCAAAGCGGGGCCGGCCTGGCCAACTGCGGGTGGTGAAAACTTCACTTTTGCCACGGGTGTCTGTATGTCATGGAAGGGGGGGGTGGTATGTTTAACAGCTTGAATAGCAAGTTGACCGTTCCCATTGTTGGTTTGCTAGTAGTCATGGTTGCGTTCATTTTCGTGTACGTGTCCGTAAACACGGCGAATCTCGCCAACGATCTTACGAGTGAGCGGATTGCCACGGTTTCCCAGGTGGCGCGGGCCTACATAGAAAACCTGGACAACCTTAACCAGATGACCGCCATCGCCGTTACCGGCAGCGATACCCTTATCGACGCCGTGGCCGCCTGGAACGCCGACGGCGACAGAACGCAGAGCAGGCTGACATTGGCACCCTACCTAATAGGAAGAAAGGGCGAGCTTATGACGGACGCTTTCGTGGTGTTCGACAACGAGGGAACCGTCATTCTGCGATCGTTTGACATACCCCATTACGGCGACAACATTCGCGCCGCGGCCCATATCGCCGCCGCCCTAAGCGGGGACACCTACACGCTGTATTCCTCGACCCCCGTATTGCCTATGGGGCTTACCACCGCCGCGCCGATATGGGACGACGGCGTTGTCATAGGCGCGATTTCGGTAATCGCGAATTTTCATACCAACGAATTCGTGGATCATATTTCCCAGGCCTTTAATGCGGAAGTTATCATTTTTGCTGGCAGGACGCGAGTGGCGACCACGCTCAGAACCGAGACGGGCGAGCGCGCGGTCGGCATTCCAGCCAATGAACACGTCGCCAGAATGGTATTGGAAGGCGGGCGGCCCTACACAACGGAAATAGAATTTTCCGGAATTCCGTACATCGCATACTATCTGCCGTTATCGGGCTGGGGAGGTGCCCCGATCGGAATGTTCTTTGTGGGCTTCTCCAACGCGCAGACGATCGCCGCAACCGGCGCGTTGCAGCGAAACCTGATCATCATAGGCATAGTGAGTCTTGCGGTGGTGGCCGTCGCGATGTTCTTCTTTATCTCGCGAATTATGAAACCCCTCGGCCTTTTGACGCAGACGCTCGACGAAACCGCGAAAGGCGATTTGACGAAAAGGCTTCCTGAACTAGGCAACGACCAAATAGCCAGGGCTTCCCGTTCGTTCAACCTGACTATGGAGGAATTGCGCAAGATGATCACCTCGATCAAACAGCAGGCGGGAACGCTGTCCGAAATCGGCAACGATCTTGCCAGCAACATGACCGAGACGGCTTCGGCCATGAACCAGATCGCCGCCAACATCCAGAGCATCAAGGGCAGGGTGCTGAACCAGAGCGCCAGCGTCACGGAAACCAACGCGACCATGGAGCAGGTTACCGTCAACATTAACAAGCTGAATGGCAACGTCGAGCTTCAGACCGGTGCCGTGTCGCAGGCATCGTCTGCCATCGAACAGATGATGGCGAACATCCGGTCCGTCACGGACACCCTTGTCAAGAACGTAGAGAACGTTCGGGAACTTCAGGAATCGTCGGATACGGGTAGGAACAGTCTGCATGAAGTGGCGGCGGACATTCAGGACATTGCCCGCGAATCCGAGGGGCTTTTGAACATAAACGCCGTAATGGAAAACATCGCCAGCCAGACCAACCTTCTTTCGATGAACGCCGCGATCGAGGCGGCCCGCGCGGGCGAGGCCGGCAAGGGCTTCTCGGTCGTCGCCGGCGAGATACGCAAGCTGGCAGAATCATCGAGCGAGCAGTCCAAGACCATCGGCGAGGTGCTGAAAAAGATTTCTGATTCCATCGCCAAGATCACCCGTTCCACCGAAAACGTCCTTAACAAGTTCGAGACGATAGACCAAGGCGTAAGAACCGTCGCGGAACAGGAGGAAGTGATTCGCGGGGCAATGGAGGAGCAGACCCACGGAACCAAGCAGGTTCTAAGCGCGTCCGGGCAGGTCGGCGACATAACCCAACAGGTGAAGGGCGGGGCCCTGGAAATGCGCGAGGGCAGCAGGGAAGTGATCGCGGAAAGCAAGAACCTAGAAAGGGTGACGCAGGAGATTACCAACGGGGTCAACGAGATGGCGGCCGGCACCGAGCAGGTAAACAAGGCGGTAAACGCCGTCAACGACCTTACCGGCAGAACCAGGGAGAATATTTCGTCCCTGGTGCGGTCCGTGTCGCAGTTCAAGGTTTAGGTATGGGTGCGGGCGGGTACGCGAGAGCGACTTTTTTAAACCCACCGCGCAGGCCAGCACCTTTTTACTACGGCAAACTTATTAACGTCACCCAACCAGCCGTCCTTCAGGGCGGCTATTTTTTGTAAAAAACATTTGCACCACATACGCTTCTAGGAGAACCGCAGTTCCCTATTCATCGAAAAGGTCTGAATGGGAACCAGTGCCAGAAGCGGACAATATCAATGTGCCCTCAAAAATTTGATAAATTAAAAGCCAATCCCCTTCAATGTGGCATTCCCGGAAATCAGCCAAGTTGCCTTTCAACTGGTGGTCTCGGTATTTTGGCGGCATAGGTTTTCTGCTTGCCAAAATAGAAAGCGCTTCGGTCAACTTGGAAATATCCTTGCCACGCTTTTTCATCAATCTAACATCGCGTTTCATTTTGCCGGTGTAGACTATTTCAAGCACCGTGTCAGTCCTCCAACATTGAGTTTATCGCTTCCTCTGCGGTCTTAAACGGACCGTGCAGATTGCGGCGCAGCCGGGTGTCCTCAATAGCCTCCAGTAAATCGGATTTTACCGTGCGGTGCCTCACTGGAAAGGGCATACCGTTGTTTTCAAGCGATGCCGCAAGAAATATTCTGACAGCCGTTGAGGTATCAAGGCCAAGGCTTGAAAACAGGGAATCTGCGGCCGCTTTGGTGCCATCATCAACGCGGACTTGTATAGTAGCCATAATTACCCCCAAATTGTTGATAGTATATTACTACAGTAATACAAGCCTTTGCATCTGTCAAGTCTCCAAGCCAGGGTGCGCGAGAGTGACAGATGTCGATAAAAACTCGGGGATTGACAAATACGCCAGAATATTATATAAATAATCGATGAAAAATGTGATTAACTTAACCAAATTATCGCCATTTTCACGTGAAAATCACACAGGCGTGTTTAAACATTTTGATGTCCACGGCGGGGAAGTCTTAACAAGGACGGGTTCGGGTGATGCTCCTTTGAATCTTGCCATGCTTGGGGCGCAGAAAGTTGTATGTTTTGATGATAATCCGATGACGCGGTTTTTGTTGGAAATGAAAATGGCGATTGCAAAATGCTATGGCAATCCCGAGCAATATGTTTCCATGATGTGCGAGTTAACGTCGCGCTATCACCAAATGGGGGCCAGGTCTTCTGGTGAAGTATTGCGTGAAATGTCAAAAGAAGCATGTCGCTTTTGGGGTCCAATGGTTGCAAGCGGGGCGCTTGGCGACAAACTTTTTACTCCGATGTATCAAAAACTTTCTGAAAAACAATTGCGGCATATTCTTCAAAAGAATAATCCATATCTTGAAAACCAAAAAAACTTTGACGCATTGAAAAGGGCGCTTGACAGTACGGTATTCGAGTATACGACGGCATCCGTATTTAAGGCGGATCAAAATCAACGCTTGCGGAAGAAATATGACGGTATCTTTTTGGGCGATTTAAATTATAACAACAAGGAAATAAGGCTTGTAAGGTTTACTCCGATTATTAACGAAATGTTGAATAAAGGCGGGTCATCGCAGGTCGCGTACGAACATAGGACCGACGAGAAACGACTTAATCTTTATCATGACACGAAAAAGTTTCAAAAAATAGAAATTCCACATGCGTTTAGCCCCAAGCTTATGTCTCGATTCGTTAAGATGGATCAGCACGAAATTTGATTGGCGACGATGGCAAGTATCGTAATGGATACGAATGCTCCTATTGTTGATTTCGTTTGAAACAATATCAGTAATGAGGGGAACAGCTTGTCCAGACAAGACATAAATGCTAGGCTTTGCAAAATGGCGGTGAAATACGACCGCATCAATACAAAAAAGGAGGCTGTATCATGGCGCAAAGTAATGTTTTTATTCCCTGGGAGGATCGCTTCGCGGTAGGAATCCCCCTGGTTGACAATCAGCACAAGGAACTGCTGAACCTGGCAAACGCACTTCACGACACCTGTCGCCAGGGAAAGGAATTCGTACCAGAAGGCTTCAAAAAGACCGCCGGCGCCGCCGTGGAATACGTAAAAGTGCATTTTTCCACCGAGGAAAAAATCATGGAAAGGGTCAATTACCCTGGAATGGCGGAACACAAGGCGGAACATCAGAAATTCGTCAGAAAGGTCCTGGAAGAGGTCAGGAATTTCGAGGACGGTGTGTCCTTTGTCCCAAACAGGTTCGTCGCGTTTCTTAAGGACTGGATCTTAAGCCACATCGCCCTTATGGACAAAAAAATGGCAGATTACGTTCTTGATCTGGCGAAAAGGGGCTTGCTCAAACAGTAGTTCAATTAAAACCACGTCTAACTTTGGTTCACCGTATAAGGAGTTATCCGTATGAAGAAGGATGCGAGACTTTTTGGTATTGTCGCACTAGTTGCGGTATTTGGCTTGCTATTGGTTCTGGCTGGATGCCCAACGACAAACGGCTCCCCTGTCATCACCCACGCCGTAACCATGGTGGGCATTGGAACGGGTGGAACGGCGACCGTGGCCAACCAAGAGGCCGAGGCAACCGTACCAATCAACGCTGGAACGCGCACGGGATACACGTTTGCCAACTGGACAAGCACGCCAGCGGTAACATTTGCAAACCAGAACAATGCAAACACCACCTTTGTAATGCCCAACGCGGCGGTAACCGTTACCGCCAACTGGACCCCAATCGCCAATGGCCCTACCGCCATCACTATAGCGGCGATACAGGGCGTAACCGCCCCAGCCACTGGAACAACACCGGCGGCGACGATTACCGAAACAGCGCAGTTTACGGGAACCGTGGCATGGGTTCCCGCCGTTACGGGCGGTGTTTTCGCCGCCGAGACCGCGTATACAGCCACCATAACCTTGACCGCCAGAGAAGGCTTTACCCTACAGGGTGTGGGGGCAAACTTCTTTACAGTCCCCCACGGAATGGTCGGCTTAATGGCTCCTGTGTGTCTACATGTGCAATATATAGGAAACGGTTTCGCCCGTCAAGCCAAAAACATGCCCCGAAATGCACCAGCAGGCCTCTTTTTTCTCATACTTTTTCTTTAGTCCGGCCCGGTACCCAAAAGAAGATGGGAAAGCGTGATTGGCTCGGCGTGTGGAAGCGTGCGGGCCGTTCGTGCTAGGCTGTGGGTGCCGACATGGGCGAAGGAACACATGCAAAAAGCCGATTTTCACGAATGGATAGGGGCCGGCGAACGCCTGGCCGATTTGACGGTTTCCAGCGGGGGGGCGACAAGGCAGAAAGCCATCGATGCCCTTGACGGGCTTTCGGGCAGGGATCTTGTAAATACGGAGACGGGCATAAAGGCGCAGATAAACGGGGATCAAAAACGAAAGATCGTAAGCAATGCCGCACTGGATAAATCCCATGCGAACGGCTTTTCGCTTAGCCAGCATTTCGCCGTCGCCGCCAAAATCGACAAGGCATGGGAAAATGCGTCGCCGGTCGAGGAGAGGGCGGACAGGGCAAGGGATGTGAACATAGCGTCGATAAAGCGGTTTGTTGCCCCGCTCCTGCTCGACGGTGAAATGGCGACGGCATACCTGACCATAAAGGAATCAATGGAACACGGACACAGGATTTATTCGTTGGAATTGCAGGAGATAAAAATCCCCACGGTCGAAGACGGAACACCCAGTGGTGATAAGGATGAGCGTGCCGCGCCCCGTGGGCATCCTCTAGCCGAAGCCGGCGACAACCACTTGCCTCAAGTATAGTCTCGGCCCTGAAAAAAGTCAAGCGGCGGGGAATTCCCTAATCCCTCGCGCTTTCGAACAGGGCCATGGCGGCCACCCTTTCCCTATTCCGCCGGCTCGAAGTATTTTCTACTCATCCCGTAATCGGCTTCCCTTTTTGTCACGTAAATAATATCGCCGCATACGTCCCGCTGGCCGTTTGCGTTGGCACGATACGTGCGGTGGCTTTTAATCCTAACCTTCACCAAGTCGGGGTCGGACGGGGATGTCGGCGGCGAAGGCTGCGTCTCGGCGTTGTTTTTCGGGCCTGCCCTCTTTGCCCGCCGACGCTCCAGCCAAGCTGCTATATGGGGTTTCACAAATACCGAAGCAAGCCAGATGATCGCCGCGACTATGATCCCGCCTATTACCGTGGCGATTATAATTTCCAACACGGGTAGATTGTGCCACGCCACTGGATTTTTTTCAAGTTTCGTATTTTTCCGCTTGACAAACTAAGTAATTGCTCAGATACTAAAACCATGGAATGCACGGACTATATCGCGATTAGCGACCTTGTAAGGCTGTTGCGAAACGCGGCAACAGTTACTATTTCGTTTGTCTTTTTTTTGGTGTATTTTTCCCTCATACGGAAGGGGGAAAATATCTCTTTTAAGAAGAGGCTCGTTGAGGCATTCTCTATACTGGCGTTTGCCGCTGCCAATATGATTATCGTGTACTTATAAGGCGACCTGGTTATGGAATACGACATAAGCGATCTTATACGGCTCATGACCCTTCTTACTTTGGCGATGATGGGCCTTGCCTTAAATTGCATCGGCTTTGCCCTTTTTGGTAAAGGCGAAGATGGCGAACCGTGGCGAACGCGCTTGCTAAGGAGTGTGCTTTGTGGAATTTCGTTTAGCCACATCATAACCATCGTTCATATTGTGCGTATCGCTTTAAAGAGCGTGTAGCCGTTTCCCCGTGTCAGGGGAAAATCAAACAACGCCGCCGGCTGGAACCCGGCGGAATAGGGGGAATTATGGTAGAGAGAATAATAGTTGAAATGTCCCAAGAGGAGGAGTACGCTATTGACGCGATAGAAAAAGCTGTGGCTGTGCTGAAAAGGCACAACTGGTGGAAAAGCGAATTTGATGTTAAAGAGTCTATCACCCGGGGCAGGCGCGAGGCATCAGTGCACACCTCGCGCTCCCTGATCCTCCGCATGAGTTTTAGCCAATACGCGAGCCCGGGCAAAAATGATCCTTGAGTACCTCCGCGCCCTCCTTGATCATCAGCACAAGCCCATCGCCGCCGATGTCCGGGGCAATGGCGTTCGGGTACTTTTCAAGAAGGAACAGGAGCAGGTCTTTGTATTCCTGGCCTTCTTCCTTGTCGGCCTCGTATTGATCGTTGGGTATGAATCCACGGGGAATGAAATTAGGCAGTTCGGCCTTGAGTGTGTCCGCGCCTTTCTTCAGTTCCCCAATGAGGTCTTCACCTTTGGTACATGGCTTGATGGCGTGCGGACACTTGTCGAGAATGAAAAGGAATCGGGCAAGATACCTTTGCTTTACTACTCTGTCGGCTGGATCACTCGCACGTTCGCGACTGCATCTGCCGAGATGCAGATTAAGTTGTTCCTGTTCCTCTGCGGTGGTTCCGTTCGTTTTTTCGCTCATTTGGTCCCTCCTGTGGACATTTGTTTTGTGGTAATTACATCATACCACGGGAGGGGCTTTTTATAAACGCCGCCGGCGAAAAGCCGGCGTATCAGGGGGTTGGGATGACGCATCTGGAGGCATTGATAGAGCTAAAGAAAGGGGCGGACACTTGGATGGATTTTCCTTACTGGGCGTACCTCCAGCTTGAAAAGCGGGGGGAATGGTCGGATGTACGCATGAACGAGGTGCTGGCGAACCATGAAAGGGCCGGGAACCGAATGAATGAATACGAGGCGGAAACCTCCCTTCAGGCGGCGATAATGAGACGGGACGGAGCGACGGACGATGAAATATGGGCCTACCGGGATTCCAGGCATGAGGGGAAAAAAGCCTTGCTGGATGCATGGCGGAGCCTGGAAGGGTTGCCGTTACAGGAAGCCCAGGCGAAGGGGAAACAGTTATTTTCCCAGGTTCTGAAAAAACTCGCCTTGTATTTCGTAGTCTTCGGAATCGACCCGCCTTGATTCGCCGCTGCCGTCCTCCCAATGGAGGTATACTTCCATCCCGTTTTTGCCGTTGGGTTCCTTGATTTTCACCCTCTTTAGGGTCGAATCGCCGTCATGCTTCACCAGCATGATCCTGCCCTGCGCCGGCTCCACGGCCTTTTTCAATATGATGTAGTCCCCGTCTTCTATCCCGGCCTCGATCATGGAGGTGCCCGAGACCTGTACGGTAAAGTAATCGTCGGCCTTGCTGCGCAGCTTCTGTTTCGGGTACGGTATGCCTTCGCCGCTAAACCCGGTTATCTCTATGGGGATACCGGCCGCGACCTTCCCCATGTGTGGCAAAATCACCATGTCCCAGTTGGTGAACCGCACCCCGTCCTTCGGCGCGTTCGGGTGCGCGTGCCTCGATATGTCGATTACCTTGTCGCCGTAGGCTGGAATAGACTCGGAAACGAAGTAAGCCGATGATGCCTCCTGTTCCTCCCTGTATGGCGTTTCCCCCTTTTCGGCGGTTAGAATCTGCTTTTCGTATACGTTTATGCCTATTCCAACCAAATATCCCAAAAAAGCACTTTGGGACGTGTCCTTTTGACCTCCCTCTTTGTGCGCAGTCTTAACCCTTTCCATAACATAGTCGCGGACATTCATATAAATTACCGATGTTGGCCCTGGTGGATCACTTTTGAATCTTGGCACGTTTCTTTCCCCCGTCCTTACATTTTCGGCTTTTCCAAAAAAAACTAAATTTATGATTCTGGGGTTGACAAACTAAGTAATTACTTAGATACTAAAATCATGGAAACGAAACCAAAAGACATCTACACCGCCGCCAAGGTATCGCCCGAGAGGAAGAAGCGGGTGCGGGTACTGGCGGCGCACAAAGGCACCTCCATGGCCGACTTTGCCGGGGATCTTCTTGCCCTTGGACTGGCGGCCTACGAGGAAACGCACGGACTTCCGCCCGAAAGCATTCGGGCAAAATCGGACACGGCGGCTTAGGGGGAATCGTGAACAAGGAACAGATAACAAGACTGGTGGAGTTCTTGGACAAGGAGGGGCTTGCGCTGGCCGGCGTGTGGAAAAAGGACGAGGCGAAAGCCCCCCTCTCCTGGCTTTTCGAGGTGGTATCCAAGGAAACCTTCGACGTGCATTACAGGCTGACCGAAGCCTGGCCGCCAAAAGCCGAGCCGATGCGCGCGGCACAGTTTGATGCTTTTGCCAGGGAAGCACTGGGCCTATTGAAGGCCATGGCAAATCCCCGGATAGGGGGGAATGGCGGAAGCGGTTTATGCGCGGATGTGCCGATCAACGCCACAGGGGGCGGCGGATGATCTATCTGCACGTAAAAGGCGAAGGCTGGCGACCGTTCGAGCTTACCGACACCGAGGCCCTGAAGGAGCGCGGTATTAAGATCGGCTACGACGCAAGAATCGGCGACGGCGCAAGCATCGGCGACGGCGCAAGCATCGGCGGCGGCGCAAGGATCGGCGACGGCGCAAGCATCGGCGACGGCGCAAGCATCGGCTGCGACGCAAGAATCGGCTGCGGCGCAAGCATCGGCTGCGGCGCAAGGATCGGCGGCGGCGCAAGCATCGGCGACGGCGCAAGCATCGGCGGCGGCGCAAGCATCGGCGACGGCGCAAGCATCGGCGACGGCG
>Ga0209755_10001114_pt1 | contig 44278 bp, 34 predicted proteins | sample TergutCo191P1_FD_187301 | JGI IMG/M metagenome (GOLD analysis project Ga0209755, IMG submission 187301) | Cornitermes sp. P1 segment gut microbial communities from Petit-Saut dam, French Guiana - Co191P1 (SPAdes) (version 2) | ecosystem: Host-associated > Arthropoda: Insects > Digestive system... | reverse complement strand
TCCGATACTATACCTGCCTAAAAGAACTTCAAATTTCGCAATTTCCTTTATGTCCACGGTTAATGTATGGAGTCTGAAGTTTACCATGCCAATAAGACCCTCATCAGAAATTGCCATTGATGTTTCTGCGCCGAATCTGAATACTTTTGCGTTTGTCATCTGTTTATGCTTGATCAATTGATTCAGCTTTCTCTTTCTGATTGCGAAATATATCGAAGCAATTAACGTTGCTGCCAAAATATAAATAACTAATTCAAACCTGGCAAATATCTCCGGTAACATTGACTATGATTCTGCTTCTGTACACATATTGTGTCAAGATGACGACCGGGACTATCGGGTACAGTATAATTCCGCCATAGGGCCGTATAAAGGGGGGGCTGCTTTTTGTGTTTTAAAAAAACTGTCCGGGTGATAATCCGGACAGTTTGCCGCCATTAGCTCAGAGCCAAAGTCTTTTTTTTCGCAACTTTTTGTATTATCACGAGAGTTATCAGTACGGCAAAACCAATGAGGTCAGTATGAAAGCCAGGAACGATCAGGCCCAGTGCGCCGGCAATTGCCAGCAGCCGCACAGGTATAATGACTTTTGTGAACAAATGCCCCTCAACAGCCACACACATCATGCAGACGCCTATGACAGCGGTTATGGTTACCCACAAGCCGCCCAGGAATGTGGTGTCGATAAGCATAAGCGCGGGCGAGTAAACGAAAATAAAAGGAACGATAAATCCCGCGACTGCCAGTTTAACCGCCTGAACGCAGGTGCGTATCGGGTTGCCGCCTGACAAGCCCGCGGCGGCAAAGGAGACAAGGCCAAAGGGAGGGGTGATGTTCGCAAACATGGCGAAGTAAAACACGAACAAGTGAGCTGCTGCGGGTGTAATGCCCAGCCTGGCAAGCGCAGTAGCCGCAATGGTCGAGGTAATAATGTAAGCCGGAATTGACGGTACGCCTAGGCCCAAAATCATGCAGGTGATCATTGTGAATATTAAGGTCAACAGCAGACTCATTGTCCCCAGCCTGATTATTGCGTCAGCCATGCTGAGGCCAAAACCTGTTCTGGCAAAAACGCCTACAATGATACCAACGCAGGCGCAGGCAATCGCGACAGGGACAGTCTGCCTGGCACCATCAGCAAAGGCAGCGAAAATGGCTTTGGGGCCCATGCGTGTCTCCGGTCGAATCCATGACACGGCAATGGTCACAAGGATAGTCCAGAAAGCCGAATAGACAACCGTTCTGCCGGAGAAAAACAGCATATACAGCAGGAAGATAAGGGGCAGCAGCAAATGGCCCCCCTTGCGCAGAACGTCAAGCACCTTGGGGAGCCGATCTTTGGGCAGGCCCACCAGGTTGGTTTTTTCGGCGCGAAGATGCACCTGCACGATAACGCCTACGAAATAAAGCAATGCGGGAATCAGCGCCCATACAATAATGAACGAGTAATCTACGCCGAGCACTTCCGCCATAATGAACGCGGCAGCGCCCATTATGGGGGGCAGAATTTGCCCTCCGACCGAAGCCGCGGATTCAACGGCCCCGGCAAACTCTTTGGTATAGCCGCACTTTCTCATCAGCGGGATTGTGAAAGGGCCGGTGGTACACACGTTGGCAACAGCCGAGCCGTTGACCGTTCCCAAAAACGCCGACGCGATAACGGACACCTTCGCGGGCCCGCCTTTGGAAGAACCGGCCATGGCCATGGCCAGGTCGTTGAAAAACTGCCCCAGGCCGGATTTTCCCATAACCGCGCCAAACAAGATGAACATAAAGATGTAACTGGCCGCAACGCCCACCGATGTGCCGAATACACCTTCAGTGCCGATCATTGTGTCGGCAAGCTGCGGCCATGTGTAGCCGCGGTGGCCAAACATGCCGGGCAGATTACGGCCAACCAACCCGTATAAGACAAACAGAATGGCGAGTACAGGCAGTGCCTTTCCGGTAACACGCCGGGCCGCCTCAAGTATCAATAGAACCATCACCGTTGAAGTTATCGTATCCCCTAAATTGGGAATACCAAAGCGGTGGATAAAATTGATGTAGTCAACCCAAATATAAATCGGAATACCAAGCGACAACGCGCATAAGACCCAGTCGTAAATGGCTACCCTTTTTCGGCTTGCTTTTTTATGCATGGGGAAAAAGAAGAACGTCAGGAACAGCATCATTCCTACATGCAAAGAGCGGTGCATGTGTATGGGCGGCGGAACTGAAACCGCCACATAAAGGTGGTAGAGCGTAACCATAACGCATGACAAAAAAAAGAGTATCTGCAAAATGCCGGTAAATTTACGGGTTTGGGATTCCTTGTCAAGCTCTTCAACACGGGCTATAGTTTCGGCGCTGACAGTTTCAATATCATTGCTTTTGCTGGACGCCGTTTCTGCGGCGTTTGTTTCATTGTTAAGACCCAAAGAAGTTTCTCCTTACAACAGTTAATATCAGCCGTCTATCGTGCGGCAATTCGCTGCCTCTGGTAACAAGCTCGCCTCCCGCCGTAATTTCCTGTGCGGCGGGAGAGTTTATCCAAACAAGCTCTGCAAATTTTTGATTTATTTGCGACATATAGATCACGCCGTTGTTAATGGAAACAATACCTTTATCATGGGGTATTCCCGCGCCAAATGCCGTAACTGTGATGGTATTGAGAATCAGGTTCAGGTTTTCATCAATGTGGTAATACTCGTTCCACGGAATATTTTCCAACGAATGAATCCACCCAAAACGCAGTTCATCACCCGGAAAGACCGAATGTTCAACATATATCTCGCCTGTTTTCCAGTCAGAGATACGAAGCACCGCCTGGCGCGGCGCATGTCCAAAATATGACGCGCCGGCCAGTACTGCGGATGCCGCTGCGACAACAGCCACGGCAGACAGGACGCCCAAACGCCCTGTCTTTTTGCGCTTGAGCATTAGTCCATCATGCCTCTGGATTTGAAGAATTCAACCGCCCCGTCATGGAAGGGGATCACGGTGCCGTAAATGCCGCGCAGAGCAGTCGAAAGCATAATGTGGTTCAGCGCGTTGGAATGTGAGGCGCTGATAGTCCCCATACCTTCTTCGGAATAGACGTTTTCAAGAATGTCATACACTACGCTGCTGGGCAGCGTATTTGAAACCAGCATGATATTCATAACACTGACAGTTTGGGTGTCCGCGGCAGTGCCGTAAATATAGGCGGGAATATAGGACTCAACAAAGAAGGGATAAAGTTCAAGGAGCCTTTGCCGGCCTTCGCCTTCAACGGGGACAAAGGCAACATTATTGGTAGCGCTAAGCTCGCGGATGGTTGCGTTCCCCAGGCCGGATGTAACAAAGGCCGCGTCAATGAGCCCGTTTCTCATTTGCTCAATGGCCTGACCGTAAGCGAGAAAGTCAACATTGGCATCTGCGTACGTCATCCCGTGAGCTTCGAACATCATGCGGGCGTTAAGCTCAACGCCGGAATTGGGCGCGCCTACACCAATACGCCTCCCGCGCATGTCTTCAAAACGTGTGATGCCTGAACCTTCAACGGTAACAATCTGGACGTAATTCGGCCAAAGACCCATCATTGCGCGCAGTTCGGTAGCGGGAGCCTGGCCCTCAAAAGCGCCGTATGCCTGAATCGCCTGAATAACCGCATCGGACATCGCAATTGCCATTTCTCCCTGACCGCTGAGAATAAAGCGGATATTCTCAACGGTAGCGCCGGTTGCGGTAACCGAAGTCCGGTAGCCAATATGCCTGAGGTGGCTGCTGAAGGCACCTCCGATTGGAAAGAAAATTCCGCTGGTGGGGCCTGTCAGAACAGTTACAAAGTAATTGCCGCGCCTTGGTCCAGCTCCGTCATGCTCCTCTTCATTGCAGGCAGCAAATGCCATAAGAAAAACCGCCATCACTGAAATTGCCAAAAATCTTTTCATAACCTATATCCTCCGGTTGATAAATATTATATAACACTTAAACTTCCGGCTAATGATCGGTCAAGAAGTATTCTGCAAAACCTTGTGTTTTTTTTAAATTTTTTTTGAGTCAGTATATTGACACAAGTTTAATGAATGGATTTTACTATGACCGGAGAACACAATGAGCTATGTAGACAATATTATTGCTGATCTTGAAAAGCGCAATGCGGATCAAAGCGAGTTTTTGCAGGCGGCCAGGGAAGTACTGGACTCCCTGCGCCTTATTGTCGAGCGGGACAGCGTATACGAAAAAGCTGGTCTTCTGGAAAGACTTGTGGAGCCTGAGCGGATGATTATGTTCAGGATTCCCTGGGTGGACGATTCCGGAAAGGTGCGGGTGAACCGCGGTTACCGGGTGCAGTACAATTCCGCCATAGGGCCCTACAAGGGGGGATTGCGTTTTCATCCCTCGGTGAATTTAAGCATTATAAAATTTCTTGGCTTTGAACAGACGTTCAAAAACTCCCTTACCGGACTTCCCATAGGCGGGGGCAAGGGCGGGGCGGATTTTGATCCCAAAGGAAAGAGCACCAATGAAGTTATGCGTTTTTGCCAGTCTTTTATGACCGAACTGTACCGGCATATCGGCCCGGATACGGATGTGCCCGCCGGGGATATCGGCGTGGGCGGCAGGGAAGTCGGCTTTATGTACGGCCAATACAAGCGCCTGGTCAATACGTTTGACGGCGTGTTTACCGGCAAAGGCATTGGATGGGGCGGAAGCCTGGGCAGAACCGAAGCGACCGGCTACGGTCTTGTCTACATGGTTGAGGAATTCCTTAACAGCAAAGGTGACAGCATCAAAGACAAGCGGGTAGCCATTTCCGGCAGCGGCAATGTGGCCATTTTCGCGGCGGAAAAAGCGCGGCAGCTTGGTGCAATTGTGGTAAGCCTGTCGGACAGCAACGGGTTTATCTACCATAAAACCGGCATGAACCTTAATACGATTAAGGACATAAAACTGGTTAAGAGGGGAAGGATAAGCGAGTATACCGCAGTGCACACGGACGCGATGTATACTGATGTTGCCAATGGCAGGGTCTGGGATATCGCCTGTGATATTGCTTTGCCCTGCGCAACACAAAACGAGCTTACCCTTTCGGACGCGAAAACCCTTGCGGAAAGCGGGTGCAAAGTGGTTGCGGAAGGCGCGAACATGCCTACAACCATGGACGGGGCTGAGTTTCTCCTTAGCCGCGGCGTTACATTTTTTCCGGGAAAGGCGGCCAATGCCGGCGGCGTGTCAACATCAGCCCTGGAGATGGCACAAAACAGCGCCCGCCTTTCGTGGTCGTTTGACGAGGTTGACTCAAGGCTCAAGGGCATCATGGTTGGCATTTACCGCAGCATTGATGACGCGGCCAGGGAATACGGCAAACCGGGGAATTATATACTCGGTGCAAACATTGCGGGTTTCAGAAAAGTCGCCAAGGCGATGCTGGATCAGGGGATAATTTAGAAAACAGCCAAAGGGAAGGGCTGTCCGGATGTTGTTTTCCGGACAGCCCCCTCCTTATTCCATCCTTTTCTTGATTGAACGGATATCATCGATAACACTGCCGCCGGTGTCAAAAGGCGAAAGACCCTTGCAGTCAGCAAAGGCACATTCGTCACTGTAGTGAATAAAACCCAAAAGCTCATCCGGTGCAATGCGGCTTTCCAGGAAAGCTTCATCTTCCCTGTTTCGTATTTTGTTGGCCGCAACATTCAACTGCCTGATACCCAAATCCGCCGCGAGGGGTTTTAGCTTTTGCAGGGTTTGAATACTCCTCTCGCCCGGTTCAACCACCACAACAAAACGATCCATCATTTTCGCGGTTCCCCTGCCAAGGTGCTCAAGGCCTGCTTCCATGTCCATGATGACTACTTCGTCCCGGCTGATGACAAGGTGGGAAAGAAGGCGCTTTAGCATAACGTGTTCAGGACAAACACAGCCGCTGCCTCCTGTTTCAACCGTTCCCATCAAAAGAAGCTTCACCCCGTTTTTTTCAAGGGAAAAGCGATCCGGTATGTCGTCTACCCTGGGGTTTATTTTGAAAAATTTTCCAGGGGCAGCAGAATCTTCGCCCCCTGTGCCGGTACGCTCTGCAATGAGGCTTTCCAGTTTGGAAATCGGCGTAATGCCCTTCAGCTCCTCAATGCTGAAACCCAAAGCTGAACCAAGGTTGGCATCGGGATCTGCGTCTACCGCAAGCACCTTTTTTCCCTCCGCTGCATAGAGTCTGGCAAGAACCGCGGCGAGGGTAGTTTTACCTACCCCGCCTTTTCCCGTTACGGCAATTTTCATGCCAGCCCCAGGGCCGCGCGTTTTGCTTCAATCCCGCTGATAATGTTTTTCACAAGTTTGTGGGGATCGGTATTGACGTGGAATCCCGCGCCAATAATATCCCGTATACCATGCGTCAAAAGCTCTATCATTTTGCTGCTTCCGGTAAGATGAGGCTGAATCCCAAGGTAAACATCAATGCCGGAGGATACCACGTAGTTGGCAATGGCAACCGCTTTTTCGCTCATCCATTCAGGTGCGCAGCCTACTACCGGCAGCTGTGATGTATCCACCCCCAGCTCGTTTGCTATGGCTGTTACCATGCGCAGGATTCGGGTATTGTCGATGCATGAGCCCATGTGCAAAATCGGCGGAATGTTGACAAGCTCGCAGACTTTTTTGAGGCCCGGGCCGCAGAGGTCTTTTGACTCATAGTTAAGCAGTCCCGCTTTTGTTGCAACCTGGCCGGCACAGCCTGTGGTAACGATGAGGATGTCGTTCCTTAAAAGTTCCTTCATTATTTCGAAGTGGGAATTATCCGGCCTGACCCTGGGATTATTGCATCCGACTATGCCGACAGCTCCCCGGACAAGTCCGGCTTTTATTACGTCGATGAGCGGCTTGTACGATCCCTTGTCTTCCTCGCTGGCGACTCCGTCAAGGTGCCTTATGATCTCGTTGTTGGAATATCCAACCACCGCATGCTGTTTTGTTGCAGGTATAAAAACCCTGGTCGAATCCCGGTTTTCAAAATTGTCACAGGCCATCTTCACCAGGTCTTTTGCCTGTTCCAGCGCGGTTTCTGTATTGAACTCAACATGAATGGCCCCGGGAATTCTTGCGATGGGCGAACTGGTAATAAACTTCGTGTGGAAGCATTGGGCCAGGGAAGGAAGGGACGGGAAGATGCACTGAACATCCACGCACATCATTTCCACAACACCCGTAAGAATTACGTGTTCCTGCTGGAGGAAGCTCCCCGCTATCCTGACGCCGTGACGCATGGTCACTTCATTGGCGGTGCAGCAAATACCGGCCAAGTTAATGCCTGCGGCCCCTTTGCTTTTGGCGTACTCTTTTAGTTCCTTCAAGTCCGCAGCCGCAACGAGCATTTCCGAAAAAGCCGGATCATGACCGTGGACAATAATGTTGACCATATCTTTTTCCAAAACCCCCAGATTCCCTTCTGTAGTTCTGACCGTGGGTGTGCCGAAAAGAATGTCGGTTATTTCAGAGCCCAGCATGGAGCCGCCCCATCCGTTAGCAAGACTGGTTCTGAGTCCCTGGCGTATCAGGAATTCAGGTTCTGAGGTATTTCCCATGTGGGTCATGTGCAGGGCAGTTACGACTTCCCGGTCTATGGCCCTGGGCAGCAAGCCCTGCTCTCTCCAGATTTTTTGGCGTGCCGGGGCAGCCCTGCATGCAAAACGCAGATAGCCGTCGATCTTCCCAAACTCCTGAAGCCCTGTTTCCGCGACGTCATGTGCAATTGCATAAATGTCCCTGGCTTCCGTGGGAATATCCCATTCCTTTGCCAGATTGATAAGCTTCTGTTCGTCCCTGACCCTGTAGTTTCCGTCGGGGCTTACATGGCGCATGACGTGGAGAAGCTCCCGCGCGTGATCCGAATGGGAAGAAGTCCCGGCGGCAATAGTGCGCAGATAATGTCTGCCCGCCATGCTGTGGGCATCCGCGCCGCAGATACCCCGCGGTGCCTTGGGGGTGATTCGGCAGGGCCCCATGTGGCAGAACCTGCAGCAAACACCCTCTTCTCCGAATTTACAGTGATTGCTCTGACTTTTCACTCTTGTTTCCCAGGTATCAAAAGAAACTGCAGCGGCAATTTCATTTAACCTGGCAGCATCCGCTTCCATGTGCTCAACGGTGGTTAAATTTTCCAAATGTTTCATTATGCGCTATCCTCCGTACTCTATTGGATTAGGCACTGGAGAGAAACAGTTACGGCAGAACGCGGCCTGGAGTTATTATAAACTTCATGCCGCTTTCTGCAATTTCTATTTTGCAAGTGGTTTTAACTGAACACCGAAAATTGCAAAATAATAGCAATATAAATGTACTTTACCTACTTCAAGCGTTCCAGCCGTCCGCAGGCTTCTTCCACATCAGCGCGGTGGCCAAAAGCGGAGAAGCGGATAAAGGACTGACCGGCAGGGCCAAAGCCCGCGCCCGGCGTGGTAACGACCTGGCACTTTTCAAGAATCTCCGAAAAAACTTCCCAACTGTCCCTGCCGGGGAAGCGGGCCCAAATGTAGGGAGAATTGTCGCCGCCCACACACAGTATGCCCAGTTTCTCCAGCGCGCTGCGGATGAGTTTCGCGTTGCCCAGATAAAAGTCGCAGAGTTCCCGCACTTCCTCAAGGCCCTCGCTGTCCAGGGAAGCAAGCCCCCCGGCCTGGGCTATGTTGGAAGCGCCGTTAAAAATCGTGCCGGTGATTCGGGCCCAGTCCGCGTGAACGCTTTCCCCCCCGCCGTATTTGAGTTCTTTGGAAACCACAGTCCAGCCCAGGCGCACGCCGGTAAAGCCCGCGGGCTTGCTAAAAGAGTTCACTTCAATGGCGCAGGTTTTGGCGCCTTCAATTTCAAAAATGCTTTTCGGTAGACCCGCGTCCCGGATGTATTCCGCATACGCCGCGTCAAAAATAATGACCGAGCCTTTTTTCTGCGCGGCTTTTACCAGTTCCTGGAGCTGCGCGCGGCTTGATACCGCACCGGTGGGATTATTCGGCGAACAGAAGTAAAAAAGACAGTTGGGCGGAAGCCTTGAAAGGTCGGGGAAGTAATCGTTGTCGGCGGTGCAGGGGAGGTAGGTGATGCCTTTGTAACCGGAGCCTTCCCAGGCCCCGGCAGCGCCGATGAGCACCGAGCCGTCCACGTAAACCGGGTAAGAGGGGTCTTGTACCGCCACGGGAGTTTCCGCGCCAAAAAGGAGCTGGAGGCGGCCTATGTCGCACTTGGCCCCGTCAGAAACAAAGACTTCATCCGCCGCAAATTTACCGCCGTAAAACACCTGCGAGATTTTCTCCCTAAGCGCCAGCAGCCCTTCGTCCTGGTAACCCGAATATCCTTCCAGCGTTCCGAGTTTCCGCGCCCCTTCCACAAGGCCCGCGTTAATGTGGGGCAGAATGGGCTCCGTGGTGTTGCCAATCCCCAGGCTGATGATACGGGCTTCAGGATGAGCCGCCGCGTATTCCCGCCGCCGTTTGGCGATTTCGGGAAACAAATAACCCGCTTTAATGTTGGCAATACATGGATTTCTACTCAGCATAATAAACTCCTCGTTAAGAACTATAACCTATTACAATTAAATTGGACAATCAAAAACTCATTCCAAAACTAAAAAAGCCCTGGAGGTAATTTCTTTCTACATTGTAAGCCACCCCCAGGCCCAGTGCCGGTATGGCAAGCCGGTGCAGATAGAAAAAAATCATCGCAAGGCCGCCGTGGTCAAAAGAATCACCCAGTATGGAACCGTAGGAATAAACCGCCTGGTAAGCTACCGAAAGGGAAAGGGTTCCGGCGGCAGTTCTGAATATGCTCTTTTCCAGCCCCGCCGAAAATCCGGCGTAATTCCGCGCGGAAAATTCCCTGGGCAGTATGACAACCTGGGCCACGCCGGGGGAGGACTCGGAAAGAATCGGCGCGTCCGGATTAAAAAGTATACCTGTCCGCAGGTTAAGCCGAAACCCGGGAATGAGAGATCTTTCCCATGTGCCCTGAAAGCGGATCGACTGAAAGGTAACATCGTCAAAATCCGTATAAAAAAAGTAGCGGATGGAAGCCGATTCCTGGGAAAGGAAAAAGCCGTCCCAGCTGTTTCTCCTGACAGCCAAGTCCTTGCCCGCGCCAAACAGGCGGAGGCTGCTATCCGGCCCGTTTCGGGCGTTACTTCGGTTTCGCAGGCTGCTATCGCTGAAAGAAAACAGCGTTGAGGTGGAAAGGAGATCTGAATCCTTTAACAGCGGAAAATGAAGCCCCGTATGAATGGTGAGTGTATCAAGCTCAAAGCGCCGCAGCACCCCGCTGGTTTGGTCACGGTCATGCCGTTCTTCCCTGGAGTAGGCAAATATGCCGCTCCAGCCCGGGGCACGGCCTCCCCGCGAACTGCGGACATACCCCACAGAAGCCATCCATCCGTTGGAGTGATAAAACCCCGCCAGAAAAAACTGGTCGTTCAGCCCGAAAGCATTGGCATCAAAAAAAGCCAGACCGCCGCTCAAGCCCCCGGAACCGCCCATCACCATGGGAATGGGGAAAATGGACCACCTTTCCCGGACTTCAACAGCCAGCACATCCCCGTCAATTTCCACCGAAACCGGCTCCAGAATCCCCGTCGCGATTATCGCCGCCAGCACCTCGTATGAATCAACTTCATGCGCTTCAAGCCCGATAAACCTTCGCAGGGGCCGCTCCGCCGTAGAAAACCTGGTTCGCCCAAGCCCTGTAATGGAAATGCTGTAGATACGGCTTGTTTCTTCATTATAGTCATAATAGTAATGGTACGCGCTATAATACTCATTTTCGTTTTGGGCCGTCAGGATAGAGACAGCTCCAAAAAAGAATATCCCCAGCAGCAGGATGGGCAGGCGAAAAAAAGTGAACATCGTCCTCAAGAAACACCTTCTTTTTTAAAATTTTTTCAGAGCATCCAAATCCAATGTAGCGAAATAATCATCCACGGTTTCCGGCCGCCGGATTTGCTTGACCGACCCATCGGGCCTAAGAAGCAATTCCCCGCAGCGGAGCTTCCCGTTGTAGTTAAAACCCATTGCCCGTCCGTGCGCCCCGGCATCGTGAATTACCACCAGGTCGCCGTACCCGTTTTCCGCGGCAACAGTTATCGCGGGCAGTTCCCGCTGAATGGCGAACTTGTCGTTGTTTTCGCAAAGGCTGCCAACAACGTCGTACACCTTGTCCCGCGGCGCGTTTTCCTTGCCCATAACCGTGATGTGGTGGTAAGAGCCGTAAAGCGCCGGGCGCATAAGATCCGCCATACAGGCATCAAGCGCTATATAATCGCGGTAGATCTCTTTTTTGTGAATCGCCCGCGCCACAAGCCACCCGTACGGGCCGGTAATGGGCCTGCCGTACTCGGTGTGGATAGCCATTTCCCCAAGGCCGCCCTTTACGGCAATTTCGTCATAGTGCTTTTTAAGGCCGGCCGCAAGGGCTTCCCAGCTTATCGCTTCCTGATCCGGCTGATAGGGAATCCCCACGCCGCCGCCCAGGTTCACAAATTCCAGGCAAATGCCGCATTTTGACTTGATTTCCACAGCCAGCTCAAAAAGCAGCCGCCCTGTTTCCAGGTGATACTCAAGGCTAAGTTCATTGGAAGCCACCATGGTATGAAGCCCGAACCGCTTTACACCTTTTTCCTTGAGCAGTTTATACCCTTCAAAAAGCTGTTCCCTGGTAAGACCGTACTTGGCCTCCTCCGGCTTCCCGATAATGGCATTCCCTTCCTTGAGGGGGCCGGGATTGTAGCGGAACGAAATGATATCCGGCAAACCGCCTGACTTTTCCAGCGCTTTTTCCAGAAAGCCGACATGGCTAAAATCGTCCAGGTTGATGATAGCCCCCAATTCCCGCGCCTTAACGTATTCACTGGCCGGAGTTTCGTTGGCGGTAAGCATTATCGCCTCCCGCTTCATGCCAACCATATCCGCAAGAAGCAGCTCAGGAAGGCTGGAACAATCCGCGCCCAGCCCCTCGGCGGCCAGGATTTTAAGGAGGTAAGGGTTGGGATTAGCCTTTACCGCAAAATGTTCTTTATAGCGCGGAAAAACCGAAAAAGCCGCAAGCAGCCGCCTGGCGTTTTCCTGTATGGCCTTTTCATCGTAAAGGTAGAAAGGGGTGGGAAAATCACGGCTGATTTCTTCCAGCTGCCCTTTGGATAACGGAAATGCTTTTGTGTTCATAAGCTTATTGTAACCGAATGAGGAGGAAAAGTGAACCTCTTGACCCCCTATTTGTCTGGCTCCTTCCCCTCTATGGTGGAAAGCAGCTGCTCAATTTGTACCATCACGTAATCCTGAAACCTGGGGGGCAGATCATTAAAAAGGCTGGTCAGCCGCTGGAGTTTTTCCGCAGGGGTTGTGAAATACATGTTTCCCGTACCGTTCCTGAGCCAATCCTCGCTTACCCCAAAGGACAGGGATATAAGGTGGATGATCCTGTCGTTGACTTTCTTGTTTGCATTTTCAAGATCCGCCGCATAGCCATTACTAACATAAATCGACTTGGCAAACTCAGCCTGGGACATCTTTAAGTGGTTTCTTAGATATTTTATCCGCTCGTTGACGGTCATTAAATAACTATAGTCAAGTGATGTTCAGTGAACAAGAGTTGCTTCTCACCATGTGAGTGTTTTCTTACAAATAGCTTGACTATATTCACTATACGAGTATAATTGCTCACATATCGGGGGAATATATTCTGTGATTAATGATGAAAAGATGGACAAGCTTATCCAGTATTTCTCTATGCTTCCTGAAGATAAACAGGATCATGTCCTCGGTATCTTGCAGGCGCTGGTGTTCGCCTGTGACGAAATCTGCCATGAGGAGGCAGATGAAACCCGCTATGCCTGACACCGCCGGCATTGCAAATGTCAGCGGCAAGTAAAAATGTTATCTGCAAGCCTGTTTCGGCGGCGGCAGATGTTTTTGTAAAACCTGGATAAAAGGCCCTTTTTTTAGCGGCAAGGCTATAGCTTTGTCTTTAACCAAAAACAGTATGATGAAAATTTATTTACCACAATGCCGACAGTAAAAATCTTAATTTCATATCACAAACCGTCTGTTCTGTTGAAAGATGAGATCATGACGCCTATCCACTGCGGACGCGCCCACTATACCGGGAAATTTGCACGCGGCGCTGTTCCAAAAAACGAATATGAATGGATGGTGGCAAATACCATCGGTGACGACAGCGGCGACAATATTTCACTTGAACAGGATTTCAACGAAGCGCAGGCCATCTACTGGGCATGGAAAAATTACGACAAACTTGGAAATCCGGATTATATCGGATTCATGCATTACAGGCGGCATTTTATTTTTAAAGATATAAAGAAATTTCCCAATAATGACAAAAACGTTATTGTTTCGTTTAAAAGGCTGAATGACAGGGTGCTGCAGGAGATAGGTTATTCACCGGGCGCTGTCCAAAATATTGTAAGCAGCAATGATTTTATTACCGTAAACCTCCTAAACAGCAATATGACGGTGTATGAATACTACAAAGACCACCACATAATATCTGAACTTGATTTTTGCATAGATACAATACGCCGGGATCATCCCGGTCTTTACCCGTATGCAAAGGCTTTTTTTAATCAAAATTTTAACAGTATTTGCAATATGTTTATCATGAAAAAAACATTGTTTTTTGACTATTGCCAATTCTTTTTTGACATTGCGTTTAAATTTAACAAGAGTATTGATCGGTCAAATCACTCACCGGAAGATTCCAGGGCATTTGTTCTGGAACGGATGACCGGGTTTTATCTTTATTACCTGTCACAGCAAAACAATTTAAAGCATACAACATTACCAATAACACTTATAGAGTCTCCCCAAATTATTCCGGACTATCATCCGGCATTTGCAGACAATAATATTCCGGTTGTTTTTTCCAGCAGTGAAAAATATTTCAGATTCACCGCAGTTGCAATACAATCCATTATTGATAATTCAAGCGCCCAAAATAATTACGATATCTTTATTATGTCAAAAAACATTCCCAATGAAGATAAAGAAAAACTTGGCGGCATGGTTCATGGGCACATCAATATTTCCATTCGTTATGTAGATATAGATGATTTTCTTGAGGACAATGTATATTGGGAAAAAATAAAACCAGTATTTACAGAAGCAGCATATTATCGCCTCTGTATTCCAAAAATATTAAAAAATTTCAACAAAGTGTTATACCTTGACAGCGATCTTGTAATGGAACGTGATATTGCCGAACTTTTTTCTATAGATATTGGCAATTATTTGCTTGGGGCCGCACCTGATATTGGCGTGTTCCGCATGGCCTACCAAAAGCATGAACTATCCCATTTTATACAAAGCCACACACAGAAAACATTGAAACTTGCAAGCCCTTATGACTATGTCCAGGCAGGGGTACTTCTTTTCAATGTGGAGGCAATGAACAACTCAGGGTTTTTTGATGAATGCTGCAAATTTTTAAGCGAAAATCCCAATCCGCATTATAAAGCCCGGGATATTATCAATTTTGTCTGCAGGGACAAAATTTTACGTTTCCCCGTGAACTGGAATCTGGAATGGCATTGTGCGGCCTTTCCCCAGGATGGCCCGTTAAATAAATCATTGCCAAAACAATTTTATGAAGCGTACATGGATGCCATCAAAAACACATATCTGCTCCATTTTTCCGGCAGCCGGAAACCCTGGACAGAACCTGACAGCCCGCTGGCAAATATATTCTGGAAATATGCCCGGCGGGTTCCCTTTTATGAAATGATTCTGTCTGATATGGTGATTTTTGCATCTACCAGAAAAAAGCAAATGTGGCTGCAAAAAAAGACTATGGGGTTTTTCAAATGTATAAAGGAAAATGGCATAGGCTACACAATAAAACACATGGCCAAGAAAATATCAAAGGGCATGTAAATGATAAACATTGAGAAAATTGACAGCATTATTGTTGGCGCCGGTTTTTGCGGAAGTACTATTGCCCGGAAACTGGCGGAGCAAAACAAAAAAGTGCTGGTTTTTGAACGCAGAAACCATATAGCCGGTAATATGTATGACGAAACAGACAGCAGCGGAATTCTTGTACAGCGATACGGCCCGCATATTTTTCACACCAACAGCAAAAAGGTTTATGAGTTTATCACAAAATACGACACATGGATTGATTACCTCCACCAACCCGCTGTTGAAATGGACGGGATCATTACACCTTCCCCGGCAAATTTTTTAACGATTGATTTATTGTACAAAAAAGAAGAAGCCGCGGCGTTAAAATCACAGCTTGAAACACACTGCAGCGGACAAAAAACCGTCACCATTCTTGAACTTCTTGATTGTGATAATCCGATTATAAAACAATATGCGGAAAGGCTGTATGAATTGAATTACCGGCCCTACACCGCAAAGCAATGGGGAATTCCCCCGGAAGAAGTTGATCCGGGTGTATTAAAACGTGTCCCCATTCGCCTGGATTATACCAACGGATATTTCGACGATGAATTTCAGTGCATGCCGGAAAAAGGCTACACGCATTTTTTCAAAAACATTTTGGCGCATGAAAATATAGAAGTGCATCTTGATAAAAATGCTCTTGATATGATAAAAGTCGATACGGAAAAAGGACAGATATTTTTCGAAGGCAAGCCCTTGTCTATTCCTGTAGTTTATACCGGCGCACTGGATGAATTGCTTGGCTGCCGCCACGGACAGCTTCCGTACCGCTCTTTGCGGTTTGATTATCAGACAAAAAATGTTGACAGCTTTCAGGAAGCATCTGTAGTTGCCTATCCCAAAGCGGAAGGATATACGCGGATAACCGAGTTCAAGAAACTGCCCCCGCAGGATATTCCGGGTGTTACGACTGTCGCCTATGAGTACCCGCTGGCCGCTGATGGCAGCAACGAGCCGTATTACCCGGTTTTAACAGCCAATAGCGCGGCACTGTACGATAGATATTTGCGTGAAGTAAAGGGTATTCAGAACTTGTTTTTATGCGGAAGGCTTGCGGATTACAGGTATTACAATATGGATGCGGCGGTCTTGCGGGCGGTTGATGTGCTTGGGGCAATGCAATAAAACATCAATGGAAAAACCTTTAGTATCAATTATTGTACCCATTTACAAGGTTGAAATATATTTAAAGCAATGTATTGATAGTCTTGTTGGGCAAACATTAAAGAACATTGAAATAATTTTGGTGAACGATGGATCTCCTGACAATTGTCCGGCGATATGTGATGCTTACGCGAAAAAAGACCCACGTATTAATGTCATCCATCAGAAGAATGCTGGTTATGGAAGGGCTTGTAATGTTGGAATTAACTCTGCCGAAGGTGAGTATATAGGAATTGTAGAATCCGATGATTATATTGAATTTGATATGTTTGAAACTTTATATTCAATAAGCAAGACTACCCATAGTCCAATAATAAAAGGATCTTTTTTTCATGAGTATCAAGACAATACAAATCGTGTTTGTTCATTAGGGCATATTACAAAAAACCAAAAAATATGCACAGTGAGGGCAAAGGATAGTTTGTCTTTAATGCTATATGAATCGTCAATTTGGTCTGCGATTTACAATCGTGATTTCATTGTAGCAAACAAGATACAAATGTTCGAAACAAAAGGGGCCAGCTATCAAGATGTTGTATGGAAGTTTGTAACTTATGCTGCAGCAGAATCAATAACGCTAATTGACAAGCCTGTTTATCACTATAGAGTTTTAACGCAGCACTCATCATCAAAGAGCAGCAAAAACTATGATGCAATGTTTATAAACTATGCAGAGATAAAGCGATCTTTGGATTCTACCGAGAACTTTGAACAATTTTGTGAAAGTTATTATCTTCACCAATTTTTTGATGCAGCATTTCACCTTGGACGACTTGATAAACAAGGAAGGAAAAAATTTATTGAAAAAATGAGACGGATGATTGAAGATGCAAAACAAGAAGGTATAACTATAGATTCATTTTCAGGCTTTCATGTTCCTCTGTATGTTCGGGAAACATATTATCAAATTGTGCCCAATAAGATACCATTCAAAATACGGATGTTCAATTTATTGAAACAAGCTTGTTTTGTCTTTTATCAAGCACAAATAGGAAAATTTGTTTGGAAATGCATAAAAAAAACAACAAACAGTAAATATATCAGGAAGCTTCTGTTAAAATCATTAGAGTATAATAACATTGTGAATACCGAAAATAGTCCTGTTATACTTAATCAAATACATTTTCACGCAAAGAGAAAGAATGTATTAGTCATTATGCCATTTTGGGGAAAAAGCGCGGCATGCTTATATGCAAACGCAATGTGTGAAATATTGCATCGTAGCGGCTATGCGTTACATTTAGTTGTTTATAGCTGTGATGGAACAGTGCCATCAGATTCTTTATGGGATCATGCCTATGCAGTGCAATCGAATCTGCCAAATTATGGGAATCCATACATATTTGGCAGAGATACATCAAAATTTGATACAAACCTGATTGATGACTGGGTTGGTGATGATCTGATGGATTTCATAAAAATACTTGATAAAAATTGTCATTTTGACTTATGCCTTTGTAATTATGTTTTTTTGTCGAAGACATTGACATATTTTAATAATTCCATAAAAAAAATTCTTGTTACACATGATATTTTTTCTGATAGGAATAAACGCATGCATGAGGTTGGGATAGATTCATTTTATTTTGGTACTGTCCCTGAAGAAGAGAAGAAGGGGTTAGAGCGTGCTGATTGCATTATCGCGATACAGGAAAAGGAGCGGATGTTCTTTAAGACTATAACAGATAAACCTATAATAACGTTGCCATATATTCCCTCCAAGAAGTATCAAACCTATCAATTCAGCGAAGCGCATCTTAGAGTGGGTTATATTGCATCGCATCACGGCCCTAATATTCTGTCTATAACAGAATATATTAAACTTTTAAAAAATGAAAAGGAAATAGAAATATTCATTGCAGGCCCAATTTCATGCGCAATAGACCCCACCCTCAAAAATGTACATATACTGGGAATCATAGATAATTTGGAAGAATTTTACTCGCGATATGATATATATCCGAACCCCGATTTAATGGAATCGGGCCTAAAAATAAAAACGGTGGAAGCATTTTCGTACGGTCGCCCTGTAATTTGTACAAAAGCGGCCAGTGCCGGAATTGAAGTTGTAAAAGGATATCATCAATGTAGAAGTATTGTAGAAATAGCAGAGCTGACAAAGAAATGTGTTAAAAATACGAAGCTTCTATCTGAAATGGCTGAGGAAAGCAAGCGTGTTTATGATACTTTTTATTCCGTTTATTCTGCACATGAAATTATGGAAAAAGTTATTAATAATGTTTGAAGCTTGGGATTTTAAGCAAATTAATTGATGAGGAGAAATTGTAATTGTCTGCTATTTTAAGGAGAATCAAATATGGAAATAAGAGCAATAGTAAAAAATATTTTACTTAAGATAAATCCAACTTACAGAATTGCTAGTAGAATTAGTTCTCAGCTTGAAAACATGCAAAAAAGTATTTCCTCCACTTTTCATCATGAAACTAAACTATTAGACATGGCAGTATCACACATCAATGTAAAATTAGTTTTTAATTTGGCTCTTAATGACTCTGCATTTTTAAATAGAGTAGCCAATTTTCGCAACCATCTTTTTGATGAAGTATCAAAAGAACATTTAGATAGATACATAAAGAAAGCAATGATAATGCCCAAGTTTAATATTGAATTACCACAAAAATTAAAAATACCTTTAAATTCTAATCTGTTTTCGGATGAAGATTTAATTGTTCTTGCAAATCATAATGAGATATTAAATGATCTGCGAAGTTTTTACTTTAAAAAGTATGGAAAACTTGAAATACCAATCCATTTACATGCACACTATTATAAATGTGGGATGATATATATCCCTGATAGAATTATGGAAAAAGCACGTGCTTCAATTGCTATTGATGGAGGTGCATGGGTTGGAGATACAGCGATTGCTTTAAATGATTATTGTTTCCAGCAGATACACTGTTTTGAACCAGAACCAACAGCATTTGAAGTACTTGAGCGTAATATAAAAAAAATACAACATTTAGGCAGTTTTTTCTTGCATAATAAAGGCCTTGGTGAAAAAAGTGGAAATATAGATTTTTCTTCTGGCCTTGGCAATTTTGGGAATTCATCTTCTGCGGCCATAAGAGAACAAGGGACAAAAATATCCATAGAGATTTTGTCAATTGATGACTTTGCAAAAATATCAAAAAAACGTATCGGGTTAATAAAAATTGATGTTGAAGGACTTGAAGAACAAGTTTTAAGGGGTGCCGAAAAGACAATAGTAGGTGATAAGCCCATTTTGTTATGCGCAACATATCATGAAAGACAATCTCCAGGACAAATGTTTAGGATCATGGACTATCTGTTATCTTTAAACCTTTGCTATAAATTTATTTATAGAGGAATGCAGCCTGATTGTTGGTTCAATCTTGAATATGATTTAATTTGCTATGTAGAAGAATAAACTTCAAAAGTGAATTCACCTTGTTTAAGAATAAAAACACCACTCCTATTGTGTCTGTAATAATACCTGTTTATAATACAGAGCTTTTTCTGCGAGAATGCCTTGATAGTATAATAAATCAAACATTGAAAGAAATTGAGATTATATGTATAAACGATGGTTCGACTGATAATAGTATTGCAATTTTGGAGGAATACAAAAGTAGAGATGACCGTATAATTGTTTTAACGCAGGAAAATAAAGGAGCAGGAGCGGCAAGAAACGCAGGGCTAAATATTGCGCACGGTGAATATTTGGCGGTTTTGGATAGTGATGATTTATATAATATTGCAATGCTTGAGAAAATGTATAAATATGCCTATAAAGTACAGGCTGATATTATCTTATGCTTGTCAGAAGCTTTTGATAATTCAAGCATGAATGCTTGGAATATTTCATGCTCAGCAATTGAAATGCAAAAAAGTGTGTTTTCATATAAAGATACACTGAGCGCTAATCAAAATTTTGATTTCTTTTTTGGTTGGGCATGGGATAAATTATTTCGAAGATCATTTATTGATCAACATCAATTAAGATTTCAGGAAATAAGTCACAGTAATGATGGGTACTTTGTTATAATAGCGATGTATGCAGCAAAACGAATTTCGATTCTTAGAGAGCCGCTGGTAAAACATCGTGTTAATAGAGAAGGCAGTATAGAAGCATCGCATGATAAAAACCCTCTATGCTTTCATGAAATGCATAAAGCTATAAAGGATAGTTTAGAAAATCTTGGTATTTTTTCTGAGATCAAGGAACGTTATACAATTTGGGTTTTAAGGCATTCTTTGTGGGTCTTGAATGCAATAGGCTCATCAAAGTCATTTGTAACAATATATTCCGCAATGCAGAATGATATTTTTCCAAAAACAAAATTGCTAACTTATCGCTCAAGTTTTTTTGATGAAAAAATATTTTACGATGAAATGAAAAAAATTGCTAAACAATCAGCGCTTGAATACCTCTTTGACCAACGAAAGGCAATTAAAAAAGAACATGATTTCTTGCAAACATATTGTAATGAATTAAAGCGCGAACTTAATTTCCTGAAGAATGATCATGCTCGGTTACATCAAATGGTATGTTCATTACAAGAAGATCGAAGAGTCCTTCTTGATTCACTTTCTTTTCGTTTGGGCCGTGTGCTTACTTGGTTTCCGCGAAAGGTGAGAGATATTTTTATACGGTACTGATTTTCTAATAGGAGGATAATGATGAACAAAAAAAATCATATCGAAAAGAGAATTTGATAAAGTAGCAATATTTGATCCAAATTATTTTTAAAATTCACGTTGGGCATATTTTTGTCAACCAGTAGTGGAAGAATTGGAAAAATAAATGAAATAGGCAATATACTAGAAATAGGAAGTAATATATTGCCATATATTACTGGCTGTACAGTTTTGGATATTGTCGATAATACTGAAAAAATTCCATTTCCTGTAAAATATATTTTTCATAATGGTTCGTTTTTTCCTTATCCTTATTGACTGTACGCGAGATGGAGCCGCCCAACAACAATTGTGTTCTATTCAGCGCTATGGTAGAAACAGGACTATTTCTTTTAGGCGCTGAGTATAAGACTCAACGAATCGAATATGATGTTAAAAAAATATTAGGGTGGTATTTATGTGACGGAATATATGGTGATGGCCCTGAATTTCACTTCGATTATTATAACAGCTTTGTTGAGGTTGTCGGAAAATTGATATTTTCACCGAAATAATCACCACAGAACAGAAAATCCGTGATACAATAAAAACACCATGGCACGATTCAAGCATACCGACAAATCACAAGGCTTGTTCCTCACGGTTAATCTGGAAAAACAATTAATCCCGGGAACATTCGAATGGACGATTGATTATCTTGTCAGCAAGATAGATATATCAGTATATGAACAAAACTACAATAACGATGAAAAAGGCGCAAACGCATATTCGCCAAGGATATTGTTAAAAGTAATCCTGTTCTGTTATTCCAGAGGAATTATATCTTCCCGAAAAATAGAAAAAGCATGCAAGGAAAATATTATCGCAAAGGCACTGGCAGATGACAGCGAGCCGGATCATGACACCATAGCAACTTTCATATCAACAAACAGCAAAGCGGCAAAAGATTTATTTGCCCAGATAATACTGCAATGCTCTGAATTAAAATTGATAACCGGGGAAATGTTCGCGGTGGACGGCTGCAAGCTGCCGTCAGATGCGTCAAAGGAATGGTCAGGAACAATCACGGAATTAACAAAGAAAAGGGACAAGCTTGAAAAATACATAGGCAAAGTTCTTGCGCGGCATCAGGACATGGATAAAGACGATCGGGCCAGGAAAATACAGGAACCCTTTAAGAAGACTATGGGAGACGATCAGGAGCGGAGAGAACGGAGCATAGAAAGACTGGAAAAGAAACTGGAACAGCTGAATGATTTTCTTGATAAAGCCGAACCAAGAACGGGGATATCCGGAGAAGAAGTGCAGTCGAATATAACCGATAATGAAAGCGCGTTAATAAAAGGTCCGCATGGGTATATACAAGGATATAATGGAATAACAATAGCGGATTCTGGCAATCAAGTCATTATTTCCGCCCAGGCTATTGGTTCCGGTGCGGAAAGCGGATGCTTCCCCCAAATGCTGGACAGCCTTGAAGAAACCATGAAAGAAGTTACCGGGAAAAAGGAGCCGTTAAAGAACGCGCTGGTACAAGGGGACACTGGATATTTTTCTGAAGAAAACTTGCAGGAAGCGGCGAAGCGGAAAATCAACGTGCTAATACCTGACCAGCAATTCCGGCAGCGGGATCCATATTTTTCTGAAAAGAAAAATGAAAAAGTTGAGACAAAGAAGAAGTTTACACAGAGCGATTTTATTTATGACAAGGAAACGAAAAGTTATCTTTGCCCTGCGGGGAAAGTACTGGAATATAAGTGTGATGTGACATTGAGGAATAACAGCGGGAAACAGTACCGTGCAAAAAGCGGGGATTGCGCGAATTGTTCATTGAAAGATAAATGTATAAGAAACCGGGGCGGCAAGAATTCGGCACGAACGCTTTATGTCATAGACAAGAAGTATGAAGAAAACCTGTCTGAAAAGATGCGGGAGAAGATAGATGATCCTGCGTACCGTGAATTATATTCCCGGCGGATGCAAATAATAGAGCCAGTGTTCTCAAACATCACCTATAGCAAAGGGATGGACAGATTTACGTTGCGGACAAAGGAGAAGGTGAATACGCAGTGGCAATTATATTGCATAGTGCACAATATAGGCAAATGCATGAACGCATTGGCGGTGAAAATGGGATTTAGGGGTAATTAGATGGTAAAAATACCGGGAATAGTGTTCAGAAGTGGAAATCAGGGATAAATAATTCAGCGGAAATATTTTTTAGAGATGAAGTTATGCGAAAATACATAAAATCGACAGTCTCGTTACTCACCCTATGCTTTTGGATATAGTTGCGGCTTTTCCAAACACTTTTTTTGATATACAGGAAATAGTAATGGCGCGTTCCAAACGGTATGCCGCTATCCTTGAGCGCACGATTTCGCCTGAAGGCACATTTCCTATGGTTGGATGTTCGACCTGCTACAGATTTGGAGCATTCCAGCTTCTTTCACAAGCTGCTTTGCAGCATTTTATTCCGGACGATATTTCTCCAGAGCAGGTGAGCTCTGCGTTGGCGACTGTGATTCGGAGGATGATGAAAAGCAAAAATAATTTTGACCGCCAGGGATGGCTTTGCCGGGAGTATGTGGCTTACAGCCCGATCTAAGAGAAAATTATATCAATATTGGCAGTTTGTACCTTTGCACTACAGTTTTTCTGGCTCTTGGCTTGCCGCTGAATGATCCTTTTTGGAATTCACCTAATGAAAAATGGGCTTCGCTGAAGATATACCATGGGATGTCTGTAAAAAGCGACGCTGCATTAAAATAGGGAAAGGAGAAATAAATGATAACGTTCAAGAGGATAATAAAGATATTTACGCCGTATGGGCTTATTGTTTTGTATAGATATATCAAAAGGAAAATAATATATCAAAAAAATCCTATGGGATATAGTAATGTTTCTTCTGAATTATCAATTAACGAAGATTCAGAATCAATTGAATCTTCTCTTTTTCAGGATGGATATTTTGAAGAAAAAGGAATACGGATATTTAAAAATTTTCCAAATTGGCAAAAACAGTATAAATCTTTATCATCGGAATGGGAGATTGCTTTTTTACTAGGGCTTATTTCAGATTACAAATTTGCAAACGGTGAGAAAACAAAAAATGTTTTGGAGATTGGAGTTTATAATGGGGTTACTTCGCTTTATTTGCTCAAAACCGGTTTGCACTATTTTTCAAAATTTGAATTATACGGAATTGATATAGGCGAAAAAGAATTTTTCGGCGGAGCTGTTCTGCAGGAAACGAATTTAGAAGAACAAAAGCATTATCACTTATATCGTGGGCACACAAGTTTTGACATTGAAAAAGTGATACCAAATACTATAAAAATTGATCTGGTTTTTATTGATGCCGCACATTCACACCCCTACCCGCTTTTTGATTTAATTCACGTTATTCCGTTTTTGAATGATGACTCTATCTGCCTTTTACATGATGTTGTATCCTACATGCGTCCAAATGCCTGGGGAGAAAGCTTTATTTTTCTTGGCTGGGAAAGTAAGAAATACCATACAGTACAAATTGAATATGTTGATAAAAATAAGCCTGTTTTTAGAAGAACTTCTTTAGGGTGTATAAAAATTTCAAAAAACAAAAAAAGACTTTATGACAATATTCGGAAAATCGCACAAATACCTTTTAGGGCTTCTCCTTGGAAATTTGGAAATGATAACCTTGGGATTACAATCGAGATGATAGAAAATTTGAAGCAGTTTATGCTAAAATATTATAATAGTGATTTTTCACTAGAAATATACAAAATTTTAAAACTAAACCTTGAAGACTATAAGCGAAAATGGATTTTATATTGTCATGAAACCAATTTTTATAATTATCTGTTCGAGAATATCCTTTCGCAAAATAAAGTAATTGCCGAATTGCAGCAATCAATTAATTATATGAGTAAAAAGCCTGAATCGCTACAGAAAGAAATTAATGCGGAAGCAATTGTTGGATTATCTGTTTTTGATTCGCATGATAAAAAATATGATGAAGAATTAAAATATTGGATTGGAAGATACAATGCTGAAAATCATTCCTTTGAGAATGGATTTTATAAAAAAATAATGCTCGGCATGGCTCAAGAATTAGACGATTCGTTTTTGAAAAATAAAATCGTTGTAGATTTTGGATGTGGCCCGCGGGGAAGTCTTGCATGGACTCAAGCTCCTAAACTGAGAATCGGAGTTGATGTACTCATTGATAGATACTTCGATTGTTTTGGAAAAGAAATGTATGATAATTATCTTTATATAAAATCAACTGAAAAATATATCCCAATTCCAAGTGAATTCGCTGATGTTGTTTATACTATGAATTCTATGGATCATACCAATAATTTTGAAGTAATTTTAAACGAACTGTTCCGAATATTAAAACCTGGCGGTGAGTTAATTGGAAGCTTTAATATGAATGAGCCGGCAACGCCATGTGAACCGCAATCTTTAACCTATGAGCTGTTGAGAGAATTACTCTTTCCAAAATTAAAAATTCAGCATAAGTTGACAGCATTTAATGGCGCTAAATTGAAACCACCTCGAGGAACATATGACTGCTTCTTTGATCAAAGCATGAGCCAGCCATCTGAAACAGATTTGAGTATATTATGGTTTAGAGGTAAAAAAAAGTGAATTTTATAATCTTTAATTTGCATGGGGCTGACACTTATGGAAGAAAAAGCTAGTATTCAAAAATTTTTATCGAAAAAAAAATTGATTTCCGTAATCATTCCAGTTTACAATGTCGAAAAATATATAGAAAAGTGCATTGACTCAGTTATTAACCAAACTATAAATCTGGAAAATTTAGAAATTATTTTAGTAAATGATGGTTCCACAGATAGCAGTTTGAAGATACTAAAAAAATATAAAGAAAAATACCATAATATAATTTTAGTTGACCAGGAGAATATGGGACTTGGGAATGCTAGAAATAGTGGATTACAACATGTATCTGGAAGGTATATTGCATTTTTGGATTCGGACGATCACATACCACTGGATACCTATGAAAAATTATATAATGCCACTGAAAATGAAACTTTCGACATTGTAGCTGGTAAAATGGCGTACATTGACAGCTATGAAAATATTAAACATGTAACTTTCAATAATCTATTCAATAACAATGAGAAAGAGATAAGTGTAGATATAAAATCCAATAGGAAATATTGGGATTTATTTAGATATGGCAACGTTGTTTATAGAATATATAAAGCAGAATTAGTAATTAGGAATAATCTTAAGTTCCCTGGGCATATGCTGATGGAGGATGTGCCATTCTCGACCCCTGCAAACCTTTTGGCTAAAAATATAAAAGTAATAAATGATGTAGTTTATTGTTACTTACAAAGAGCAGATTCAATTATGGGGCAATTAAAAACAGATTCAAACATGATACAAGTGAAAAATAAACAACCATTTATTGATATTTTTAGATCTATTGAGGTGACCTATAATAATTTAAAACATAATAGTTTAGATGAGTATAAATATATTTTTGACTATATTGTATTGGACAACCATCTTATGTATAGAGATAGAATTAAAGAATTTATCAGTAAAGATTGTATAGATTTGTATTCTCTTACGGATACTGAGTTTAATTATGTTTCTTCTATATGTAAAAGTATAATCATGAACACAAGTATGGAGACTTTCTCTCTTCTGGATACCAACAAGCGTAATATATATTTAGACTTGAAAAATGAATTTAAGATATGTGATGTGATAGGAACAAAAGTTAATGTTTCAATAATTATTCCAGTTTACAACGCAGCAAAATATCTTAGGCAATGTTTAGATAGTCTTATTAATCAAACATTTAAAGAGATAGAAATTATCTGCGTGAATGACGGTTCTACTGATAATTCACTTGATATTATAAAAGAGTATATGAAATTTGATGAACGTATTATTGTCATAGATCAGTATAATCAGGGTGCGGCAGTAGCACGCAATACAGGACTTGACGTTGCAAAGGGAGAGTATTTGCATTTTCTTGATAGCGATGATTGGCTTGAACTCAATGCAATTGAGATTTTATACAAAAAAGCAAAAACAGATGATCTAGATATATTGAATTTTTATAGAAGGTGTTATGATATTACTACTAATCAGAAATACATTGACTTTTTTTTTGATAAAAACCAGATTTCTGATGTCTATTCTGCAAAATGTGTGCCAGACATATTATTTAAAACGGGAACATCTGCTGTTTATAACAAGTTATACAAACATTCGTTTATAAAAGATAAAAAAATTAGGTTTCAAAATTTAGAAACATGTAATGACATATATTTTGCTTACTATGCACTTGCTTTGGCAAGCAAAATATCAATCATAGACAAGCCATTGATTACTTATAGAATACATGCTACAAACATGTCTGCTACCAGAGGCACGCACTGGAATTGTATATTTAAAGCTTATGAAAAATTAATGAAAGATTTGCAAAGTGTATTTAATAAAAATGTAAAATTACAAAATTCTTTTCAAGAGAAAATGGTATTGCAGTTTTCTTATGAATATAAACACACAACTGAAAAAGATAAATTTATTGATATGGCTAAAAGCCTATTAGCTGATAAACAGTTTTTAATGTTTCTAAAGCAGATAATTAAGGTATCTGTAATTATACCAGTTTATAATGTAGAAAGATATTTAAGAGATTGTTTGGACAGTGTTATCAATCAAACTTTAAAAGAAATTGAAATTATATGTATTAACGATGGCTCTACTGATGGTTCATTTGAAATCTTAAAGGAATATGAAAAAAAAGATGCCCGTATTAAAATATTCTCACAAGAAAACAAAGGACTTTCAGCAACACGTAATGTCGGTATTAAATTCTGCCAAGGAGAGTACATCAATTTTTTGGATAGTGATGACATGCTTGAATTAAACGCGTTGGAGTTATTATATAATAAAGCCTTTAAGGATAATTTGGATATTCTCTATTTTGATGCAAAAACATTATTTGAATCAAATGCGTTATTAAATGAACACAAACAGCACGATGACTATTATGTAAGGAAAAACCACTATCATATTGTCTGTAGGGGTATTGATTTTTTTGTTGCATTGAGGCATGACAAGGCATATCGATCTATGGTACAGATACAACTTATTAGTAGACAATATCTTAACAGTATTAAATTATTTTTTTATGAGGGGATTTACCACGAAGACGAATTCTTTACATTTAAGAGTATGTTGTTGGCAAATCGTGTATGCCATTTGAGCCAGAAACTATTCATTCGTAGAATTAGAGAGAATTCCATTATGACAGAGGAAAAGGGATTCAAACATTTCTATGGGTATTTAACATGTTATATTCAAGCATTGGGTTTTTCCTTTAATTTTTTCTGCACAAGTACCGAAATGGAATATGTTTTAGAACAATTAAAATCGCTTTTTAGAAGTGCCTTTAATATATATTGTCAAGGTAATGGATTTGAGCAGGGTTATCTTGACAAACTTACGACTATTGAGCGCTATATTTTTAACCTCGCTAGTGGGCAAGATAGACTTGCCGCTAATCGGGACTATATTGCTATTGCTGCAAAACGAGACAATCTTAAGGGAGAAAAACTTATGGCGAAAATAACTATCCGTGATTTTTTTGGTAAATTAAGGCGAAAAGCACTTAAAGCCATGTTTGGAAGAGAGCTGATCAATAGCATTCTCCAAATTAACCAAACAGAAGCAATATTGAATCTAAAAAATACCCTAAATGCTAGTGTGAAGTCCATGAAAACAGTTTCTCGTGATGAAATTGAACAGATTGTATCTCGCAAAACAGATGCTTTGAATTCAAAAATAGACACTTTGGGACAAAAAGTGGATAACCTGAGTCAAAAAACCGAAGCCACAAGACACCGGATAGATATTTTTAATCAGACAACAGGTATTCTGGGGCAAAAAACAGATATTATGAGGCAGAAGACAGATATCTTAGCCACAAAAACAGATGACATGAGCCGGAAGGCAGATGCTTTGAGCCGAAAAGCAGATGAATTTACAAAAAAGGTTGATATGCTAAGCAAAAAATCAGATGATTTAAGCAAGAAATCGGACGATTTGGGTAAAAAAATAGAGGAACAAAAGAATAAAACAATCGAGACTCGTAAAAGAACAGGTGAAATACTAGATGCACTTTTATTCAACAGCACAATCGAAAATTGTGAATGGTTAAGCGATAAGTCATTTGCTTTTGGCGGATGGGCAATGGACACCGCCGCACTTTACACTGTGTTTCGTATTTTAAACGATGTAAAACCAAAAAACATTTTAGAATTTGGATTGGGACAAAGTTCAAAAATGGTGCACCAGTATGCTAATTTTTTCTCCGATATAACAGCATTGACAGTGGAACATGATCAGAACTGGATTAATTTTTTTATCGCAGGCTTAAACAAGAATAGTATCATAAGCGTAAAACAGGCTGACAAAATAATTGTCAACTACAACGGATTTGAAACTGCAAGTTATGACAGAATGAACGAATTAACAGAAAGTACAAAATATGATTTTGTAGTAGTCGATGGGCCTATTGGAAGCGAACATTACTCTCGTTCTCAAATAATAGAAATTGCAAAAAAAAGCCTTTCGGAACAGTTTTGCATACTCATAGACGACTCTCAACGGAATGGAGAACAAGAAACAGTAAAAGAAGTTTGTAGAATCCTTGAATCAAAAGGAATAAACTATCTGCAAAGGGAATATTCTGGTGAAAAAAAGCATGCTATAATTTGCTCAGAGGATTTGAAGTTTTTGTTGACTTTGAGAAAAATTTACTATTGAATCGGCCACGAACCGCCTGGTTTTATTTCCCTAATTATTGTCTTGTTCATAGGTTTTCCCTGCGTAATTATGCAGGAATTTTTTTGAGGGGTAATATGGGCGTTGATTATGACAAGGAAAAGAAAGGGTTTTTAGCGGAACTTGAAGCAGAGGATCATGATATAGAAACTCTCTCAGAAAAAATGGAAAAACCATTTTATACTGACGCTTATATTAAAAATACAGCGCCCTTAACGGATGAGGAATTCAATATCATGATTATCGATGATCATGATGAAATAAGTGTTGATCACCTGGATTTTGATAAAAAGGAATTTAATATTTTAAACTATTGCCGTGTGAAGTAACCCAAAACAATTAACATTTTTACAACAGGAGGTGCGCCATGGAAGAAAAAACAAAGGAAAGATTTCATCGGAACTTGAAAAACAAATAGGCGTTTAATGAGTGCCTCTGTCATTTTTACTATTAACAGTAGCGCCGCTTAGTTTTTCAATGCTATTTCTATTGTCTAAAAACGGCAGATGTTCTTTTTCAAAAATAGCACTTATATCGATAATATTACCTTTTTCTATTGTTAATTCTGCGACATTTATATTCTTATGTTTCAAAAAATGAGTGGTAATAGCATTCATCTTGCGCCCATCCTCCTAAAGTGCAATATACAAAGTTTGTATGCTGCTGTCAAGTTAATATTGCCCTTTGCTCATTTTGCCACATTACATAAACCGTGTCCTGTTCCACTGGGCACGGGATTATTCCGCCTCATTACCGGAAGGCGGCAACTACAGAGATTTACCAGTACCGAAGAAGAACTGGCACAAATAAAAGCATTGGAGGAACCCACCATGGAACAAGCGATTAACGCTTATCAGAGAATCTCCGCAAGCCCTGAATTTCGGGAACTGGAACGTCTGCGCTCCATGGCCCGCCACGACGAAGCCTCCGCCCTTGGCGAAGCAGAGGAGCGGGGAGAGAAGCGAGGGGAGACACGGGGAAAACAGGAAGGAAAACAGGAAGAGAGGCTAGCCGTTGCCCGAAACGCTTTAGCGGAAGGAGCCTCTGTTGAGTTTGTGCAGAAGATAACCGGCCTTGACACAGAAACCATCAAAGCAATGAACAAATAACAACTGTGCCGACGTTTAACATTGGAAATTCCGGAAGGGCCTCCACTCCACAAAAGGTCTTATATGGATTCCTTCCCCGCATCCAGCTTCGTGGTAAGCCCATATTTCTCCATTATGATAGCATATTCCTGTTCAAGGTCATCCCGGATTCCCTCGCCGAAGGTGATATCGCGCGAAGCCATATAGCTGTCGTAAATAATTTTGTCGCCAAATGGCAGCAATACCGTTTCCAGCATAACGGGCAAGCGGCGCTGCATGGCTTCGGCTATTGAGTTTGTCATGCCTTTTATGGCGTATAACATGGGGGGGCCGCCTTTGTTGATGTGCATAAGAACAGCATGCTCAGGCTCGTACTTTATCAAAAGGAATTCCCCTTTAATGTAGTTTTTTTCCCATGATGTCAAAAGGCCGATTTCCTCGTCAGAAAGGCTGCCGGTGCTGTTCAAAAATTCGCTTATTACCTTTGGGTTTGCCCATAGTTTTTCGCGGATTTTATGAAGAATCTCTTCATCACGGTAGGCCGGGTAAACAGGCTTAATTTTCATGTTGAACAGTTTGTGTTTTTGATTGACAAAATCAAGCAACTTATACCATGTTTCATAAAACAACTTACGCTCGCTGAATGAAAGCTGCGCCGTGCCGCTCTTTCCGATGCGCGAACAGCATTTTTTGTATTTTTTGCCGCTTCCGCAGGGGCAAGGCTGATTCGGTTCTGTCTTTTTTGGCAGATTGAGGACAGTCTCGACAGGCTCTTTTGGCCGCGTACTTGCGGCCAGTTTCATTATTTCATCCGGCGAATGCCCTTTATTCTCCCAGGTGCGGGAGTTGTTCATGGCGTGTGTTAGCACGTCAAAAAATTCCTGCGCTTGCTCCTGATTGGCAAACACAAAATTGTGCTTTTCCATAATCGCGCCAAGTTGTTCTATGCTAAAAGTCTGTGAAACAGATAGTTTGATTTCGTCAAACCCTCTTATCGTACCAAAAACAGTCCGCATGAAACCCATGAGATTGTCCCACTGCTTGTTGTCATCATACCACTCCCATTCGTATTTCAAAAACTCCTCTTTTTGCGGGATATAACGCGGTTTGTCGGCCTGGTGCTGCTCCAATTTATCTACCCATCTATACTCCTGCAAGACCGCATAATGCACAATATATTCTTTGTAAAAGCCATAGCAGCCCGATTTCAACACATTCGGCAAAAGGAGTATGTAAACTTCCTCGGCGGTTGTCTGTTCCTCGTTTTGCGAATTGAAAATTTCGACAAACTCATCCCGCCGGATGATGCCGTAGAGGTTCACCGCCGCTTTCGCGTATAAATCCAATGGCTTGCGCATTTTTGCCCTGCCGGCGGGACAGCGGACAACGTCCTTAGCAGGATTATACCTTTCAAACAGCATTTTTGTCTGGCTTTTAGTCATAAGCTCTTTCCCTTCTTTCAATACTGACGCTGGTGTAGTCTAAACGTTTAGACAATTGTATTATCACAGAAGAAACGTTTGATGACAAGCAGATTCCCGTAAGCCGTTGCTCTTTAACCCAACCTCAATTATAATTACCACCATGCAGACAATTCCTCCCAAGCGGCCGGTTCGCTTTTTTAACACTACAGGCCCGTGTTATCCTTGGGATCACTACATGCTTCCCCCGGCAGACCGTCTGGTCGGTGCGCAGCTGCACCGCTATATTCGGGACAAGCTGTACTGGGTGCTTCACGCCCCGCGGCAGACCGGAAAAACCACTTTTCTGCAGAGCTGGGCAAGGGAGATAAACGCAGGCAATGAGGCATCGGCCTGTTATGTCAGCATTGAGCGCTGTCAAAGAATGCCGGAACTGGAACGCTGTATGCCTGATTTATGCAAAGCAATTCAGGATTACGCGGCTTCTTCAAGTCTGCCTGTTCCCGAATTAAAAACGTCAACGCCTGGAAGTATGTTAAGCGATGTCCTGATAAATTTTTCCGCGCTTGTTGCGCCAAAACCGCTGGTCATGCTTTTTGATGAAACTGATGCCCTTGAAGGTGACTCATTGATCAGCTTTTTGCGGCAATTGCGCGGCGGATTCATGATACGCGACATTGGGAAGTTCCCCACATCCATAGCGCTGGTCGGCATGAGAGATCTGAGGGATTACATTACTGCGGCAAAAGACGGTATTCCGCCAAGTTCGTTGTCGCCATTTAACATAAAAGAAGACTCCATTTTTATTTCCAATTTCAGTAAAGATGATGCGGCTGCCCTTTTTGTGCAGCGGACAAAAGAAACAGGACAACAGATAAGCACCGAAGCATTGGACTATGTGTATGAACAATCCTGGGGGCAGCCCTGGATTGTCAATTCCTTATTTAAGCGGGCTACCATGCAGGTGCTGGAAGAGGACAGCAAAAAAACCATCACCATTGATCATATCCTTGCGGCACGGGAACAAATGATCCAGGCCAGGGAAACCCACCTTGATACACTAAGCGTGCGTCTGCGGGATCCCAAGATCAGGTATGTGATAGAGACCATCATCACCGGAGACAGTGATCCCAGATTTAGCCCCTCCAACCCTGATGTGGAACTGGCTATAGATTTTGGGCTCATAAAATGGGAATCCGCAACGGGCTTCAAAATCTCGAATCCCATCTACGAAGATATACTTACCCGCCACTTGAATGCCGGTTACCACAGTAACCTCCCGCCGCCCTCAGAATGGAAGTGGCAAAAAGCCGACGGTACACTTGACATGAATTCCCTGCTCAATGAATTCCAGAATTTTTGGCGGAGCCACTCAGAACTGTGGGAAGAAAAATCTGATTACACCGAGGCGTTCCCGCATCTTTTACTGACGGCATTTTTGCAGCGCCTTTTAAACGGCGGCGGCAGGGTAGATCGCGAGGCTGCCGCAGGACGCGGCAGAATGGATCTGTGTATAGAATATATGGGAGAGAAATTTATCATAGAACTAAAACTCATCCGCCAGAGGGACAATCCCGAAAAAGTGCGTGAAGAAGGTTTGCGTCAAATCGCCTCTTACCGCGGCAAGGTCGCCCCGGGTGCTCCGGCCTACCTTGTCATTTTTGACCGCAGGGATGACGCAAAGAGCCGCCCCTGGGAGGAAAAAATCTACTGGCAGGAAGAAGCCCTTCCCGCCGGAACCGTAACAGTTGTTGGGTGTTAAGCCTTTTTGCTCCATTCTGCAACCATTTCGAGCGTCATGTGTCAAACTGAATAGACGGACAGGATAAAAAAAGGTAGTATCAAACGATGGATCAAGCGACATCGCACGCCGCCCAGGTTATTATTTCCATAATTCCCATTGTGGGGATTGTAATGGGGTCGGTGGTTGTGTTTTTCTACCTTCTTTGGCACCACAAGCGCAGAACATTGCTTATCAAGGCAGGGCAGTACCAGCGCCCGAATTTTGATTTGCTCTCGTTCAGTCTGCTTGCGGGGCTCCTGCTCACGACCGTGGGCCTTGCGTTGACCGTATTCCTGGCAATTACCTTAAGGATAAATTACGGTCTTTTGGGCGGAATTATCCCGCTGGCCGTTGGAATCGGCCTTTTAACGTATTACGGGATAAAACGCAACGACAGGCTCCATGACCGCCGGTGAAGAACCGCGGCCTGTGATCCCCGGGGGTGTTATTTTCCCGGGGGACGATGAGGACAGGATAATAGCTGCTCAGGTTATCTCCGGCCAAAAGGAGTTGTTCCGCTTGCTGGTAAAGCGGCACGAACAGGCGGTCTACGGGATGGGGATGAGTTTTTTCCGCAATGCCGAAGATGCTTCGGATTTTGTGCAGGAAGTGTTCCTCAAGACGTTCCGTAATCTTTCCCGCTTTGAGGGACGCTCCCGGTTTTCTACCTGGTTGTACAAAATTGCCTACAATACGGCAATTAACAGTATAACCAGAAAGAAGGAGTACCACAGTCTTGTGGAAGAGGAAACCGTTCCGGATAACGACACCCCGGAACGGAACGCGCTCAGGGGCCTTGCCCGTGACGCGGTGCTGGAAGCGATAAAGGGGCTGCCGGAACGGTTCCGGGTATGCGTAGACCTTTTTTTCTTTTATGACCGTTCGTATCAGGAAATTGAGGCGATTACCGGGTATCCGGTTAATACGATAAAATCGCATGTGTTTAGGGCAAAGAAATTATTAAGGGAAAAACTTGGCTCTTATAACGGGCTTGGCCGAGGAGATACTGAATGAAAAACATTTTCATGGATTGTCAGACGGCAATGGACACTGTTTATGAAACCGAAAAAGACACTCCTTTACCGCTATTGATCCACATGCGGCTTGAGCTTCACCTTTTGTTCTGCTCCGCCTGTGCCGGGGAACTGAAAAATCTGCAGCGCATCCAGGAAATCATGAAAAACGATTTTATTCCGGTTTCCCCGGATTTTGGGAACCTCCTTATGGAACGCCTGTCTGAAGAAACCGCCCTGCAGGAGGCAACAGACGCCCCTGCCGGTTTTTCGCTTCGGGGTTGGGTTATCATCGGCTTTTTTGTGCTTCTTTCCCTTTCCAGCGCCTTTTTTGGGATGAATTTTGTCCATATTGCGAATGAGGAAGGCTCGTCTTTCCTCCTGCCTGTGGGAATCACCATAGGGGTGGTTTTGACCTGTTACGGGGCCTTGTTCATTGGCAGCCATTTAAAGCAGCTTTCCTCACGTTTCGGGCTCCGTTAAGGGGTTTTTAAAGAATTTTCTTCCCAATTTTTGTATTAGCTCATTGACAACAGGCATTTTGAGGCATATTCTTAGTTTTATGAACATTTCAACATACACTGTAAAACCTAAATTGCCCAATTCTCTAAAACCGCTGGAAGAAATTGCCCGGAATTTGTGGCTTTCCTGGAATTTTGATGCCGTCGAACTTTTCATCCGTTTGGATTACGATATCTGGCTGCTATCCAAACAAAGCCCGGTGCGTGCTCTCGGTATGGTCAGCCAGGAGCGGCTTGCCGAAGTTTCCAAGGACGATTCTTACCTTGCGGCCCTGAAGGAAACGTACAATCGCTTCCTTCACTACAAAAAGGGCGATACCTGGTACCGGGGTTCCCGGAAAGACGTGGTTGCCTACTTCTCCATGGAGTACGGCATGGATGTGTCCCTCCCCATTTATTCAGGAGGGCTTGGTATTCTCTCCGGGGATCACATGAAGACCTCCTCTGACATGGGGCTTCCTCTGGTGGGGATAGGGCTTCTGTACCGGCAGGGATATTTTATGCAGTATCTCAATGCCGACGGTTTCCAGCAGGAAAGTTATCCTGAGAACGACTGGTACAACATGCCGGTGGAAATTAAAACCAACAAAGCCGGCGAACCCATCAAAATCTCCGTGGAAATGGCCGGACGTATGGTCATTGCCCAGATTTGGGAAGTCAAGGTCGGACGCAGTTCCCTGTATCTTTTGGATACAAACATTCGGGAAAATGCCCAGGATTTGCGGAATATCACTGCCGCGCTTTACGGCGGGGACAAGGAAAGGCGTATTCAGCAGGAAATCTTGCTCGGTATCGGGGGCATAAGGGCGCTGCGGGCATTGGGAATCAACCCCGCCGCAACCCACATGAACGAAGGCCATTCCGCGTTTTTGGGCCTGGAACGGATTCGGGAACTCATCGTGGAAAAAGGCTTTACCTTCGATGAAGCCAGGGAAGCGCTGTGGCCCACCAATATTTTCACCACCCACACTCCCGTACCCGCTGGAAACGAGCGTTTTGATACGGCTCTTTTGGACAAGTACTTTAATACCTGGCCGCAGATTTTGGGGATTTCCTGGAAAGATTTCCTCAGCCTTGGACGGGAACGGCCCTACGATGACCATGAAACATTCTGTATGACCGTTTTGGCCCTGAAACTTGCGGCCTATGCCAACGGCGTTGCCCGGCTTCATGGCGAAGTTTCCCGCGAAATGTGGAAAAACCTTTGGCCTAACCTTCCCCTTGAGGAAGTTCCCATCGGGCATGTAACAAACGGCGTACATCCCCGCACCTGGGTTTCCAGCAACATGAGCGAACTTCTCTTGCGGTATTTCGGCCCCAATTTTGACGAGATGCCCACGGATTTGGCCATTTGGAACCGCATGGATCGGATTTCTGACGAAGAACTCTGGCGCACCCACGAACGCCGCCGTGAACGCCTTGTAGCCTTTACCCGCGAGCGGATTCTTGAACAGTACAAACGAACCGGCGCGCCCGAACGCCGCATCCGCCAGGCGGAGGACGCCCTGTCGCCCTACACCCTGACGCTGTGCTTTGCCCGGCGCTTTGCCACCTACAAACGGGGCAATCTGCTCTTGCGGGATCCCGAACGCATGCTCCGTCTCATAAGGGACAATGACAGGCCGGTTCAGTTGATCTTCGCCGGTAAAGCGCACCCCAATGACATGCCCGGCAAGGAACTCATCCGCGAGATCGTTCACTTTGCTGAAAAACATGACGTGGCAAACCGCATCGTGTTCCTTGAGAACTATGACATGACCGTGGCAAAATATCTTACCACCGGCGGCGATGTGTGGCTCAACACCCCCCGCCGCCCGCTGGAAGCATCAGGAACCAGCGGCATGAAGGCGGCCATGAACGGAGTCCTTAACTGCTCCGTAATGGACGGCTGGTGGGACGAAGCCTACACCCCGCAGGTCGGGTGGGCAATAGGCCGGGGTGAGGAATACACAGACACCAATCTGCAGGACGAAATTGAAAGCAAGGCCCTTTACGACCTTCTGGAACGGGAAATAATCCCCCTGTTTTACCAGCGGGGCAGGGACGGCCTTCCGCGGGAATGGATCAAAATGATGAAATGCTGCATGAAGGAAATAGGCCAGTCCATGTCGAGCCACCGCATGTTGATTGATTATTCCAACAAGTTCTACCTTCCGGCCCTAAAGAATTACCGCCGCATCCTCAAGGACGATTACAAGGAATCCAAGGCTCTGGCCGCGTATCTGTCCAAACTGCGTCAGGCGTGGGATAGCATCACCATCACCAAGATCGAATCCAATGCGAAACCGGTCATGCAGCGGGGGGATATCCTTACGGTAAACGCCCGGATTGAACTGGGCCCGCTCACCCCGGAAGAAGTGCTGGTGGAACTGTACCACGGCTCCGTGTCGAATCAGGCCGCCGGCATCAAAAACGCCCGGCGTTCGGAAATGAAAGCCGCCGGAAATGAAGGCAGCGAGTACCGTTACCAGGTAAAAATCGAATGTGATGATACGGGCTTCCAGGGACACACCGTCCGTATTCTTCCCAAACACGAAGCATTGATACACCCGTACCGCACTGGCTTTATCAAGTGGGCATAGCGGGTAAACAGCGATTTACGTTTTAAGGACAAGCGGGGTCGGCGTACAGGCCGGCCCCTTCATTTTTCCTGCGGCGGAATTTAACAGCCGTGGCGGTAACCTAGCGTAGAACGAGCGGGCTTGAGTCCCCTCGTTCCCACCCGCCTTAACAAAACAAGGATGGTTTCCATGTCCAAAGTTTCCTCTTATCGTTTTTTTGACCTCATCGTGGCCTCTTTAACGGCTATAATCATCATCAGCAATGTGGCTTCTTCGGCAAAAATTGTGGACTTGGGCGTCACCCTGTTCGGTTTTTGGGGTATTCCTCCGCTTCGCCTGGCTTTTGACGGCGGGACGCTTCTTTTTCCCATAGCGTATGTTTTGGGGGATGTTCTTACCGAAGTTTACGGTTTTAAGGCAACCCGCCGCGCCATTTGGACAAGTTTTATCATCCTGGCTATGACATCGCTGTTTTTCTTTATACTCAGTATCTTGCCGGGGGAGGCGCTCTGGGAAGACCGCGCCGGAACCGCCGCCTACAACGCCATTCTCGGCGGAATGAGCACCGGCGGCATTGCGCTGGCCAGTCTTTCGGCATTTCTGGCCGGGAAGTTTTCCAATTCCATAATCCTCTCCCGCCTTAAAGTCCTCATGAAAGGCCGCGCCCTTTGGGTCAGAATTATCGGCAGCAGCTTGGTGGGGCAGCTCCTTGACAGCCTGGTCTTTGTATTTGTGGCATGTCTTACGGGCGTGTTCAGCTGGGAACTTTTTGTAACGCTGGTATTGACCAATTATATTTTGAAAACAGCCATTGAGGTACTAGTGTTTCCGTTTACCCTTGCTGCGGTCAGGAAACTCAAAAAGGCCGAGGGGATTGATACGTATGATGTGGGGGTTACGTTTAATCCGTTTTCCTGGAAGTGAGTTGGGGAGCTGGCGGCAATTTTTTTGTAACTTAGGCGATAAGATGTTCCGCTGTTGCGGGTTTTTCGACTTCCTCTGCTTTAGATTTTCCAACAAGGCACATATCGTCAAATTCCCGCAGTTCATCTTCTGTGATAACACCCAAGCGAAACAAAGACTCGGCTGATTGGTGGCTAACCATCAAAGCTTCACTTTCATATCTTTTGTTCATAACTGGCCTCCTGGATTTCCACAAAATCTCTGGCTCTTACCGCTTCTGTCAATTGCATATCCGTCATGACAAGAAGTTTCTTTGCCAGTTTTTTGAAAACCTGCAGCTCCTTCCTGTTGATATTACCGCGATCCGCCTTGAGGTACGCATAATGAAAAAACGTGTGTTCTTCACTTCTGAAAAATACAATGATCCGATAACCGCCTGATTTCCCCTCACCAGGACGGGCCAATCTTACTTTATAGACCCCGCCGCCTAAATTAGCATCAGCCTGATCGACTTCAAGCAGGCTTACAATGTCCCGCAGTTCGCCGTCCGTGATTCTCTCTTTCTCGGCAAAACGATCAAACCACATATTCTTGAAGATTCTCACTGCTGTATGCCTCTATAAAATATAGTGAAAAACAGGTATGATTTCAACGGGGAGAAGAAAATGAACAACGCATTGGTACTATTCAAATCAGATCCAGATTTTCGCAAAGAGCTTGAAAGCGTTCTAAGCGGATACAACGTCATATTCAACGAAAGTGAAAAGACTGATTCCATTGCCCCGGAGACAGCGGAAAACACAGCGGTGATTTTAGGTAACCCGAAGGCCGATTTCCTGGCGCTTTGTCCCCGCTTAAAATGGCTGCAGCTTCAAAGCTCCGGAGCCGATGGATATGTTAACGGGGAAATAAACAAGGAAACGGTTCTGCTTACCAGCGCCACGGGCTGTTATGGGCATGCTGTTTCGGAACACATGGCGGCTCTTACGCTGGCACTCTTGAAAAAACTGCACCTTTACCGGGATGAACAGGCCGCATGCCGCTGGCAGAACCGGGGACAGGCAAAAAGCATACGGGACGCGGTGGTGCTTGTAATCGGTCTTGGGGACATAGGCTCCGGGTATGCCCGAATCATGAAGGCGCTGGGTTCCTGCGTTATTGGAGTCCGCCGCAGTACACGGACGAAACCCGATTATGTTGACGAACTCCTGCTCGCCGATCAAATGGAAGAAGCTCTCCCCCGTGCCGATGTAGTCGCATTGGTAATTCCCGGAACCAAAGATACTGTCAGCCTTATCAGTCAGCCGCAATTGGCAAAAATGAAAAAAGACGCGATTATAATCAACGCCGGACGGGGTTCCGCCATTGATACCGAAGCCCTGTGTAACGCCCTGGAAGCCGGAACTTTGGGCGGGGCCGGTCTTGACGTCACTGATCCCGAACCCCTCCCCCCGGATCACCGGCTCTGGAAAATGGAGAATGTTCTTGTCACCCCCCATGTGGCGGGAGGCCGTTATATGTCGGAAACGTACCACTACATCATGAAGCTTAACCTGGAAAACGCCCGCCGCTTTGTCCGGGGGGAAACGCTGGAAAGCCTTGTGGATTTCAAGACCGGGTTTTGTTTTCCGAAAAAGTAGTTACGCTTTTATACGCTCTTTTTTATCCAGGGGATAAAACTGGATTACAATTGCCGCCGCCAGGAGCACCACTATGGGGATGGGGCCTACAATAATCCTGATAGCGTAAAACACCGAAGGCGGCTGAATCACCCCTCCGCCCGCCTGGGCAATATAGCCGCCCCATTCCAGAATATGCCCGGTAACAAAGAGGGCAAGGGCGGTTCCCAGCTTGGAGGTGAATGTCCACATGCCGTAATAGGCCCCTTCTTTCCGCTCCCCGACCTTGGCAACTCCGTGCTCAATCACGTCAGGAACCATCGCGAAGGGTGCCACATAACTAAAGCCCACCCCGATTCCCGCAAATACCATCACGCCAAAGAAAAACTCCACAGGCATCTGATGTCCCAATGTATAGATGATTCCACAGGCCGCGGCGATTACCACAAAACAAATCTGGTACGTGCGCTTTTTTCCTATCTTTCTGGAAACCAATACCGAAATGGGGATAAACACCATGGCGGTAACCAAAAGAAGAATCATGGCAATGGTGGTTATGTCGCCCCGGTTTAAAACGTTTGAGGTGTAATAAGCCAGGATTGCGGTAAGAAATGTAATTCCGGTTATGTGGAGGGCATATGTCACAAGAAGCAGCACATAGGGTTTGTTTTTGAAGACCGCCAAAAAAGTGGTAAAAAACCCGTCGGCGGGAAGGTCTTCCTTGCGGTACTTTTTTTCTTTTGTTCCAATGAAGGTGAGGAGCGTTACAATCATCATTACCGCGCCCAGAGTAAGGCCCATCATGGAAAAACCCCGCGGGTCAACGAGCGGGTTTGCCGCGCCGGGCCTGGCGAAAAGATACACCAGAGGCTGTACCGCACCGGCCCCGGCGATTGTGCCGAATATGGCGCAGCCAAAACGGTAACCGTTTAGCGAAGACTGTTCATGGTAATCGCTTGTCAGTTCCGGTGTGAGGGAGGAGTACGGCACATTGATGATGGTGGCCGCCGTATTAAGCAAAATCAACGCAAAAGTCGCCCAGGCGAAATGCATGTATGAGGGAAGGTAAACAGGCGCGGTAAAAAAAAACGCCATGGAAAGGCACATGGGAACAGCGCCGAAAAGAAGGTACACCCGCCGCCTGCCCCAGCGCGACAAAGTCCGGTCAGTAATAAAACCCATCATGGGGTCAGTTACCGCATCCCAAACCTTGCCGACCATGACCGCCGTTCCGGCCCAAACCGCCGCAAGCCCCACTGTGTCGGTAAGGTATATCAGCACCCAGAAGGACATGAGGGTAAAGAACATGTTGCCGCCCAGATCAAAAATACCAAATCCGAGCTTTTGTTTTACCGTTAAGCGGTTCTCCGCCATGAATAACTCCTGGCATGAGTGTACCCTGCTTGACAGCTTCTTACAATACAGGCTGCTCCTTTATGCGCTTAAAAAGGTGACATTCACTGTACTTATCGTGGATGTTCTTTGAGAACGAATTACCCGCTCTTTCCACAATATCAGTGTTGTGGGCAACAATGGCGCTAATCTTTGAATGGTACTGCGACGCGGATGTATAGTGCCCTATGTTCGTAAGGTATACATCATCATGCTCCTGCAGCAGCTTTTCAACGACAGTGTGCACATCAAATGACACATCCAACGGCATGCCGGTAACTATCTCCCGGACTGCTTCTTCCAATTCCATGTTTTTCTCCTAATTTTTACATGTTGTTTTAAGTTTGCGTTATTTGCCGGGAGATGTCAAATTTATGTTTGCGTTTTTCAGCCGCAGCGCGTTCGCCAGAACAGAAACAGAACTAAGCGACATTGCCGCCGCCGCAAACATCGGGTTCAAGAGCGGCCCGCCGAACAAATACAAGAACCCCGCCGCGATGGGAATCCCGGCGCTGTTATAGGCAAACGCCCAAAAGAGATTCTGCTTTATGTTGCGGATGGTTTTCTTGCTCAGGCCAATCGCTGTGGGAACGTCCGTTAAATCCGAACGCATCAGCACAATATCCGCGCTTTCCATCGCAACATCGGTGCCGGAGCCGATAGCGATACCGATATCCGCTTGCACAAGCGCCGGTGCGTCATTGATGCCATCACCGACCATCGCCACCTTGCGGCCTTCGGTCTGCAGCTTTTTGACTTCGTTTGACTTATCGTGGGGCAGCACCTCGGCAAGCACACGGTCAATTCCCACCTGCCTTGCAATTGCCGCGGCGGTTTTCTTGTTGTCTCCGGTAATCATCGCGACTTCTATGCCCATTTTGCGCAGGCCTTCAATCGCCGCCTTGCTGGATGGCTTTACCACATCGGCTACCGCCACGATTCCGGCCAGCCTGTTGTCAATGGCGACATACATGGGCGTTTTGCCTTCGCCCGCAAGCCTGTCGCTGTCCTGTTCCATGCCGGCAAGGGAAATGCCGCGCTCGTCCATTAGTTTGCGGTTTCCGGCCAGGATGGTTTGGCTGTGTATCAGCGCCTCAATACCGTGCCCGGTGATGGAATTAAAACGGTCAATGTCCAGAAATTCCATGCCTTTTTCCTGAGCGTTTCGCACAATGGCCTGCCCAAGCGGATGCTCTGAACTTTTCTCCGCGGATGCCGTGAGCAGCAGCAAATTGTCAGGCGATATGCCGTCCGTTGTCAGAATGTCCGTAACCGTTGGTTTGCCCTCGGTAATCGTTCCGGTTTTGTCAAAAACAATGGTGTTCACCTTGTGCGTGGTTTCCAGCGCCTCCCCGCCTTTGATTAAAATGCCGTTTTCTGCGCCCTTGCCGGTTCCAACCATGATTGCTGTCGGTGTCGCCAAACCCAGGGCGCAGGGGCAGGCAATTACCAAAACCGAGATGAAAATCGTCAGCGCAAAGCCCGCATCGCCTGTTACTATAGACCACGCTATCCCGCTCAGTACCGCGATAACGCAGACCACCGGGACAAAAACACCTGAAACAATGTCGGCCATTTTGGCGATGGGCGCTTTTGAGCCCTGCGCGTCCTCCACCAGTTTGATGATCTGCGCCAGCGCCGTGTCCGCGCCGATTTTCTCGGCCCTGAACTGAACCATGCCGCTTGTGTTCAGGGACGCCGCGTACACAGGGTCACCGGCTTTTTTGTCCACCGGCATACTCTCACCGGTCAGCATTGATTCATCAATGGCAGTGTGACCGCCTGTCACTGTGCCGTCCACCGGGATTTTCGCGCCCGGTTTTACGACGATGATGTCGCCAATTTCCACCTCGTCAATGGGGATTTCCCTTTCTTCGCCGTTAAGCAAAATAATGGCGGTTTTCGGCGCAAGGCCCATCAGTTTTTTGATAGCCTCGGACGTTTTGCCTTTGGACACGGATTCCAGATATTTGCCAAGAAGTACAAGCGCGATAATCACGCCCGCTGTTTCAAAATACAGCCTGTGGGCGGCGCAGTGGTCGCCCTGGATAATCTGCCAGGTGCCGAAAATGCTGTAAATTATTGCCGCAGAGGTTCCAATGGCAATAAGCGAGTCCATGTTTGGACTGCGCCTGAAAAACGCGCTAAAACCAACGGTGTAAAACGTATGCCCGGCAATAACGATGGGTATGGTCAAAAGAATCTGCGCTATGGCAAAATTCAGGGGGGAAATATCCGGGTGGATAACAGCGGGAACGAACATGGGTATCCACGGAACCATCGGGGCCATGCAGATATAAAGCAGCGGAAACCCAAGCAGCGCTGACACGATAAACTTGCGCCAGAGCGTCTTGCTTTCTTTTTCTTTGCGCAGCCTGTCCTCATCAACCTGCGCTTTTTTCTCCGTCTCAATAACTTTGTACCCGCCGCTCTCAATTACCGC
>Ga0209755_10001113_pt1 | contig 44346 bp, 37 predicted proteins | sample TergutCo191P1_FD_187301 | JGI IMG/M metagenome (GOLD analysis project Ga0209755, IMG submission 187301) | Cornitermes sp. P1 segment gut microbial communities from Petit-Saut dam, French Guiana - Co191P1 (SPAdes) (version 2) | ecosystem: Host-associated > Arthropoda: Insects > Digestive system... | reverse complement strand
TTGATGCCATATACTCGCCCTCCCAGATAATATTTATTATTATATCCTAAAAACAAGATATATTCAATGCAACGCGAGTAATTAATGTGTTGTAGCGAGGATGTTCTTTTCTTTTCCGTAAAATGCCTCATTGGCGAAATTATTTATTTTCGGCAATGAGGCAATTTTCTGAAATATCCGGAGAGTTTTTTAGTATTTGTTCAGGTAGTAAGAGTCTCTTGGATTTAGTGTTCCCATACCGGCGGGCGGCAGCTTTGCCTGGCTGTCCTTGAGTCTAAACTGCGCGACTAATTGTTGCAGAACACCGGAGATGCCACTCAACTCCTCTGACGCCGCGGCGCTCTGCTCGGCCGTGGTATTGTTTTGCTTTACGATTTGCTCAACCTGACTGATTCCGGAACTGATAACGGTAACAGAAGCCGCCTGCTCACTCGAAGAGCTTGAGATGACATTTATAATATCTACGCATCGGCTGACGCTTTCAACGATTTCTTTGAGCGAAGCGGCAGTGTCACTAGCGATTTGAGCACCCAACTGCGCTTTTTCCATTGAGTTTGCAATAAGGACTCCGGTATCTTTGGCAGCCTCGGCACTCTTGGTGGCGAGATTTCTGACCTCGTCCGCGACAACCGCAAAGCCCTTGCCATGCTGTCCCGCGCGCGCTGCTTCCACGGCGGCGTTCAGTGCTAGGATATTCGTCTGGAATGCAATATCGTCAATTGCTTTTATAACCTTGCTGATAGAGGCGCTTGCTTCGTTGATTTCTTTTACAGCCTGCATCATTTGCTCCATGTGGACGCTGCCTTTTTCGGCATTTTTCATTACCATGCCGGATAATTCGGCTGCTTCCAGAGCCAAGTCTGCGCTGCGGCTTGTATTTTCTGCGACCTTGCCTATTGAGGTGCTGAGCAGCTCAATTGTGCCGGTCTGCTCTGTCGTGCCCTGCGCGAGTGCCATTGCGCCGTCGGAGATTTGCTTTGAACCTGACGCTACCTGACCTGTGGCAAGATTTATCTCATTGCACATTTTGTTTAAGCTGTCTACCATAAGCCCCAAGGATTTTCCCATAGTGTCCGCATTGGAAAGCGGACTTATATCAGATGTAAGGTTGCCGCTCGCAACCTCCTCAAGTTCCTTGGAGATATTAGATACATGGTCAATAAAGCTAACGCAGTCTTTCATCATTTGACCTATAACGTCTTTGTTGTCAATGTAATTGCTGAATATTGCTTCTTCCTCTGGTGTGATGATAATATCTCCGGTAGAGCTTGCTTTGCGCAGGAAGCCGGACAGCGCGACAAGCGGTTTGCCAATCATACCTGATATATACAATGCGCAGAATACCGCAACGCCTACCGCAATTACCATTAAAACAATAATTATTGTCAATAGAGTACGCGACAGGGCCAGCGAACTCTGATTTGCCGCTTCTGCATTGCGGACGTTGATGTCAATACATTCGTGAAAACCATCCAGAATAATATTACTGAGTTCGCGGCATGTATTCATCTCATTGTTGATGGTCGGAATATCTCCGATTTGCGACGCTGCGTAGATGCGTAAGACAGTCTGAGTAAGATCGTTTTCATACAAATGGCGTGATCTTTCAAAGATTGCAATTGCTTCTGCATCTGTTATAAGCGCCCTGTATGCGTCCAAATGCTCCGTCATTTTTGGAATTAAGTCTCCGATAACTCCGAAGGCCTCTTCAACCCCGTCATAATCATTTTGCAGGGACGACATAACCATCTCCCGCACGTATACTCTTATTCGCTGTAAGGTCTCTTTGACTGTTGTGATATGCGGCAAAGGCATTAGTTGGTTCTCAAAGATGTCAGTTCCTGAGGCTGCAATTGTGCTCATGCCAATAATGCCGACTGTACCGACTAATCCTGCCAATACGGCAACGATTAGGAAACAAGCGGCAACTAGCTTTAGCGACACTTTTATTTTTTTCATTTAGTTTAATCCCCCCCACAAATCTTGCTGCACTCCTTGACATTTGAAAGCTTTTAATCGCCAATGCGATTTGGGTTTTCCTATGCATAGTTGTAGCAGACAACAAACGGATTTAACTTTCTATGACATACTTGGTATGTTTTTTTTCTTGTCGCATTATACAATTTTTTTGTAACAATATGATTAAATATCTGTAAACTGTATTATAAAAAGATATGAATAAAAAAGCGCAAAAAAATCGGCGCTGTTATTTTAGAAATATCGCTTTAGCTACTCTGCCTCCTGCATTTCGGTCATGTTTTCCCAATACCGTTTTGGCATGAGCGTCATACGGCAGCGGGGGTTCTCTCTTGCTTTTATTGAGATAGTATTATAAAACTGTTTCCACATGTTTTGATATTGTTGCTCACTTTCGGAAACGGGCGGAAATTGAATGTCATCTACGGAAATGATTTCTTTTTTGCGCTGTTTGTACACAAGCGCCGCCTTATGTGTTTTGTCAAAAATCAGAAAATCTTCATTTGAGAATCTTTGCGTGAAATGTCCGGCAATAAACGGGAGTACAAAGTTTTTTGGACTTATTGTTCCCGCAAGCACTCCATCATAGTCGGCGAAGCGCACGAAACCTTTTAGCAGATGCACCTCGCCCAGCAGATGTTTTTCCGCTTTGAGCAAGGGGGCAACATCAGGGTCGCCGAGCATTGAAAGCAGTCGTCCGCCCTGTTTATATCCCCGGAGAAGAAATCTTAGCATCGCCAGTTCTTTTTTCGGCATACAGGATAAAAAAACCGTCTCAATGAGACTAAGCGCCTGATTTGAGATTTTTTCGGGTATTGACGTAAGTACTCTGGTTGCCTTACTTACGTCTGTTTCTACTGTTTGTATCGGAAAAAGCGAAAGAGGTTCGTTTTTAAAGGTGACAATGTCAGCCGGAAGCTCACCGGAATATACACTTTTGAAAACACAACAGAGAAATCCGTGATATGATCCATCATAAGCATATATTGTGTCGGCCGGTACAGCTAAAGGCTTGTCGTCAGGCATAAGACTGCTTCCTCCACCGCATCATTTATCTTCATAGCGCCCTCCGGCAATGCCGGGGCGCCGTGCATACCTCCAAACAGCGATAGTTGCTCCGCACCGAATGAGTAGATTTTTGGATCGATTAACGCGCGTACAATAAAATCTTTTTCGACACTTAAGCCAAATGAGCTGTCTTTTGTAATGATAAAGTATTTTGCCCGCTTTAGCACAATTCCGATTCGCTTGAGATGCTCGAGTCCAAGCCGTCCCTCTCGTCTGGCGGTCACGATCCTCTTTGCCCCGGTCGGTCCAATGCCGGGCACTCTCAGCAGTTCATGCATGGATGCGCTATTTACATCAACGGGGAAGTGTTGCATATTGTTTATTGCCCAATTACATTTGGGGTCGAGATATGGATTGAAATTCGGGGATTCTTTGCTGAGGATTTCATCTGAGGTAAACTCGTACTGACGCATAAGAAAATCCGCTTGATACAGTCTGTGCTCGCGCAGCAGCGGCGGGGTGGTGGTCAGTGCCGGCAGCAAGTTATCCTCAACAACGGGGATATAGGCGGAATAGAACACGCGCTTGAGGTCGTATTTGGAATAAAGAGCTGATGCGAGTGAGATTATTTGATAGTCTGTATCCGGCGTTGCGCCTATAATCATTTGTGTTGCCTGTCCGGCAGAAGCAAATGAGGGTGCGTTTTTGTATCTGGCAAGGGCGTAGCTGCTTTCCGCAATCTCATTTTTTATCTGCCGCATCGGTGCAATAATTGCATCTTTTGTCTTGTCCGGAGCAAGAATGGAAAGACTTTTCTCGCTTGGCATTTCGATGTTAACGCTTAGCCTGTCAACCAGAAGCCCCATCCGATGTACAAGTTCCGGTGAGCTGCCCGGAATTGCTTTGGCGTGGATATATCCCCAAAAATTATACCGGTATCTTAATATAGCAAGTGCGTTTACCATAAGCTCCATAGTGTGGTCGGGACTCCTGAGTACTCCGCTTGACAGGAATAATCCTTCAATATAGTTGCGGCGGTAAAACTCAATTGTGATTTGTGCGAGCTCGTCCGGTGTAAAAGTTGCTCTGGGCACATCATTTGTGCTGTTGTTAGCACAGTATTTACACTTATATATGCAGTTATTAGACATCAGGATTTTGAGCAGCGAAATGCATCGCCCGTCAGCGGCAAAACTGTGGCAAATGCCCGCCTTTACAGTGTTTCCCGGTCTGTCGGCTCCGGAAGATGTGCAGGCGGCGTCATATTTCGCGCTTTCTGTTAGTATCGTAAGCTTTTTCATAAGTTCCATATTATGATTTTAACCCTTATCCATCTAAAAGTCGAGATAATAATTTGCGCTTACTTTGTGTTTAAAAATGTCTGTTCCAGGTCACTGGGGTATCCAAAACACAGGTTGGTTACAGTCTATGCACGTCCTTTGCGGCATAACCTTATAAAAACTGCTAACTTGTGTGCTTGAGACTGTAACCATTGCGAGTTTTCGGATACCCCAGTGACCTGTAAAGGTGGATTTTTCTGTGGTTACTTAGCGCTTACTTTGTGTTTAAAAATGCCTCTGCTTCGTGTTATAATGATTTCTGCGCAATAAACACAGTTTGGAGAATCAAAGATGACAATAACATATTGCATAGGAAAGAGCCTTTACGTAAATATAACAAATCGCTGCTCAAATGATTGTAAATTCTGTATTAGGGGATATGGTGACTCTGTCGGAGGGGCTGAGAGCCTATGGCTTGAGCGCGAACCTAGCCGTGAGGAAATACTTGCGGACATAAAAAATCACGACCTCACCGGATATGATGAAATCGTTTTCTGCGGCTATGGCGAGCCTTGCGAGCGGCTGGATGATTTGCTGTGGGTATGCAAGGAGCTGAAGAAGTCAAATGCTCCGATAATCAGGGTCAATACAAATGGTCACGCCAGCCTCCTTGCCGGATATGCTGCGGCGCCATTGTTTGAAAGTTTGGTAGATAAAATTTCGATCTCGCTCAATGCCGCAAGCGCCGGGGAGTATGACGAATTATGCAAGCCGATTTTCGGAGAGCAGGCATATGAGGGCGTTATAGATTTTGCAACGAGTGTGAAAAAATATGTTCCTGACGTTACACTATCCATAGTAGGAGGCACAACGAACCAGCAAGCTTGCCAAGTAATTGCAGAAAAGCTTGGTTTTCCGCTGAGGGTCAGGTAGTTTGGTTGCGGCTAAGTTGGAAGTTTAATTAACCACATATTAAACCTACCACTAGTAGCCGTATTTTCCGAACTGGATGCTGTAGCGTTCCATAGCTCTTTTTACTATGCCAATGGCGTCGTCTTTTCCAACAACCTCAGACACTGCTGTTTCCTTGTGTTCCAGTTTTTTGTATATTGAAAAGAAATGCGTCATCTCTTCAAAAACATGCCCCGGAAGTTCGGATATATCATGATAACAGTTGTATCTGGGATCGTTAAATGGCAAAGATATGATTTTCTCATCGCATGAGTCGCCGTCGGTCATTATAATCGCTCCAATAGGATAACAACGCACGAGAGCCATTGGCTGAATGCGCGCGGAGCATAGAACCAGGATGTCCAATGGGTCGCTGTCATCTGCAAAAGTGCGGGGAATGAAGCCATAGTTTGCAGGATAGATCGTGCTGGTATAAAGCACGCGGTCAAGGATAAGTGCTCCGGTTTCTTTGTCAAGCTCATATTTCATTTTAGAGCCTTCAGAGATTTCGATAACACCGAGAAAGTCATGAGGCTTTATTCTGTCAGGGCTGACATTGTGCCAAACATTCATTTTTTCACCACCACAGTATTTAGACGTAGCTATTGCGCAACAAAACCTGTGCAATTCTGACGTTCTTGCCATTTAGCGTAGCACATGCGTTGGTTATTTACAAGTCTTTTCTGTTGGAACATCCTACTATACTTCCTGTGTTGAGACGTTTGTTTTTGTGTAGTATGGTCAAGCCGGAGATTTTTTTGAAATAGTGGCGGAAAAACAAGGTCGGGTTGACATAGATGGGGGAAACTATGTATACTGCACTGGAAGATAGCGAGTCACTTTTTTCTTTACACTCTGCATAAACTTGGCTTATAATATGGGCATACAGTTCATTTCATTGTGAGGTGCGAAATGAAGAAACCATATACAATTGACGAAATAAAGCGCATTTCAATTCCAATTGCCCAGAGATACGGTGTCAAGAAATTGGCGTTGTTTGGTTCATATGCTCGTGGAGAGCAGAAAGCCTACAGCGATATTGATTTTTTGATTGAAAAAGGAAGCATGCTTGACCTGTTCATGTTTGGCGGATTCGTTAATGCGTTGCAGGATGATTTCGGCGTTCGTGTTGATGTGTTGACTTATGATTCATTGCAAGGGTCTTTAATAGCAAGCTCTGTTGTAGATGAGGTGATTTTGTATGAGGGATAGAGATATTGCTATTCTGCTGAAAATCGTTCAGTATATAGACGAAATCGAAGGAACGGTTTCTCGGTTCAATTTGAATTTAGATAAACTGAAAAATGATTATGTTGCCAAAAATGCTATAGCTATGTGCATTTTACAAATCGGTGAATTGGTCGGAAATCTGACCGAGGATTTTAGAACAGCGTATGATACTGTGCCGTGGAGAGATATTATAGGAATGAGAAATATTGCGGCTCACTCTTATGGTAGCTTTGACATGGAAATGCTTTGGTCTACTGTAACTGACCGGATTCCAGAGTTAAAATCTTATTGCGAGGAAATTATTGAAGAAAATGTAGTCGGATAAAGAGCCTATTCGGTGCTGTGCCTGTGTTGTTCAAGTATGTGACGACTATTCACATCCTGCTTACACGCTCAATAATGATGAGTGTTGATAATTTGATAAGTCTTCTCGTTTCTGCTACTGGTATAGCATTAGCCGTCATTTGCGGTAGTTACTTGTAATAATCTGCTTACTTGTGTACTTGAGACTGTAACCATTGTGAGCTTTCGGATACCCCGGTGACCTGTAACATGTTTTGGAGGTGGAGGAGTAGATGCAATATGCCCTAACGTTTTTGGAAGGGTTTTTAACGTTCGTTTCGCCATGTTTGCTGCATATGCTGCCGGTCTATATTGTGTATTTTGCGGGAGGAAAAGCCGAAAGACAAGCCGGGAAAACGGCGAAACGCGCCGTGGGTTTCTTTATAGGTTTTAGTCTGGTGTTTGTACTGCTTGGCGCCTTTGCGGGGCTGCTTGGCAGCTTTTTAAGCAGACATGCGACAATTGTGAATATAGTTGCGGGTCTGCTGGTAATTTTATTTGGATTAAACTATTTAGGAGTTTTAAATATTGGGTTTCTAAGTCATGCCAGAGTCGGGGGCAGTGCGAGCAGAGCTATTACAGGCTTTTTCTCGGCGGTCGTTTTTGGCGTGGTTTTTGCCGTGATGTGGACGCCGTGCGCAGGGGCTTTTCTTGGCGCCGCGCTTATGAAAGCAGCGCATCAGGCGACAATTGCCGAAGGCTCGCTGCTCCTGTTGTTTTACTCCTTAGGACTGGGACTGCCTTTTTTCATCAGCGCCCTGCTCATTGATAAGCTCAAGAGAACATTTGATTGGATAAATCGCCACCGCAAGGTTATAAATACTGTTTCGGGACTTTTCTTAGTTGTGACAGGCATACTTATGGCGACCGGAATATTCGGCAGATTGATAGCAATGCTGCCGTTTTAGTCATTATAATTATTGTTGGTGAAGCAATTTTTATTTCCGTGTTAAAACACTGCGAAAAAAATTGAAAATTCCACATTTCTTTGATATACTACGCAGGCAGTTAAGTAGAAAGGGTGAATGATTCATGTCAAAACGCAGAATAATTATCATTGGAGCAGCAGGGAGAGATTTCCACAATTTCAATACTTTTTACAGGGACAATCCGGACTATGATGTTGTTGCTTTTACAGCAGCGCAAATCCCTGATATAGCAGACCGAAAATACCCCGCATCTCTTGCAGGCAGTCTGTACCCAAATGGCATACCTATTTATGAGCAGGCAGAGCTTGAAAAAATCATTAAAGAGCTAGACGCCGATGAATGTGTATTTTCATACAGCGATGTTCCGTACAATTACGTCATGGGGCTGGGTGCGATTGTAAACGCCGCCGGCGCTGCGTTTTCGATGCTCGGACATAAGAATACCATGATAAAGAGCACAAAGCCGGTCATAGCAGTCGGCGCTGTGCGCACAGGCTGCGGCAAAAGTCAGACCTCGCGCCGCATTGCGGAAATATTGATGGCGGCGGGCAAAAAGGTTATCGCAATACGTCACCCGATGCCATACGGAGACCTCGAAGCGCAAAAAGTTCAGCGTTTTGCAACGATCGAGGATTTAAAAAAGCATAATTGTACTATCGAAGAAATGGAAGAATATGAGCCTCACATTTCGCGCGGAAACGTTATTTATGCGGGAGTGGATTATGAGGCAATACTTCGCGCGGCAGAAAACGATCCGAGCGGTTGCGATATAATACTATGGGATGGCGGCAATAATGATTTTCCGTTTTATGAGCCGGATCTTATGGTGACTGTTACAGACCCGCACCGCCCGCGTCATGAGCTGACATATTACCCCGGTGAGATAACTCTGCGGCTTGCCGATGTTGTTGTTATAAACAAAATCGACAGTGCTGACTATGAAAACGTACTCTTGGTAAGGGAAAGCATTGAGCGTGTCAATCCTCGCGCTCTGGTAATAGACGCGGCGTCGACAATCAGTGTAGACAATGCCGATGCTATACGCGGCAAGCGTGTTTTGGTTATTGAGGACGGACCTACTCTTACACATGGGGAGATGAAAATAGGCGCGGGTATTGTTGCTGCAAAGCGCTTTGGCGCGGCAGAAATCGTTGATCCCAGACCATATGCTGTTGGAAAAATCGCACAGACATTTAAGATTTATCCCGAAATTGGAATGCTTCTTCCGGCAATGGGATATGGCGAAGAACAAATGAATGACCTGCAAGCAACTATAGACGCAACGGACTGCGACAGCGTTATTATAGCAACGCCTATTGACTTGGCGCGCGTTATTAAAATCAGCAAGCCAAGTACCCGCGTTACATATGACTTGCAAGAAATCGGGAAACCGGACATGGAAGAAGTTTTAAAAGACTTTATAGGTAAAATCAAAGGCTAAGGCATTTTATGGATCTAATGTATTCGCTGCCCGGAACTGAGACTGTAACACTCACCGGGCAGACGATTAACAAGTTAATACATGCGGGCGACGGGGATGCAGCGCTGTTGTATTTGTATATTCTTAATACCAGCGGAAAAAACTCATCGTCCGAAGCCGCGAACGCTTTGGGAAAAAGTATCGGCGAGATTGCTAATTTGATGGCTGTTTTATCACGGCTTGGTCTGGTCGAGATTAATCGCGAGACGGAGAAGCAAAACCGGGATATATCTGATGTAAATGCCGGTGGAAGTACAGATGCATATGATGCGGCGCAGCGGAACAGAGAGCTTGAAGAGGAAAAACGCAGCCGCACTCTGGACGAAGTGAAACAGGAGCTTGAATCAGGTTCGGTTTTTTCCGCGCTTGTTGAGGAGACACAAAAAAGTTTGGGAAAAATTCTGTCTCCTGATGAGCTTTTAAGACTTTTTGGAATTTATGACAGTCTAAAAATGGAACCGGAGGTTATATTGCATCTGGTTACTCACTGTATTTCTGAGAGCCGTGCCAGAAGCAATGGTCGTATGCCGTCAATCAGATATATCGAAAAAGCGGCATACACATGGGAACGAGAGGGGATTTTAACCCTTGATTGCGCGGAGGACTACATAAAAAGACTTGAGGCTCGAAGGAGTATACGAGGTGAGATAAAAGACTCGCTCATGATAAAAAACAGAGAGCTATCAGAGACAGAATCGCGGTATGTTGATAATTGGATTGCTCAGGGATTTCGTGCGGAAGCCGCTGCAATCGCTTATGACAGAACAGTTTTTAAGACGGGCAAATTGGCATGGAACTATATGGATAAAATCATGAGCAGTTGGCATAACAAAGGATTGTATACGGCTGAAGAAATAATGAAAAAAGATAAGGGTCCGGAGCGGTTAGTAAATAGAAACCAGACGTCAGCACAAAAATTCGGCGCTGCTGACCAAAGTGAAGTTGAGCGTATGCAGCGCATTTTAAACAAAATCAAAGAGGACTAATAAGTGGCGATTGATGGTAAAATTTTAGCAAAAGCAAGAGTATCACTTGAAGAAGCCAGAAGACGAAATGAAGAGCGCAATGAGCTTCGTCTGCAGAGGGTTTATGCGAGAGCGCCGCGTGTTCGGGTCATTGATACCGCAATCAGGGAGACTATGTCTGATTTGATTGGGGTTGCTCTTGGTGCGCATAGGGTTGAGGATGCGGAGGATATCAGACTTAGAAATCTGAAGCTGCAGGAGGAACGCATTGAGGAGATTAGAAAGGCTGGTTTTTCTGATAGCTACCTCGATGAAGAATTTATGTGCGCTGATTGCGGCGATAAAGGCTATGTGGGCACAATTATCTGTCATTGTCTGATGGATTTATATAAAGCCGAGCTTCGAGATTCACTTAGCAGTCTGCTTAAATTAGGACATGAGACTTTTGAAAGCTTTAGTCTTTCTTACTATGATGATACACCTTCATCGGAAACAGGGATTTCTCCGCGGCGGGCAATGGAAATAGTGTATCAAACATGTGTCGAGTATGCGCGGAAATTCGGGGAAAAGTCAATGAATCTATTCCTTAACGGTGCGCCGGGTCTTGGTAAGACGTTTTTATCCGCATGTATTGCAAGGGTGGTTGCTGAAAACGGACATTCTGCTGTTTATGACACGTCCGCTGCTATGTTTTCAAAATTTGAGGAGGCTAGATTTTTAAGAACCGATGATATAGAAGAAGCTCGCACCGGGATAAAGAGATATCTCGAATGCGACCTTCTGATAATTGATGATTTGGGAACTGAAATGACGAATAATTTTGTTGTCAGCACGCTATATGAGCTGGTAAACACGCGTCTAATTACCGATAAAAAAACTATTGTGAATTCTAATCTGACACTGGACGAGTTAAGACAACGTTATTCCGAACAGATTATGTCACGGCTTGAAGGAGAGTATCAAGTCCTGACGCTTCGCGGCGATGATATCCGCCGGAAACGAAACATGCTATAATTTCGTTTGAATAATCGCAATCCCGGTCATGCGAGCAATTTCGCGAGGTCGGGATTTGCTTTTATTATATAGATTGTTTTCGTGTTATTTAGGACCGAAAAATCCTTCGCGCTCTTTTTTAAAAAACTTAGAGCATGCAGACGCGTGAATAAGGTTGTTTGCGGAGTGCGCGGCAAAATCGCCCCGGATGGTGCCGGGAAGGCAGTCTTCTACAAGGGGCGGACCGATTATGCGCCGCATACCTTCAAGCGCGTGTTCTCCCTCAACCACTAAGCCAAGAACCGGGCCGGAGAGCATATAATTAAATACGTCGAGAAAAAAAGGTTCGTCCTTGATGTGGTCGTAAAATGCGTAAAGAAACAGAGGGTCAAGCTTTCTGGTTTTTGCTTCGATAATACGCCAGCCCTTCATCTCGATTCTGCTAATGACCTCTCCTACCAGCCCGCGTTTTATACAGTCGGGCTTTAATAGCACAAATGTTTTCTCCTTTGCCATAGCGAAAACCTCCTCTCTCTAATCCTTATCTTTCCATCGAATATTATAGCAAAAGGAATTAGCAAAAGCAATAAAAAAAGAAGTGGTTATGGAAAGTTGTGCGGTATCCGCTTTTGCTGGTCATTGTGGTATCCAAAAACACAGTTTGGTTACAACCAAGGGTACAAAATTTTGATTTTTGTTAAAAAATCTGATAATATTAGCCTGAACTTATTGACTGCGTGTACCTGTATGTATTTTAATTTGGAGGATTCAGATGATGACACAACCAGGTTGCCCCAAATGTTGGATTGGTGTTGCAAACCGTGACAGGTTTTGCGAAAATTGTGGAAGAAGCTTAGTAGCAAATAATACTCACATTATTTCTCACACAGAGCCCAACCCCGCTCCAAATGCATATGGAGTGAAACGTAAACTTTCAACTCGAGCGATAGCGATAATAGCGATTGTTTCCGCATGTCTTGTTATTGGACTTGCAGTTGGTGTGTTTTTCTTATTTGGGTCTTCAAATGTCAGCAATGAGCCTGAAAACACTCTTTTTCAAAATGGACTGCTCGCAGTTAGACGAGATGGGAGGTGGGGGTTTATCGATGTCACGGGCGATTTTGTTATTAATCCTCAATTCGATCATGCTTATAACTTTTCCGAAAATGGTCTAGCCGTTGTAAGAAGCGGAGACAGGTGGGGATTTATTGACGCCGAAGGTAAGTATACAATTAACCCTCAATTCGATGATGCGAAGCAGTTTGCTTCTAATGGGTTGGCCCCTGTATTGTCAGGTGAGCGCTGGGGGTACATTGATATTAATGGAGATTTTGCCATAAATCCTCAATTTGATAATGCATGGTCGTTTAGTAGAAACGGTATAGCACGTGTACAAGTGGGCGATAGATGGGGATTTATAGATATTGACGGAAACTTTATAGTTAACCCGCAATTTGACGATGCAGGCGGGTTTGGAGAAAATGGACTTGCCCGAGTGCAAGTTGACGGGAAATGGGGATTTATAAATCAGGATGGTTCTTTCGCTGTTACCCCTCAGTATTCAGATACACATAACTTTACTGATAATGGGTTGGTAGCTGTTCAACTCGGAGCGCGGTGGGGATTTATTGACGAAGAAGGAACTTTTGTAATTAATCCACAATTCGATAATGTTGGGTCGTTCTCCGGAAACGGATTAGCGCCTGCACGGTCTGGCAATCGATGGGGCTATATTGACATTAGGGGTGATTTTGTAATTAATCCACAATTTGACAATGCCTGGATGTTTGGTGATGATAATTTAGCTGCCGTGAGGCTCGGCGAAAATTGGGGATTTATTGATGCTGAAGGAACTTTTGTAGTTAATCCACAATATTCTGATATTGGAGCTTTTCGCAATGGTTTTGCATACTTTGTAGATAATGACAGGATAGGGTATCTTAACATCAATGGTGAAGTTGCTATACCTGCGCAGTTTGAAAGTTTCTTTACACACATTGTTTGGGCAGGAAGCTTCTTCGATGATGGTTTTGCAATTGTGAGAGCAGGTGGCAAATACGGAATTATAGACCAGTCGGGACGATATGTTGTAAACCCGCAATTTGACGGCATATATGGATTTTTCTGGTAGTTTTTAGCCAAAGGGACGCTCACTTGGACTTGCTCACTTTTTGTTAGAGTTTTTATATTTGAAAAGCGGGAGTCGATCTGTTGGTCGATTCCCGCTGTTTTGGTTCGTTATTATGTTTTTTTCAAAAACCGCTCGCCGCATTTTGGGCAGGTGATTTGCAGTTTGCCCTTTCCCTTTGGCACTCGCAGAGTGTTCTTGCAGACGGGGCAACGGAAATATTTAAATGATTTCCTGTCTTTTATGGCAGCCACCGAACGCTTTAGCTTGTTTTTTATCGGCCACCAATAGTGGATGAATTTGTCGTTTTCCGAACGCCGCCGCGGTATATTGCGAGAGAGCATACGGAACAAGGCAAGCGCAAGGATGAAGTACGATACGAATGCAAGCGGGGTAAGGGCTGTTACCGCATGTAAAAGCGACAGGATAAGCGAAAGAACGATCATCGCAATATTAAGATGATCCGGCCCATACCTGCCAAGCATGAATTTGCGAAGGAACGACTTTATCACGCAAATGCCCCCGTGTAGCGAGTTATAGTTCACTATACCATTTATTCACGAGAGAACACGGTTTTTCACATTTTTTTTACATATGTTAAGTTGCTGGTCACTGAGTTATCCAAAAACACAGGTTGGTTACAGTCGATGCACGTCATTTGCGGCAGTAACATGAAAAAACGGATAGTTTGTGTGCTTGAGACTGTAACCATTGCGAGTCGGTAATCTGTAACTATGTTAACTTCAGGGGATTGGCGTAAGCGTTAATACTTAAAGTGCCCGCCGCCAATAAACTCGCGTAATATCGAGTCCGGAGGGACTACTTTAGAATCGATCTCATCAAACAGGTTTAGCGCCGGTAGCAAGGCGCGCAGTTCGTCAAGCCTTGCAATGCCGTCGGGAACATTGCCCAAGGCATTTAATGCAAAGCGCTTCATCACCGGAACTTCATACGGCATAGATGAATCAAAGAGAAAATCAGCCTTATGCTTAAATGGAGAGATATACTTTTTCTCGCCCTCACGCACATTTGCCCACATCTTCAATGTCTCGGAAGCGCCGTTGCCGCGGAAAAGCTCGTCTCTTACAACTCTGCGCAAGAGTCTTGTCCACGTTCTCTTAAAGCAAATCTGACCATCCTTTTCAATGTCGGAGCGGGCGCTTATATATAGCTTGAATGCTTCCGGATGCGCATCGCAGAGCATGTCATTTAGCGCATGTATGCCTTCAAAAATCGCGACCTCTCCTGCGACTAACTTGAGTGCCTTTTCTTTTGAAGGATCGCGGGATTGTGTTTTAAAACTAAAATGTGGGATTATTACCTCCTGCCCGGCATTAAGGGCTGTGAAATGATTGTTAAGCAGCTCTAGGTCGAGACAGTAAGGCGACTCGAAATCAATCTCGCCATCCTCGGTTTTTGGGGCATATTCGAGCTCCTGGCGCAGATAGTACTTATCCAGCGAGACAGTGTAGGCATGTACGCCAATGCTGTTTAGCGCTCCGCATATTTTAAGCGCTGTGGTTGTTTTACCTGAACCGGACGGCCCTGACATAAAGACTACGCTACTGTGTTTCGCTCTTTCCTTAATCATTGCGGCGGCATTCATCACCTTCTTTGAGTAAGTAATTTCGCAGTCAAAGGCAAAAGCCTCTTGGTCCTCGCGTGCGTGTCTGTTTATCTCATCGATACTGTACGGGTTTTGCATTCTTTTTCCTCCAATATATGACATATAAGTAACCGCTGATCAAACCGCACCCGGGTGGATTTAATCAGTGGTTACCTAACTGTAAAAATTCAGTATTTTTGCGTATTTTTCACTGAGCTTGTCAGTAAACAATATGTATTCGCGCGGGTATTTTGCATTGAAAATACGTTCGATTCTCCCCTGTGCCGAGACTAGTTTTGTAACTCCTCCGCCGCCAAGAGCCAACACAGTGCATAGTTCCTCCATCATTGAAATGTTATATATCCCCTCATGACCGGGAATACACCATCCTATGTTTTCAAAGCCGCCGGAGGTATACTTTTGCCGATATAGGTAGTATGGATAAAACCCTGAATTGCTAAGACGCGCAGATGAGTAGCTAAGCATTGCCTCGACATCCTTGCCGGACGGTATTTGTGTACCATCGAGCATTATCCTTGAGCCTTTTTTTAATGATAGCGTGTGGACGGTGACATTTTCGGGAAAGAACGACACAATGGCTTCCACAGTGTTCTTAAAGCTCTCAATAGTATCTGCAGGAAGTCCGGCAATGATATCAATATTGAGCTTAGCGCCGCTTTTTTTTACAAGCTGCACAGCTTTTATAAAATCTTCGGCACTATGTTTTCTGCCGATTGCCGAAAGAACCTTGTCAGACATTGACTGCGGATTTACACAAATCCTATCCGCGCCGTATCGCCTGATAATCTCAAGTTTCATTGGGGTTATTGTATCGGGTCTGCCGGCTTCAAAAGTAAATTCACGGATATTTGACAGATCAAATGATGAATGAAGCTTAGACAATATCGCTTCAAGTGAGTCCTCGGAAAGGGTTGTGGGCGTGCCGCCGCCTACATATACGGAAGATATGCTAAGCCCAAGCTCTTGCGTAGTCTTTGCCGCAATGGCTATCTCGTCCAGCAGCACATCAACAAATGACGCGATCATATCAAAAGATTTTTCCACACTATTGCTTACAAAGCTGCAATATGAGCAGCGAGTAGGACAGAAGGGAATCCCTATGTATAGCGCAATGTCCTTTGGCAGCAGCGAGTCTTTCAATGCCAGCGATGCTTGTGCGGTCTGTGTGCAGATATGTGCTCTTTCGGGAGATACATAGTATTCTCTAATAAGAAGTTTTTTTGCCGATTCTGCGGATTTTCCGGACATTATAGCCGTCGCGGCAATATGTGAAGGTCGTATTCCGGTCAGAGAACCCCAGGGAGGAGGACCTTCTACATACTGGGAGGCTGCTCTATAAAACGACTGCTTTATAATTTTTTGCAGCAATCTATCAGTGACAAGCTTGCCATTAAGTTTTCTGTTGCTCACACGAGCATTTCCCCGAAAAATCTTGCAGTTGCAGTGCAAAACAGTGGTTGCCTGAGCATAGACAGAGCCGAAGCGGAGCCGCGACTCTGTAAAAAGCTCGCCAGAACCCAAAAAAGGGGCTTCGGCATATTGCGGTTTTTCGTCCGGGAAAACGGATAGCATAATCTGCTCGACAGCATATTTATAGTCGTGCCCAACCAGTCTAAGCCTCATAAGTCACCATTGTTTTTGCTCTATGCACTAAGCCTCTCCATTAGCGTATTTTACATAGTAGTTAAACTTTCGTTCGCGATTTAATGTGGATGATTCTGCGTGTCCGGGATAAACTTCATAGTCTCCGTCCAAGTCGGACAATCGCTTCAGAGATTTTAGAAGTTCCTCCATGCTGCCTCCGCTAAGATCGGTGCGGCCGCAACTGTCACGAAAAAGAGTGTCTCCGGTAAACAGTGCCGACTCGCATTTGATTGTCACAGAGCCGGGAGAATGTCCGGGGGTTTCCATAATAGTAAATTTTAGGTCTCCTATATCGAAAACATCACCCTCGGAGAACCATTTGAGTCTTCCGCCGTCATCGAGTTTATACATGTTTCCTTGACTGCCGCCGGCAGCGTCTTTTTTACTTATATAGGCAGGAACTCCGGTTGCGTCCATAACGGCTTCAAGTCCCATGTAGTGGTCAAAATGTCCATGTGTAAGAAAAATCACCTCAGGTTTAAGATTGTTCGATTCTATATATTCGAGTACGGTATTAGAATCGCCTCCCGGATCAATGATAACGCATTTTAGCGTTGCTTCATCGGTAACGATATAGCAATTTGTTCCCAGCATACCAACAGGCAATGTTTTGATGAGCATATAATAGCCTCCCTTGATTTCTTTTCTAAGTGACCGCTGATAAAGTTACGTAAAGCCGAGGAGTGAGATTTAATCAGTAGTTACCTAAGTATTGTATCATTTTTTTCGCTGGTTGTAACCCATTATTTCTTCAACCTTGCATTACACTGTAAACAAGACTATAATGACAGAAGGTATTTTTCATAAGGAGGACGAAGCATGAGGCTGGTCTACAAAGGTAAGACAAAAGACGTTTACAGGCTTGAAAATGACAATTATTTACTGAAATTCAAAGATGACGTTACGGGTGCGGATGGCGTTTTCGATCCCGGAGCCAACACTGTCGGGCTGTCTATAGAGGGCATGGGCAGGGGAGGACTGCGTCTTACCGAGTTTTTCTTTAAAAAAATAAATGAGGCGGGTTTTGCAACGCATTTTATCAGTGCCGATATTAATAAAGCGGAAATGACCGTTCTGCCGGCGGAGATATTCGGAAAAGGTGTTGAGGTCGTATGCCGTTACCGCGCGGTGGGCAGCTTCATAAGAAGATACGGAGCCTATGCTGCGCAGGGGCAGGAACTGGGCGGGCTTGTTGAAGTTACTCTCAAGGATGACGACAGAGAAGACCCGCTTATAAACCGCGATGCGCTCGAGATACTGGGAGTGATGACAGGCTCGGAGTATGACATTCTCAAGGAGCAAACAAAGAAAATCTCTGCTGTTATAAAGGACGCAATAGCTGAAAAAGGCATGGAGCTGTACGATATCAAGCTGGAGTTCGGGCGTGCAAAAGACGGCGTCATTCTGATTGATGAAGTGTCCGGGGGCAATATGCGGGTGTATAGAGACGGTGTGATTGTGCAGCCGCTTGACTTAGTTGAGCTGATGCTGGGTACACGCTGATTTAATAAAGCAAGTATTCGCCGTCAAAACCCGAAAAGCAGACGGAAAAATCTCTCGCATATGACGCGCTTTTGAAAGGGTAAATATGCAAAAACGCATATCAGTGAGAAACCTGGTTGAATTTATATTGCGCTCGGGAAGCATAGATAGTAGGTTTACCGGACGCGACAGGCTTGAGGAGGGTCGGCGTATACATCGCAAACTCCAAAATGCCGAGGGGTATTGTGCCGAGATTTATCTTTCGATAACTGAGGTATATTCCGGCGTTGAGTTTACAGTTGAGGGACGTGCGGACGGTGTTATTATAACCGAAAACACGATAACAATAGATGAGATAAAGACAACGCTGACCCCGCTTGAAATGATTGAGGAAGATTTTTCTAAAACGCATTGGGCACAGGCAATGTGCTATGGCTATATCTACAGCAGCACACATGCGCAACTGCAGATAGATATTCGTCTGACATATTATGAAATGGAAAGCGGCGGTATTAAGAGGTTTACACGAACTTACACACGGCATGAACTTGCCGTTTTTTTTGCTGATTTGCTTGAGAAGTACGCGGTTTGGGTGCATTTTGAAAATGACTGGAAGAAAAAATCGACTGCAGCTATGCGGGAGTTACAGTTTCCCTTTAGCAGCTATCGTGCGGGACAGAGGGCGCTTGCAGCAGCGGTATACAGGACAATTGCAGCAGAAGGGCGGCTTTTTGCAATGGCTCCGACAGGAATAGGCAAGACGGTTTCAACGATTTTTCCCGCACTAAAAGCTATGGGCGAAAGCTTAGGAGAAAAAATCTTTTACTTGACTGCTAAGACAGTAACGCGTATTGCGGCGGAAATGGCGCTTAACTTGTTGCGTAAAGAGGGGCTGCGCGTAAAATCTGTGACCATTACGGCAAAAGACAAGATTTGCTTTCATGATGAGCGAAATTGCAAGCCAATGCATTGCATTTACGCCAATGGTCATTATGACAGGATAAATAATGCAATATTGGACGCATTGCGAAACTGTGATGCTTTTTCCGCGCAGTCCATATTGGAATATGCGCAGCGGCACAGGGTCTGCCCGTTTGAACTTTCTCTTGATCTTACGCTCTGGAGCGATATCATAGTCTGCGACTACAACTATGTTTTTGATCCGCAGGTATATCTCAAAAGATTTTTCAGCGATGGCGGAGATTATGTAATGCTCATTGACGAGGCTCACAACATGGCGGACAGAGCGCGTGAAATGTTCTCAGCGGCAATCAGCAAGCGGGATTTGATGTCTCTAAGACGGGCGCTGAGTAAAACAACATGTGCAAGAACGCTTATGAAAATCAATAAGCACTTGGTTGCAAAGAGAAGAGACTGCATACAGATGGGCGTCATCACCGAAAAAGAACCGCTATATGAGTTAAACTCCCTGCTGGAGCTGTTCACAATTGAGTTTTCAAAGTGGCTGGGAGAAAATCCGGAGCCGAAACAAGAACTGCTGCAAGTCTATTTCGATGTTCTGTCATATATAAATATTTCAGAGATTTATGATGAAAGATTTGTAATGCTCTATGACGCCGGAGTGTCGGGCGAGATAATAGTGAAGCAGTTTTGCACCGACCCTTCGCGGCTGCTTGAAGAAAGGTATGAAAGCGGGCGTGCCGTCGTGCTTTTCTCGGCAACGCTGACTCCGTCAAATTATTTTACGGATGTCTTGGGAGGCGGAGAAAACTGCAAATACATTGCTCTGCCATCGCCGTTTCCGCAGGAGAAAATGATGCTTCTTATCGCTGACAATATAAGCACAAAATACAAAAACCGCGATTTGAGCTGTGAGCGTGTCGCGGAGCTTATATTTGAGCTGGCAAAAGGCAAAACCGGAAACTACATTGCCTATTTCCCCTCGTATAGATATCTCTCTTTGGTTTATTCGGTTTTTGAGGAAAAATATCCCGATGTATACATTGTGCAGCAGACCGGCGGGATGACAGAGGCTGAGCGTGATGAGTTTTTGGCACTCTTTGATGAAAGCGAAACAACTATGGTGGCATTCTGTGTTCTGGGGGGCATTTTTTCAGAGGGTATTGATTTAACCGGAGATAGGCTCATAGGAACCGTTATAGTGGGCGTGGGACTGCCGCAATTGAACGCGGAGCTTGATATAGTTAGTGATTACTACGAAAATAGAGGGTGCGGATTCGACTTTGCATATCGTTTTCCGGGGATGAATAAGGTTCTGCAAGCGGCAGGCAGAGTAATCCGCAGCGAGGAGGACGAGGGTGTTGTGCTGCTCATTGATGATCGGTTTTCGTCATCGGAGTACAGACGAATCTTTCCGGAACACTGGCGGCAATACCGCTTTATCCGCAATGCGGAGCAGCTAAAATCTTCCTTGTCGGACTTCTGGAAATAGCCGGGCGCTATCCGCCGATTTGTACTGTAAAGCCGCTTCTACGCAATGCGGCTGCAAAAGGCTCTAAGTCGCGCTCATGCAGTCCGGGTACGTCTTCAAAGGCATAGGTAAGACCGAGCTTGGTATACTTATATGAGCCTAACTGATGAAAGGGCAGCAGATGTATCTCGCGGGCGCCTAATTTACTGAGGACTTCGGCAAAACCATTGATATCTTCAATGGTGTTATTATATCCGGGAACTACAGGTATTCGTATAACTGTGTGAATGCCTGAGTTAAGCGCCGCGTTGATATTGGTTAAAACATGACCTATTCCGGCGCCTGTTCCTCCGGAATACTTCTCGTCTGTGTAATGCTTAAGATCAATATATAAAATGTCACATTTACTCATGACCGCTGTGAATACCTCTTCGGAAACACATGCGGCGGTTTCTAGCAAAACTGCAATCCCTTCTTCGTGCAGCGCATCACATAACGCTGAGACAAACGCCGGTTGAAGCAATGCCTCGCCGCCTGTCAAAGTAATCCCGCCTCCGCTCGACTGATAAAAGACTTTGTCCTTTAAAAGCTCGTCCATAAGCTCCGAAATGCAGTACGCTTTCGCCTCGGTTTCGCCCTCAGGCTCAAGCTCAAAAGACTCCGGGTTTGCGCACCATTTGCAACGCAAGTTGCAGCCCTGAAAGAACACATTGGTTCTTATTCCGGGACCGTCGTGCAGCGAGAATTTTTGAATATTAAAAATTAATCCGTTCATTATATCAAAATACACGAAATCAACAGATTTTGCAATATTTACAGAATCCCTTTGAGTCTCCCCATTTCATAACACCGGGAATGTTACTTCTGTCAAATCTTGCATAAGCTTAGCCCTATAGCCTCTTTAGAAAAGGATCAACAGCGACGTTGCATTGTCTGCGGTTTATAGAAGCCAACCATACCCTCTTTAGAAAAGAGGGTGCCCTCGCAAGGGCGGGTGTTTTGATACACAGAGCTTAATCATCGTACACCCCCAATGCAACCTGAATCGCCCGGCACACACTGTAAAAAGAGGTGCTGATTTCTGTATTTGTAAAACGCAATACGCGCAAACCTGTGCTTTCCAAATATGCTGTGCGTAATCTGTCATAATCTATCTTTTTTTCTGTAAAGTGTTGACTACCATCTATTTCTATTACCAACTTCTTAGACGGGCAATAGAAATCGACTATGTAGTTTCCCAGTGGTTTCTGCCTTGTGAAATTAATCGGATGTTTCCGCAGAAACATATACCACAACCTGTTTTCTTGCTCTGTCGCATTTTTCCGCATTTTCTGTGATCTGAGTTTGAACTTTCGGTTATATGGTTGCATAATCATACCCTCATGCTATTTGGCCGTTGCTGAAGCTTTCAGCCTTGTGTATCAAAACACCCGTCGCCTGCGGGCGCCACCCTCTTTTCTAAAGAGGGTATAGCTGGTTTCAGCAAACCGCATTAGTCTGCATAGCTTATTATAGGCAGAAAAGCCAGTGATACCAACGAAAAATAATCATACGAATTTATGCGCTTAGACAGTAGTTTCTGCAAACCACTGGAGATGCAATGCCGCTGCTGACCATTTGCTATAGAAAAGAGGATAAGTGCAATGGCGGCAATATATCACATTTTTCAAAATTGAACATTATTGCAGTTTTTGTGCTGCAAGTTATTTGGTTATTCTCAATCTCACATTTTTAGGAAACTCAAATTACAGCCCCACCGGATAGTATATAGTTGCTCAAAGCATATATCAAAACTTAGCTTTGTGGGATATAGCGCGGCGTGATAATTGCGCCAAGGTTTCGTATATTTTCAACTGAAAAGGGATGCCTGACAATTTCGCTTATTGATTCACGCGCGGCAAGCCAGATTGTGAAATCTTCTTCGGATATAATTTCTCCATTGAGATAATGCACAATCGTTGTATCTGGATATTGCCCTTCGGGCGTTATTATGACGTCGTATACGGAAGCGCTATACACCCGGCTGCCGTCTATTATCAGCTCTTTTATACTATAGCTAAGCGACATGGGAAGATTGTGCATAAACAGCCCGTCTGATGTGAAATTATGGTAAAGTCTCGACCCAAACTCATTTCCGTACACCTCGCCATTGTAGTAGTGCAGAATTAATTTATGTGATGTGCTGATGTCCAATATAACTTCCTGCACGCCGTCGCCATTTATATCAAAAACGGCGATTGAGACCCAGGGGAAAGCTCTGGCTAAGCCGCCCTCACTCCACCAGAGATAGTTGTCAAAGTAATCATGTAAATAAATCTGCCCATGCCGGTAGCTTATAAACTGATTTTCGTTTTGTAATACGCTTTCAAACGCAGCAATGGCACTGTCGCGCTCTTCGGTTGTGTTGGTTCTTTCTCCGCTGACAGGGTCGTGGACGGTTCTTCTGATATATCCTGACGGTAGGGCTTCGTGTTCTTCATATAAAATAAGAACAAAGCCTGCGTCAATATACTTGTACGTTTGCCATATATTACTTTGACCGGATTGATGAAAGATTCGCAAGTTGCCGTCAGGCATTATTGAAATGGAGGAAGAATCACTAAGGTCTGTAAGTATTTCGTTAAGTGCAAATTGCTGTGTTCCTGCGTCCCACAGCCAATAATAATGAGGGTCATTTCCCATTGAGCCGCCAATTGCATTTCTTATTGCAATGTCCAAATAGCCGTCGGCATTATAATCAGCTAAATGAAAATCACTTTCCACAAACCACAGAACGTCCATATCAGCGATTGCTTGTATTTCTTGTATTAGGTTTTCGCTTTCATCGTAGATTCCTACACTGATCTCAATGGGCAACGGAGTTATCTCATCGTATTCGTCGGCTGTGACACGAAAAACAAACTCAGGCATGTCTTCATGTATGCGGGCAGTGGTTGACGCGCTTCGCTTGCGCGCTGCCTGCGATGGCGGAATGTCTTCTGCGGCAATATATTCTGTCGTAGAGACAATGGTATCTGCAGGGACATTCTCTTCGGTTGCCGGGTCGTATGGAGCATTGCTGCTGCAAGCCGCTGACAGGATAGCAGCCGCCAATAATAAAAATGAGATTGTGATTGATTTTAGCTTCATACTATATTCTCCGACTTCCGGTACATCATACCATGCGGCAGAAAAAAGCTCAACCGCCGACAACTAATTTGCGTCACAGGTCGCTGGATTCTGCGACTGCGCGCTTAAGTGACTGGTAATTGAGACAGTTTCCATACATCCTGTGACTGTAACTAATTTGCAAAATGTTAACATGAATTTTAGCTTGCAAGCATTGGACTTTTTATGAAATTATGCTATATTAGAAGATAGAATATTCAGGTTTTGAACTTGCATTGACGACAAATACTTTAACGTGGAGAAATATATGAGTAAACCATATGTTATCGGGATTGACGCCGGCGGTACAAAAGTTGCTTATGGACTGTTTGACAATGAGGGTAAGATTGTCGACAGGAGACAGCATCCGACAGACGCAAATGCTGACGGACCCAAGTTTTCGGACGAAATTATCGAAACGGTAAAAGAGCTATTGCATGAAAACAAGCTTACTTGCGAAGATTTAGCCGGGATAGGATTGATAATGCCTTCGTACATACTTTACGACGAGGGAAGAGTCCTGGTGACAGCATCCATGCCAAAAGTAAAAGATTTTAATATGCGTCAGTACCTGCGCACCAGACTCAATACTGAAATCATATTGGATAACGATGCAAATGGAGCGGCGCTTGCTGAGCACCGGCACGGAGCGGGGCGCGGGTCAAGGCATATGATTTATGTTGTCATTGGAACAGGATTAGGCAGCGGGATAATCATTGACGGAAAAATATTTCAAGGCTCCTACGGTGCGGCGGGCGAATGCGGACATATGATTGCCACGCCGGATGAGGGAATATTGTGCGGCTGCGAAAATAGAGGCTGTTACATGAATTACATCACCGGAGGGAAAATTCCGGAACGTGTGAGAAGGGGTCTTGCGCAAGGGTATGCGAGCACACTCACTCCGGAAACCGCGAATGGATATGAGCTGATTAAGGCGTATAGATCGGGAGACCCGCTGGCGATATATTTGGTTGAGCAGATGGCGCATTATCTGGGTGTGTGCATGTACAATGTCTACCAGATGCTTAATATCAACACATATGTATTCGGCGGGGGACTTGCAAATTTTGGGGATGTTTTTCTCAAATTGGCACGCAAGGAATTTGACAAATATAACCACATTGATTTTCCTGTATATTTTAAGTATGCCGAGCTTGGACAGGATATCGGAATAATCGGCGCGGCAGAAATGATAAAATAGATGCAATCGTTTTGCATGACTACAGGGAAATAAAAATGAACAATTATTTTGGAAAACTAAATAAAAGAACTGCCGAAATGCGGCGGCGGCTGCTGGCAGTGCAGCCGTCGGTTTGTTGTGAGCGGGCGGTTTTGACAACTTTCAGCTACAAGGAAAATGAACGGGAACAAACCATATTAAAACGCGCGCTGATGGTTGACAGGGTTCTGCGGGAAATGTCAATATACATTGATCCGCAAGGGCTGATAGTAGGAAATCAAGCGAGTGCCGACAGAGCCGCTCCAATATTTCCGGAATATGCGATTGACTGGGCTGTTGCGGAGTTGGATGAATTTGATAAACGCGAGGGCGACCGCTTTACCATTACGGAAGAAAATAAGCAAATCATACGCGAGATTTATCCATACTGGAAGGGAAGAACACTTAAAGACAAGGGCTATGCGTCATTTCCCGATTCGGCAAGAGTGTTCTATGACATGGGAATCATCAAAGCCGAGGGAAATATCACATCGGGCGATGCGCATGTGGCGGTTGATTATGAAAGAATACTGTGCGAGGGAACCGATGCAGTTATTTCTCGCGTAAAAAAACTTAGCTCCGGGCTTAATCTGGCTAGTTTTGAAGATTTGAAAAAAAGCTATTTTTACCGCGCGATAATCATCGTCCTTGAAGCGGTGGAAGCTTTCGCGCTGCGCTACGCGCAACTGGCTTTGGAATTATCCGAGAGGGAAAGTTCGCCCGAAAGAAAAGCAGAGCTTTTGGAAATAGCGCGTATATGCAAAAAAGTCCCGATGCAGCCGGCGCAGTCTTTTCGTGAGGCTTTGCAAAGCGTTTGGTTTATTCATCTGGTACTGCAAATCGAGTCAAATGGGCACTCACTTTCGTATGGGCGCTTTGATCAGTATATGTTTCCATATTTCTCAGCCTCAAAAGAAAGCGGCATGACAGATGAACACGCCTGTTTGCTGCTTGAAAACCTATGGCTTCGCACTTTTACAATAAACAAGATAAGACCTTGGACGCACACTCGTTTTTCGGCGGGCAGCCCGCTTTACCAAAATGTCACTATAGGCGGACAAACAACAGACGGAAAAGACGCCGTCAATGAGTTGAGCTATCTAGTATTAAAAACCGTTGCCCGCTGCCATCTGCCGCAGCCAAATCTCACAGTAAGATATCACAAGGGGCTCAGCGATGATTTTATGAATCAGTGTGCGCAGCTTGTAAAATACGGATTCGGAATGCCTGCGTTTAACAGCGATGAGATAATTATTCCATCTTTGCTGGAGCTTGGCGTCAAGAAAGAAGATGCATATAACTACAGTGCCATAGGCTGCGTTGAAGTTGCGGTGCCTGGTCGATGGGGATATCGATGCACCGGCATGAGTTTTCTCAATTTTCCAAAAACACTGATGATTGCCCTCAATAACGGCGTCGAGCCGATGAGCGGGAAGCGTGTCTGCGAGGGCATGGGAAGCTTTAGCGAGATGGAGAGTTTTGAAGATGTTATGCGTGTTTGGGACGCTTTTGTTAGGGAGTTTTGCAGACAGGCGGTTATACTGGATTCGTGCGCGGACATGGTTTTGGAACAGGAAGTGCCGGATGTGCTGTGCTCCGCCCTTGTTGATGACTGCATAGCAAGAGGCAAACACCTCAAAGAAGGCGGCGCGGTATATGATTTTATAAGCCAGTTGCAAGTCGGTATCGCAAATCTTGCCGACTCGCTTGCGGCGATAAAAAAATGCGTTTTCGATGATAAGAGCATCACTCATGAGCAACTTTGGAACGCTATAATGACTGACTTTGAAGGTAGCGAAGGCATACGAGTCAGAGAGATTTTGCGCAGTGCGCCAAAGTATGGAAATGATGATGATTATGTTGATAGCTTACTGGTAAGAGCATATGAGAGCTATATTGATGAGATTGCAAAACATGTAAATACACGCTTTGGCAGAGGACCTATAGGCGGGCGGTACTATGCAGGAACTTCGTCTATATCGGCAAATGTACCGCAAGGCGCAAGCACATGCGCAACGCCTGACGGACGAAAAGCAGCGCAACCGCTTGCCGAGGGCTGCTCGCCAAGTCATGCCGCCGATATAAGCGGTCCGACCTCCGTGTTTAAGACGGTATCAAAGCTGCGCACCGATAAAATAACCGGAGGTGTTCTGCTAAACCAAAAAGTCTCTCCGGAGATACTTGCAAAGCCGCGGGATTTGGAAAAGCTCATAATGCTTATAAGGACTTTTTTTGAAGAACTTAAAGGTTTTCATGTGCAGTACAATGTTGTATCGCGCGAGACGCTGGTTGACGCACAGAAGCACCCGGAAAACCACACGGATCTTATAGTGAGAGTGGCGGGTTATTCTGCTTTTTTCAACGTCCTGTCAAAAGCTACTCAAGACGATATAATAGCCAGAACTGAGCAAGTTTTGTAATGCGGCAGCAGCCGGAGGCATTTATGCGAAAATACCAACAGAAGCAGATATTTGAATTGCTTGAAACGCTCTATGAAGCGCAGGCAGCCGGACTATATGCCGATTGCCAGGATTGCGCTATTAATATTGGCGAATTTATTGAAACGCTTGCGGGCGAGGGAACGCAAACAGTCGCGCTTTTAGAGCAATACTGCGAGATGGTGTTTCAAGCGAGTCAGGGAGTCGTCGGTGAAAAAAAGCTCCGGAGACATTTGCAGAAGATAGAAACCAGCGTTAAAACCGAGCTAAGACCCAGCAAAACAGAAATAGTATTCTTCCCATATCAGGTCAGCATGTGGGACTCGCTGGAAAGCATTTATCTTGCTGCCGCTAAAGACCCGCAGTGCGATGCATATGTTGTGCCGATACCGTGGTTTGAGAAGAACCGCGACGGGACATTCGGTGAGCAAAAATATGATGGGGAGCGATATCCCGCGCATATACCAATAACAGACTGGAACTCATACAACTTAGAAGAGCGGCGTCCGGATGCGATTTTTACTCACAATCCTTATGATGGAAACAGCTATGTTTCGTCCGTACACCCGGCTTACTATAGCACTGCTCTTAAGAGATATACGGGATGTCTTGTTTACGTTGACTATGGTCTGCCTTTTTGGATGACAAGAGATGCGATAGATCAAAATCTGCTGCCTTCTTTCCACTTTTTTGATTTGGCTATAGTGTATTCCAAGGAATATGCCAATGCTCTGGTTCACAATCTAAAACGCGAGCTGTCGCCAGGGTCTGCGCTTTTGCGGGTGCAGGAGAGCATAAAAGCGCTTGGCTCCCCAAAATTCGATGCGGTTGTTTGCGCTAAGCGAGAGGAACATCCTCTTCCAGAAACGTGGAAAGCTATTATTGCAAAGAGAAAAGTAATACTTTTTGCAACAAGTATCGCTGCGGTTTTAAAGGGTGGCGATGACTTTGTCTCGTCAACGCGCGAGTTTCTGGAAGAATTTCGCAATAACGAGGATATTGCAATATGGTGGCGCCCGCACCCGTTTAGCGACTCGGCGTTTTCGTCGATGCGTCCGCAACTTCGCGAGCAGTACAAGGAAATTGTAAGCACTTTTATTTCTGAGGGCCGGGGAGTTTACGATGATACTCCGGATCTGCACAGGGCAATCGTATGGAGCGACGCCTGTTACAGCGATCAAAGCTCGGTTGTACTGCTATATCTTGCGACCGGAAAACCATTCACGATAAGGACATTTCCGGCTTACCACAAAGATAATGGTTTTACGGAGGATTCAAACGATTTTACTCCGATTCTAAATGCACAAATTCACAATATGCAATCCGCCAGAGGCGCCAATATTTACAATGGTAACTATGTTATATGGTGGCATAACTTTACAAGAACGGATTTTGCGAATAAGTTTTGGTATGATGACTATTGGCAAAGATTTTCTGACTTCGTACTGAATATGGATAAGTATCCCGACGCCGAAAAGTATAGAGAGCTAAAACTCAAAATGCTTAGGGAATGCTTTGCGAACGCCGATGGAACGGCAGGGCAAAAGATATATGATTGTACTAAAAATAAAATTATAGGAGATGACCTCAAATGAAGGCAGTAATTCTCGCCGGGGGGTTCGGGACTCGTATAACTGAGGAGAGCCATTTGCGCCCGAAACCTATGATTGAAATCGGCGGTTCTCCAATCCTTTGGCATATTATGAAGTTTTACTCGCACTATGGAGTCAACGACTTTATAGTCTGCTGCGGCTATATGGGATATATGATAAAAGAGTATTTTGCGGACTATTATCTTCATAGATCGGATATCACCTTTGATTTTACCGATGGAGGCAAGATGACTATTCATTCCAACATAGCAGAGCCTTGGCGCGTCACAATTGTTGATACCGGAATCGAATCGCAGACGGGAGGGCGCATAAAGCGGATAAAGCAGTATGTGCAAGGCGAAAGATTTCATATGACTTATGGCGATGGTGTGTCTGATATCGACTTAAAAAAGCTGGTGGAGACGCACGAAACATCAGGAAAAACCGTCACTATGTCGGCAATACAGCCAGGCAGCAGATTTGGTGTTCTTGATATAAATGACCGCGACGGCTCTATTACGGGATTTCGTGAAAAGGCACGGGAGGACAGCGCTTGGATAAATGCCGGATTTATGATTATGGACTCAGGAGTCTTCGACTATATCGACGATGACTATACGATTTTTGAGCGCGAACCTCTGGCAAGGCTCAGTGCCGATGGTAAACTGGGGGTTTTTCGGCATTATGGGTATTGGCAATGCATGGACACACAGCGAGACAAATATGCGCTTGAAACAGCATGGGCACGCGGCAACGCAAAATGGAAGGTGTGGGAAGATTGATAGTTTCTGTAATCATGCTCACATATAACCGTGAAAAATTTGTCTCTCGCGCGATTAAATGCGTTCTTGGACAGACATTTAAGGATTTTGAGTTTATTATCATTAACAATGGATCTGATGACAAAAGCGGGGAGATTGCCGAGCAGTACGCAGCTACAGACTCACGAATACATGTTATCCACCGTGAGCGCGGCAACATCGGCAGCGGACGCAACGCAGGGCTTGATGCTGCAAAAGGCGAAAATATAGCTTTTGTTGATGATGATGACCTATGCGAGCGGGATTATCTCGAGTTCTTGTACAGGCTTGCTTCTGAGAACAACGCAGAGATATCAATATGCGGGGCGGCGGATAAAGTTTTTAACGAAAAGCGGGTTTTATGTCCCGAAGATGCTCTGATTGAACTTCTTTGGCGGGAAAAATACAATGTTGCCTTTCCTGCGAAGCTTTTTAAAGCATCATTATTTGATGGCGTCCGCTTCTCAGAGACTTCAAAATACGATGATATAGAACTTATGCCGCGTATACTTGGCAGCGCTAACAAAATAGCGTACCACGGGCTGCCAAAATATACATTCGTGCGGCATGAGTCTAATAATTCCGCATGGACGACAAATCATAATTTGCTTGATGCGGAAACACTTGCAGAGTATCTCGCAGTCTATCGCTCACGGACAATATGGCTTATTGATAAGTTCCCGCTTCGCACGATGACATGGCGGTATTTTGAATGGTCTTTTATGCTCAGTATGGTTGAAAAAATTTCTAGACTAGGGCTTTTAGATTGTGAGAAGCAAGGTGAGATGATGGCGTCGGAACTTGCTGCGCACGCGAAAGATTTTATGGAATGCGGACTTATATTGGACTATGAAAGTAAGTGGATGGAGCAATATGTCTTGCATGAGTTCTCTTGACCATCAAAAGCGGGGTGAAACTAGATGAAAGAATATATCGACAAAGCAGTTGTGTTTACTCAAGCCTATAACGCTTCCGCAACTATAAGCCGCGCTATGGATAGCATTCTTAATCAAACAAAAGGGAATATCGATTACTTTGTACTTGATAACGGTTCATCTGATGGTACTATTGGAATAATAAAAGAGTATGCTGTTAAAGATGAGCGCGTAAAGCCTATTCAGGTTAAGCATAACGATTTGACAATTGGCGGAATACTTTTTAACACAATTATGAATGCAACAAATGCCAAATGGGCGTTCTGGTGCGATGCTGATGATGAATACGAACTTGATTTCTTTGAAAAAATGTCGGAATTCTCAGAAGAAAACAACTTGGATATCGCCTCGTGCGGATATATAATGGCGGATAGTCAGACAGGCGGAGTTATTAAACGCAGAGCGCTGGATGAGAGTCTTGTTGTTTCGGGGGACGGATTCTCGGACAGTTTTATAAAGTACCGCGGTTTTACCACCTTTATGTGGGGAAAGCTATATACTGTTCCCTCGATAATAAAGAGTTTAAGCTCAATTTCGCAAAGTGACTATGAGCTGTGCATGGATTCAGCCTGGCTCTTGTCATTATGGAAACTGGCGGATAGAGCGGGCGTATATCCGGCGGCAATGTATAAATATTATCAGTATCCGCACTCACTGTCGAGAATGCATGTTGAGAAAAGCATAGTCAGTCTCAGCGATTTTTGGATGAAGACAAAAGAGTATATTGAACATTATGGACCTATCAGTAAGGTTAATGAGGACTTTTTGTACGCGATCCATCTCTCGCTTGTGGAAGAGGCGGTTGAGAAGATATTGACCGCGGAACTGACAACAGAGGCAAAAGTAGAATTGCTGGCGCAAATATTTGCAGACCCGAAATGGGAAAAGACCATGACAAGAGACGCCGACCCTCAATTTCTCAATCTGGCGTCAAGGCGGGAGTTTGTGGAAAGCATGAAAAACAAGGTGTATTCAATGCCTTGTTCGGAACAATGCATGGCTACTGCTCATGTTATCAGTCTTCTGGAACTATGGTAGAATAGGTGGTGTTTTTATGGCAATGCTTTATGAATATGAACTCATAGCGGAGATAAAGCAATATGCAAAAATAATTGTCTATGGAGCTGAGTTTCGAGGACGGTGCGTGATAAGGCGATTAAAAAACTCGTTTCCTTTGGGAAATATTTTCTCTGCAATTAGCGATACTGAGGGCAAAATCGATTACTGTGAAGATTGTTTGGTGCGGGATATCTCGTATTACGCAAAAATGGCGAATGAAACCTGCGTGGTCTTAATCGCAACTAGAGAGAAGTACCACAGTGAGATTGAGGCGGCTGTCTCGTCATATGGTTTTTTAAATATTATTAGAATAAGCGAGTCTTTATTTCATAGTCTGCATTTGGAAGATCGTGCTGAACATGCGGATAAAATGCAGCGAAAAAGTCATTTCCTGCAAATGCAGACTATGCATGCAATACAATTGGAGCGTCTGCGGGAAAAAGTGCGTCTGGGCGCAAGGGTAAAGGTGGTATTCCTGCTTGCCTCCATTTCTACATTTAATTTTGCTTCGCTATATAGCGCAATGGAGAAAAACCCATTGTTTGACGCAGTTATAATGCTCATTGCGGATTCATATAGGGATGACTTATCGAATAAAGAAGTGCTTGCACCTATGAAACGATACGCGCAAACTCTGAGTTATGACGGGTTTAATATAGTATGGGGATATGATGAACATAGTTGCCCAATTTCTATCGAATCGCTTCATGCGGATATCATTATATACAACTCATGCTATCTCGGCAGAAGATATCCGGCATACATTCAAAGCGCTCACGCAAATAATGTCAGGATAAATATTTCAAACACGCTCTCATGCTACATGTCATATGGTATGTGGATTCCAAAAGGCAATTATAAGTATCATTTTGAAAATGATGAAGTTCTTCCGGCATGGCGCTTTTTTTCCGGAAATAGATCAGAATATGAGCTGGCGGCAAGCAGCGCGATAACAAATGGGTTGCAGCATATTTTATCGGGGCATCCTCTTTTTGATTCTTACACGAGTGCATTAAATTTGACTTTGCCGCCAAAACTGCAAGGCAAAGATAAGCTTATTGTCATTGCACCGCATTTTTCAATGGGCAGGGGGTATGAGATAACATCATTTCATATCTTTTGGAAACAGATAATTGAGCTGTTAAGCGAAAATCCGAATATAGGATTTGTTTTTAAGCCGCATCCTGCGTTATCAAGTGAAATAAGAAGAAGGGAAAGCAGCGGGGATAATGCGGGTCTGCCAACATTTGCGCAGTGGCAGGAATACTGTAAGACTTGGGAAAACAGCCCGAATGGGATAATAGTCGCCGACAGTAGCTTTATAGACTGGTTTAGGCATAGTGACTGCTTGATTACAGATAGTCTCTCATTTATTCTCACATATCTTCCGACGGAAAAACCCTGCATTTTTTTGGCAAATCCGGACGCGACTGATTTCTATGGGTTCTTTTATGATTATATTGTGCCCGTGCTTGAGTCGTATTATGTGTGTGATAACGCACACATGTTTGAAAAGCTTTTTGATGAGCTAATTATTGGTGGTAATGACGCTAAGGCTTGTGAGCGGAAGCGGCAATCGAAGTTAAATGTGCACAATCTGGGTCATGCCGGGAAGTTCATTGCCGACTATATAGAAAAGCAGATTATAGGGTAGGCGCTGAGATTAGGAGTACCTTAATGAAAAAGGTTTTATTATTTGGGGTTTTTGATTTATTCCATTTCGGGCATTTAAGACTGATTGAACGCGCGGCAAAGCTTGGAGACTTTTGCATAGTCGCTGTGCAGATTGATGAGTTTGTTATCAAATTTAAACCGCCGGGAGCTGTGGGCACACTTTATTCAACAGATGAACGCGTCGAAATGATTCGGGCGCTTCGATGTGTTGACGAAGTGATAACATACTCTGTAGCGGCAGAAGATGTAAAGGAAATAGAGTTTGATGTTCTGATTTTAGGTGCTGATCAGAATCACTCAGGTTTTCAGGCTGCAATTAAGTATTGTAAAGAAAACGGTAAGGAAGTCATAACATTACCGAGGACAGAAGGCATATCATCGACATATATCAGGCGCCTGACTGTTGATTTGTCGGAGAGCGAAGCGGAGAAAAACATTGACTAGGGAAAGAGTAAAAGAATTCTGGTATGAGCGTGCTAAAAGTACAAATATCCCAAGGATGGAGAGTCAAGTCAACTTCGAGAGCAATGCGGAAATGGCTGATTTGCGTGTACATGCCGAAATTTGTATAGTAGAGAAAGAACTCCCGATTAATCGCAGCGACACAATTGTAGATTTAGGCGCCGGGAATGGAAGATTCAGCATGTTATTTGCACCCAAGGCAAAAAAAGTCATTGCAGTTGAATACATTGATGACTTCGCCGCTTATATCAGCAGGGAAGCGGAGAGGGCAAATTACAAGAACATAGAAGTTATAAACACTTGCGCTGAAGATTATTGCCAGGAAAGTGTTGCGGATATAATTTTTGTGTCGGGGCTATTGCATTATCTTGATTCTGAACAATTTAAAAAAACAGTGAAAAATATCTACAAAACACTCAAGCATTCAGGCAGACTTTTTCTCCGTGAGACTGTGAGTGTTTTAGAAAATGAGTTTATTGTCGATAAGTTTTCCGAAGAATTAGGAACATATTACTATTCTTTATATCGAACAAACCGCCAGCTTATAGATGCATTTACTTCGCAGGGCTTTTGTTTTTTAAGGCATGCACCCTTTTTTGAAGATGGAAATGCTTTGAATAAAAGAGTTGAGACTCGGCTATATTATTTTTCGTTTGCGAAAGAGGGGTAGAAAATGATTAATAAATTAATTGCTCGCCGCCTGGCGATAGTGCCAACGACTAACTGTACGCTTAACTGCAAGCATTGCGGTGATTTTTTGTTCACAGGAGGAGTGATTCGCCGGGATATACCATTTGAAGATGTATGCCGGGATATTGACGCTAGCTTTGATTTATTTGACCATGTGACATGGTTGCAGTTTGTCGGCGGCGAGGTGTTCATATACAGCGATTTCGCCAGGCTGCTCGGCTATGTTAAAAAGTACCGCGGCAGGTTTGACAAGCTTATAATTGAAACTAACGCCACTGTCGCTCCAAATTCAGATGAGCAGACGGCAATGGTGGAATATGGTTCGGACTTATTTGTATATATTAGCGATTATGGAGATTTATCTTATGAGCGCGAAGAGCTTATGGCATTTATGACACGAAATGGAATTGAACACTCGCTAAAGAAATATCACGGTGCGGAGCAGTATTTCAACGGCTGGATAGATAATAGTAAGCCGCGTGACTTAAAGGAGCCGGGAGACGTCCTTGAGGTCAACGCAAAGAACTGTCCGCAAAGCAGACTGGAAAATATGCATGTCTATGATGGCAAGCTTCATCGATGTTCAAACTCATGCTTCATGTTGGAATGGGGTCTTTTTCCGCCAAAGGATGGGGACTTTGTGGATTTGCGTGATGATTCACTCTCAAGAGATGAGAAGAGGGAAATAATCAGCAGGTTTTACAGTTACGCGCGCCGCTCGTGCAAATACTGTTTACAGAAATATATGGATATACTGCCGCGGCATCCTGCTGCGCAGCAGATGTAGGAGGGAGCGTCAATAATGGGCATATTTGATAATTACTTCCGGCTTGGTTTGGGTACGGGACGTCTCTGCGCGAGGGGACCTGCTGACTTTGCGGGGATAGAGAAATCGGCGCAGTTAGTGTGCGAAGCTCTTGAGGCGGGGCTAAACTATGTTGATAGCGCGTATCCGTATGTCGCCGGGACGGCTCCAAACATACTTAAAGAAGCCTTCGCGCGGACGACGAAGCGGTTTGGCGTGACATCAAAGGTTATGTACGGCGATGATAAAACAGCGGACGATGCAAGGCGAAGATTTGAATTTCACGTTGGTGCAATGGGACTGGAGCGTGCTGAGTTTTTTGTATGCTGGACAATCGCAAGCTATGAGATTTTTACGAAGATTATGCGTAAAGGCGGCATCTATGACGGTGCGCTAAAGCTCAAAGATGAGGGGCTTATTGATCATATTTGTTTTTCTACACATGCATTGCCTGACGATAATGTTAAGATTATTCAAAGCGGTGCATTTGAAGCAATGACCATCTCACATTCAATGCTTAACGCAGCACAGAATCAGCATGTGCTTGACGCGGCGCTTGAGCATAATGTGGAGGTAGTGGCAATGAATCCGCTGGGAGGCGGGATAATCGCGCAGAACCCGGACTTTTTCTCATTTGCACGCGCAAACGAAGCGGAAAGCACGGTTGCTGCCGCTTTACGATTTGTAAAGGCACATCCCGCAGTCAAAATAATTCTCTCCGGAATCAGTTCGGAGCTTGAGCTTGATGAGAACTTGCGCGTCTTTACAGAAACTGACCCGGAGCCGGGAGAAAAACGCCTTATTCGAGTGAAAAATGATTTGCGTGAAGTCAAGGGCTTTTGCACAGGCTGCGACTACTGTGCGGGTTGTCCGCAAGGTATACCGGTTTCCGAGCTTATGAAAAACCGAAACAAAATGCTGTTCGGCGGTGGGCTTAGCTATAATCGCAGCGATCCGGAACTGATTAAGAATATTAATCTATTTTATACGCACAGACATCTAAACAGCGGCGAGTGGTTTCCGGAGACTCCGGATAATCCATGCATTAAATGCGGAGACTGCGAAGAAAAGTGTACGCAAAAACTGAAAATCATAGACGCCATTGCCGACACGTATGAGCGCGCGGCAAAAGTTGGGTTTTCGCATTTGGCGCAGGTTTCGAGATTAAAGGAGCTGCTAGTCGGGAAAAATTATAAAAAAGTCGGTCTTTACCCCAATGGCGGATTTTCAGAAATGGTTCAGTCAATGTATCTTGAGGAGTTTGGCACACCTGAGTTTGAGTGGATTTTGTTTAACTCTGACCCTAAGATGTGGGGGCAGTTTTCAAGCGGTCTGACAATACATGCTCCGGATGAGATAGCGGCGATTCGTCCGGATATAATAATCGTATGTACATATAGATATGACGCTGATATTTTTTCGGATTTGCGGCATTATCAGGATGAAGGAATCGAAATAGTAAAACTGCATCATGATACAGATGTGCCGTGGATTTTTTAGCAGTGCGGAGCTCCCGCTGTGTTAATTTCTTCGTCTTTCTTTCTCAGCATACATAAGCGAGTCTACATGAGTGATAAACTCTGAAGGTGTGCGGGGATCGTCGTGCTTGTAAACGTCATGACCGCAGCTCAAAGACAAAGTGTACGAGCGTATTTGTTTTTCATTATGCTCATGAAGCCTTGCCAAGATATTATCAACAATGACTTTCGAATTATTTCCTGATGCGACAACGATAAATTCATCGCCGCCATAACGAGCGATGAAGTCGCTTTTTCTGACCGATGAACGAATTGCCTCGGCAATATCAAGCAGTGCAATGTCGCCCTGTGCATGACCGAACTGATCATTGATTGCCTTAAATTGATCCACATCGCTCATGATAAAAGCATAGTTTCCGCGCCGGGTGGATCTGGCGATTGATTTCAGGTGTTCGTCCAAGCCGCGGCGGTTGTAAACATTTGTCAGATTGTCAAGCAATGAAATCGTGCGAAGGACGAATAAGTAGAAGAACAAAACAGAGATTAAAGTGGTCGGCCATGTGATGAATGATGGCGCCCAAATAACATCTGACATGGAACCAAGCGCAAGAGGCACTGTAGACGTTAACGCCAGAATAAGTGTGCTTGAGGTCATGTTTTTTCTGTTTAAGAAAATATTGGCAAAGATGATAATCATAAACATGTAGCCGAGGATGACAATGATTGGGTACCAGTCTCCGCGGACATACGTATTGTCAGGCGTTATATAAAACAGACGGCGTGAGTATAAGTTAGTTACAAGCAAAACTATGTGTATAAGAATTATTGTGCCTGTTATTGAGCCAAGCCATTTTATGCGCCGCGCAACGAGCTCACCCTTGAATGTGTACTCAAAGAGTATAACAACACAGCCAAATGAAATTGCCTTAAACAGAAAATATATTGAGCTTACAATAATGTTTATTGTCCGCGGGGCAGTTCCCGTCATATTATCAACGATAAAGAATATGAAATCACAGAGCATTGTTAGCAGTATAAAACAAATCCAAGCAGTCAGAAGTCTTTTTTGAATTATGTCCGAAGGTCGCCTGATTTGATAGTCAATCAAAATAATTAGCAGACCAATAAATGGAGCAAACGCCATATTGCAAAAGGCTATTAGTTCACTGCTCATATTACCCTCCCTATGCAAAGTACGACACGGTTTTGCGCTTGCAATTACATGACTATGTGGCATTTAGCGTTATCCGGGGTTATCTAAGATTATCCTGTAAGGGGTATACAAAGTGGTAAAAAAGCAGATTTTTGCAAAAAACACCCGTTAGCAACGGATGCTTTTTCTTGTAAGGTACTCCTTTGACTGACCATCCGACCTGCCCGGTCTCCCTACTGTTGTAAAGGTACTCCTTTGGCTATCAATCCAGAACGCCCGGTCTCCTCTACAAGAGTATAATACCATATATATTATTGAATTTCAATAATTTTTTCAAACTTGTCTATCAAAACTACCTTTTTGATAGAAGATTTTCTGTTTACCTCTGACCTTACTCTTTTTTCAATATCATCAAACTTAAGTTTTGTATGACGAGTATCAAGGACAATATTTTTTGATTGCTTAGAGCCCCAGCGAAGTTGATTACCAATCGTGCTTTTGGAAGCTCCGATAGGACATTTAATTTCCCATGCAACACCATTCATTATTATGTCTGCTGATTTACGTTTATAATCGTCAATAGGTATAATAAATTCAACAGTTGTCCTATAATGAAGAGCTAATAACCTGGCAATGTCTTCCTCAATCTGCGAAGGCGGATTTGGATGAGCAGCAGGTTTTATGACCTTGCCGGGATTTAATGCTTGACTCTTTTTCTTCTTAAACATGAAACATATTATAGCAGAGATGATTTCGTATAGAAAGAATTACTTATAATTAAATTGTTGGAGCCGTTTGTTCACAAAAAGGGCAGGCGGCATTTTTATGCCAAAAAAGTAAATAACTGCTCAATGCTAGCGGTTAAATATAACAAAGGAGAAATATAACTATGACAGACAAATTAGGGCAGATATTTGAACTGCCAAAACCGTCCAATCTTGTGGCAAACGTTTTCGATACAGTGCTCAATATCGATAACGTAACTGCCGAGAAGATTACAGAAATTCAATTAGCTGAAATTGACACATTCCCAAATCACCCGTTTCAAGTTAAGCGCGACGAAGCAATGCAAAACATGGCTGAAAGTATAAAAACTTTCGGAATCCAAACTCCGGCAATTATACGGCAAAAAGAAGGTGGACGATATGAACTCATAAGCGGACATCGGCGCAAGATGGCATGTGAAATCGCAGGTATCAAAACATTGCCCTGCATAATCAGAGAGTTATGTCGTGAAGAGTCGATTATTGCGATGATTGATGCTAAATTACAGCGTGAAAACATACTGCCGAGCGAAAAGACAAAATCGTACAAAATGCGCCTTGATGCTATAAAAAACGGTCGGGCAGAGCAATTAAACACAAGCAAAGACCAAATCTTCCGCTATATACGGCTTAATGAACTTATCCCACAATTATTAGAAATGGTAGATAATTCGGTAATTCGCGAAAAAGGCAATCTGCAAATTGCAATGCGCCCGGCAGTATTCTGGCAATATATCAATAAAAGCAACGAGGGCATAAATAACACCAAAAACCTACTGCATATGGCGCAAAGAATGGGCGTTATTGATGCAGACAGATTTGAAAAAGAAATCAGAGATTTCAGAAAACTTTATATGGACATATTCGATGAAGTTGTGTTGCTGGAAAAAGTCGATGTCAAAGCAATAGCAGAAATCGGGCGGTTGGTAGCAGAAAATGACAAAAGTGATTGCGAATCAGAATAGAAATATCACTTATAGTGATGTGTCGGTGATGCTATCATCACCGGCGGTCTTTTACTTATCGGAAGTTTATCGGAAGAAACTTCGGTTAAGCTTCCGATTGGTTTCCGGTTAATCGCTGATTGGAAATGCCTGATATATGCCTATTAGTTCAACGTCATACATGTGGCGTTATTTTGTAATTTTAGTAAATTACAAAATAGTGCTTGACAAATATATCCTATGCTGCTATAATGAGAAATGTAATTTTAGAAAGGCACAAAGTATTATATGAGGATGGCAGAAATAGCAGAGCTGAATAGTGGAACGCCTCAGTTTCGAATCAAGGAGTCATTGGACATTGATGCACCTGTGTATTTTTTCTTTGGTCAGCCTGAGATGGAGACTGACTTAACAGGGGAAGAAAATCAAAGTCGCAACAGAAAACAGATTCAGACATCTGATAAGGTAGATACTTTAAAAAGTGGAGATTTAGTTTTTAGCCTAATCTCCGGGAAAGCCACAATTGTAAGTAGCAGTCACAATGGTTACTTATGCACCCAAAATTATGTGATAATCGCTCCTACTCCTACGATTGATAAAAAATACCTCGTATATATGCTCAACGAAAATGCAGACATCAAGCACCAATTGGAAACCGGACAACAAGGCTCAGTTACCTTGAAATTCACAATCAGACAGTTATCCGATTTGATATTTCCATTCCCGCCACCAATAGAAAAGCAAAGAGTGATTGGCAAGTTGTATTTTAATCAACTTAAGCTGGTCACGCTCAAAAAACGTGTCACCGAGTTAGAAACCAAACTATTATTAGAGAAACTCAAGGAGGCGAACATATCATGACAGAAAACCGATTTGAAAAAGAACTTATCCAATACTTATGTAACGGAACTATTTCCGATTCCGCAAAGCCTTATGGAAGCGAAGTGGGGCATCCAAAAGTAGACTATATTGTCAAGACCAAGCTCTGGAAGTATGAGCCGGATATAAAAACAACAGACCAGCTTTGGGCTAACTTCAAGGAGATACTTGAGAAGCACAACCAAAACACTCTTAATAACCCGCTTAGCACTGTAGAATTCAACCAAGTAAAGAGAGTGATCTCCGACCTACAAACCCCCTACAAAGCAGGGCAGTTCCTATACGGTATGAATGGTGTCTCACAGATTGAAATAGATCTGGACGATGGTCGTCATGTATTCTTAACGGTCTTTGACCAGAAGCAAATCGGTGCCGGTGATACCGTATATCAAGTTGTAAACCAGATTGTACGCCCACCTGTGATAACAGGCAAACAAGAACGCCGTTTTGATACTACTCTCCTTATAAACGGATTGCCAATAATCCAAATAGAAGAGAAGCGAGACACACTTGATGTCAATGATGCCCTCAACCAAATGCATCAATATATAGACGATAATCAATACAGAGACATCTTCTCAACGTTACAAATTTTAGTAGCAATCACGCCAAACAATGTCAAGTACATGGCTAACACAACATCCGAAGCCTTCAATAAAGACTTTGCTTTTAACTGGCAACGTAGAAGCGATAACGAGATAGTGCGAAATTGGAGAGAGTTTGCGGACTCAATGCTTTCAATACCCATGGCTCATCAGATGGCTACCAACTATATGATTTTGGACGGCACGAAGAACAAGCAAAGCCTGAAGGTAATGCGTCCATATCAGGTTTATGCAACTCAAAACGCGATAGATGGAATAAAGAAAGTCGACTTTGAGCTTGGAACAAACAAAGTTGGTTATATATGGCATACCACCGGTTCAGGCAAGACTATCACAAGTTTTAAGACAGCCTGGCTTGCAAGCCGGATGCCCAAAATTGACAAAGTGGTATTCTTGGTCGATCGTATTGCGCTAACCAAGCAGACCAATGAGAACTATAATGCATATGACCCGGATTTATCTGACGATTCACCCGGGATTGTTCAAGATACCGAGAATACATCAGATTTGAGCCGCAAGCTGAAAACAAAAGACAACAATATAATAGTTACATCAGTACAAAAACTCGACAAACTGGTTAAGCGCAAATCATTCAAGTCACCTGAGAAAAACATAGTATTCATAGTTGATGAAGCGCATCGCTCAACTTCCGGCGACTCATTTGGTGCTATCCAGAAGGCTTTCAAGCACGCTGCGTGGGTAGGCTATACCGGCACTCCAACTTTTGATGAAGCAACTCAAGGATTCAGAACCGAAGATATATTTGGAGAGCTACTCCATGCCTACACGATTCGCGAAGCAATAGCCGATAGAAATGTGCTTGGCTTCAAGGTAGATTTTGCAACCACGATTGATGAGGCGGAAATGAAGGAGAAGTATCTTCCGGAGTTCTATCGTGAACGGTATCCAAAATGGTCGGAAGATAGAATAAAACATAAAATTGACAATTTAACGCAGGAAGACATGGACGATGCAGTTGAGCCAAGCTTTTATGATGAGAATCTAGACCATATAAGGTTGGTCGTTGAAGACATTTTTAATAACTGGCGCAACCGCTCTAACGAAGGTAGATATAATGCGTTGTTTACCGTGCATGTCGGTGGCGGCAATGCAAGCACACCGATGGCAATGATGTACTTCAAGGAGTTTCAGCGGATTAATGGCATAAAGAAGTCAGAGGGAAAACAGGTGCTAAAGGTTGCAGTAACATTTAGCCAGAATACGTCGAACAGCGACAGTCAGCTCGAAACAAATCAGGGACTTTTCTACGCTATCGGGGCATATAATAATGAGTTCGGCACGAAATTCGGTATGGACGATGTTTCCGGTTACACTCAAGATGTAACTTCACGACTGAATAAGACATCGACTGATGGCGTGTTTCTGGATATTGTTATTGTGGTTGATCAGCTCTTGACGGGCTTTGATGCACCGGAACTCAACACTCTTTATGTCGATCGCACCTTAAAAGGCGCGGGGCTTATTCAAGCATACTCAAGAACAAACCGCATCGCGAACATGCAGGAAAAACCGTGGGGACGCATAGTAAACTATCGTTGGCCTGCTCAAAATGAAAAGCTTATGAATAAGGCTTTGGCTGTGTATGCAAATAAGGATTCTGCCAATTTAGCAGATACCGAAGTCATTGACCAAAACGTTTCAGATGGCATCACAGCGCCGAAGTTTGAGGACGTATTTGAGACGGTGAAAAGCAAAGTCGACAAGCTTTCTGAACTGACAAATGAGTTCACAAAACTACCGCCATCGGAGAAACAAAAGGACTATATGCTAGACTTGCTTAGAGAATACAACATCGGCATGGCAAAACTGAAGCAATACGACCCGGAGTCCGGTGAAGGATTTGATTACGATAATCCTGATGAGCTAATCGCGTCGCTGGGCATGACCTCTGAGCAGGAAGTGATGCTGACTACCGTCTTGACCAATGAACTCAAAGCGCATATATCAAAGGAAAAGAAGATTCCACTATATCAGATTGAGCTGCGCATGACCCATGTAAAGGATGTCAAAATCAACTATGATTACCTAACTGAGCTTGTAGAGAAATTGCTCAATGAAGTTCATGAAAGAAAAATTGATGAAGCTAAATTAACACAGAGCAAAATCAATCAATTTGCCAATGGACTGGATGATCGTAACTATGCAACAAAAATCATCAATGCTGCGGTTGCTATTGCAAAGGGATTTTACCCGCCCGTAGGTTCCGGATTCAAATATCCGGCTAAGCTGAGCGACAGCGACCCGATTATTATTGAAGCAAATAATGTCAGATTGGACAGAGTTTTTCTGGACTTCCGTATTAAGTGGGGAATCGCAGATGTCATAACAAGTGCCCAGATGCGCGAGTTATTTAGCCGTCATCATTACGGACAGCAAGACCTTGATGACACGGGACAAATACGCGACATAATCGCTAAAGCAAGCAGCAGTTATAATACCTTGGCTCACGATGACGAAGTACAAGCCTTACCAAAAATTAAATATCGAAACAGCCTGCGCGAAGCAATCTATAAGTTAGCCGACGAGTTGGCAGAAAGTTAGGCAGAATATGACAGAGAAAAAAAGCAATGTACCAAAACTGAGATTTCCTGAATTTACAGACGCTTGGGAACAGCGTAGGCTGGGTGATTTAATGGAAATCACCTCTGTAAAGAGGATTCATCAATCAGATTGGACTACCGAGGGAATAAGATTCTTAAGGGCTCGTGATATTGTTTCTGCATCAAAAGGCGAAGAGCCTGCTGATTATTTATATATTTCAGAAGAAATATATAACGAGTATTCTGCCTTGTCGGGCAAAGTGAAAATAGGCGATTTACTTGTAACTGGCGTTGGCTCGATTGGCGTTCCGATGCTCGTAAACACTGATGAACCCTTGTATTTTAAGGACGGCAATGTTATTTGGTTTAGAAACAAAAACGTTGACGGAAAATTCTTCTACTATTCTTTCACAGGGAACAAAATACAGCGATTTATAAAAGATGTTGCGGGTATTGGCACAGTTGGAACATACACAATTGATAGTGGAAAGAAAACACCAATACAGCTCCCATCAAAGGACGAACAGAAAAGAATCGGTGCACTTTTCATTTCCCTCGACAGCCTTATCACCCTTCATCAGCGTAAGTTGAGTCACCTGCAAGACAAAAAAGCCGGACTCTTGCAAAAAATGTTTCCGAAAGACGGAGCCGATGTTCCCGAAGTGCGCTTCCCCGAATTTACAGACGCTTGGGAACAGCGGAAGCTTGGG
>Ga0209755_10001112_pt1 | contig 44377 bp, 1 predicted proteins | sample TergutCo191P1_FD_187301 | JGI IMG/M metagenome (GOLD analysis project Ga0209755, IMG submission 187301) | Cornitermes sp. P1 segment gut microbial communities from Petit-Saut dam, French Guiana - Co191P1 (SPAdes) (version 2) | ecosystem: Host-associated > Arthropoda: Insects > Digestive system >... | reverse complement strand
CCTGGTACAGGAATATCGGCTGCGTCACCGCATCCGACACGTTGCCAGCGGCATCTATCGCCAGTACGTGCAAGCGATACTCGCCATCGGGAAGGCCATAACGGTCTGGATCGCCAGGCAGGCGAATCCCGTAGGTGTCGATAAAGGCCTCGCTGCCAGGGGCGGCGATCCGTCCGAAGGCACCGTATACATTGGTACTGATTTCAAAGGCCCTTGCCGGCTGCGAGGGGGGCGGGGGTACAAGCCCCGGGCTCGGTGCGAGTCCAGAGTGCGCCCAGAAGTCGTCGATGTCATCGGCACCGGCAGGCAGCAACCACCAATGTATCCCGCCGATGGCGTGGGTGTCGGTTGCGTCCACGGCAAAGTTCAGCACCCTGTTCGCAAGGCGGCGGGCGTTCCCGTGCGTAATGCGAAGAGTATCCGGGGGAAGGAGGCTAAAGAACGGGTAATTAGGCGAGTTGGCCAAGGATGGCCGTTCGAAGGTCGATATCGGCATCCTAAGGCTGACTTCCGGCGGCATGCGATCCACTGTGAAGCTGCGCGAGACATCGGCGAACAAGCCAGTTCCGTCCTCTACACGCAGCACAAGGGTGTTGTTGCCGTCGGCAATGCCGGCACTTCCGGGAACGCTGGAGAACGGTATGCTAAAGCTCAGCGTCTCGATCCCAGTATCGGCATCCATAGCCGTGTCGGTAATGTAGCCGTCCAAAAGCGGGAAGCGCAGGGGCGCGGCCTGATTCAGACCAATGTACAGGTATGGGTTGCCGTCTTCGTCCCTACGGAGGTTGGCATCCGCGATGGAGCCCACTAGGTCAAAGTCGGTATCCCCGAAAAGCTGGGCGGAATATGGATACGTAAGCACAAGCTCCGGATCCACGTTGTCACGCATAAAGCCGAACACGCGGGAATAGTTGTAAACGCGCTCGTTGCGCCCGTTATAAGGGGAACCAGGCAGGTACTTGCTGGCAACGGAGTCCTGCGCCCGGATCACGAAGTGCTTCATACCCTGGCCTAAGGCAAAGGTTGGGAGCCAGTTAAGCCCCAGCAGGTCTACCTCCATGAGAATACTGCCATCAACAAGGCTAAGGCCCGTTTCCACGTCCGCATAGTGCCAGCCCAAGGCCGAGCTTGGCCTCCCACCAGGGGCAAGGTTGTTTTCCGTCGAAATCCATATCCGGACGGATCCAGCCTCGGGGCTCAACCCAGCGCCAAAGCCGTCGTCGTCCATGATGACGCCGGTTACGACAAGATCGTCCCTGCGCATTTCATTGATGCCGCCATCGGGCATTATACCGGCGTCAAAGTAGGGTTTGTCACTGTCCTGGTACAGGAATATCGGCTGCGTCACCGCATCCGACACGTTGCCAGCGGCATCTATCGCCAGTACGTGCAAGCGATACTCGCCATCGGGAAGGCCATAACGGTCTGGATCGCCAGGCAGGCGAATCCCGTAGGTGTCGATAAAGGCCTCGCTGCCAGGGGCGGCGATCCGTCCGAAGGCACCGTATACATTGGTACTGATTTCAAAGGCCCTTGCCGGCTGCGAGGGGGGCGGGGGTACAAGCCCCGGGCTCGGTGCGAGTCCAGAGTGCGCCCAGAAGTCATCGATGTCATCGGCACCGGCAGGCAGCAACCACCAATGTATCCCGCCGATGGCGTGGGTGTCGGTTGCGTCCACGGTAAAGTTCAGCACCCTGTTCGCAAGGCGGCGGGCGTTCCCGTGCGTAATGCGAAGGGTGCCCGGGGGAAGGAGGCTAAAGAAAGGGTAATTAGGCGAGTTGGCCAAGGATGGCCGTTCGAAGGTCGATATCGGCGCCCTAAGGCTGACTTCCGGTGGCGTGCTGTCAATGGTGAAGCTTAGCGAAACCTCGGCTGACAAGCCAGCCATGTCCTCGACACGCAGCTCCAGGGAGTGGAGGCCGTCGGCAAGCACGCCCAAAAGGCCCGCGCCCAAGACGGTTTCGGGGGGTATGCTAAAGCTCAGCGTCTCTATCCCAGTAGTGTCATCCCTGTCCATGTCGGTGATGTAGGCCGCAAGGTCGAAATATCCAGGGCTGCCCTGGCCGAGCCTCCAACGCAGGTACAGGCGCTCGTCGTCCGTCCAGCGAAGGTTGGCATCCGCGACCGTGCCAATAAGGTGGAAAGTTTCCGCCCCAACAAGACCGCCGCTCGACGGGTACGTAAGGCTAAGCACAGGCGCTTGGGTGTCCCGCATAAAGCTGAACACGCGGGAATAGCTCGCCACGCGATCGACAGCAGGAGCGGGGCCGCCGGCAGGGGCCAGCTTGTTCGCCGCGGAGTCCTGCGCGCGGATCACGAAGTACTTCATGCCCTGGCCGAAGGTAAAGTCCGAGCCGTCGAATAGATCCAGCAGGTTGATGTCCAGGACAAGGCTCCTGCCCTCGATAAGGGTAAGGCCGCCGCCGGCGGCCACGGGCACCGTCGCCATGTACCAATCTGCCTCGTACAGGATGTCGCTGTCCAGTTCCGCATCGTCGTCAAACTCGTTGCTCGTAGAAATCCATATCTGGACGGATCCAGCCTCGGGGAACATGCCCGCACCAAAGCCGTCGTCGTCCACGATGGTGCCGCGCACGACAAGATCGTCGCCACGCACTTCGCTGCGGCCGCCGTCGGGCGTTATCTCGCCGTCAAAGTAGGGGAAATCCCCGGCCTGGTACAGGAAGATCGTCTGCGTCACCGCAGCAGATTCGTTACCGGCGGCATCTATCGCCATGACGTGCAGGCGGTACTCGCCGTCGGGCAGGTCAAAACCCTGGGTGTCGATAAAGGCCTCGCCGCCAGGGGCGGCGATCCGCCCGAAGGCGCCGCGCAGGCCGTCAGCCCTTACGAAGTACCTGGCAGCCAGCGGCGGGAGCCCCGCTCCGGGGATCGGCACGAATTCCGGGTAAGACCAGAAGCCCGTGACATCAACGGCATCCGCGGGCAGAAGCCACCAATGGATCCCGCCGACCGAGAAGTCGTCGCTGGCATCCGCGGCAAAGCCTAGAACCATGTTCGCAAGGCGTGTCGCATTGTTAGCTGGGGTGTCCGTAAGCCCCACGAGATCGCTCATCTCGGGAATCCTGTAGGCAACGGAGTCCCGCCGGAACGTCGATATACGCGTCCTAAGGCTCACGCTGGGCGGGGTGGTGTCGATCACAAAGCTACGCGAGGCTTCGGCGAAGGCGCCGGTTATGTCCTCGACACGCAGTTCCAGGTTGTAGTTACCGGACATGTCGGCAAGCCCGAAGATACTTTCGAAGGGTATGCGGAAGCCCAGCGTCTCGATCCCTGTGGCAGGATCCAGGGCCGTGTCGGTAATGTAGTCATCCGTAAGCGCGAAGTCCGCAAGGCCGCCCTGGGCGTTTAGCCGCCAGCGCAGGTAGTGGTTGCCGGCACCGTCCCTGCTAAGGTTGGCATCCGCGATGGAGCCTTCCAGGAAGAAGGTTTCACTACCGACGATCCCGCCGGTCAAGGGGTGAGTGATATAGATCTCGGGCGGCTGGGTGTCGCGTATGAAGCTGAACACCTGGGAGTAATTGTAGACACGGTCGATAGCAGGCGCAGGGCCACCAGCCGGGGCAAGCTTGTTCGCGGCGGAGTCCTGTGCACGAATTACGTAGTATATGGCCACGTCCGCGAAATCGAACGACGGGTTCCATTCAAGGGCCGCCAGGTTGACGTTAAGGACAAGGTTGGTGCCGTCGATTAGGCTAAGACCCTGTGTGGTGCTTACATCCGCCCCGTGCCAATCGTCAGAACTATCCAAGGCAGCCGTTTTTGTCCCGCCGTCGGAAACGTCGGGAAGGTCGCCGCTCGTCGAAATCCATATCCGTACGGATCCGGCCTCCGGGAACATCCCCGCGCCAAAGCCGTCGTCGTCCGATATAGTGCCGGTCAGCATAAGATCGTTGCCGCGCACTTCGTCGTGGGGCCTTATGCCGGCGTTAAAGTAGGGCAGATCCCCGTCCTGGTACAGGAATATCGGCTGCCTGACCAGGTTGGATTCGTTGCCTGCGCCGTCTATCGCCATGACATGCAGGCGGTATTCGCCGTCGGGCAGGCTAAGCCCTATGGTGTCGATAAAGGCCTCGCCGCCGGGGGCGGCGATCCGCCCGAAGGCACCGCGTATGCCGTCACTGGTTACAAAATACCTGGCAGGCATTGCCGGGAACGAGGTCCCGTAAGTCCAATCGGCTTCGGGGTAGGACCAGAAGGAATCGATATACGGGGCATCCGCGGGCTGCAGCCACCAGTGAATCCCGGCCACGGAAAAGTTGTCCGAGGCATCCACGGCAAAGCCCAGCACCCTGTTCGCAAGGCGCGTAGCGTTTACATCCGGCTCGTCCGTAAGCCCCACAAGGCCGGTCATGCCGGGAATCCTCGCCGCCACGGAATCCCGCCGGAAGGTCGGTATCCCCGCCCTAAGGCTAACCGTAGGCGCTTCGGTGTCGATTGTAAAGCTGCGCGAGATTTCGGCGGGTGCGCCGGTTATGTCCTCGACACGCAGTTCCAGGGTAAATTGGCCGGACATGGCATCCGCATCCTCGAAAATGCTTTCGAAGGGTATGCGGAAAGCAACGGTCTCCTGCCCCTGCCATCCGCCTGGATCGCTAATGTAACCGGCGAGCGAGAAGCTCCGAAGGGCGGGGTAGCCCGGGTTGCGCCGCCAGCGCAGGTAGGGATAGCCGTCCGCGCCCCTGCTAAGGTTGAAGTCCGATATGCTGCCAATTATGTAGGCGTTCCCGTCCCCGACGATCCCACCCGCCAAGGGGTGCGAAAGCGCAATAGTGGGCGGCTGGGTGTCAAGCACGAAGCTGAACACCGGCGAGTAGCTGTAAACGCGATCATAGTCGGCTGCGCGGCTGCCGTCCGCCGCCCACTTGTTCGCCGCGGAGTCCTCCGCCCGGATAACGAAGTAATTTGGCCCGTCCACAAAATCGAAGGCCGGGGACCAGTCAAGGCCCCGCAGGTTGACGTTAAGGACAAGGCTGGTGCCGTCGATTAGGCTAAGGCCATCCCCCTGGTCTACGTCCGCCCAATGCCAGTTCGGCGAGTCGGGGGCAAGGCCCCCGGTCGTAGAAATCCCAATCCGGACGGATCCGGCATCCGGGGCCAAGCCCGCGCCAAAGCCGTCGTCGTCCATGATGGTGCCGGTCACGAAAATATCGTAACCGCGCACTTCGTAGCGGTCTGGCCTTACCGCCCCGGCGGGGGCAAGGGCAGAGCCAGCCGGCCAGAGGGTAAAGTAGGGCCTGTCCTCGGCCTGCAATAGGAATATCGTCTGCGCGAGGGAACCCGGCAGGCCGCCGACCGCGACGGACTCATGGCCAATGCCGTCTACCGCGATTACATGCAGGCGGTATTCGCCGTCCGGCAGCCCAAGCCCGTAGGTGTCGATAAAGACATCGCCGCTAAAGGAGTCGATGCGCCCGAAGGCACCGCCCGTGCCAAGGGCCGCCTGCGGATCCGCTTCCATCGCCGGGAAGGCCCAGAAGGAACCGACATAGCCGGCGCCCGCGGGCAGCAGCCACCAGTGGATGGCATCGAAGGCAATGTTGTCGGTGCCGTCCACGCTAAAGCTTAAAACCCGGTTCGCAAGGCGGCCGGCGTTGGCCTCGGAAATGTTCATATCCGGGTAACGCCCCATAACGGAGGGCCTTGCGAAGGTCGATATCCCACCGCCCCTAAGGGCCACGCTCGGCGGCGTGGTGTCGATTATGACGCTGCGCGAAACCTCGGCGAACCTGCCGGTCATGTCCTCGACGCGCATAAGCAGGGTATTGTTGCCGTCGGGAACGCCGGCGCTCCCGGGAACGCTGGAGAACGGTATGCTGAAGCCCACGGTCACGATCTCGGTGTCGGGATCCGTATCCCTACCGGTAATGTGGCTGTCCGCAAGCCGGAACTGTACAAGGGGATCCCGGTTGAGGCCCAGGAATATGTAGGGATTGCCATCTTCCATGCGGAGGTTGGCATCCGCGATCGAGCCTTCCAGGTAGAAGCCCCGGTCCCCGAAGGTCTGGACGGTATCCGCCCCTGGATGCTCCAGCTCGATTTCGGGCGGCAGGGTGTCGCGCCTAAAACTGAACACCTGGGAGTAGTTCGTTACGCGGTCGCCGGCAGGCGCGCGGATGCCCCTGCCGTCGTCGTCCACCACCCACTTGTTCGCCGCGGAATCCTGCGCGCGGATCAGGAAGTGCTTCGTGCCCTGGCCGAACTCGAAGGCCGAGCCGGCGAAGAGGTCCAGCAGGTTGATGTTCATGACAATGCTCGTGCGGTCAACAAGGGTCAGGCCATCCCCATGGGCCACATACGCCCCGTACCAGCCAGAACCGGCCGCATCCAAAGCCGCCGTACTTGCCCCATCAGCGGGAAGCCCGCCGCTCCCCGAAATCCATACCCGGACGGATCCTTCCTCGGCGAACATGCCGGCGCCAAAGCCGTCGTCGTCGGTGATGGTGCCGCTTATTACAAGGTCGTCGCCGCGCACTTCGTAGTCGGCGGGCCTTATGCCGGCGTTAAAGTAGGGCCTGTCCTCGGACTGCATCAGGAATATCGTCTGCGCGTAGCTGGTTACCTCGGATACCTGCACGGACTTGTTGCCCACGCCGTCTATCGCGATTATGTGCAGGCGGTACTCGCCGTCTGGCAGATCAAGCCCAATCGTGTCAATAAAGGCCTCGCCGCTGGGGGCGGCAATCCGCCCGAAGGCACCGCGCACACCGTTTATTTCAAAGGCCCTTGCAGGCTGCGAGGGGTGTACTAGCCCGGGAATCGGTTCCGGCGCGGGGTAGGACCAGAAGTACCTTACCGTCCCGCCTTCCCAGTCCAGCTGCGGCTGGCCAGCCGCGTCGAAGCTATGGCTCGCGGGCAGCAGCCACCAATGTATTCCGCCTACGGCAAGGTTGTCGCTGGCGTCCACGGCAAAGTGCAAAACCCGGTTCGCAAGCCGCCTGGCCAGCCACTCCGGCGAACCGACCAAGTCGTCGATGAAGTTGAAGACTATCCTGCCCTCCACCGAGGGCCTGACGAAGGTAGATATCCCCGTCCTAAGGTTCAGGGTCGGCGGCGTTGTGTCGATTGTGAAGCTGAACGAAACATCGTCGGAGGCACCCGCCCCATCCTCGACGCGAAGATCCAGGATGTGGTTGCCGTCGGCAATGTTGGGGACAAGGCTGGCAAGGGGTATGCGGAAATAAACGGTCTCGTCCCCGCCCGGATCCGTAATGCCGGTAATGTAGCGGGCATAAAGCGGGAAGTCGGCAAAAGCGCCGTTGTTAAGCCTCCAGCGAAGGATGGGGTTGCCTTCGGGGGTCCTGCGAAGGTTGGCATCGGAGATGGAGCCCAGCAGGTCAAAGCCGCCCCTAAAGGCATGGGCGGAACCCGGGTCCGGATGCTCAAGCACGAGCACCGGCGGCAGGGAGTCGCGCATGAAGCTGAACACCTGGGAATAGCTCGCCACGCGCGCGGCGGCATCGGGGCGTATATCCGAAGCCAGCTTGTCCGCCGCGGAGTCCTGGGCGCGGATCACGAAGTACTTCATGCCCTGGCCAAAGTCAAAGGGCGGGTTCCAGCTAAGCCCCGGCTGCAGCAGGTCTACCTCCATGACAAGGATTGTGCCGTCGATAAGGCTAAGGCCCTGCCCCGCGCTTATGTCCGCCCTGTGCCAGCCGTTTGCGGCCAGCGTAGCCGTGCTTGGTACCAGGCCGGCGGGAAGCTCGCTCGTCGAAACCCATATCTGTAGGGATCCGGCCTCGGGGCTCACCCCCCTGCCGAAACCGTCGTCGTCCATTATAAGCCCGGTTACGACAAGATCGCCGCTGCGTATGTCGGCGAGGCCGCCGTCGGGCCTTATGCCCGGGCTAAAATACGGCAGATCCTCGGCCTGGAGCAGGAATACCGTCTGCATGTAGCCGGTTACGCCGGCGCTGTGCACGGACTGGTTGCCAATGCCGTCTATGGCGATTACGTGCAGGCGGTACTCGCCGTCGGGCAGGCCAAGCCCGTAGGTGTCGATTACGGCGCGATCCTGGGAGGGATCGATCCGACCGAAGGCACCGCCGGTGCCAAGGGCCGCCTGCGGGTTGCTTTCCGTTGCGGGGAAGGCCCAGAAGGAGTCCACATACCCGGCGTTCGCGGGGAGCAGCCACCAATGTATGCCGCCAACGGCAACGTTGTCTGTAACGTCCACGGCGAAATCAATAACCTGGTTCGCAAGGCGGCCGGCGTTGGCCTCGGAAATGTCCATATCCGGGTAACGCGCCCTTACGGAAGGCCTTGAGAAGGTCGATATACCCGTTCTAAGGCTTACGCTCGGCGGCGTGGTGTCGATTATGAAGCTGCGCGAAACCTCGCTGTACGCGCCGGTCATGTCCTCGACCCGCAGATCCAGGATATGGCTGCCGTCGGCAATGCCGGCGCTGCCAGGAAGGCTGGAGAAGGGTACGCTAAAACTAACCCTCTCGATCCCGTCCTGCACCTCGACGCCGGTAAGGTAGCTGCCAGCAAGCGGGAAGTCGGCAAGGATGCCACCGTTAAGCCTCCAGCGAAGGATGGGATTGCCGTCCCCGTCCCTGCGAAGGTTGGCATCCGCTATGGAGCCCACCAGGTCGAAGTCGAGGTTCCCAAAGGTCTCGACCGTATCCGGATCCCCAGGATGTGTAAGCTCAAACTCGGGCGGCAGGGAGTCGCGCATAAAGCTGAACACCTGGGAGTAATTGTAGACACGCTCGATGTCGGCCAGGGGGGTGCCCGGCATCGCCACCTTGGTCGTGGCGGAATCCTGGGCGCGGATTACGAAGTACTTCATGCCCTGGCCAAAGGCAAAGGGCGGATCCCAGCTAAGCCCCGTCTGCAGCAGGTCTATCTCCATTACAAGGCTGGTGCCGTCGATAAGGCTAAGGCCCTGCGCGGCGGACACGCCCGCCCTGCTCCAGCCGGCCCTGGCCAGCGAGTCCGTGCTAGGTTCCTCGCCGGCGGGAAGATCCCTGTTCGAAACCCATACCTGGACGGATCCGTCCTCGGGGAACATGCCCTGGCCAAAGCCGTCGTCGTCCATTATAAGCCCGGTTACGACAAGGTCGTAGGCGCGGATGTCGCCGAGGCCGCCGGAGGGCCTTATGCCGGGGGTAAAGTACGGCCTGTCCTCGTCCTGGAACAGGAATAGCGTCTGCACCCAGCTGCTTACGCCGGCGCGGTGAACGGATTCGTTGCCAATGGAGTCTATGGCGATTACATGCAGGCGGTACTCGCCGTCGGGAAGATTCAGCCCGCCGATGTAGGTGTCGATAAAGGCCTCGCCGCTGGGGGCGGCAATCCGACCGAAGGCACCACGTACGCCGTTTCTTTCAAAATACCTGGCAGGCTGTGAAGGGTGTTCCCCGCCGTCCGAGGGCGCAGGGTAAGCCCAGAAGGAATCGACGTTCCCGTAATCCGCAGGGAGCAGCCACCAGTGGATTCCACCCACGGCCACATTGTCTTCGGCATCCACGATAAAGCTCAAAACCCGGTTCGCAAGGCGTCCCGCGTTTTCGGCCGGGGTAGCGGTAATCCCCACGGGGTTTGTCCCGGGAATTCTGTAGGCCGCCGAGGGCCTTGCGAAGGTCGATATCCCCGTCCTAAGGCTTACGCTGGGCGGTGTTCGGTCGATTATGAAGCTGCGCGAAACCTCGGCGAAGGCGCCGGCCATGTCCTCGGCCCGCAGCAGCAGGGTATTGCTGCCGTCTTCAACGTCGCCCTCCCCAAGGCCGGCACTTTCGAGAATGCGGCGGAAAGGTATGCGGAAGCCAACCGTCTCGATCCCGTCCTGCTCCGTAATGGTAATGTACTCGGCCGCAAGCGGGAAATCGGCAAGCCTGCCGGCGGCAAGCCGCCAGCGCAGGATGGGATTGCCGCCCACCCTGCGAAGGTTGGCATCGGTGATGGAGCCTTCCAGGAAAAAGTCGAGGTTCCCGAAGGTCTGCACCGCATCCGCATCCGGATGCCTAAGCACGATTTCGGGCGGCAGGGAGTCGCGCATAAAGCTGAAAACCTGGGAGTAGCTGGCCACGCGGTCGCCGGCGGGCGCGGGGCCGCCGGACGGGGCCAGCTTGTTCGCCGCGGAGTCCTGTGCGCGGATCACGTAGTGTTTCATACCCTGGCCGAAATCGAAGGGCGGGGACCAATCAAGCCCGTACAGATCTACCGCCAGGATAAGGTTCGTGCCTTCGATAAGGGTTAGGCCCTGGCCCGCGGTCGTCGGCACATACGCGCTGTGCCAGCCCGCCGCCGTCAGCGTCGCCGTGCTCGGTACCACACCAGGGGCAAGGCCGCTTGCCGAAATCCACAGCTGGACGGATCCCTCCTCCGGGAACATGCCGGTGCCAAAGCCGTCGTCGTCCGTGATTTCCCCGGTTACCACAAGGTCGTAGGCGCGGAAATCGCCAAGGGCGGGGCGTATGCCCGGGACAAAGTAGGGCCTGTCCTCGGCCTGGAACAGGAATACCGTCTGCACCTGGCTGCTTACATCGGCGCGGTGCACGGATTCGTTGCCCGCGCCATCAACGGCGATTATGTGCAGGCGGTACTCGCCGTCGGGCAGGTTCAAGCCGGCGGTGTCAATGAAAACCTCGCCGCCGGAGGCATCGAGCCGCCCGAAGGCACCGCCAGTGCCCAGAGCCGCCTGCGGGTCGGTTTCCGTTGCCGGGAAGGCCCAGAAGGAACCGATATCCCCGGCAGTCGCCGGAAGCAGCCACCAGTGTATTCCACCAACGGCACGGTTGTCGGAAGCGTCCACGGCAAACCCAAGAACCTTGTTCGCAAGGCGCTTGGCGTTCTCGGCCGGGCTAGCGGTAACACCCACGGGGTTTATGCCAGGAATTCGACCCGCGGCCGAAGGCCTTGCGAAGGTCGATATGCCCGTCCCCCTAAGGGCCACGCTCGGCGGCGTTTCGTCGATCACAAATGCCCGCGAGATACCGGTGGAGGCACCGGGAATGTCCCTTACCGAAAGATCGATGGTGTTGTCGCCTTCGGGCGGCGGTATGCTGGAACGCGGTATGCGGAAGCTGACCGTCTCGATCCCGCCCTGCCAGGTTATGTCGGTAATGTAGTCGGCAGTAAGATGGAAATCGGCTAAACCGCCGCCGTTAAGCCTCCATTGCAGGATAGGGTTGCCGTCGCGCCTGTAAATGTTGGCATCCGCGACGGAGCCTACGAAATACAGGGGCAAGGGGGAGAACTCGGCGGTCCCAAAGACGGCGTTCTGCGCCGGCTCCGTCAGGACAAGCTCGGGCGGCTGTGCATCCCGCATGAAGCTTAGCACCTGGGAGTAGCTCGCGACGCGCTCGTTGGCGGCGTCGGGGCCAAGCTTGGGCTGCAGGGAGTCCTGCGCGCGGACGACGTAGTACATCATGCCCTCGCCGAAGGCGAATTCGGGGTACCAGTCAAGGGTCCGCAGGTTCGCCTGCATTACGATTCTGTCCACGGTGGGAAGGCTAAGGCCTGCCGTGGGTACAAAGGCCCTGTGCCAGCCTGCCTCGCTTAGCGTCGCCGTGCTTGGTTCAACGCCGGCGGGAAGGTCGTTCCTGGATATCCATATCTGAATGGATTCGGCATCGGGGTTCATCCCCGCGCCGAACCCGTCGTCGTCCGCGATTGTACCGGTTACGTAAACGTCGTAACCGCGCAGCTCGCCAAAGTCGGGCCTTATAGCCCCAGGGACATCAGCCCTGGGCGGGAAGTATGGCCTGTCCTCGGCCTGCAAAAGGAAAACCGTCTGCACATGGCTGCTTGCGCCCTCGCGGTGCACCGACTCGTTGCCGGCGCCGTCCACGGCGATTATGTGCAGGCGGTACTCGCCGTCGGGCAGGTTAAGCCCGGCGGTGTCGATAAAAACCTCGCCGGTGGAAACGGATGAAGCGGAGGCGGCTATCCGCCCGAAGGCGCCGCGCCTGCCAAGAGCCGCCTGCGGGTTGGCTTCCATTGCGGGGAAGGCCCAGAAGGAATCGACGTTCCCCTCGGCCGCGGGGAGCAGCCACCAATGTATTCCGCCCACGGTAAAGTAGTCCTGGGCATCGGCGGCAAACCTTAGAACCTTGTTCGCAAGGCGGTCGGCGTTGGCCTGGGAGATGTCCATACCCGGGTGACGCTCCATCACGGATGGCCTTGCGAAGGTTGTTATCGGCGTTCTAAGCGTAAGGGTCGGCGGCTCGTTGTCCATTCGGTATACCCGGCGGACGCTTGCCCTGTTGCCGAAGCGATCCTCCAGGGTAAGGTCGAAGGTAAATTCCCCCGAGCTCAGGCCGGGGAAGAGGGCGTTCATGTCTATCGCCGCGGCAAAATCGGCGGCCCAGCCACCCGCGCCATGGTTTCCCGAAGGCTGCGCCAAGAGCTTGCGTATGTCCACACCATTGGCGGTGAATTCCTGAACCACGACAGGGCCGTTCCTGTCCGAAACGCGAATCACCCTATTAAGGGGTTCAGTCCGTATATAGTCGAAGCCGGTCGGGGTAAGCCAGTCGATCGCCGGCGGGGTCTCGTCAACGGCAATCCAGAATTCCACCGGGCGGCTTAACGCCACGTCCGCCGTCTCGCCGGGCATCGCGACCTTGTTGGACGGATCGTCCCTGACCTCCATGCGTATGCGGTATATGCCGTCCGGAAGGCGGCCGGAGGAAGGCTGGCCGTTCAGGGCGCTAAGCAGCATTGACTGGCTTATGGTGCCCGTCCGTTCACGCACGGGCAGGCGAAGGCCCTCCACCAGCTGCTGCGGCGCAAAGGCGCTTTTTATGTCCGCGTCGCTTACATACCTGCGGTTGTCCGGGTCCGCATAGTCCAGGGGACGGATCTCCCCCGCCGCGTCCACAAAGGAGCCGACGATGCTTACCCGCAGGCTCGAGGCCGCCCCGTTCGCCAGACCCAGATCCAGGCCGTCGTCGTCGCTTATGGTAAAGCTAATGCCGTCTGCGGGGCGAAGCCTGTTACGCAGGATGCCGCCCGGGGCAAAACCCGAGGCTGTCCCCTGCGCCGAGACGTTGGGGTTGGTAACATAGGTAGAGACGACGCTCCTTTCGAAATTGAACCTTGGGATGTCGGTTTCCGAGTCCACGACAAGGTAGACGACCTCGCGGCCCACATTGAAAGCCCTGTCCCTGGCAAAAAAGTAAAGCCGGTAGCGCCCGTCGGCAAGCAGGTCCACGGAGAATTCCCCCTGGTGGCTTCGGGATGTGCGCATGTACGCGGCCCTCTCAAAAACCGGGCCGTGCCTTTCCACGCCGGGCCTGGCCCCAATGTCGATATCCAGCGGCCAGAAGTCCGCGTCGTCGGGAAGCCTGTAGCCCCCGCCCTTCAGCACGAACATCACTTCCTCGGAATTCGTCCCGCCCCTCGCGAAAAAACCGCCGGATTCACGCAGGCCCCCAGCCTCGTTCACGGACAGCCTTGGCCTTATGACCCCGTTTACGGTGAACTCCGCCGGCCTTGTCCGTACGCCGTATGCGTCGAATTCGGCGGGAACGAAAAGCCTCTGGTAACTGCCCTCGATCTCGCTCAGGGCAATCGCCGGGCGGGTTGTGTCTATGTACAGCGTCGCCGTAAGCGGCGCGTCGCTGGTGGTTCCCAGCGGGGTCCTGGCGAAAACCCTTATCAGAAAGGCCCCGTCCCCACTGCCCCGGAAATTCCCCGCAGGTTCCCAGTTGGAGCCGCGCAAATCCGAGTCCCAGCCGTCCTGCCTGCCGATTCTGCGCCATTCCTCGTCGCCGCCGGTAAAAAGCCACAGGTTTTCGTTTGCGCCGCCCTCGCGGTAGGTAAATATAAAGTTTCGGGTTGGCGGGGATTGCCGGCGCTCGTCAAGAAAACCCCGCTCGGTAAAGTGGCTGTCCCCGGGAACGCCGCGCGCGGGATCCCAGAGAAAAACCCCCCGTTCCCTGCCGCCGACCCTCTCCCAGGTCGCCATGGCAGCTTGGATCCCCTCAAGGTGCGATGCCCTTACCCGCAGGGTAAAGGATCCGCCCTTGACGTTCATGGAATCGATAATGAAGGGGTGCGGCTCGTTTTCGCTAAGACCCGGCATGTCGGCATAGTCCAAAAGGGCCTCGTTCCAGGCAGCCGGGTTTTCGATGTCCTGGAATCGCAGAAGCTCCAGTTGGGGCGGCTGCTGCGGGGCCGTGACCATAAAGGCAACGAAGCTGTTTTCGATTTGCTGCAGCGGGGAAAGATCGCCCCACCTTTCCCCCCATTCGTCCATGGGGAAGAAGGTCGCGGGGTATTCCCCCTCGGCATCCCTTGCGCCGCTCTGGACGCGGATCTGCGCGGCAAAAAAGCGGCCTGCGGCCGCCGGCGGAAACTGGTAGAAGAACACCATCGAGGTAAGGTTCGGCTCCAGGAAGCTGCTGCGCATGTGCTCGTCATCGCCAAAAGTCTGCCAGCCGTAGTCGTCCGGGGGAATCATACCCGGGCGAAGCCTGGGTATGCCAGGGATTTCCTCCTGGCCCGCGGATCCGGGGGCGATCATCTCCCAGATGCGGAACTGCGGCGGGAAACGGCCCCCGACCGCCGGCCCCATGTACAAACCGTTTTCGTCCGTAATTATCCCCGAAATGCCGACGGCGGGATCGACCCTGCGCCCGCGCCCAAGGAGCTGGAAATTCCCCCCAAAGTTAAGGTGGTAGCTTCCCAGGAACCCGTCAAGATCGGGGTTGTCGCCCTGGACAAGCGAGGGGAAGTTAAGGGTAACGGAGGGCGGGTTGTTACGAACGAAAAACACGAGGTCGTCCAGGACGAATTCCCTGTCCGCCCTGTCCCTAACCCTTAGCCGAATGTGGAGCGGGCCGTCGTTGAAAAGCTGGGTGTCTATGCGGTGGTCCCATTCCCAGTTGCCGTCGCTGTTGCGGCCGGGGGACAGCCCGTCCACCTGCCGCCAGCCGGCCATCTCCAGCATCCGGGCCTCGCGCTCGGCCTCCCCCAGGCTGTCAAGGTAGTCAAGGCCCCTTTGGCTAAAGCCCTGGTGGGAAGTAATCATTAGCTGAACCACTTCCACGAACATGTCGTCCCAGGCCACGCCCAGGAAAGCCTGGTCCCCCCGGATTGGGGAACCGGGGGTTGGGGTCAAAAGGCTAAGGGTGGGATCCTGAGTGTCCACGATTTGGCCAAGGCCCGCCCTAAAGGGCTGCTCGCAGGCACTGAAAAGCAAGGCACTGGAGCCAAGAACGACGATTCCCGCAAAAGCAAGAATGCCCCGGGCTACAAGCCCACGAAGTCCGCGAATTATGTCCATGCCAAAAGTCCTTTTCTGTGCGTTGCCTTTCATGCTGCGCCTCCCCTACTCGACCCAGTAAGCTATGCGGAACAGGTCGTTCGAAAGGAAGCCCACCGCCCCCCTCCAGAACCTTTGCGTGACCCCGGCAGGGCCACCCCTTGTGGGGAAATTTTCCATGCCAAGCTGCGAAGCCTGTACGAAGTCCCGGTGATCGACCACGGGGAATCTTGCCGGAACGTGCATTGTTTCCCAGCCGGTAAGATCCCCGCCCAATACGTCAGTGTGCGCACGGTCAAAACCCCTAATATCGCGGTTGGCGCGGTTGTCAAAGAACGCAACCTTCACGCCTTCCCTGCCGCCCACAAAACTGCCGTCAAGATAGGCAATCCAAGGGTTTCCGTCCGCGTCCAGCGATATATTGCTGCGGCGGCCGACGCTGCCTACGTTGTCTATAAGCAGGGCGGCTTCCAGCGTCCAAAGCCCGTCGGGATCGACGGCGGCATCAGTATTTGTGTTATTAACGCGACTGGTATCCACCCGTCCACGAATGTACACAAGGCTGTTGAAGTTGGAGTTCCAGGCGGATATGTGCACTATGTCGGCACCGCCCACCGTGTCGATGGCTATGCTTACGTATTGACCCGTGCCGAAAGACCTGTCGTCGCCGGCAAGAACGTCGGTAACTATGCTCCACCTGTCCGCGCTGAACGGCGTGCGGGAATCGCTAACCGCCAGCCTGAGCCTTTCGTTGGTAGCGTCGAAGTAGGCGATAACCGGGAAGCCCTGGCTGGTAACGGCGATGTCGTTGTGCTCGCCGGCGATTATTGAACCGCGGGTTCTGGTCGTCGGTCCACTGGGATGCGGCGTCACGGTGTTGTTGCGCGTGAAATGGTTGAAAACCCTCCCGTTCGCCGGGACGCTGTTGCCGTCAGCAGGGGTAACAGTGTGGTAAGCCGCATCGTTATTAAACGGCCACGTGTCCATAAGCGCCACCGTGTCGTCCGCGTCAAAGCCGCCGTCCAGGTTGACCCAGCCCCGCAGCACGGCGTTAGCTGTAACACCTTCAGGGGAACCTGACGCGCCCCACATACCATGATGAGCATTAGACCAGGCGCCCATTGGAACGTCAGGCGCAGTGCCACCAGCCCTTAGGAACCGGTATTTAATCGAGCCGTCCTTGCTGTCGAAGTATGCCACGTGGGCATGGGTAAATCCAGCCTCATCGGTAAAAGTGACGATGCGCGGGTTGCGGAACTGGTCGGTCTGGAGGAAATTCCCATTGCCAGCCGCCCCAGTGGCACCTGCCCAGCCGCCAGCTCCCCAGCCAGTAGCAGCTTCGCTCGAAGCGTTGTACCAGGTACTTTCAACGTGGAAGAGGCTTTCGTTAAACGCGCTTGGGTTGCCGCCGCCAGCGGTCCAGTTCATCCGCGCCCCTCCAGGCCCGTGCGCCCACACGCCGCCAAGATCCCTCCAGGTGTTTGCAGTGCCGGCCCTGCCTATTATGCTGGACACGACCCAGGGGTTTCCTCTTGCGTCCACGGCGATGCTCGAATTTATGATCGGATCAAGCCAGCCGGTTACGACGCGGAAGTCCGCATCGGCAAATGTCGGGGATGCGTTTATGGTTCTGCTGCTAAGCTCGTTCGTGCTTCTAATGGCGATACCGACATTGTTGCCCATGTCGCCAACGCCGCCACTGCCAATGCCAGCGGCACCGCCCTCGTTGTGGCTTGCGTGCAGAGTCCCGGTAGCCGGGTTAATCGCCATGGAGGTGCCAAAAAGGCTGCCTTCCCAGGCGGTTCTGGATGCCGGGAACGATCCCTGGTTGGCATCGGTCCTAACGTCGTTGGACTGCCAGATATGCACCCTGGTAGCATTGTCCCACAGTTCCGAACCTGCCGCTTGGGACCGTTCGGTATGCCATGGCTGTACCCACCAGTCGCCGTTTCTTACCCCAATGTTGTCGCCAGTTCCGTCCCAGGCTACACCCGTGGGTCTTTCCGCACCGGTGTTCACGGCGGGAAGGCCGTTTACCGTAAGCCTTACTATGCCGTCGCCGGTTACCGCCAGTCCGGGCACCTCAAATTGCCGGAACCGATTAGTCGGACGCTCAGCCGGCAGGCCAAAGGCCCCAAGACCGGCGGTCGTAGTTGCCGGGGTTCCGGCACCTGGGCCTCCAGGCAGGAAAATGTTGGTCGTCGCGGCCACGGCGCCAAGGTTAAAGCCGGTTACGACAACGGTTTCGTTCGCCTGCCCGGCGGCACCCCCCCTAAAGAAGGCGCGGCGACCCTGCATGGAACGGGTGTTGTTGAAAGTCTGATGCCGCCTAAAGCCGGTTATGTACGGCCGCACGTTCACCCGTATCGAGTTGTACATTTGCAGGTACGCCGGGAAGCCCAGGTTCCGCATGTCCACGTGGGAACGTGCCGTAACGCCGCCGCGAACGGTTGCCGCCGTATAATCGCCGGCCTGTAGAAGCGAACTGGCACTTGCCGGCAAGGCCCCCGTAAGGATGGCAGCCGGGCTTGTGGTAGCGTTAACCGCAATGGCCCGTACGACAAAGTCGCCGACCACCAGGTTATTGGGATACACCGCAGTGTCCCAGGCAAAGGCCCATTCCACACGGTGGCGGTACAGGTCTATGGTGTCGGTAAAGCGCAGGGTGGTTTCCCGCCCCGCCGCCGCCGCCAAAAGGCCCGTGCTTGCCGGAACGGTTGGCGTTCCCGTTACCGGGGTGCCGGAAGCCGACACCAGTATTGGAATCCTCTGGAGCATGGCTCCCGTGGCACCTTCGGCACTGACCGCACTAAATTCGAGTACGATGCCGCCTATGCGCTGGTCGTCCTCGGCATAGCCCCTAAGCACCACCCTGCCGGACACGGTGTCCACCGCAAAGAAGGCTTCCGGGTTTACCCTTTCGGGGTCGTCGGCATTCTCGCGCATCTGCGACGGGGAAAGGCTGTGGTTCCAGTCATGGTACGGGCCGGTGGTCACGCCAGAAGCAGGAAGAATTCTGCGGGGTTCGATGTGGCCTGGCCTGGAAAGGTTGCCCTGGCTGTCCACCCTCCACAGGCCGCCCCTTACGCGGTTGTCGCCGCCGTCGATGGCCATGGGTGCGATACCTGCAGGCGGGGCGCTTTCAACGCCGGATCCGGCATGGTGCTCGGCTCGCGGGTTAAGATCGTAAAGCTGTGCGAAGGGCGGGGTTATGTCGATGTTGTTCACCCTTACCGAAAGCAGGGTAAAGTCGGCGAACATGTTCTCCTCTGGACCATCGAACACCCTTACCACGAACATCGAGTACCTATCACCCGGGTTCGCGGAAACTGGGTTGTGGTCACGTATAAGTCCCGTACCAGAACCAAAGGCCGCGCTTCCGTAGGCAAATTCCATCCTGGGGGTTTCCACGGAGGTCACTCCGTCTGCGGGGGTACCAGTGAAGGCCACGGACGGTATGCCCGCCTGGGCGGATGCTTCAAGCCTCCAGGCGCTGGGGGCGCCGGCATCGGCAGCAGCCCAGACAGTCTCCAGGCCGTCGGTTACCATGCCCGCAAGGAAGGCGTATCCGGCCGGCGCGTTTGCGTTTCTGGCCCCAACCGAGCCCCACGATACAAGACCTACGGTGCCGGGGTTTTCTACTATGAACACCGATCCAGGGTTGGCCCTTATTTCTGCCACAAGGCCGGCACCTACAAGCAGCTCCGCATTGTGGACGTATTCAACCCTGACGGTTCTTGTCTGGGCATCGTGAACCGGCCCCATCTCTATACCAAGGGCGAACAGGTTGTTCCGCACGTTAAAGTTTTCGGTGTCCTGCCATATCCCCCTGGTATCCGAACCAAAGTCGTGGGTAGCCGGCCTAAACCCGGTAGCTATACCCCTGCGAATGTCCCTTTCCGCTTCCGTGGGCGAGCCTGCTGGGTTGTAGGGCGTGTTGTTTCCGATTCTGGTGAAAATACTATCCCCGGCGCCAGTTATGTTTATGTGGTAGACATTGGTCGCGCCGCCGCCAAGACCCAAAACGGTCTGCAGGGCGGCACTGCCGCGAATGTCGGTGGCGAACTGAACCAGGTCAATCCTTGGGGCGTTGTTCAGCAGCGTAAGCGGCTGGACATTGTGGAAGGCGTTGCCAGCGCGATCGAAGGCGACAAAGTGCAGGTCAATCGGGCCGCTTCCAAGCAGGTTGGTGTCAATCGTAAAGTTCCAGATCTGCCCCAGGCCGCCGGGCACCCAGTTTCTTGGTATGCCTCCGCCGCCGGCGGGATTGGCGTTGCCCCAGCGTGTGGTACTTCCAGACGGATCGTTCATGTCTATGACGATGGCGGAGTACCCCCCAGCAGTCGCACCCGCCGCCGGGATATGGGGAAGCCTTTGTTCCCGCATGGCGTTCGGGTTACCCGGGACGGGCGCAGGCACGCTTACAAACTCGGGGTGTGACGAAGTTTCATCGCCCCAACGGAAGCCCGTTGCATGGCGGTGCCACGAAATGCCGCCATCCTCGGCGCCGGGAGCCGTACCCCGTGCCTGGAACCATGCCACGACCCTGTCCACCCTGCCGGGCGCTCCCGATCCAAGGGTGGTCCCGGCATCGCCGGCCGCAGCACTGCCGCCAAGGGTAGCCATGGCCGCAGGCGAGGGATGAAGCGTATGCACCGCAATCGGCGGACTATTGTCTATCGGCAGCCTTACCACATCCCTTCTTTCGTTGGGGTTCGGCGTGGAAATGTCGGTCGCGGATACGTGTATCGGGAACTGGAAGGCGTTGTTGACAAAAGCCCCGTTATGGCCAAGATATTGCGCAAGCCGCCGCGTATCCACTTCGACATACACGGTGTATTCCCTTCCCGGCGTAGCGGGCAGAGTACCGCATGTCCTTACAGCCCTTATCGAATAACCCGGGCCAGTCGCGCCAAGCCTGACATCAACATTGCCAACAGCGGCTGCGGCGGCAGGATCCAGAAGGTTGATCTCCGGCCCATAAGGCTCGAAGCCAGTCGCGGTCGGCGGGGTTTCATTGGATACGGTACCCCTGGTTTCCCGGAACCTTATGGCCGAAATTCCCTGGTGGTGATCCACGGTAAACCGGAACGTTGCGCGTCCCAGGCCGCCCATGTGGACATCCGACGGACTGCCCCAGGCTCCGGCTACCCATTCGCCGCCGTCCCTGGCAAAAAGCCTTACCTGCTGATCCGCGATGATAGGCGCTCCGGCCACGACAAAGGCCTGGACGCTTGCGATTTCACTATGAACGGGATATGCCCTGTCCCAGCCGTACCATATGTCAGCGTCGGGGGCGAAGTTTCCATGGAAGTCCAGACGGGCCGCGTCAAGGGCCAGGACTTCTATGCGAATCCTGTTCCTGCCGCGTTCCGCCGGCTCAAGTTCGCCGTAGGCGTTGATCGGCGCGGACCAGTCCGTTTCGCTAATCGGGGTGGTCCTGGCTTGGTACCAGCCGCTGCCAATATCCCCCCCAAAGTCACGTGGAGCCTGATAGCCGGCCACGTCACCCTCGAACCTGGGGACGTTTATAACGACAAGTTCGCGGTTGTAGGCAGTGAAGTCGTCACACCCGCAAACCGTTTCCGAGCTTTGGCATAGATCGTATCTCCATACCCTGAAGTACACATTCTGTACTCGCTCGTTGTCCCAGGCATTCCCCATGATGGTGAACGGACCGCTAAGAAGCTGGAGTGGCCCGCCGACAACAGTCGGTGCTTCCGGGCTTCCTATGTCCACCCCAGGTTGATCGCCGTGGGGATACAGCCACAGATCCCTGGTTACAAAGCCCAGGTTGCCCGCCGCGTCTTCGGTACGTATGGCAATGCGCACGCGGTGTACATCATCGTCCCCGTCAATATCCTCGCCTTCCCAGGTAAGGTCGGGTCTGTCCGTCGCTATTACGGGCGCATAGGGGTTAAAGGCCGCAGTATTCACCAGGTTGCGGGTGTTGGGTATGTCGATTGTCCAGCTAAGGCCGGGGTTCTCGTGCATACGCATCATTTCCCTGGAAACCGGATTAGCGCCAACTATCCATGTTTCGCTCCATATGCTGGGCTCGGTGGAAGTAGGCCTTCTCCAGTAAAGGCCCGCAGTTTCAACCGTCTCGCCTTCCTGCAGCACCGTGAAAGCCACGTCAACAATTCCGCCGATACCGCCCGGCGTCCTGCCCCGGACCGTGACCGGTCCGGCAAGCGCGACGTACCGGTTCGCATGGGTAGGCGTGTCAACCACGGGTTCCGGGCGGTCGTTGCCCACGATAAAGGTTCTTGTGTGGTTCACGTTGGTTCTGTTGCCCGCCGCGTCGTACACGTAGAGTACCAGCGTGTGTTGGCCAGTTGGCAGATCGACGGTTGTAAGATCCAGCATGACCCTTCTGGGATCGAGGGACCAGTCGTACCCGGAGCTTTCAAAGTCGGCATATTCGCTTACGTCAATATTTGTGTCGGTCCCACGGATCCAGGCTTCGAAAGACTGCAACAGCACGGTGTTCGGATCCTGCGCGGTGAACGCAAACCTTAGGTTTCGCGTACCATCGTTCGTGTTAAAGAAGCGCCTCTCGGCTTCCTCCGTGGGATCATCGGGATTCACGCGCACCCAGTTAATCTGGGGCCCGCCGCTGTCTATGTAGAAGACCGCGCTGTGTTCGGCAACGCTAAGGTTGCCCGTCACAAGATCGCCGTTGCCGTCAAGGAACTTCGATCGATCCCTGGCCCTAATGTCAATCCTGTACCGGCCTTCGACAAGAAGACCCTGGTAGGCGGAAAGCTGACCCGCGCCCACCGTCCAGTTTACCCAGCGGCGGTCGCCCGTGCCCAGCGGTGCCACGTCGTCCCAGAGGGCATTCTCAAGGCTTGGCAGGACAAAGCCCCTCGCATCGCTGGGCCCGCCGAACCAGCGCCAGTCGCCGGATCCGCCGTTAAGCGAATAGTCCCACTGGGCCAGGACGAATTCCATGTCCTCCACGCCCGTCAGATCCTCGGCGGATCCCCGCAGCGTCAAACCGGTACCCGGGGCGACAATGCGCTCCAGGTCAAAACCAATCCCGCTGGGCGGGGAGTTGTCCAGGAAGAAGGGCCACTGCACCGTGGTACGGTGGTTCGCGACATCCGCCGCCTCCAACCTTATGATGACCTGGCCTTCGCCAAAACGGTTAAGATCATAGTCGGACAGTCTAAGCGTCCATTCCCAGTTGTCGCCGGGCACGGGCAGCGACACAAGGGTTAGCCTGGGATCGCCGGATGTGATAATCAACTGGTTGCCGACCTCGCCAATGATAGCCGTCAGCCGAGCCAGGTTTGCGTCGTGCAGCCTGCCGTGCAGCTCGATAATCTGCCTGGGATCCGCGCCCGGATCGGCGTTGAACACGCGATCGTTCGGGGCAAGCCCAGTTTCAAAGACCCGGTTGATGGGAATACCGTCAGCGGGATCATAGCCAAACCCGACACCAAGCCTAAGCCGGAACAGATCCGGGTTGTTCTGCACCGTCGCGGGCGGCGGCACTGGCGGGTTTTCCACAAAGAAGAAGGGGGGCGCGGTATCCACAAAGAAGCGTATGCCGTACACGGTCGTCCGATTGCCCGCAACGTCGCTGAATTCTATGTCGAAGCTGTGCTCGCCGTCATCTAAGCCGTCAAGACATATTCTCCACTCCAAGACGTTATAGGCACCAGGATTCATGGGCAGTATAGTAAGACGAGGCTCTGGAGGATCATCTGGGTCTGGATAGGGTCTCCATTCTCCTCCCACACGGCGCATCAAGCTATAGTTGACGGTAGGTGCGTCTGTACCCCAAACAATGCCAAGCCTGTCGTCGAACCTTCCGCTTATTACGCCATCCTCGCCAAACACGGATGGAGCCTGAGCCCTTTCCGAGTAAATCCTGTCCAGGACCGCCTGCGGCCCTTCAAGGAACGCAAAGTCGGAGGGCCAATTCGCTATGGTATCCCTGAACGCCTGGGGCCAGACCGTGGAACCAGTATTCCACAAATTACCCTGGGGCCAGTCGAGGGGCCAGTTTTCGGGGAAGTCGCCAAGCCCAATCGGGTTACCGCCAATAAGGTTGTTGTGGAGGATGGCCCGCCTGGTTCCGTCCAGAAGGGCGAGGTTGGGGCCTTCGGTGTCCTTGGTAAAGTTCCAGTTTAGCGGCGGGGAGCGGTTGCCCGCCATGTCCTGAGCCACAAACGATATGGTATGCGGCCCCTGGCTTGCGTCGATAAACCAGTTGTTAAGAAGGTCTCTGATGCCTGTTAAGCACCAGTCAATATACACATATTCATCATTGTAACGTACGTATTCACCATCGTCATCGAGTAGACGGACTCGTAACAGATGGACTGGGGGATTGGCAGTGGTATTTGCCAAGTATATGTTATGCGTTCCAAAAGAAACCACCAGGGTGGAAAGGTGATCCTCGTCTACCGTACCGCCAGTAAGTGCCGCCAGCAGGCCGTCAACATCCCGGAACATTCGGTCGGCAATTCCAGGGGCAAAACCGATCTCCGGCGCCGTCGTGTCCAGAACGAACATGTACGTCCGGGAGTAGCTGTAACTACCCATCCAGGGTATGTGCCTAAGCGGGTTGGCGGGAGCGCCGGTAAAGAAGGTATGACCCACACGGTACTGCGGGTTCTTGTCCCTGGCTCGGTTCGTTTCCGCCCTGTCGTCGTCGCTTACCCTTATCTGGTAGCGAATTTCGCCGTCGCCCATGCCCAGGACATTGCCGCGCAGGCTGTTGACATCGAACGTAAAGTTGATCGCCCCGGCTCCGTCTATGGTAGCGGGAACCGGCATCCAGCCCGTCCATGGGGGGGTAGCGTCCGTGGCAAAGCGTATTTCCACGTGGCTGTTTGCCAGCGGACTGGCTGGGGGAGTAAATACCCTGGCCGGATCAAAGCCGTCGGTATCGCGAACCAGGCCCGTTATCAACAGATTGCCCCCGGCATCCGGGCGGCGTACGTCCCCATCCTCCGGAACAACCCTGCTCAAATCGGGGCGGTCGGCGGACTGGTTCACCAATATTGGGTTACCCAACACCTGATGATCCTCGTTGCCCGCAGCGTCCCTGGCAATGATATGCAGCCGATAGGTCGTGCCTTGGTTAAGGGCACGGCTGTCAAAAACGGCATCGAAGGTCGCGCTTAGGGTGCCCTGGGCAAAGAACCAGCCTCCTTTTCCGTAATGGAACTGGCTTGGCCCCGTTGCCGTGGGGAAAGTACCCCACACTGGATCGGTACCATCGGGAAGCACCCACCACCTTACGTCAGCGAGTGTGTCTGCAACATTGGCCGGTAGGGGATCGCCCTCATCCAATCCCATGGCATACCGCGTGGGCGTACTTCCAATGCCAAACGTGTCGGTAACGTTCACCCTAAAGTGCACGTTGCCCCACACCTCGAACTCGTTGGCCGCGTTGAGCGGGCGGCCCTGGTTGAAGCTCATGAAGCGCACTTCCGGATCCTCGGTATCCTTGATAAAATCCCAGCTAACCGACGGGCTGCGGTTGCCGGCCAAGTCCTCGGCGACAAAGGTTATGGTATGCCGTCCATCACTTAGCGGGTAGGGCGCATTCCACCAAGCTTCAAGCTGGCTGCGAGCCAGGTACCAGTTCATCGTGCCTGGGGAATCCGTATCCGTGTTCGTGAGGGTCAGCGGTATGGGATCGCCGCCACCAAGGCGAACCTCCATGAAAGAGAGGTTTGCATCGATCACGGTGCCGCTTTGGATTGCCGCGTGCAGGCCGTCCAAGGTATTAAACGAACCCGGTGCGGGAAGTTCGCAAATAATGGGCGGAGTCGTGTCCAGGATCAGCGAGAAAAACTCGCTGGGCCCAGTTCCAGGGAATACCTTAGAAGCGTAGGACACCTCGGGTATGGTCGGAAAAATCGGGTTGGCGAAACCGCCCGTCAGGAAGGTGTAACCCAAATCGATTTGGGGGTTCTTGCTCCTAGTTCTGCCTTCGAAAACCCCAGCCTCGTCGCGTACCCTTATGCGGTAGCGGATCTCGCCGTCGCCGCGATTGCGAATAGACTCGGGAACATCCAGGTTGAAAGTGGACAGGCCCGTAGTTTCATTGAAAACCATGATCGGGAAATCGAAGCTTACCGCACCGGTGCCGTCGATTATGCCCGGAACGGGAACCCAGCTGTCATCGTCCCAGCCATTGTCGTAAAAGAGGATCTCCACATGGCTATTCACTGGGGCAGGATCGCCCACCCTGGCGGGGTTAAAGCCGTCCAGGTCGCGGGCAAGACCCCTTATGCGGAGGCTGCCGTCCGCTCCCGGACGAAGCACGGCCCCACTCGCGGGGATGACCTCGTCATCCACCAGCACGGGGTTGTCGGCGGCCTGGTTCACCCTTATCGTGTCGATGGTAATACTGCCGGGAGAAAAGCCTACGGTTTCGGTCATCCTTTGAGATGCCTCGTTGCCGGCCGCGTCCCTGGCTATCACGTACAGTTTGTAGTCCCCGCCGTCACGGAGGGTGGTGCTGTCGAAAACGGCCCCGAAGATCGCACTTAGGGCATCCTCGGCAAAGAACCAGCCGCCTATTCCATCATAGAACAGGGCTCTAGTACCTGACTCTGTAGTGACCGTATGGCTTGAGGCGGGGAAGTCGGTATCCCAATCGGGACTGTCGGCATCGTAGGGAAGCAGCCACCACCTTACGTCGGCGAGCCTGGTTCCTTCCGGCAGGGCCGAGCTTCCAATACCCAGCGCGTCGGCGACGTTCACCGCAAAGTGCACGTTGCCCCACACCTTGAACTCGTAGTCATCGTTGAGCGGGCGGCCTTGGTTAAAGCTGGTAAAGCGTACTTCGGGGGGTGCGCGGTCAAGGGCAAAGTTCCAGTTGAACGTGCTGCGGTTCCCGGCCTCGTCCTCGGCTATGAACGATATGGTATGCCGCCCGTCGGCGGCGCCAAGGAACAAAGCTTCAAGGTCGGGGAGTCCCAGGGTCCAGGTTCTAATGCCTGTGCCCGTGTCTGCTGTCAAAGTCTCATACAATGACCTAGGAACACCGTCACCGAGGCGGACGTACAGAGAACGGAGGTTGTCTTCATCCACCGTTCCGCTTTGGATGTACACCAACAAACCGGCAATGTCGCGGAACGGGCGCTCGGGCACCGGAAGCGGGGCAATCTCGGGCAGGGCCGTGTCCAGGATCATCGTGAAGAATTCGCCGTCCCCAAGACCCGGGTACACGCTGATTGCGGAATACACCCAGGGAATGTCCGGAAGAACCAGGTTGCCGGCGGCGTTCGCCGTCAGGAATCTATTGTAAATGGCCTGCGGGTTCTTGGTCCTGCCTTCGGTAGCCCCGGCATTGTCGAGTATCCTTATGCGGTAGCGTATCTCGCCGTCGCCGTCGCCAGGAACCTCAAGGTTGCGCACGTAATTGGCATAAACGCCGAAGGCAAAGTTTACCGCCCCAGTGCCGTCGATGGTGCCTGGAACGGGAACCCACCTTGAATACATGCCAACGTACTCTGCCCAGCCATCACCAAGGGATGGATCGTAAAAGAGAATCTCCACGTGGCTGTTTTGGGCATTCACCCTGGCGGGGTCAAAACCGTCCGTGTCGCGGGCAAGGCCAGTTATACGAAGGTTCCCCGCGGCATCCGGGCGAAGCACGGGCATATTACTAGCGTCAGCCTCAACGGGGGCGAGCCTTTCCAGCCTGGGGTGGTCTTCGGCCTGGTTCACCCTTATCGTATTGACGGCATTCGTCCCGGTGCCGCCAAGTCTTTCCGCGGGGCTTTCGTTCCCGGCCTCGTCCCTGGCTATGACGTACAGCATGTAGGTTTCGCCGTCCTCAAGAAGGCGGCTGTTGAAAACGGCATTGAAGATCCCGCCCAAACCGCCAATCGAAAGGAACTGGCCACCGGTTCCGCCCCTGCCGGTGTCGGCGAAGGGGGTATCCCAGCTTACGATGCCAGTATAGCCGACAGGAAGCAGCCACCACCTTACGGTGGAAAGCCTTTCCCCAGGCAAGTTTAGGTCGGACGGAAGATCCAAGCTCCCAAGACCCTGCGTGTCGGTAACGCTCACCGCGAAGTGCACGTTGCCCCACACCTCGAACTCGCCCGCGGCGTTGATCGGGCGGCCCTGGTTAAAGCTCATGAAGCGCACTACAGGGGAATCGGTGTCCGTGGTAAAGTCCCAATTGCGCGTGCTGCGGTTCCCGGCCCAGTCCTCGGCCGCGAAGGTTATGCTGCGGAACCCCTGGTTTACAGGGTCATTGAACCAATCATCTAGCTCAGTGCCGATGCCCTCCAAATCCCAGGCATGTACCAAACCCGACGAGGATGCGGACAGATCCAGCAGCCGCCTGGTTTCGTCCCCAAAGCTGGCATCCAGTGAGCGAAGATTCTCGTCGCTCACAGTGCCGCCTTGACTCGCCGCCAGCCGCAGGCCGCCAATGTCGCGGAACAGCCGGCCTTCTGGCAGGCCAATATACGGCGGGGCCCTGTCCAGGATAAGGCTGAAATACTCGCCAGGCGCGGGGAATTCCCAACGGGCGGCAGGCGCGCGCTCGATGACGGGCGCCTGGCCCAACATCGCCGCGGCAACCGCCTGGTTGCTCTCGGCGGAAACATGAAGGAACGTAACGATCTGCCTGCCGTCCCCGTCAAGCTGGGGGTTCTTGCTCCTGATCCCCACCATGGCATCGGCCTCATCGCTTATCCTTAGCCGGTAGCGGATAAGGCCGTCGCCCGTGCCAGGGATATCGTCGTTGCGCCTGTCGCCGGCAACTACGTCAAAGGCGAAATTTATCGCCCCGGTGCCGTCTATTCTGCCAGGGACGGGAAGCCAGCCAGTCCATGTACCACCGCCCGTGTAGAACTGTATCTCCACGTAGTCGCTGCCAGGAATATCACCGCCTGGAAGCGTGGGGGCAAAGCCATCCGTGTCGCGGGCTACACCCGTTATGCGCAGGTCCCCCATCATATCCGTGCCGCGCACGGCGAGGTCGTGGGGGGCAAGCCCGCTCGGCACGGGGCGGTCGGCGGCCTGGTTCACCCTGATCGTGTCGATGGTAATGCTGTCAGGATAGAAGCCTACGGTTTCGGTCATCCTTTGCCGAAGCTCGTTACCGGCATCGTCTCTTGCTATGACGTACAGTTTGTAGGTTCCGCCATTACCAAGCAAGCGGCTGTCAAAGACGGCCTCAAACGTCCCACCAAGGGCACCCATGGCGAGGAACTGGCCCCCAGTTTCGGCGAACGGGGTATCCCAATCGGGAGTATCGGCATTGGCGGGAAGCAGCCACCACCTTACCGAGGCGAGCCTGCCACTCTCTATCCCGTCCGGCACGACCATGTCAGGCTGAAGGGCTACGGATACGGCCTCGCTTCCAAGACCCTGCGTGTCGGTAACGCTCACCGCGAAGTGCACGTTGCCCCACACCTCGAACTCGCTCGCGGCGTTGATCGGACGCCCCTGGTTAAAGCTCATGAAGCGCACGTCCGGGGACACGTTGTCAAGGGTAAAGTCCCAGTTGCGCGTGCTGCGGTTCCCGGCCAAGTCCTCTGCCGCGAAGGTTATACTGCGGAACCCCTGGTTTCCAGGGGCATCGAACCAGGCCTCTAGCGCAGTGCGGATGCTTTCCAAATGCCAGGCATGTACCGTACCCGTGGGATAACTAAGTAACGGGTAGGTTTCGCCCCCAAAGCCGACCTCCAGGAAACGGAGGTTCGGTTCGACCACAGTGCCGGCGGCGGGAGACCCAAACACGTCCATAAGCCCAGCAAAGTTTCTAACCGGACGGCTTGGCGGCAGGGCAATATACGGCGGAGCCCTGTCCAGAACGAAATTGGAATCCCAATAACTGCTCGCATAAGGCACCCAGGGCAAATGTCGAATCGGGGCGGCGGGATCGCCGGTAAAGAAAGTATGCCCCATGGCATCCTGGGGGTTCTTGCTCCTGGGCCTGCCCTCGATGGTGCCAGCCTCATCGCTTACCCTTATTTGGTAACGTATGGTGCCATCGCCCGTGCCAGGAACGGCGGCGGCGCGCTCGCCTCCGGCAAAAACAGGGAAGTCAAAGTTGATCGCCCCGGTGCCGTCGATGGTGCCCGGAACCGAATGCCATACCGTCCAGGTATCGACACCCGTGTAGAAGCGTATCTGTACATGGCTGTCCGATGGGGTGTTAAGACCCACCCTGTCGGGGTTAAAGCCGTCCACGTCGCGGGCCAGACCCGTTATACGCAGGTCGCCCCTGGCATCCGGGCGGAGCACGTACCCAGCTAGCGGTAAAACCCTATCCAGCTCGGGGCGGTCGCGGGACTGGTCCACATATATCACGTTGCCCAGTGCTCGGCTGTGCTCGTTGTCCGCCGTGTCCCTGGCGATTACGTACAGACGATAGGGCGTGCCGCCGGCAAGTGCGCGGCTGTCAAAAACAGCGTCGAAGGTCGCGCTTAGGATGCCACCGGCAAAGAACTGGCCTCCCGTTCCGGCATGGAACAGGTATGCGCCCGTATCCGGATCCGTTCCCGTCGATGCGGGGAAACCGTCATCCCAGTTGGGACTGCCGTCGGAGACGGGAAGCACCCACCACCTTACGTCAGCGAGTGTGTCTGCAACATTGGCCGGCAGGGGATCGCCCTCATCCAATCCCATGGCATACCGCGTGGGCGTGCTTCCAAGCCCCAGCGCGTCGGTAACGTTTACCCTAAAGTGCACGTTGCCCCACACATCAAATTCGCCAGTGGCCCTGCTCGGACGGCCTTGGTTGAAGCTCATGAAGTTAATCGTTGGGCGCAGGGTGTCCTTGGTAAAGTCCCAGTTCATGGACGGGCTGCGGTTGCCGGCCAAGTCCTCGGCGACAAAGGTTATGGCGTGACGACCGTCATCTAGGCCAGCGAACCAGGACGTGAGGGCGGCCTGGTCCATGTTCCAGGTCGTCGTAGGTGTCGGTGAAGGATCATCCAGCGTAAAGGGGCCAAGCAGTGGGATGGGATCCCCGCCGCCCAGACGGACTTCCAGGAAAGAAAGGTTTTCGTCGGTCACGGTCCTTGTGCCACTTTGGATTGCCGCCAGCAGGCCGCCAAGGTTGTTGAACGCACGTGTGGGCGAGGGTATCGGGGCAATCACGGGAGGCCTGGTGTCCAGCTCCATGGTGAAGGCTCCAGTATCGGGGAGTACCCTGTATGTGGAACCTACCAGGGGTATGTTCGGAAGCGGGTTGGCGGCATCGCCGGTAAAGAAGGTGTTGCCCGCTAGAATTTGCGGGTTCTTGCTCCTCGGCCTGCCCTCGCCGGCATCGTCGCGTATCCTTAGGCGGTAGCGAACCTCGCCGTCGTCGTCGCCCGTGCCGGCGCGCACGTTGTTGGCGATAAGGTCAAAGGCGAAGCTTACGGCGCCGGTGCCGTCGATGGTACCGGGGACGGGGATCCACCCACCCCAGCCCGTGCCAGCGGCGTAGAACTGTATATCCACGTAGTCGTTGTAAAGGTAATAGCTACCTGCGCGGGTTCTTGGGTCAAAACCGTCCGTGTCGCGGGCGATGCCCGTTATGCGAAGGTTCCCCGCGCCGCGCACCGCGCCTTGAGCGGGGGTATGCCCGCTAAGCACGGGGCGGTCGGCGGCCTGGTTCACCCTAACCGTGTCGATGGCGGGCACGCCTGCTATGACTTCGTACATCCTTTGCCGGCGCTCGTTGCCGGCAGCATCCCTGGCTATAACGTACAGCATGTACTCGCCGTCGGCGAGCGCGGTGCTGTCAAAAACGGCCTCGAAGGTCGCGCTTAGGGCATCCATGGCAAAGAACTGGCCGCCCGTTCGATTGGCACCGCCAAAGTCGGTAGCCCATTCAGGGCTGGCAACACCGGCGGGAAGCAGCCACCACCTTACGCCGGCAAGTGTGCCTGCAACATTGGCCGGCAGGGGATCGCCCTCATCCAAGCCCATGGCATATCGCGTGGACGTGCTCCCAATACCCAGCGCATCGGCGACGTTCACCGCGAAGTGCACGTTGCCCCACACCTCGAACTCGTTGGCCTCGTTGAGCGGGCGGCCTTGGTTAAAGCCTGTAAAGCGTACTTCGGGGGGCGCACGGTCAAGGTCAAAGTTCCAGTTGAACGTGCTGCGGTTCCCGGCCTCGTCCTCGGCTATGAACGATATGGTATGCCGCCCGTCGGCGGCACCGAGTAACAAGGCTTCAACATCGGAAAGTCCTAGGCTCCAGGTTCTAATGCCTGTGCCCGTGTCTGCTGTCAAAGTCTCATACAATGACCTAGGAACACCGTCACCGAGGCGGACGTACAGAGAACGGAGGTTGTCTTCATCCACCGTGCCGCTTTGGATGTATTGCAACACCCCAGCAGCAACAGGGTTGCGGAACGGGCGATCGGGCACCGGAAGCGGGGCAATCTCGGGCAGGGTTGTGTCCAGGATCATCGTGAAGAATTCGCCGTCCCCAAGACCCGGGTACACGCTGATCGCGGAATCCACCCAGGGTATGTCCGGAAGAACCAGGTTGCCGACGGCGTTCGCCGTCAGGAAGGTATTGCCAAAAATGGCCTGCGGGTTCTTGGTCCTGCCTTCGGTGGCCCCGGCATTGTCGAGTATCCTTATGCGGTAGCGTATCTCGCCGTCGCCGGTACCCGGAATCCTGCGCTCGTCATCATAATAAGCGTAGAAGGCAAAGTTTACCGCCCCAGTACCGTCGATGGTGCCGGGAACGGGAATCCAATCACCCCAGGTCGTGCCGTAGAGGAACTGTATCTCCACGTGGCTGGCGGGGTCAAAGCCGTCCGTGTCGCGGGCAAGGCCAGTTATACGGAGCCTGCCGTCCGCTCCTGGACGAAGCACGACCCCGCTCGCGGGGACAAGCTCGCCATCCAGCCAGGGGCTGTCGGCGGCCTGGTTCACCCTTATCGTATTGATGGCATCCGTCCCGGTGCCGCCAAGCCTTTCGGCAGGGCTAAGGTTCCCAGCCGCATCCATGGCTATGGCGTACAGCATGTAGAGGCCTTCGTCACGAAGGGCTGCGCTGTCGAAAACGGCATTGAAGGTCCCGCCCAAAGCCCCAATCGAAAGGAACTGGCCGCCTGTTCCCAAGCCGTCGGCGGCGGTGAACGGGGTATTCCAGTTTAGAGTGCCAGCAAGGGGACGATCGGCGGGGAGCAGCCACCACCTTACGGTGGAAAGCCTTTCCCCAGGCAAGTTTACGCCAGACGGCAGATCCAGACTCCCAAGGCCCAGCGCATCGGTAACGCTAACCGCGAAGTGCACGTTGCCCCACACCTCGAACTCGTTGTGTTCGTTGAGCGGGCGAGCCTGGTTAAAGCCAGCGAAACGCACTACCGGGGGTGCACGGTCAAGGGTAAAGTTCCAGCTTTCCGGCTGGCTGCGGTTTCCAGCCCTGTCCTCGGCCACGAAGGTTATGGTATGCCGGCCGTCGCCTGCATCGGCGATCCATGTATTGAGAATGTCGGATGGCAGATTCCAGTAGGGAGTATCATCGTCATCTGCATATTGCAAACGTATGGGAGCCATGTCGCCAAAGCGGGCCTCCAGGAAAAGGAGGTTCTCGTCGGACACACTGCCGCCCTGGATTGCTACATGCAGATCGCCAACGGCGGTGAACGAACGCTGGGGCTCGGGGGGCGGGGTAACCACGGGTAGAATCGTGTCCAGGGTCATGGTGAAGAAATCGCCCGCCCCAAGACCGGGGTACACGCTGCTAGCGGAACCCGACCAGGCTATGCCCGAAAGAACCAGGCTGCCAGCGGCGTTCGTCGTCAGGAAGGTGTGGCCAAAGGTGCCCTGCGGGTTCTTGGTCCTGCCTTCGCTGGCCCCGGCATTGTCGAGTATCCTTATGCGGTAGCGGATCTCGCCGTCGCCTTGGTCCCGGATTGCCTGGGGAACGGATTCCCCGAAAGTGATTATGCCGGTGCCGTCGTAAAAGTAAAAGTCCGTTACCAGGGGGAAGGCGAAGTTTACGGCACCAGTAACGTCGATGGTGCCGGGAACGGGAATCCAACCCGACGTGCCGCCGCCCGTGTAGAACTCTATCTCCACATGGCTGGCGGGGTCAAAGCCGTCCGTATCGCGAGCCATGCCAGTTATACGAAGAACACCTTCGGCATCGGGGCGGACATAACCAAAGGGGCTAAGCACGCCCACCAGGAAGGGGCTGTCGGCGGCCTGGTTCACCCTTATCGTGTTGACGGCATTCGCCCCGGTGCCGCCAAGCCTTTCCGCGGGGCTTTCGTTACCGGCCTCGTCCCTGGCCATGACGTACAGCAGGTAAAGGCCACCGTCCCTAAGAGGGCGGCTGTCGAAAACGGCATTGAAGGTCCCGCCCAAAGCGCCAATCGAAAGGAACTGGCCGCCTGTTCCCAAGCCGCCGGCGGAAAACGGTGTATCCCAGCTTGGGGTACCGGCAAAATCGGAGGGAAGCAGCCACCACCTTATGGTGGAAAGCCTTTCCCCAGGCAGGTTTAGGTTTGGCGGCAGGTCCAGGCTTCCAAGACCCTGCGTGTCGGTGACATTCACCGCGAAGTGCACGTTGCCCCACACTTCTAGCTCGTTTGCGGCGTTTACGGGGCGGCCCTGGTTAAAGCTCGCAAAGCGTACTTCCGGGGGCACGGTGTCCGTGGTAAAGTCCCAGTTGTAGGTGCTGCGGTTCCCGGCCAAGTCCTCGGCCACGAAGCTTATGGTGCGGAAGCCCTGGCCTGCATGGAACCAACCATACAGATAATCTTCGAAGTCTTCCAAAGACCAGTTATGTACCGGGCCTGTGGAAGATCCGTCCAAAAGCTGCCTGGTATGCGGCCCAAAGCTGACATTCAGGAAGTGGAGGTTCGCATCGGTCACGGTTCCGACTTCGATTGCTTCCCACAGGCCAGCAAAGCTACCGAACAGGCTTCGGTCTTCCGGCAGGCCAATCGTGGGCGGGGTCGTGTCCAGAACCAGGGTGAAATACTCATCGGCCCCTGGGAAATACCTGGTAGCAACAGGCGCGGACCCGATAAGGGGTATGTCACCGCCGCCGGCAAGGAAAGTCACGAGCTGCTGGCCGGCCGCGTTAAGCTGGGGGTTCTTGCTCCGCAGCCCAACGGCGGCATAGGCCTCGTCGCTTACCCTTATGCGGTAGCGGATCAGGCCGTCGCCGTCGCCAGGAATAAGCTGGTTGCGGACACGGTTGCTCAGAACGTCAAAGGCGAAGTTTATCGCGCCGGTACCGTCGATGGTACCGGGGACGGGAAGCCAATTGCCCCAGACTGCGCCCTCGTGGAACTGGATATGCACGTAATCGCCATAGGGGGTATCGCCGCCTGGAAGCGTGGGGGCGAAGCCGTCCCTGTCGCGGGCGGTGCCTGTTATGCGAAGGTTGCCCATCGAGTCCCAGCCGCGCACGTCCAGGTCGGTGGGGCTAAGCTCGCCCACCTCGGGGCGGTCGGCGGCCTGGTTCACCAGGATCGTGTCGATGGTCACGGCACCCATGGCTTCGGACATCCTTTGCCCAAGCTCGTGGCCGGCAGAGTCCCTGGCGATTAGGTACAGCATGTAGCGGCCGCCGTCACGAAGGGCGGTGCTGTCGAAAACGGCCTCGAATGTCCCGCCAAGGGCACCCTTGGAAAGGAACTGGCCGCCAGTCCCGCTCCTGCCGACGGCGCTGAACGGGGTTTCCCAGCTTGGGGTACCGGCATAATCGGAGGGGAGCAGCCACCACCTTACGGCGGTAAGCCTGTTTCTATCAACCCCTTCCGGCACGACCGTAGCGGGAGGCAGGCTTAGGGGCGAGCTTCCAAGGCCCAGCGCATCGGTAACGTTCACCGCGAAATGCACGTTGCCCCACACCTCGAACTCGTACTCATTACCGGTGCCATGCACGCGGCTTACCGGGCGGCCCTGGTTGAAGCCGACAAAGCTAATCTCAGGCTCTTCGGTGTCCTTAACAAAGCCCCAGGTGGACGATGTGCGATGACCGGCCAAATCCTCCGCCACAAAAGTCACGTTATGCTGCCCTTGGCCTGCCCTATCATCGAACCAATCCCTAAGGCTACTGCGAATGCCGTCCATGGAATGCTCCGAGCCTAGGGGCCTGTACAGCAGCCGTATGGGGGCCTCGTTCCCCAAACTGACATCCAGGAAGTGGAGGTTCGCCTCGGTCACCGTGAAACCCGCATGGAACAGGTTTAGCAAACTATGAATGCCGTAGGCCTCCGTGTCCGAGGCCCGCACCGGAAGCTCCGGCGCAGGGGGAAGGGCAATCAAAGGCGCGGCCGTGTCCAAGATAAAGCCGAAATGCGCGGCGCCTTCGGCTTGGGGGAAATACCTGGTATAGGCATCCATCGGGGCGATAAGCGGCGGGGCACCGTCAACAACGAAGGTGTTTCCCACGGCTATTTGGGGGTTCTTGCTCCGCGATATGCCCGCGATGGTCTGAATCTCGACATCGGCCTCGTCGCGTACCCTTAGGCGGTAGCGTATCTCGCCGTCGCCGCGGTTGCGGATGGCAGCGGGAACATTCGGGTTGAAAGCTGACTCGCCCGTGGTTTCATTGAAAACCATGATGGGGAAATCGAAGCTTATCGCGCCTGTAAGGTCGATGGTACCCGGAACGGAAAGCCAGTTGCCACCGTCCCAGCCATTGTCGTAAAAGAGGATCTCCACATGGCTATTCACTGGGGCAGGATCGCCCACCCTGGCGGGGTTAAAGCCGTCGGTGTCACGGGCAATGCCCCTTATGCCCAGGTTCCCCATGGCATCCAGGCGGCGAACGCCGCCATCCGGACTAAGCCCGCTCAGCACGGGGCGGTCGGCGGCCTGGTTCACCCTGATTGGGTTGTCAAGCCCCAGGGCGCTTTCGTTCCCGGCCTTGTCCCGCGCAATAAGGTGCAGCCTGTAGCTGCCGCCGCCCCTAAGAAGGCGGCTGTCGAAAACGGCGGAGAAGGTTCCGCCGGTGGCACCCCTGCACAGGAACTGCCCCCCCGTTCCGTCTTCGGTAACGGCGGGGAAAGCACGATCCCAATCGGGGCTGGCGGCATCGTGGGGAAGCAGCCACCACCTTATGGCGGCAAGCGTGTCATCCGCGACTCCCGGCGGCACGACCGTACCGGGCGGCAGGCTTATGGGCGTACTTCCAATGCCCTGCGCGTCGGTAACGCTAACAGCGAAGTGCACGTTGCCCCACACCTCGAACTCGTACTCATCATCGCTGCCATACACAAGGCTTACCGGGCGGCCCTGGTTGAAACCTGCAAAGCGCAGATCCGGATCTACGGTGTCCTTGACAAACTCCCAGTTGCGCGAGACGCTGTGGCCGGCCCTGTCACGGGCCACAAAGCTAATGGTATGCCGCCCCTGGCTTGCCCCGGCGAACCAGGTTCGAAGGACATTGTACATGCGATCCAAGGGCCAGGCATGTTCCGTGCCTACAAGGTAGGGATACTCGTTCCAATCCAGCAGCCGGACAGCCTGTGCCCCGAAGTTGACGGAAAGGAAATCGAGGTTTGCATCGGCCACCGAGGCATCGGCAAACAGGTACACAAGCCCGTGGATACCGGCATCCATGCCCAGGGATCGCAGCGGGAGCGCCGGCGGATCGGGCAGGCTAATCAGGGGCGCGACCGTGTCCAGGGTAAAGCTGAAATGCTCGGCTTCGGGGAAGTACCTGGTAGCGGCGGGCATCTCGGCGATATTCGGCAGCGACAGGGGGTAGCCGGCAAGGAAGGTCACTATGTCGCGGCCAAGCGCATCAAGCTGGGGGTTCTTGCTTCGCGTCCTGCCTTCCGTGGTATCAGGCTCGTCGCTTACCCTTAGCTGGTAGCGCACTACGCCGTCTATACCGTCAGCCGTACCTGGAACCACAGGATGACGCAGGTTGTTGGCAATAACGTAGAAGGCGAAGTCTATCGCCCCGGTGTTGTCGATTCTGCCCGGAACGGGAACCCAATCGCCCCAGTCCGAGCCGTCGTGGAAGCGTATCTCCACATGGCTGTCTCCAGGCGCATTGACGGGAGGGTTGCCCCACACCCTGGCGGGGTTAAAGCCGTCCAGGTCGCGGGCAAGGCCCGTTATGCGGAGGTTCCCTGCGCTGTCCGGGTGAAGCACCAGGCCATCCGCCGGGGCAAGCCTGGCAAGATCGTCCGGGCGGTCGGAGGCCTGCCTAACCCTGACCGTGTTTATAGCCCTTTCGTCCAGCCTATGCCGGGCCTCGTTGCCGGCCTCGTCCCTGGCGATGAGGTAGAGCATGTATGCCCCGCCGTCCCTAAGAAGGCGGCTGTCGAAAACGGCCTCGAAGGTTCCGCTGGTTGCGCCCCTGGCAAGGAACTGGCCACCGGTCCCGGCATAGCCAGTGGGGAATGGTGTATTCCAATTGGGAATATCGGCATTGGTCGGAAGCAGCCACCACCTTATGTTTGAAAGCCTTTCGCCGGGCAGATCTATGCCGGGCGGCAGGTCCTGGCTCCCAAGGCCCTGCGTGTCGGTAACGCTTACCGCGAAGTGCACGTTGCCCCATACCTCGAACTCGTCGTCGGCGTTGACCGGGCGGCCCTGGTTAAAGCTCATGAAACGAACTTCGGGGGGGATGGTATCCGTGGTAAAGTCCCAGTTGGAGGTGCTGCGGTTCCCGGCCCAGTCCTCCGCCATGAAGGTTATGGAGCGAAGGCCCTCGCCCGTGCCAAACCAGGATTGAAGGGTGCCCCGAATGCCCTCCAAAGACCAGGTATGCACCAGGGATGGTGTGTCCCGCCCCAGATTCAGCAGCCGCAGGTTATGCGGACCAAAGCCTATGTACAGGAACCGCAGGTTTTCGTCGGCCACGCTGCCGCCTTGGAGCGCCCCAAAAAGGCCGTCGAAGTCGCGGAACAGGCTTCGGTCGTCGGGCAGATTAAGCTCGGGCGGGGTCGTGTCCAGAACCAGGGTGAAATGCTCGCCGTTCCCAGGGAACTCCCAGGTAAGGGCGGGCGCGCGTTCGATAAGGGGTATGGCGCTGCCGCCGGCAAGGAAGGTCACGACCCGGTCGCCTGCCGCGTTAAGCTGGGGGTTCTTGCTCCTAAGCCTGCCGTAGATGGCCTCGGCCTCGTCGCTTATGCTCAGCCGGTAGCGTATCTCGCCGTCGCCGTCGCCTGGAACCACAAGGTTGCGCACGTAATTGGCATAAACGCCGAAGGCAAAGTTTATCGCGCCGCCGGTACTGTCCAGGATGCCTGGAACCGGATACCAGCCTGTCCACACGCCACCCACCGTGTAGAACTGTATTTTTACATGGCTATTCGCGGGGGTGTTTGAGCCCACCCTGGCGGGGTCGAAGCCGTCGGTGTCGCGGGCAAGACCCGTTATGCGGAGGCTACCGTCCGAGTCCAGGCCGCTAACGGAGCCGCATTCGGGGCTAGGCATATCGCCCACCAGCACCGGGCGGTCAGCCCCCTGGTTTACCGCGATTGTGTCTATCCCCCTTTCATTCAGCCTTTGCCGGGCCTCGTTGCCGGCCTCGTCCCTGGCGATGAGGTACAGCATGTAGGTACCGCCGTCCCTAAGAAGGCGGCTGTCGAAAACGGCCTCGAAGGTTCCGCCAAAGGCACCCCTGGCCAGGAACTGCCCACCCGCTCCACCATCGGGGAACGGCGTATCCCAATCGGGGGTATCGGCATTGGCGGGAAGCAGCCACCACCTTACATCGGCGAGGCTGTCATCCGCAACTCCATCCGGCACAATCGTACCGGGCGGCAGATCTACGGGAGAGCTTCCAAGGCCCTGCGTGTCGGTAACGTTTACCGCGAAGTGCACGTTGCCCCACACCTCGAACTCGCCGCCGATGATCGGGCGGCCCTGGTTAAAGCCGGTGAACTGCATGGTCGGGCTTACGGTGTCCTTGGCAAAATCCCAATTGGACGAGCTGCGGTGCCCAGCCCCGTCATAGGCCACGAAGCTTATGGTATGCCGCCCCTCGCTTGCGCCATTAAACCAGGTATCAAAGACACCGGTCAAATCCCAGGTATATTCCCCGTCGGCAACAGCTGGGGGATTTAGATCGCTACCAGGCCAGCGGCGGACATGCGGCCCAAAGCTTACCTCCAGCGAACGCAGGTTGTCATCGGCCACCCTGACGGCGGGAAGCGCCGCCAACAGGCCGTCGAAACCCATGAACGGGCGCTGGGGCGCGTCGGGCAAGGTAATCAGGGGCGCAACCGTATCCAGGGTAAACCTGTCATCCCGCTGGCTGGAAGCGTAAGACATTGGCTCTATGGTCGAAAGCGGGTTGCCGGCATCGCCCGTAAAGAAGGTGTTGCCCACGGCAATTTGCGGGTTCTTGTTCCTTGTTATGCCCGCGATGGTCTGGATATCGGCATCGGCCTCGTCGCGTACCCTTATGCGGTATCTTATGGGGCCGTCGCCACTGCCCGGGACATGCTGGCTGCGCTCGCCGTCGGCAAAGACATCGAAGGTAAAGGCAATGGCGCCGGTATGGTCGATCTCGCCCGGAACGGGAATCCACCCGCCCCAGCCCGTGCCGTCGTGGAACTGTATCTGCACATGGCTGTTTGCAGCCGCGGGATTGCCCACCCTGTCGGGGTTAAAGCCGTCCACATCGCGGGCAAGGCCCGTTATGCGGAGGTTCCCGGCACCGTCCAGCCGGTGCACCGTGCCGCCCCCGGGGGAGCTGCTCCACTCGGGGCGGTCTGCGGCCTGGTTCACCCTGACTGTGTCGTAGATGCTTCCGATATTGCCGGACTCGTCCCTGGCCATAACATGCAGCCTGTAGCCGCCGCCATCCCTAAGCAGGCGGCTGTCAAACACAGCCGCGAAGTCCGCGCTTGAACTGCCCCTGGCAAAGAAGTGGCCCCCCGTGCCGCTCCTGTCGGTGGCGGCGAAGGGGGTGTCCCAGCCTTGGAAGTCGGCATCGGAGGGAATCAGCCACCACCTTACGTCGGCAAGCCTGTCCCTTGCGGTTCCCGGCGGCAAAGCCGCATCGGCCGGTAGGTTTACATTGGACGGCAGGGCGGAACTTCCAATATTGTGGTTATCGCTAACGTTTATATCGAAGCGCACATTGCCCCACACCTCGAACTCGTTGGCAAGGTTGCGCGGACGGCCCTGGTTAAAGCCGGTAAGGGCCACGGCAGGGGGTTCAACATCGACCCGCACCCAGTTTGTAGCCACGGTGTTGACCTGACCCAGGCGGTCGAAGGCCCTTACGGTGAATTCCCGCCGTTCGGGGCCGGGGGATGCCGTAAAACGCAGGTCCCTTACCGTCCAGTTATAGGTGTACAGGCCATCCGCAGCCCTCCCCGCGGACGTTACACTGAACCTGTTGCCGCCGCCAAGCAGGTTGTGGCTGCCGGATCCGGGTATCCCGGCTATAACATCGGGGTTAAAAGTTACCCACAGGCTCTGCAGCCTGTGCCGGCTGCTAACCGTCCCCGTTATGTTGACCAAATCGCTGGGCAACTTTAGCAGGTTGTTCGCCGGCGAGCTTACGGCCACGGCCGGGTTTAGGCCGGTATGCACGGCAAACCATAACTCGACTTCACGCCCCCGCCGCAGCGTGGGGATCCCGTCCATCCGCACCTTATGGTCTTCGCTGTCATACACGACGATTTGCATACGGTAAATCCCGTCCAGCAAGTGCGTGGCATCTTCCGCCAGGGACGAGCCCGGAACCGCGCGAAGCGCCGCCGCCATTGCCGCCTGGCTAAGCGTCCCCGACCATGCCCTTGGAATGCCCGTCAGCCAGCCCAGTTCCGTAATAGGCACCGAAACGCCGGAATGGTAATCGTGCAGGCTTATGCGTATGTCTTCCGCGTTCCTTGCTATGCCGTCGTCGTCGTACAGGCGGATTGGTATGCCCTGGGTTCCCGAAATAACGTTACGCCGATCCAGGTTCCCGCCAAAGACGGGATTTACGGGGTTGTTGTTGGTTACTCTTAGCTCAAGATCCCCGGGGCTGTCTATCCCATCGCCGCCAAGCACAAAACCCGTCACGTCAATTACGGGCCTGTCGGTGCCCTGATCCACGCGCAGCCGCTGCATGGCAAAGCCGATATTGTGCATGTCGTTCTTGGCCACCACGTACAGCCACAGATCCTGGCCGTCGAAACCGGCGACATTTAACTTGAAGTTGTTGTGCTCCGCCGCATATTCGCAGCCGCAGATTCCGGGCGCGTCCACCCAGCCGGAGGCAAGAACCAGGCCGGCGGGGAGGGATGCGGGGTCGCGGAAGAACCCAAGGTTTCCGTGAACCGGCCTGCCCTGGAACGCGAGAAGCCTGGACAGGATGCTGTCGGGGCGCTCGGCCTCGGGGTCTTCCGGCACCAGGGCCACCAAATCACGGTGGGCGGCGACAAACCACCTTACCTGCTGCCGCCCGCCGTAGGACAGTATAGGCGGGGAGGAACTTAGGTCAATCGAAACCTGTACGGCTTCGTTCACCGTAATGGGATGCTCGTTTACAAAGCCCCCGTGCCTGGGCAGCCCACTGCCGGCAGGCGTGTCGAAGGCGCCGCGTATCGTCGGGCGTACCTCCACCCTGGGGGTTTCACCGTCCATGATCAGGTTGAAGGTCTGTTCCCCCCACGAGCCGACACGGGACAAAGCCCTTAGCCTAAGGGTGTAAGGCGTTGGGTGGCTGGTAAAGATGAGGTTGCCGTTGTCGTCCCTGGTATCCTGGTTCGCCGTAAAGGTAAAGTGGACTGCCGTCCGGCTCCCCCCATGGGGCAGGCCTTCCGCGCCCCCGTCCAGTTGGAGCTGCCCGCCGCGGTTTGTGGAGCGGTGTTCCCAGTCCAGGTAGGCCCTGACAATCCCCTCGGAGTGCGTTGCCAGCGTCCGCAGGCGGAAAACGTCCCTGTTAAGGCCTTCCGGAACCGGATTGTCCAGGGCTATTATCCTTTCGTTGATTCCCGTGGTTACGTAGATGTTGGGGATCGCGTCAAGCTGGACCTGTGTACGGTCGCTGTTGTCTATCTGGATTTGGGGCGGGGAGGTGTCGTTGAAAACGGCTATCTCAACCGGGCTGCCCGGGTTGCGGGGGTCTTCATGCTCGCCGCGGCCTCGGGGCGGGAAATGCCCCACAATTCCCGCCGTATCCCTGGTTATAATCCTAAAGAAGTGGTTCCCGGTGCCAAGCGGGGCATCCTCGAAGACTGCCGCACGCACGCCGTAGTCACCCCTCGCCTCTATACGAAAGCTGTTAAGCATGAATTGAAAGTTGGCGACATTGACGGGCAATGCGTAGCCATCGGGGCCAAACCTGGGGGCGTAAACACCATCTTCAAGCCGGTCGTTTACGGAATCGGCGGGGGCAATGGTGGTAAGGAACATGCTTACCCAGCCGTAGTTCGGGTGTTCGGCAAGCCCATCGCCGGCATCGGGGCCCAGGCTTGCCGGCCATACCTGGATCATCGGGTAGCCCGGCTCAAGGCCCCTAAGGTCGGTCACCCTACCCTGTATAAGGGCACTGCCCGCAATCGGGCTGGGGCCCAGGGTATCGAAGATATCCTCGATGGTCGGGAAGGTCATGGTTACCTGCGAGGGATCGTTTTTGACGTTGTACACCAGTTCCAGGGACAGGGCAGGATCCGGCGTGTTGTCGAAAACCCTGAACCTTACCCTAATAAAGCCGTCGTCCAGGGCCGCCAGCAGGGCCTCTTGCGGAAGGGCAAGGGTGTCTATGGCAAATTCCCAGGCCCCGCCGACACCGCCGTCCCTGTTGGACCTGGAAAGGCTTCCCCCCAAAGCCTCTATGTTGGTCCAGTTAAGGATCGGGTTCCCCTGATCCCCGAACCTTCTCCCGGCTTCGGACAGGTCGTCGGTGGTGTCCCTGCCTATCCTTACCTCGATGCGGTAAAGGGCGCGGTGCCCCCAGGCATCCCCCCGGAACCTTACTTCCCCGGTTAGGACATCGTTAGACACAGGTAATATGTTGGTGATTGTGGGCCGCTCCCAAGCGGGCCGCTCCCCCATGTCCCTCGTGAAGGGATTGTTGCATGAACCCAAAAGCCCTAAAATTGCAATGACAAAAACCAAGGTGCCAAGTGAAAGCACTTGCGTCCCTTTCTTATATCCGTCCCTAGGCATAATGTCCACACCTCCTTCAATCACAAGCAGCGTTGGACTGTTTCAAGCTATCTCTTTTACACGCACACCTACCCCCTCCCCATGGATAAAGCGACCCAATTTGTACCGATACACTAGTTTTAAGGCATGGCTCGAGAAAAGTCAAGCTTTTTTTTCAATTTGGCGAACATCCGCATTGCGAATATTTTATATCACCTATGGTGACATAGAAAAAAGGTTGTGTGTAGTGGGGGGGGGAGGGGGGGGTATACTAGCCCATTCCAAACCTAAGGCGACGTGTTTCCCACGAAGGCCAGGTTGAACCAAAAGAAATACCCGATGCGGAACATGTTGTCACCAGCAGTGCTTTGGCGAACATTCGCATTGCGATGATTTTATATCACCTATGGTGATATTATAGAAAAAAGGACTGTGTGTGATGGGGGGGAGGGGGGGACATTACCCTATTCCAAACCTAAGGCGACATGCTTCCCCACGAAGGCCAGGTTGAACCAAAAGAAATACCCGATGCGGAATCTGTTGTTGCAGCACCGTTTTGGCGAATATTCGCATTGAGATGATTATTTATCGTATATGGTGACATAGAAAAAAAGAGATTGCGTGTGATGGGGGGAGGGGGGGTATTACCCCCGTTCCAAACCTAAGGCGACACATTCCCCCCGAAGGCCACGTTGGGCCAAAAGAAATACCCGATGCGGAACCTGTTGTCGCCGGCAGCGCTGGCGTAGCCTATCGCCGCTCCCCACGCCCGTCCCGCCGTTCCCACGGTTCCCATCGTCGAAACAACACCGTCGTTCCTGGCAGGCGGCCAGGCCGCGATGTTCAGGCGGTCGTAGGCAACCCTGAAGGGGGCGGCCATCTGCACCGCTTCCCAGCCCTGGATGCTCCCACCGGTGACGCGGCAGAAATTCGGCCTGTCGAAGCGCGTATTGGCACCCATGCCGTTGACGTGGGTTTCGCCGTGGCTTAGGTATGCCATGCGGATTCCGTCGAAGTTGCCCTGGCGGCCCTGGTAGGCGTAGACGATCCACGGGTTGCCCCACTGGTCGAGCGAGATGTCCGTCCAGCGGCCGACACCGTCCGTGGTGTCCACGACCCTGG
>Ga0209755_10001111_pt1 | contig 44392 bp, 43 predicted proteins | sample TergutCo191P1_FD_187301 | JGI IMG/M metagenome (GOLD analysis project Ga0209755, IMG submission 187301) | Cornitermes sp. P1 segment gut microbial communities from Petit-Saut dam, French Guiana - Co191P1 (SPAdes) (version 2) | ecosystem: Host-associated > Arthropoda: Insects > Digestive system... | reverse complement strand
TAAAGGAACAATAGTAGCATTGACAGCTAACGCCATCGGAGGACAGGCGGATATATTTATAAAGAACGATTTTAATGATTTTATTTTAAAACCGATTGATATACGCCAGTTAAACGTCATTATGAATACCTATGTGCGCGACAAACAGCCGCAGGATGTAATAGACGAAGCCAGAAAACAAATGCAGTTAAAACAGCAGTCTCAGCAAAAAGATAAATCTGAAGCAAAACAAGAGCCGCAAGACTCAATGTTTTTTGGCGTAGAGATCCCGGGCTTGGATATCGCAGGCGGCATTAAACGCTTTAACGGCAACGAAAAAATATACTTGAATGTTCTGCGTTCTTATGCCGCGGGTGTAAGCTCCATGCTGGATAAAATCGAAACTTTTAATGAAGATGCTCTTTCAGATTATATAATTAAAGTTCACGGAATAAAGGGCGTAAGTTTAGATATTTCGGCGGAACAAACAGCCAATGAAGCGAAGGAACTTGAAATTGCCGGAAAAGCAAATGATATAGATTATATAAAAGCGAACCATTCAAATTTTATGGAACACGCAAGGAATTTAATTTCCGGCATCGAAAACGCGTTATCAAATCTTGATTCAGACAGCGGCAAGCCTTTAAAGGAAAAACCTGACAGCAAAATATTACTTAAACTTGCAGACGCCTGCAATGATTTTGACATGGACGGCGCGGACGAAGCAATCGCCGAGTTGGAAAAATTTAAGTACGAATCAGATAACGATCTTGTAATCTGGCTGCGAAAAGCAATCGACAGGATGCAGTTTGAAGAAATCGCGGAAAAGTTAAATCCTTATGTTTAGACACACTTCCTTAATATAAAACAGGGAAATTTTATATTTTCGGGGAAATATATTGACATTTTCAATTTAATTAGTACTATATTTTATTGTTTAAATCAAAAGCGGGTTTTCGCTTGCTTTTCCATTTACTCTAGGAGGATGTTACGAAACTAAAATTCAAACTCAGCATTATGGTAATCGCCATTTTAATTGTTGTTGTCGCGGTTATTTCAATTATTTTGCTGAACAATTCGTCAAAAACCGCCATTGACCTTAACAGGAAGGTCATTGAATTCCTGTCAGGACAGGAAGCAGAGTTCTGGAAAAGCCGTCAAACCCAGCGTTTATCGATGCTGAACACATTAGAAAATATATTTTCTCATTATGATACAATACCACCGCAAGAGCGGCGCGACCGTTATGATGAAATGCTATTTGACGTCTTGGAAGCCAATCCCGAGTATTTATTGGTCTATACCATCTGGAAACCCGATGCCATTGACGGCATGGACGCGCAAATGATTGGCAGAACAGGTTCTACTGCGACAGGGCAATACGCAGTAAGTTATACCAGGGAAACCGGCCAGATAACTGCGCGGACTTCTATTGATGTAGACGTTACCATGGCATATTTAAATAGTCTGAGCGCCAGCAACCCGAAAGACAGAGTAGAGCCTCCCTTTCCGCAGAGAGTAGGCGGTAAAGATACGTATGTGTTCAGAATGATGAAACCAATCTTGAGTAGTACTACCCACCAGATTGTCGGAGCGGTTGGTTTTTTAGTGACTATAGACCAAATGCAGCCAATATTGGAACAAACCAAAAGGGACAACGAAGAAATTCATGTGATGGGAATTTTCGCAAGCGATGGAACGGTAGTGGCGCACACCTTCCCCGAACGTATCGGGAAAAACATGAATGAAACAGAAACTTTTATGGGCAACAGTTTACCCGGCGCATTCAGGGCAGTTATCAACGGAGAGGACTATTTTAGCTCCGCGTTTTCTTCAATTTTGGATATGACGCTGGAATTTTTCTTTTCGCCCCTTAAAATCGGCAATTCAGACGCATACTGGTCGGTAATGATCGCCACAAGGGAAGATTATATATTACAGGATGTTACACAGACAACCCGGCTGACACTCATACTTGCATTACTTGTTATCGCGGCGGTGGCGGTTATAGTTTATTTCGTCCTTCATTACACCATGAAACCGGTTGTCAATGTCGTAAATACATTAAAAGATATTGCGGAAGGCGAAGGCGATCTAACCGTTGTAATCGAAGAAAAAGGAAAAGATGAAACTACAGAACTCGCCCGTTTTTTTAATATCACGCTGGAAAAAATTAGGAACCTTGTTTCAAGCATAAAAAATGAAGCTCATATATTGTCAGGCATCGGCGATAATCTTGCAAGTAATATGAATGAGACTGCCGCTGCTGTAAACCAAATTACTTCCAACATACAAAGCATTAAAGAACGTATAATAAACCAGAGCGCAAGCGTAAGCGAAACGCACGCCACTATGGATCAGCTGACTGTCAATATTAAAAAACTCGACGGTCATGTTGATAACCAGAACGTGCATGTAGCAAACGCATCCTCCGCCATACAGGAGATGGTTGCAAATATTCAATCAGTTACTGAAACGCTCATTAAAAATTCAAAAAATGTATCATCATTAAAGGAAGCCTCTGAAGTAGGCAGAAACGGATTACAGGAAGTTTCTTCGGATATTCAGGAGATCTCCCGCGAATCCGAAGGGTTGATGGAAATTAACTCCGTAATGCAAAATATCGCAAGCCAGACAAATTTGCTTTCAATGAACGCCGCGATAGAAGCCGCTCATGCCGGAGAAGCGGGAAAAGGTTTTGCCGTAGTTGCCGACGAAATTCGCAAGCTTGCGGAAAGTTCCAGCGAACAATCAAAGACAATCAGTGATGTGCTTAAAAAGATAAAAGAATCTATCGACAAGATAACAAACTCGACAGAAAATGTGCTTAATAAATTCGAAGCGATTGATTCAAGCGTTAATATTGTAGCGGAACAGGAAGAAAACATCAGGCGTGCAATGGAAGAACAGGGGGAAGGAAGCAAGCAGATTCTGGAAGGGGTTTCTGAAGTAAACGAAATAACCCGTCTTGTAGACGACAGCAGTAATGAAATGCTTGAAGGAGCAAAAGAAGTAATTCAGGAAAGCACCAATCTTGAAAAAGCAACGCAGGAAATCACTTCCGGTATCAATGAAATGTCTACTGGCGCACAGCAGATAAACGTGGCAGTAAACGAAGTAAACGATTTGACAGGTAAGACGCGTGACGGTATTGGCGTTTTAATCAAGGAAGTTTCCCGGTTTAAAGTAGCGTAAAATTTAAAGTTAAATGACTTCAAATTTTTCTACAACCCTTTGTGTAAATTTATTTAAACCATGATAATATTAAGCAATTCGGTATTGTTGCATTAGGATGGCTTTTATGGACAACAGCAGCGAAAAAGAACGTTTTAAGATAATCTATGTAGATGATGTGAACGCAAGCCTTGTAACGCTTAAAAGAAGGCTTTCAGGATATCATGAAGTGTACCCTGCCGAATCCGCCGAAATGCTGTTTAAAGCGCTGGAAAAAATTACGCCGGACATTATTCTGCTGGACATAAATATGCCGGATCGTGACGGTTACGATATTATCGGCAGCTTAAAAGAAGACGAACGTTATGAGCAAATACCGGTTATTTTCATTACAAGCCATAACGACAGGGAAAGCGTGGTTCAGGGTCTTACCTTCGGCGCGGTTGATTTTATAGTCAAACCTTTTGAGACAATGAGCCTTATCGAATGTATTGAAAAACACGTTGCTGAAAGCAGGGTAAATAAAGGCAAAAAGCAGGACAATAGACAGCACATTCTTGCCGTTGACGATGTAGTAAGCGAACTAAGAATAATTAAAGCGGCTTTGAACGCCAAATATAAAGTGCACACAATATCTAAATCCGAATCGGTGCTGGATTTTTTAAAATTAAGGTGTCCCAAATTAATTCTTTTGGATTATCTGATGCCGGCGCTCAACGGATTTGAGCTTATTCCAATGATACGGGAAGTGGAAGGATACAAAAACACCCCGATCATTATGCTGACATCAGAAGGAACGCTTACCCATATTAGAGAAGCCATATCCTTAGGGGCCTGCGATTTTATAGTAAAACCTTTTAACGAAAAAGAACTGAACGAAAAAGTCGCAAAGCACATCAAAAAGCGGTAACCGTCACAGTCCATACGCGCCCTGCTGTAAGACTCCATCTTTGATTTATGTACGCCGAAAAAGCCTGCGCTTCATCATAAAAAGCCGAAGCAAGATCGGGCCATGAGTTTGCGGCTCTGTCTTTCGGCGGAAGCGCGTTCGCGTATCTTGTGCCTTCAAGGTTTCCGGGAAGCGTATTGCCGAAATAGTATCTTGCTTCCGCGACCGGCCGTTGAAGGATATAACTCGTAAATTCTTTTAAAACAAGATAGTCCCATGATGTATCGTACCTGTTGTAGTCAAGGAATGCGGCAAGAACACCGCGCGCCTGCTGATTCAAACGCTCCCAGCGGTTCTGGCTGAAATTGCTGAATTCTTCATCAGCATAAAAAATTCCGTGAAACCCTTCATGCGCGATCAAAACCCTGCGAAGCGATGTTCCTGACTGCCTTGAAATTGAAATGATTCCGCCTTCTCCCGGAACAATACCGCCTTCGATCTGCCGGATTATTCCGGTGTTAAACAAAATACTTTTTAGAAGGATTTCGTCTTCATTGAGCGGAAAACCGGTTTTATCCGCCATGTCATAAAAATCCGCAAGCGCCTGCGCCCTGTAATCGTGCGCGTTCCAGCCGTGAAGGCCCGCGAATTCATTGTCATGCGAAAGCCTTCCGCGGAAGTCCGTTTTTTCCGCAAAAAAGGCAAGACGCTTTAAAAGCCTGTCCTGCACTTCATAATCCGCCGTGTCGATTATCAGTATCGACGGAAATAATTCCCACCGGAAAACTTCCCATCTTTTGCTGCGCCATTTTTCCAAGGGCCAGTCAAGGACAAGCCCGGGATCAGCGGCAATCGGAGCCGGAAAAAACGGAATGTCGGAAGGAGACAAACGAAACGATGTTACGCGATCACCTGAAAGCGCGACAGTAACGCCCGGATTAATAAATGACGGCGGAATATAAATTCTTTCTGTTCCCGCCGCCGCAGTAAAACGCCGTCTATCAATTTCCGCCGACGCTCTTTGCCCGAGCTCTGCCGTTAGTTCAAACGGCTTTTGCGCGTCAGGCGTTTCAATTATAAAAGACCCGTTATCCCGCCTTGACACATAAGGGGTTAAATAATAATTATTTCCGTCATGAACATAGCCATACCATTGATCCGTAAAGCTTAAAGATCGTATTTCTAAAACAAGCGCAGGCTGCTGCCTTGCGTTAGCTGCATTGTTTTCGTTTAACGATATGTTGAAATTTCCGTTAAAGTAATTATCCAGCGGCGCCGCGTAATGGAAAACCGCGTTCTCCGGAATCTGAACGCCCAAAAATAAAAGATCAAACGGAAGATTCCAGGATGCTGTTTCAGTTTCCATCACAAGGGAGAAATTTTCTTTTACATAATCAGAAGGCGAAACGTTAAAAACATACTCAATCACAAGCGATGAATTGCGCGGAATTTCCTTAAACGCGAATTCAAGTTTTTTTGGGCTGGAAAAATCAAGTAAGCTGTTGGAAGAATTTAAAACAGGAATATCCGCTTCGTTTGAAACTATACCGGCATGATCCGCGGAATTTTTCTGCCCATGACATGAGAATGAAAGTAAAATCAAAAACAAAACATAAAACAGTGAAATTAATTTTTTCATAAAGAATTATAATATGCTGTATTAAATTATGTAAACATTAACTGACAGCTGTTTCCAGAGCGACTTCCATCATGCGGGTAAAAGTCTTTTGCCTTTCTTCCGATGATGTTACTTCGCCCGTTATCAGACTGTCGGAAATTGTCAGGATGCCCAGAGCTTCGCGGCCGTATTTTGCGGCAAGCGTGTACAGTTCCGCGCATTCCATTTCCAGCGCGAGGCAGCCGTATTTTGCCCACAGTTTCCATTCGTCCGGATCTTCTGTGTAAAACATATCAGACGACACAACCGGTCCGACTTTCGGCTGCCAGCCTTTGGAAACAGAAATCTCCCATGCCGATTTTAAAAGTGAAAATGAAGCCGACGGAGCGTAGTTCCTTCCGCCGAAACGGATGTTGTTGACCCCTGAATCGGTACAGGCTGACATCCCAAGCACAAGATCGCGGATTTTTACGTCTTTGTTGATTGAACCTGCGGTTCCGATACGGATGCCGCGTTTTACGTTAAAATCCCTGAAAAGTTCGTTAACATAAATCGATATGGAAGGCATTCCCATCCCGGTACCCTGTACCGAGACTTTTTTTCCTTTATACGTACCTGTAAATCCAAGGGCGTTACGCACGCTGTTATATTGAACCACGTTTTCTAAAAAATTATCAGCGACAAATTTCGCACGCAGCGGGTCTCCCGGAAGTAAAACAACTTCGGCAATATCACCGTTTTTTGCCGCAATATGTACAGACATGATTTCTCCTATATTTCTATTTTAAAAGAGTATAAATGGAAAATCAAAAATATGAATAATTTTTTATGTATATACGATTATTTTATATAAAATTCATCCAAAATTCTATTGCATAAATCGCACAAATACACTATACTTAAATCATACTATATTGAAGGAGCGTTTTATGGTTGTTACTGCCACAAAATTCAAGGCGAATATTGGTCATTATCTGGATACAATTCCAAACGAAGAAATATTTATTACCAAAAACGGAAAAATCGCTGCGCGGCTGTCCTACAACATGGAAGACAAGCTCTCTGTTTTAAATAGCCTTGTCGGAATTTTGCCTAAAGATCAGTTTATAAACCCAAAGGAAATAAAACTGGAACACAATTTAAAAAGAGCGTTTCCTGATTTATACCGTAATAATGACAATGCCTTAAAAGAAGCCATGTCTGCCGGCTCTAATGAAGAATGAGATTATCCCATGAAAGCTTATATCGATTCTAATATAATCATCGATGTTCTTCAGAATAGAGAGCCTTTTTTTAAAGAATCGTATCAAATTATCCGGCTTGGACTGGAAGGCAGGATAGAAACGCTGGTAAGCGCAAGCGATATTACGAATGTGTACTATATTGTCAGGAAATTCATTCATGATCCTGTTATTACAAGGGAAAAAATCCATTTATTGAGTAATTTTGTTAATATTTGCGCCTGTACGCCGGAAGATGTCAATAAAGCTCTTGTCCTTTTTATGCCTGACTTTGAAGACGCGGTTATCGCGGCTGCGGCTAAACGTGAAAAGGCGGACTATATTATTACCAGAAATACCGATGATTTTGCCGATTCTCCTGTTCCGGCAATTAGTCCTTCGCAATTTCTGTACCAATTAAACGCTTTTTAACCAAATTTTTTAAAAAATTATCGTTTACCCCTTGATCAATATTTCCATTTTTGATACCCTTCTAGAACGGCGTAATATGCCCATAAATTTTCCCAAAAATTCTGATGTTTTTGGGTACAGCTTTTTATGCCTGGACTTTTGACTGTATGCAAGGCATACTGTCCTGCTGTGAGCAGACAGGCCCTTATAGCTCAGTTGGCAGAGCACATCCATGGTAAGGATGAGGTCATCAGTTCGATTCTGATTGAGGGCTCATAAAAAATAAAAACCATGGTTTTTATTTTTTATGTTGGAGTTTTTTCGTAGAAAAAACTCCATGCTTGGTAGGGATTTTCTTCGTAAAATCTTCATACTTTTTGTGGAGATGTTTCGTAGAAAAAACTCTATGCTTGGAAACAGGGATTAGTAAATAATTGGGTTTTACCCATTTAAGAGGTTAGATATGGCAAGTAAAAAGAATGTAGTTGAATTGATAGCCCTTCAATGCACAGAATGCAAAAGGCGCAATTATACAACAAGCAAGAACAGGCGCAATATTCAGGAAAAACTTGAGTTTAAAAAATATTGCCCCCACGACCGCAAACATACGCTTCACAAGGAGACAAAAGTTAAGTGAGAAATTTGGAATGTAGAATGAGGATAAGCGCTCATTTCTTATTCTTAATTATTCATTTTTCATTTAATATAGGCGTATAGCTCAGTTGGTAGAGCGGCGGTCTCCAAAACCGCAGGTCGTGGGTTCGAAGCCTACTGCGCCTGGAAGGAGAATGACATGAAGAAGATCATTCAGTTTTTTAAAGAATCTTATGCCGAGCTCAGAAAGGTAGTCTGGCCCAACAGGGATGATGTAATCAGCTCCGTAAAAGTTGTCATTTTTTCTACCGCGGTTGTAGCGGTAATTTTAGGCGTAATTGACATGTTGTTGCTCTTGGGTATCAGAGCTATATTCTAGGAAAAGTCAGGTAAAGAATGGCAACCGGCTGGTATGTCCTGCATACATATTCAGGATACGAAAATAAAATTGAAAAAACAATCCGCATGATGACAGATAACGGCGATCTGGACAGGAGCGTAGTCCGCGATGTTAAAGTGCCAAGCGAAGAAGTCGTTGAGGTAAAGGACGGAAAAAAACGCACCCAAAACAGGAAATTTCTTCCAGGATACATACTTGTGGAAATGGATCTCGGCGATACCGAAATGGGATGGAAGGAACCCTGCACAAAAATAAAAAAAATTCAGGGAGTGACCGGCTTTGTCGGGACTCCGGCGGATCGAAGGCCGCAGCCTTTATCCGGCGATGAAGCAAGGGCAATCCTGCAGAAATCCGGCGAAATCAAGGGAGAAAGAGCGGTCCGCGCAAGGCAGTCTTTTACCCCGGGAGAGCAGGTTAAAATCATTGACGGACCGTTTGAATCGTTTGTGGGAACCATCGAAGAAGTTAACCACGAAAAGAATAAATTAAAAGTGATGGTTGGAATTTTCGGAAGAAACGCGCCTGTAGAAGTTGATCTTTTACAGGTGGAAAAAGTGTAAGCAATGTATTGATGCGGAATTACCGGCTACAGGCAGTTTCGCGTTAATCATTAAATAAAGTGGAAGAAGTTTAAAACTTCGTTAATCCGGCAAAGGCCATACGCCGGACGCACCACATAAGGAGATTTAAATGGCAAAGAAAAAAGTTACAGCTTATGTAAAGCTGCAATGTCCTGCGGGAAAAGCCACGCCGGCTCCGCCTGTAGGACCGGCGCTGGGGCCTCACGGGGTCAGCGCTCCGCAGTTTGTCCAGCAGTTTAACGACAGGACAAAAGGCATGGAGCCGGGACTTATCATCCCGGTAATTATCACCGTTTACGCGGATAAAACATTTACTTTTATCCTGAAAACGCCGCCCGCGTCTGTCCTGATTAAAAAAGCAATCGGGCTTGACAAAGGATCGAAGGAACCCCACAAGATTAAGGTCGGTAAAATTTCAAAGGCTCAGCTTGAAGAGATCGGCAAGACAAAAATGGCTGATCTTTCAGCTAACGATCTTGACGCAGCCGTAAGGATTATCGCCGGAACTGCCCGGTCTATGGGTGTTGAAACTCCGGCGGAGGTGAAGAAATGAAACGCGGAAAAAAATACAATGAAAGCGTAAAAAAATATAATCCTTCAAACACTTATGAACTTGGCGAAGCGCTGACGCTTGTTAAAACGATGGCGTACGCGAAATTTGACGAAACTGTAGACCTTTCCGTAAAACTCAATCTGAAAAAGAGCCAGTCGGTGCGCGATACGGTTGTTCTTCCCAATCAGTTCCGCGGCGAGAAAAAAGTTTTAGTTTTCTGTAAACCGGAAAAGGAAAAGGAAGCGCAGGAAGCCGGAGCCGCGTTCGTCGGCGCCGATGATTTAATCGAAAAGGTAAAAGGCGGCTGGACGGATTTTGATGTCGCGGTAGCTACGCCGGATATGATGAAAGATGTCGGCAAGCTTGGTATGGTGCTTGGCCGCAAGGGCCTTATGCCCAATCCAAAAACCGGAACCGTAACCTTCGATTTAAAAGGTACGTTAGCTGAACTAAGAAAAGGCCGCGTTGAATTCAGGGCTGATAAAACCGGAGTTATGCATCTTGCGGTGGGCAAGGTTTCGATGGAACCGGAAAAAGTCGCGGAGAATGTTATGGTTGTAATGACCGAAGTTAAACGCAAACGCCCGGTTGACGCGAAAGGCGAGTTTATCCAGTCTGTTTCGGTAGCTTCAACAATGGGGCCGGGTGTATGGGTCGCTATCAGAGATCAAGAGTAAGGAGTAACAAATGGCGATTATAGCTAAAAAAGTTCAGGATAGTAAAACCAAAGCAATCAATGAGTTAAAAGAAACGCTCAGCAAAGCGAATGATTTTGTTTTTACCGAATACCGCGGGCTTACTGTTGAGCAGATTACAAACTTAAGAAAACAGCTTCGCGCGAAAGACGTTAAATACAAGGTTATTAAAAACAACTTCGCGCAGATAGTATTCAGCCAGTTGTCAAAACAGGATGTGTCTCCGTATCTTGTCGGACCGACCGCGGTGGCGATCACCCCAAGGGATCCGAATGAAGTAGCGAAGATTTTCTTTGATTTTTTAAAGGAAGCTCCTGCGCTGAAGGTAAAGGGCGCGTTAATCAGCGATACTGTATACAATGCCGCCCAGACCGAAGCGTTTTCCAAGCTGCCGGGAAGGCTGGAACTTATTTCCATGCTTATGTCTGTAATGAACGGGCCTGCGCGCAATCTTGCCGCCGCGCTCAATGACGTACCTGCAAGGCTTGTGCGCACAGTTAAGGCAATTGCCGATCAAAAAGCGGGATGATTAATCGCGGCACCAGTTTGCGATTAATTTCTATATAACCGTCAGGCTTCGGAAAATGCCATTCCTGTCGGTCTAAAAATGATCCAGCCATTGTTCGTTGAACCAGACGCTGGACATGAAACAAAACAAGGAGAAGATAATATGGCGCTTAGCAATGAAGAACTTTTAGAAGCGATTGGATCAAAAACAGTTTTGGAAATTTCAGAACTTGTAAAAATGATGGAAGAAAAATTCGGCGTATCAGCGGCAGCTCCTGTCGCGGTAGCGGCAGCCGGAGCAGGAGCCGCGGCGGCTCCCGCAGCGGAAGAAAAAACGGAATTTAACGTGATTCTTAAGGCGTTTGACGATGCCAAAAAAATCGCGGTTATTAAAGAAGTCCGCGCGGTTACAGGCCTTGGACTTAAAGAAGCCAAAGACCTTGTCGAAGGCGCGCCCAAACCGCTCAAGGAAGGCGTTTCCAAAGATGAAGCGGGCAAGATCAAAGAACAAATCACCGCGGCGGGCGGTACTGTCGAGATTCAGTAGGATAGCTGATAGTGAGGAGTGAATAACGCGCAGTTAAACTCCTCACTGTTTTTTCTTTGTGATTATTTTGCCGGTATTTATATTTAAAAAAGCGGACATATACAGAAAGGGGAAATAAATGAACAAGATGAAGCCGACCGATACGCGAACTTATATTGGAAAAGATATTCAGGATGTGATGGATCTTCCTGATCTGATTGACATACAGCTAAATTCATATGAACGATTTTTACAAAGAGAAAAAATTAATAAAGGCGAAAAGCCGGTTCTGCAGGGGCTTCAGGAAGTTTTTGAATCAACATTCCCCATAAAAAGCCCCAATGAAGACATGCGGCTTGAATTTGAATATTACACATTCGATGAAGATAATATAAAAGTAACGGAACTTGAGTGCAAACAAAAAGGACTAACTTACGCGGTTCCCTTAAAAGCCCGCGTTAACCTTGCGTTTCAGCAGACAGGCGAAATCAGGCAGAAAGATATTTACATGGGCGATATTCCGCTTATCACGGAGCGGGGAACGTTCGTCATTAACGGAGCGGAAAGGGTAGTCGTATCGCAGATACACAGGTCGCCCGGCGTTATATTCAGCAAGGACAAAGGAATTTTTTCATCGCGCATAATTCCCTACAGGGGAAGCTGGCTCGAATTTGAAATCGATCAGAAACGCGAATTAATCTACGCGAAGATCGACAGGAAGAAACGCATTCTTGGAACCATATTCCTGCGCACGCTTGGTTTTTCTACAAGAGAAGATATTATTAACGCTTTTTATGTTACTGAAACCCTCAAGATAAAAGACGACAGGGAAACAAAGGAAAAAATTTCCGGCAAGATTCTGGCTCAGTCTGTTTATGTAAAAGATGAAAGTTCGCCAAAGCCCGATAATGAAGACAGGCTTTTATTCAGAGCGGGCGATATCCTTCACCTTCATAATGTAGACGAGCTTATCAAGAACGGAGTCAAGTCGATTTGTTATATTAATTTTGAAGACGAAGGCTCGTTAAACTCCAACATGCTTCTTAATTGTTTTGAACGCGAGGATATAAAGTTTGTAAAAGACGGATCGGGTAACGAGCCATCAAAAGAAGAAGCCCTGATGGCTGTTTATTCTGTTTTGATGCCCGGCGAATCCATTACAGCGGATCAGGCCGAAAAAGATTTAACCGGAATGTTCTTTTCCGAGCGCCGCTACGATCTTGGAAAGGTCGGCCGTTACAAATTAAATAAAAAATTCAGCCTTCCCGGCGATAAAAAAATTCTTACGCTTGATAAAGACGATATTGTCGCGACGATGAAGCATCTTATCAAGGTATATGTCGGCGATGAAAACATCGACGATATCGATCATCTTGGAAACAGGCGCATTCGTTCTGTCGGCGAGCTTATGGCTAATCAGATGAAAACCGCTTTCAGCAGGATGGAGCGCATCGCCAAAGAAAGGATGAGTTTAAAAGAGACTGACACGATCAAGCCGCAGGAGCTTATTTCCATAAAGCCGATTGTCGCCGCGATTAAGGAATTTTTCGGATCAAGCCAGCTTTCGCAGTTTATGGATCAGGTTAACCCGTTAGCTGAACTTACCCACAAACGGCGCCTTAACGCGCTCGGCCCCGGCGGTCTTTCACGCGAAAGAGCGGGCTTTGACGTGCGCGAAATTCACTACACCCACTACGGAAGAATGTGCCCCATCGAAACTCCCGAAGGTCCGAATATCGGCCTTATCGTTTCTCTTGCGAATTATACGCGCGTCAATGAATACGGTTTTCTTGAAACGCCGTACCGCAAAGTTGACAAGGGCGTTGTTACAAAGAATATCGAATATCTTTCCGCGATTGACGAAGATAAATATTTTATCGCGCAGGCATCGGCGAAGGTTAACAATAACGGCTCTTTCGCCGACGATCAGATTTCCTGCCGCCGTCAGGGCGATTACATTACGCGCACCCCGGAAGACATTCATTACATGGACGTCTCCCCAAAACAGATCATTTCAGTTTCAGCGTCGCTCATTCCGTTCCTTGAACACGACGACGCAAACCGCGCGCTAATGGGTTCCAACATGCAGCGGCAGGCGGTGCCGCTTGTTTTTCCGGAAACGCCGCGGGTCGGAACGGGAATGGAAGGAAAGTGCGCATACGATTCAGGCGTGCTTGTGAAGGCAAGAAGGGGCGGAACCGTTCTTCGCGTAACAAGCCAGGAAATTATCATAAAACCTGAAAGAACCGGCGCCGTAAAGCCCGCGGCGCAGGTAACGTTAGACGAAAAAGGCAACGACGTTTATCAACTTGTTAAATTCCAGAGAACGAATCAGGATACCTGTTACAATCAAAGACCGATTGTAAAACTGGGCGATAAAATTACGTCAGGCCAGGTTATCGCCGACGGGCCGGCTACGCAAAACGGCGAGCTTGCCCTGGGAAGAAATATTCTTGTGGGCTTTATGCCCTGGAACGGTTATAACTACGAAGACTCGATTCTTATTTCTCAGCGCGTTGTCAAGGAAGACATGTTTACATCGATACATATAAAGGAATTTATTGTAGAAGTGCGCGAGACAAAACTCGGCCCTGAAAAAATTACGCGCGACATTCCCAACACTTCCGAAAAAAGCCTTGATAACCTTGACGGCGAAGGCATTATCCGCGTAGGCGCGAAAGTGCGCTCGGGCGATATACTTGTCGGCAAAGTTACGCCGAAAAGCGAAACTGAAACAACGCCTGAGTTTAAACTTTTAAACTCAATCTTCGGCGAGAAAGCCAAAGAAGTGCGCGATAACTCGTTAAAAGTGCCGCACGGCATTGACGGGACCGTTATCGACATTCAGCGCCTTAAACGCACGGAGCATGACAGCTTAAGCCCGGGCGTTGATGAAGTTGTAAAGGTGTTAATCGCCACGAAGCGCAAGCTTCGCGAAGGCGACAAGATGGCGGGCCGCCACGGAAACAAGGGCGTAGTCGCCCGAATCCTTCCCGAAGAAGACATGCCGTTCATGGAAGACGGCACTCCGCTTGATATCTGCCTTACGCCGCTTGGCGTTCCTTCGCGCATGAATATCGGGCAGCTTCTTGAAACCGAACTTGGCTGGGCGGGATCAACTTTGAACGAATGGTACTCGGCGCCTGTTTTCCAGTCGCCTTCGACGGATCAAATAGAAGAAAAATTGAAAGAAGCGGGACTGCCCGTTACCAGCAAGGCGACTTTAAGGGACGGAAGAACAGGCGAAGAGTTTGTGAACCAGATTTTCTGCGGCATTATTTACTTCCTTAAACTGCACCATTTGGTTGATGACAAGATGCACGCGCGCTCAACAGGGCCGTATTCGCTTGTTACGCAGCAGCCGCTAGGCGGAAAAGCCCAGTTCGGCGGACAAAGGTTAGGTGAAATGGAAGTGTGGGCGCTTGAAGCTTACGGCGCGGCGAACACGCTGCAGGAGCTTTTGACAATCAAGTCCGACGACATGACAGGCCGTTCAAAAATTTACGAAGCGATTGTCAAGGGCGAGCCTTCGACAACGGCGGGCATTCCCGAATCGTTTAACGTACTTGTTCAGGAATTGCGCGGTCTTGCTCTGGATTTATCGATCTTTGACGTTAAGGGAAAACAGATACCGCTCACTGAAAAAGATGAAGAGCTGATAACCAAATCGGGAAGTAACTTCTAAAAGAGGGGATAGATATGCGCGATATTCAAGATTTTGATTCAATTATGATAAAGCTGGCTTCGCCTGATATGATCCGGTCGTGGTCATACGGCGAAGTTAAAAAACCGGAAACGATTAATTATCGTACGCTGCGCCCCGAAAAAGAAGGTCTTTTCTGCGAAAGGATTTTCGGCACAACAAAGGAATGGGAATGCTACTGCGGCAAATTTAAATCGATCCGTTACAAGGGCGTTATCTGCGACCGCTGCGGCGTTGAAGTTACGCATTTCAAAGTCCGCCGCGAAAGAATGGGACACATCGAGCTTGCGGCTCCCGTGTCGCACATCTGGTACTACCGCTCCGTTCCAAGCCGCATGGGGCTTTTGCTCGACCTTCCGACAAATCAGCTTCGTTCGGTTCTTTACTATGAAAAATATATCGTAATCGATTCTGGCGATACCAATTTGAAGAAGAACCAGCTGCTTTCCGAAGAAGAATATTCGGAAGCGCTTGAAAGATACGGAAGCGGCTTTACCGCGGGAATGGGCGCGGAAGCAATCAGCAATCTGCTTGAAAATCTTGACCTTGACAAGATGGCGCAGGAACTCCGCGCCAAAATGATCGAGAAGGGAATAAAAAGCGACAAACGTCTTTTGAAGCGCATCGACATTGTTGAAAATTTCCGCAATTCAACCAACAAGCCTCACTGGATGATTTTAAATGTCATTCCCGTTATTCCGCCTGAGCTCCGCCCGATGGTGCAGCTTGACGGCGGACGTTTTGCCACAAGCGATCTTAACGATTTATACCGCAGGGTAATAAACCGCAATAACCGCCTTAAAAGGCTGCAGGGTCTTAACGCGCCTGATATTATTATCCGCAATGAAAAACGGATGCTGCAGGAAGCCGTCGACGCGTTATTCGACAATTCAAAGAAAAAGAAAGTTGTTAAAGGATCATCAAACAGGCCGCTAAAATCAATCAGCGATATGCTTAAAGGAAAGCAGGGGCGCTTCCGCCAGAACCTTCTTGGAAAGCGCGTTGATTATTCGGGGCGCTCTGTAATCACTGTAGGTCCTGATTTAAGGATGTGGCAGTGCGGCATTCCGACAAAGATGGCGCTTGAACTTTTTAAGCCGTTTATAATGAAGAAACTTGTTGATAAAGATGTTGTGTTTAACATTAAAAAAGCGAAGATGCTTGTAGAACAGGAAACGCCTGAAGTTTTCGCGATACTTGACGAAGTTGTAAAAGAACATCCTGTGCTTTTAAACCGCGCGCCTACTTTGCACCGCCTCGGCATTCAGGCGTTTGAGCCCGTGCTTGTGGAAGGAAAGGCAATCAAACTTCATCCGCTTGTCTGCCACGCTTTTAACGCCGACTTTGACGGCGACCAGATGGCGGTCCACGTTCCGCTGACGCAGGCGGCGCAGATGGAATGCTGGACATTGATGCTTTCCGCGCGCAATCTTTTAAACCCCGCCAACGGCAAGACAATTGTGTTCCCGTCGCAGGATATGGTTTTAGGCATCAACTTCCTTACAAGAATAAAACCGGGCGCGAAAAGACCCGGCTCTAATAAAGCGGAAACAAAAGACAAAATCCCTTACTATTCGTCGCCTGAAGAAGTTTTGATGGCTGTCGAAAGAAAAGCGCTTGACTGGGGAGCCGCAATCCGCCTGAAGCCGCCAAAGCTTCCGATCTGGGACAAAGCTGGAAACGCTGTCGACACGCTTCGCGACGGCACTGTAATCACATCCGCAGGAAGGCTTGTGTTTAACGAAGAACTCCCTGAAGACCTTCCGTATATCAATTATGAGCTGAAGGATAAAGAGCTTAAAGCGCTTGTAGAATTTGTGTTTAAAGACAAAGGATCATGGACAACAGTTCAAATGCTGGACGCGATTAAATCGACAGGTTACCGTTATTCGACAGTTTTCGGCGCGACTATCGGCGTGGATGATATTGTTATCCCGAAAGAAAAAGCTGACATGATAGACAAGGCGAACAAGGATGTCGATTCGATTCAGAAACAATGGCGTCAGGGTCATATCACAAACGAAGAAAGGTACAATCAGGTTGTCGATGTCTGGACAAAAACAAACGAAGAGCTTACAGGCATTACGATGAAAACCCTGGAATCGGACAGGGACGGATTTAACTCGATATACATGATGGCGAACTCAGGCGCGCGCGGAAGCCGCAACCAGATACGCCAGCTTGCGGGAATGCGCGGCCTTATGCAAAAACCGTCCGGGGCCATTATCGAGCTTCCGATTCGTTCAAACTTTAAAGAAGGTCTTTCTGTTATAGAGTTCTTTATTTCAACTAACGGCGCGCGCAAGGGACTCGCGGACACCGCGTTAAAAACAGCGGAAGCCGGTTACTTAACCCGCCGCCTTGTCGACATTGCGCAGGACATGGTTGTAAACGAAGATGACTGCGGAACAATTAACGGTATCGCGTATTCGTCTATTAAACAGGGCGAAGAAATTGTCGAAGCGTTGAAAGACCGCGTAATCGGCCGTTTTACCCTTGAACGCGTAAAGCACCCGATAACTGACGAACTTATTATCGATGTTAACGAAGAAATCACCGAAGACATCGCCAAGGCAATTGACGCAGCCGGCGTTGAAACAATACGCATCAGAACAGTTCTTACATGCGAAGCGAAGTACGGCGTCTGCCGCAAATGCTACGGACGCAATCTTGCAACTAACAGAGCTGTCGATATTGGCGAAGCCGTTGGGACAATCGCCGCCCAGTCAATCGGGCAGCCCGGCACTCAGCTTACAATGCGCACTTTCCACATCGGCGGTGTCGCGACAAGGGTCAGCGAAGAAAGCCGCATAACGCTTAAATACCCGGTATACATCAAGGATGTTATCGGCACGCACATACAGCTTGAGCATCTTCTTTTTACAAGAAGGGGCTACGCGATTGTCAACAAGGTAATGAGAGAATACAAGATCGAGCGCGGCGACAAGCTGTTAGCTGTAAACGGAAAAAGAATTAACCGCGGGGACGCGTTGATAAAGCGCGGCGGGGAAGAAATTACGTCGCCTGAAATCGCGTACGCGCTTGTTTTGAAAAACAAGGAAAACGAAACCCTTTACCTTATTGGTCAGGATCAAAAGATTGAAATCAGAAACGGTTCAACTTTTGAAGCGCAGAAGGGACAGGTTGTGGAAGCTGATAAAACCATCGCGACCTTCGATCCGTTCTCCGATCCGATCATCGCGGAAGCGAGCGGAACCGTTAAATACGAAGACATAATTTTGGGTTCAACGCTGAAGGAAGAAGTTGACGACAGCACAGGCAACATTGAAAAGCGCATAACAGAATTCCAGCATGAAAATAAAGAGCCGCGTATCTACATTGTCGATGACAAGGACAATGAAGTCGCATCTTACTTCCTGCCATCCGGCGCTTATATTCTTGTTGACGAAGGCGAACGCATCAGCGCGGGCCGCACAATCGCGAAGGAACTGAAAGGATCGGCGAAGGCGATGGACATAACATCAGGCTCCGGGCTTCCGCGCGTCAGCGAGCTTTTTGAAGCGCGCAAACCAAAAAACCCCGCCGTACTGGCTCAAATTTCGGGAATAGTTTATTTTAAGGGCGTTGTAAAAACAAAACGCAAAGTTGTTGTAGTTGACGCGTTCGGCAGGGAGTTCCCGCATTTTATCCCGATGAACAAAAGGCTTTTGGTTCGTGACGGCGATACAGTGGAAGCGGGCGAAATGCTCTGTCAGGGTGCGATAAATCCGCATGATGTTCTTTACATTTTAGGCGAAGGAAGGCTGCAGCGCTGGCTGATGGACGAAATTCAAAATGTTTACCGTCTGCAGGGCGTTTCGATTAACGACAAACATATCGGCGTAATTATCCGCCAGATGATGCGCAAAGTAGAAATCCGGTTTGTCGGCGACACAAAATTCATTCACGGTTCTTCTGTCGACAAGTACCGTTTCCACGAAGAAAACACGCGCGTAATCGCTGAAGGCGGACAGCCCGCAATCGCGCAGCCGATGTTCCAGGGAATGACAAAAGCTTCGCTTAACATTGATTCGTTCCTTTCCGCGGCGAGCTTTCAGGAAACGACCAAGGTGCTCACAAACGCGGCAATCGCGGGATCGACTGATAACCTTCGCGGCTTAAAAGAAAATATTATAATCGGCCATCCGATTCCCGCGGGAACCGGAATGAAGCGGTACCGTAACATCAAACTGTTTGATGATGAAAGCCAGGATTTAGACGAATACATGCAGGAAATTCTTGACAGGCGCAAACAGGAGTCCGAAGCGATTGCGAACGCGGAAAACGCTCAGGAAGAATACAACGTAGAAGAAAATGACGATTAACGTAACATAGAGGCTGGTTTGCAATACCGTATTGATAAAAAGACAGGCAACAAATTGTCAGCTCTCAGTTTTGGGTGCATGCGCTTTCCCAAGTCGCAGCAGAAAACGGAAGAGCTTATCATGCGCGCAATCGAAAGCGGCGTTAATTATTTTGATACAGCGTGGGTGTATCCCGGAAGCGAAGAAGCTCTTGGAACGGCGCTGCATAAAAATAACGCGCGCCATAAAGTGAATATAGCGACCAAGATGCCTTTAATCATGTATAAAAATTCCGCGGATTCCGTTGACTTTGATAAATATTTTAACCAGTCCCTGGAAAGGCTTAAAACTGATTACATCGATTATTATCTTCTGCACATGATAACCGATATGGATCAATGGAACAGGCTGAAAAGCTGGGGAATTGAAAACTGGATCGCCTGTAAAAAAAGGGACGGTCTAATAAAACATATCGGTTTTTCTTTTCACGGCTCCGGAGAAGAATTCCTTAAAGTAATTGACGATTACAACTGGGAATTCACCATGATTCAATATAATTATTTTGATGAAAATTTTCAGGCGGGCGTGCGTGGTCTTCGCGCCGCTGCCGCAAAAATGCCTGTAATAATCATGGAGCCGCTTCTCGGCGGAAAACTTGCCGCGGGTCTTCCAGGGGACGCTGTAAAAATTTTTAAGGATGCCGATAAGGATTTATCGCCTGCGGGCTGGGCTTTTAACTGGCTTTGGAATCAGGAAGAAGTTACTTCTGTTCTTTCGGGCATGAACTCAATGGAGCAGCTTGATGAAAATTTAAATCTTGCTGAAAAGGCGTCTGTAAACATGCTGGATGATTCAAAAAAAGCGGTTTACAAATCGGCGCTTGAATCTATAAACCGTTCATGCAAAGTGCGCTGTACCGGCTGTAATTACTGTATGCCGTGTCCTGCAGGAGTAAATATTCCGGGTTCATTCGCGGCGTATAACACTGTTTATTCAATGGGTTTTCTTGAAGGATTAAAACAATATATTACAAGCAGCGGCCTTATTTCTACAAAAAGCGGAAGCCCGCTGCTTTGTATTAACTGCGGCAAATGCGAAACACATTGTCCGCAGAGTATTCCGATCATGAAAGACCTTGTTACTGTCAGAAAAAAATTGGAACCCCTGTTTGTCAGATTCGCCGGATTCTGCGCCCGCGCTTTTCTCGGCAGAAAACGCAAATAATTTGGAATGTGAGATGACAAACGCGGAATGGTTAAAAGAAAAGAATCATTCGTTTAAGCTCATTCCAAGTTTAATTCTGGCCTGCGCATTAATTTTTTTATTTTCATTTATTTCATGCGGCAGTCAAATTAATGAACACAAAGGGTTTCTTATCGCAGTTAGCATTCCGCCGCAGGCGTGGTTTGTATCACAAATTGCGGGAGACAACGCGCAGACGCTGATTCTTGTTCCGCCGGGGCAGAATCCGCATAATTATGAGCCTGCGCCGCTGCAGATACAAAAGCTTTCCGCTGCTGACGCGTGGATACTTTCCGGTTCAGAATTTGAAATCAGCCTTCGTCCGAAAATAGAAAAGCTTTTTCCAAATCTGTTAATCATTGACGGCACGCAGGGCGTACATTTCCGTCAGCTTGAGAATCATCATCATGACGGCTTTAATAATCATGATGAAGCTGAAGGAATAAACAGCAATAGTTCTTCGTTAGTCAATCTTGACAGGCATACATGGCTTGGGCGCGAACCTGCGTATATTCTTGCGGCTCATGTCACAAACACTTTGGCGTTTTTGGACAATGAGAATGAATTGTACTACCGCGGACGTTACGGCAGAGTAATTAACATTATTTATGATGCTTTTAACGATTTAAAATCAATTCTTGCGCCTTTAAATGATAAAAGCGTTTTTGTTTATCATCCGAGCTTTGGATATTTTCTTGACGAGTTTGGTATTCATCAGGAAGCGGTTGAAACAGGCGGAAAGGAGCCGACGCCTAGGCAGCTTTACAGGCTAATGAATATGATAAACGAAGAAAAACCCGCCGCGATTTTTGTGCAAACTCAATTTCCTGTAAACGCCGCAAGAACGCTTGCCGCTTCCGCAGGCGCGCAGGTTGTGGAACTCGATCCGCTTGCAGAAAACTGGCTAGAGAATATTCTGCACATTGGACAAGTCCTTAAAAACATTATACCATAAAGCATTATGGATAAAAGCATCGCCGTAAAATTCGAAAATGTTTCATTCTCATACATTGACGCGAATGTGCTTGAAAACGCGTCATTCCACATACACAGCGGCGAATTTACAGCGATGATTGGGCCGAACGGTTCAGGAAAAACGACTGTATTAAAACTTCTTTTGGGTCTTGAAAAACAATCCGGCGGAATTATTGAAATTTTCGGCATACCGCGAAGCGCGGGGAATTTCACCGCGGGAAAAACCGGCAATATTCAAAACGAAAATATTTCCTATGTGTCGCAGCAGATGCCCGCGGATAATTTGTTTCCCATAACGGTACGCGATATTGTCAGAATGGGGATGCTTCGCCCGCTTAAAGGTTACGCGAAAAATAATAGCGCGGTGGAAGAAGCCCTTGAAAAAACAGGCATCGCGGATCTTGCGCCGCGGCTTTACCATTCTCTTTCCGGCGGACAAAAAAGAAGAACGCTTGTGTCCCGCGCGTTAGCTGCAAAGCCGCGGCTTCTTGTGCTTGACGAACCTGCCGCGAACATGGACAGCGAAAGCGAACGGCTTCTTTACAAGACGCTTGGCGCGTATAAGGGAGAGACAACAATTCTTCTTGTAACCCATGACACGGGTTTTGTCTCTTCGCTTACAGACCGTGTTCTGTGCCTTGGAGACGAGTTTAAGATCGTTCAGCACCGCACCGAAGAAAATATCTCTGGCCGCCACGGCAGCGCCAGTCAGGAAGTTCATGTGCTTCATGGGGAGAATATTACATGCTGTTAACAAAGAAAATTAATGGCGTCACAAAATCTTTGCGTGATCTTCATTTAGATATTTTTATTTATAAACATGGGTGTCTTATATGAGCAGTTTTTTTGAAGCGTTAGTAAACGTCAATTTCCCTTTCCTGCGGAACGCGCTTTTGGCGGGAGTGTTATCGTCAATACTTTTTGGAATTCTGGGATCAATAGTAACTGTGCGCAGAATCGGAAGTCTCGCCGGCGCTGTTTCCCACGCGGTGCTCGGCGGCATCGGGATGGCGCTGTATCTTTCTTCAACCATAATCCCCGGTTTTCCGCCGGTTGCCGGAGCTTTAATTTTTGCGCTGCTTTCCGCTCTTGTTATCGGACTTGTTTCATTAAAAGCGAAGCAAAGGGAAGACACAGTTATAAACGCAATCTGGGTTATCGGAATGAGTCTTGGTCTTTTATTTATGGCGAAAACTCCCGGATACGCAGATCCGTCAACGTGGCTTTTCGGTAATATTTTATTAATTTCAAATATCGATTTAATTTTCCTTGCAGTCCTTGACGCGGTTGTTCTGATACTCGCGATACTTTTTTACGCTCAGATCGAAGCTTCGTCCTTTGACGCCGAATTCGCGCGGACAAAAGGCGTTAATGTCGATTTAGTTTTTCTTTTTCTGCTTGGAATAACGGCTGTCGCGATTGTTCTTTTGCAAACATTTGTCGGCATCGTTATGGTTATCGCTATGCTCAGTCTGCCTTCAGGATGCGCCGGTGTTTTTTCGCGCAGCCTTGGAAACATGATGTTTTCCAGCTGTTTGTTTGCGGCTTTGTTTTCTGTCTCCGGGCTTGTATCGGGCTGGATTTTTGATCTTCCTGTCGGAGCAATGACCGTTATTATCGCGGGGATTCTGTTTCTTGGTTTTTCCGTTTTCAAGGCAGTACGCCGTTATGGTTCATGAACGCGGGCACAGCCGGCTAAAGGTTTACAAAATTATTTTAATCCTGATATAATCACATCATGGGTGATTGTCTTTTTTGTAAAATAATCGCGGGGGAAATTCCCGCAAAGAAACTATATGAAGACGATGAAATGCTTGCCTTCAATGACATAAATCCGGCAGCGCCTGTGCATTTTCTTGTAATTCCCAAAAAACATATAGAAAATCTTCTGGAGCTCGAAGAATCCGACACGGCGTTAACAGGACGTCTTTTTTTCAGGGTGAAGGAAATCGCGAAAGAGCAGGGCTGCGGTGGCAAAGGCGGACGCTTTGTGATTAACGCGAAAAAAGACGGCGGGCAGACAGTAGATCATTTGCACATACATTTTCTCGGCGGACGCGCATTTGGCTGGCCCCCCGGCTGAAGGACAGGTTTTAAATGGCTATTGAAAAACATATTAATTTTTTTGAAATGCAAAAGGCGTGTGAAAAACCGGGCTGCCCGCTTTGCCGGATAGTAAGCGACCGCGCGAACAAGTATATCGACAATACCCTGTTTGAGCACATAACAAACCGCGGTTTCCGCGCTCTTTACCGCGCCGCCGGCGGGTTTTGCTCGTTTCATTCAAGGCATCTTGTTTCATTCCGCGACGGACTTGCTGTCGCGATACTTGGGCGGGATATTCTTGAAGACCGCATAAACAGTTTTGACAAAAAGCTGCCGTGGCGCCCCAAAGGACGCTGCCCTGTCTGCGTTGAACGGGATAATATTGAAAATGAATACCTGGATTTTTTAAATAATTCCACCGGTAACTCCGATGAAGAAAAAGAACTGCGTAATTTTTTTACAAAATCCGACGGTCTCTGCGCGCCCCATTATTCGGATTTTTTATTCCCGCCTAAAGGCATCAGGAGAAATCCGCCAAAATGGATAAAAAATTTTCAGGAAGATAAATTCAGGGAACTAAAAAAAAGGCTTGATGTTTTCATTGAATTATCCGCGTACGGCAGGCAGAAAGAATTCACGCAGCTCAGCGAAAAAGATCAGGTTGTATGGAAAGAAGCCGCCGCCTGCCTGACGGAAAATATCGAATAAATTTTTAATTTTTTTTGTAAAAGACGCTTTTATTTAAATATTTTATATAATATAATTAAAATTGTTCTGGAGCCCGTCTGGTTTTATTGCGGGTGCATATCGTAAAGAAAATGAAAAATTTAATTAATTTCTTTTTATTAAGTTTAATTTTCGCTGGTTATTGTTCTGCGCAGGCAGGAAGCAATTTTACCATAGAATTTAACAATGTTGTGATAAACGGCGGCACTGTTTACGTGGCTATTTTTGCTTCCGCTGAAAGTTTCAGGAGAGAAACGCCGGAATACTATTTTGATTTTGCTCCGGCGCAGAACACAGTTGCCTGCGCGTATTCGCTTCCCTCAGGCGAGTATGTAATTTCCGCTTATCAGGACGCGAATAATAACGGTAAAATGGATTTTGGGTTATTCAGAATTCCCAGGGAACTGGTCGGCATATCAAATTATTTCGGCAGGGGATTCCCGTCCCAGAATTTTGACAGGCAGAAAGTAGCCGTCAACAGTAACACAGATAAAGTTATTATCAATTTATATAAATTCTAGGAAGATTTACATTTATATTTTTTGTCACGCGGATGCAATCTTTTAATTTTGTCTGTTAATTCTTTCTATTGCCGGAATCAGCGCTCTTATGCGGACGACTTTGCCGCCGCCGTTCAGCCTGTAGCGGTATCTTTCGCCGTCATCGGAAAAATCGAAAGCTTCGCCTTGAAACGCGCCGTATCTTTTTTTGGTCCAGCGCAGCGTTGGATCTTTTAATGATACCGCCGTATTGGAAGGATCAAAATAAATATACGAATCGTGAACGCCGCGCTCTTCCGGCGAAGCGTTATTCGTGCAGTTCAGGTAACGGATTATTCCCCTTGCCCAGTCGATTGACTGAATTATTGCGGAATGGCTTATAACGCCGTCAATGTCCCTGAACAGCAGAATGTCGGCAGGCTGCAGATTGCGGATTTCGTCTGTAACAGGAATAATTTGCGTGCTCGCTGAACCGAAGAACGAAGTGCCGGCGAACTGCGCAGGATCGCCGCCGCGCGGAACGCCAAGCGCGGAGCTTAATACCGCGCCAAGATTGATGCCGCCTGCGCTGCCGATATATGTAAGTATCTGCCAGACAAATCCTGAACAGTCTATTCCCACGCTGCCGATGCAGTAAAGATAATTGTACACATCGCTTTCCTGCGCGCCTTTTCCCGAAGTAAGAACATAAGGGCGGTGCGGAAGGCTTGTGAAGGAACCGGATTTCATCCGCGCGATTAAAAATAAATCTGTTGATAATGTCCATTTGCGCTGCGGAATATCAAACATGACAACCTTTTCCCGCCCTGACGAAAGAGCGCTGATATAATCGGCAAAATCCCGCGATTCAAGAATGTCTTCGATTACCGGCCAGAGCGTCTGCGGACCTGCCTTGCCGCCGCCTATGTATTCAATGGCTGTTTCCAGCATTGCGTCGCGCTCATTGTTCATCGCAAAAGGAAGACGTATATTCATCACCCTTCCGTCTATTATCCTTGTTATAAAAAACTGCCTGTACGCTTCTTCAATTACGCACTCAATTCCGTTTCCCCAAAGCCGCGCCGGATCGGAAAAAGAGACAAGGCGATCTTCCTGCGAAACCGCCAGTGCGGAATTAATAATAAAAAATGAAAAGAAAAGCGTCTTAAAAATTTTATCCGTAATAATCCGCACAGGTTTTTGGTTCATGCTATAAATTATTTTTCTCGATATCCTTAAAATATTTGACAGTGCCTGTTTTTAATTCTTCCGCCGCGTCGTCGTCGCAGACAATGATCGCGCGCCTGTGCATCTGAAGACACGATAACGTCCACATATGGTTAACGCCTTCTTCCACAACAGCGCGAAGGGCGCGCGCTTTGTTTCTGCCCGTCACGATGATCACCACTTCCCGCGAGTCCATTACAGTGCCTGCGCCGACAGTCAAAGCGGTGCCAGGCACCTTTTCCGGATCGCCTTCAAAGAAGCGCGCGTTGGCTTCTTTTGTTTCCTGTGTCAGCGTTTTAATTCTTGTGCGCGAAACAAGGGAAGAGCCGGGTTCGTTAAAAGCGATATGTCCGTCGCTGCCCATTCCGCCCAGAAAAAGTTCGATGCCGCCTTCCGCCGCGATTTTTTCTTCGTAGAGATCGCATTCCTTCTGCGGGTCTTCAGCCATTCCGTCAAGGATATGTATGTTATTCCGGTTTATATCAATATGATTAAAAAGATTTTGCATCATGAAATATTGATAGCTTTGCGGATGATCTTTTGGAAGCCCGCAGTATTCATCCATATTAAAGGTTCTGACATTTTTAAAGGACAGCTTTCCTTCATTGTGCATTTTAATAAATTCTCTGTAAATCAATAGCGGGCTTGAACCTGTGGGAAGCCCGAGTATAAAAGGTTTGTCTTTCGCGTAAGAATTTATTCTGCCTGCGATATATCCCGCCGTCCATAAACTTGCTTTTTCATGATTCTTATGAATTAAGAGCCTCATTAATTTCCTCCGAAAATAATTTTTCCGCCGATCATAACAAGGCGGATTTGATAGTCATTATCGAACACTGTAATATCCGCGAGCTTTCCCGAGACAATCACGCCCTGACTGCTGTATCTCATTATCGCCGCAGGATTTGTCGATGCGGCTTTTACGGCGTCTTCAATGCTGAATCCTGACGCGACAAGATTTTTTATGCCGTTGATCATTGTAAGCGCCGATCCCGCCAGTACGTCATCGGATTTTCTGTAGAACACTCCGCCCTTAAAATAAACTTCTTCGTTATTGGCGTATAATGTCCCTTCCTTCTGTCCGGTTGGTTTTAATCCGTCTGTGATTAATACAATTTTATCGATAGATTTATTTCTTAGTAGAAGTTTAAAAAGGTCAGGGTGTACGTGAAAGCCGTCGGCGATAATTTCGCACGACATTTCCGGGTGGGTAAGTATCGCCCCGACTGTGTTAGGGTTGCGGTGATCGAGCCTTCTCATCGCGTTGAACATATGCGTTGAGTGCAAAATGCCGACCTGCATTCCTTCTGTCATATTTTCGTAATCGGCGTTGGTATGACCTGCCTGCAGAACAATCCCTTTTTTGATGCAGTACAGCGCGAGCTCTCTCATATGTTTCAGCTCCGGCGCTACAGTCATATTGACGATATGGCCAGAGGAGGCGTCCCATAATTTTTCCATAAAACTGATGCTTACAGGCAGCACTGTTTCCGGCTTTTGCACGCCAAGCCGTTGCGGCGAAATAAACGGCCCTTCAAGGTGCAGCCCCATAATGCGCGCGCCTTTTTCCCTGCCGATGGCTGACGTGATTTGCCTTACAGCCTGAAGCATCTGTTCGCCTTCGGACGGGTAGAGCGTCGGGTTAAAAGCGGTTACGCCTTTTTCGGCAAGCAGCCGCGATATTTCAAGAATAGAAGCGGCGCAGTCTTCTTTATCTTCCGTGCCGAAACCGCCGAAGCCGTGAATGTGCGTGTCGATAAATCCGGGCGCGATGTAAGCGCTTTTCGCATCAATCAGCCTGACGGAATCATCAAACTGTTTTTGATCAAAACGCTTCTGCGAAAAAACATCTGAAATTTGATTGTCTTCGATTAGCACCGCGCAGTGATCCATCGCGGCGAACCCTGTCAGAACAGTTCCATTGTATATGCAAACAGAACTCATTGATTATTAATTTGAGATTTTTCCTGTAAGATTTTAATACTACCGCTTTAAAACCGAAACTACCCTTTCCAGAACTTTCTTTCTGTCCAGGGGTTTTACGATGTAACTCTTGGCTCCCATAAGAAGACATTTTTTTACTACATCTTCTTTACCCAGGGCGCTTACCATTATGATATTTGCACTTTTGTCAAATTCGAGAATTTTTTCCAATGCGGAAACGCCATCCATAACTGGCATAGTGATATCAAGGGTTACCAAATCTACATTTGGATGCAATGCTTTGTATTTTTCTACACCTTGGGCTCCGTCCGCAGCAGTATCCGCGACATCAAAGCCTTCGGATGTAAAAATTTGTCCAAGCTGCTTGGCAATAAACATTGAATCGTCTACGACCAGAACACGGTATGGTACGCCCTCCGGTTTAATTCCTTCAGCGGTTTTTTCATTGATATTAGGCATATCAGTCTTTGCTATCATCCTGTACGCTCCTCTGTTTCAATAATATGCTATAATCAGGAAATAGTCAAGCATTGACTTGCATCAAAATTGAAATATTTCCAAATTTGTAAAGAATTTACAAGTTTGTATAATATTACATTTTCGGCATTTTTAGCGGTTTTTTGACCTGAAAATAGATTACGCCGCCGCGGCTGTTCCATGATGGCTGCCAAAGGGAGAAAAATGTGAAGGTTCCATTTTATCTTGCGCCGATGGCTGAACTCAGCCACAGGGCTTTAAGGGAGCTGATTGAGGGGTTTGGCGGCTGTGATTGTTATTTTACCGAAATGATCAGCGCGGCAGCCCTGCTGGCGGGCGGACCTTTTGAGAAATGGTATATTGATACAGCTCCGAACCCCGAAAAATGCGTTTTTCAGCTTGTAGGCTCCGATATTGATACCTTGGCAAATGCGGCGGCTTTTTTAGATAAAATCGACTGCGGCGGCATCGATATAAACATGGGCTGCAGCGCTCCATTGATCCGCAAAACCGGCGCGGGGGCGGCATGGATGGCTTCCATTGACCGCGCAGGTGATCTGATTTCCCGAATCAGGCCGCAGGTCAAACGCCGCCTAAGCGTTAAACTGCGCACAGGTTTTAAGGATGATTTTGATTATCTTGCGCGGTTCTGCCGCCGTCTTGAACAGGAAGGCGTTGATTTAATCACGCTCCATCCGCGGCTTGTCACGGAGAAATTCAAGCGGCTTGCAAAATGGGAATATGTCGCTGCTTTAAAAAAAGAGCTTAAAATCCCTGTCGCGGGAAACGGCGATATCTCTGACGCCGCAGGGCTTCTTCGGCGCGCTGACGGCTCCTGCGATGCCGTAATGGCCGGCCGCGCCGCAGTGAAGCAGCCGTGGATTTTCGCACAGGCAAAGGAAGAAAATTATTTGGAAGAAATAAATCCGGAAACATTTACTAATAATAATCAAGCGAGGGCAGCGTGCGCATCGAAAAAACTTTTGGGAGAACCCGTTTCCGAGCCCCTTTCCGGGTCTCTCCAACGGAGAACCCCAAAGATAGTTTTCCCGCTGCGCACGCTTGAAGATATTGGTTTACAGTTTCTGGATTTACTTGCGAAGCATCAGCCGCTTGAGTTTCATGCTTCGCGGGCAAAGAGATTTTTTTCTTATTTTTGCCAAAACTTGAAATGGGGTACTAATCTTTTTAATCAAATAAACCGCGAGGACACGCTTTTAGGGATTAAAAAAGTGTGGAGCGGATATTTCAAAGAAAATGAGGAATGAGCTGTTTTAACCGGGTATTTACATGATGAGGTTTTTATCTTTAATAATGAACCTTCTTACTTTTTGATGTGAATACTAAAACCTTATCTCAAAAGGAGCGGCGCCTTTCCTTTCTAGTAGAATATATTAATAAAAATTCAATATTTAGGGAAATTAAACTTTAATTGACTTTTTTGTTATTTGTAAATCAAACAATATTTTTGCCATAGATGTAATAATATCATAATTGTAATTATTTAATTTTGATAATATATTATTCAATTCTTTATTCTTAGTGGGAATATACTTTTCAATATTTTTTCCAGTAACAAGATATTCTACAGTTACTTCCAAAGCTTGGGCAATCATAACAGCTTTTTCAGCAGATGGAATGCAAGAATCTTTTTTTACATAATTTTCAATTGTTTTTAGGCTTAAACCTGTTTTTGCAGCTAATTCTTTCTGTTCCATTGACATAAAATCAAGGGTTTCTCTTAAATTTTCTCTAAAACTCATTTTTAATAATAACCATAAATAAGGGTTGACCTCTTGTAAAACCATTTATTATGAGGTATATATATACTATAACCCTCAGTATAAAGGGGTATAATATTAAATTTACGGTAAAATATTCCGTAAAAAGGAGAATTTGTATGAAAAATACAGCAAAACATTTCGGGATTATTGCTTTTATAGCAATAATTGGATTTTTACTCGCATCTTGTGATTTATTTGATTCTGAACAAGAATCAAAATTTGAAGGAAAATGGGGATTTCCATTATCAAACCAAATTTGGACATTTCAAAATAATAATTTTTCATATACAACAGGAAACTATACCCCTGGTGGTGGTGGAGTAAGAGGTACATTTACATATACAAATACACATATAACATTTAATGCAATAGAAATACGTTTATATGATTATGATAATACTATTTTTATTTGGAGGGAAATTCATGAAAGTGATAATTTAAATTCTATTGGTTATTTTAGAAACAATGAAGATATTTCATATAATATTCATGGATCTGGAAATAATCAAACATTCCAAATTTTAGGAGGTAATTTTCCAAAAATTACATACTAAAATAAAAGCTATTACAACATCTTAATTTTTATATACTTCTTATTTGAAATAATAATTAAGTAAATATGAACTAATAATATAATTAAAAGCCTATGAAAGTATTATATATATATGGGAAAATATTATTAATTAAACTTAAATATTATTTTTTAATATTATTATGTGAAAATTTGTATAAACGCAACCGTCGCTTAACAAACGGTAACTGCTCACCGCCCTGTTCGGGTGGTTCGGGTTCCGCAAAACACCGTTCGGGCTATGCCCTCTGCGGTATTTTGCTCCACCACATTTTGCCAGCCCTGGTCTTACTACGCAAGCCCTTATTCGGGCTGGCAAAACGTCAGTTACCTGTAACGTTAAATCAGTTATGATGACCTGCTTTAGGTGATAATCTGAATAATTTATATAAATTTCTTATTTGCAGCTTTCCCTGTCTGCATTTAGTTAATTTTTTTTTAATGCGTTCCGCTGATTAAATTCTTCTGCGCTCTGCGTTCTTTGGCGCCTTTTGCGGCGTATATTGGATTCATTGTGCGCGGGTCTAAACCTGTATGGTACATTACAGTTGATAATGTTCCCGGCGTTGGGTAAAACTCCTGCGTCTGCTCAGGTTTAAATCCGGTTTTTTTTAGATATTGCGCAAGCTCTTTTGCTTCCTTCATTCCCGCGCCCGGATGCGCACAGATAAAATACGGTAAAAGATATTGTTTTAATCCCAGTTTTTTATTTAAAGCGGTAAAATCTTTTCTGAACTGCTCGTAACCGGAAGCATCACTTCCGAATGATGCGCCGCTTCCATGTGATGAGCTTTTTCCCATCGCGTCGAGTACATTGGCGCTTATATGTTCCGGTGCAACCTTTAATTGTCCGCTTACATGATAACGGCACAGGGTTTCAAAGAATTCTCCGCCGCGTTTTTTGTCATGCTGAATAAAATCGAAACGTATTCCTGACCTGATAAAAACTTTTTTTATACCAGGGATTTTTCGCAGCGCTTCCAGTGCTTTAAGGTACTCAAGATGATCCGCTTTTAAATGCGGGCATGGGGCAGGGTACAAACATTCGCGGTGTGTACAAAAGCCGCCGCGTTTTTGTTTTTCGCAAACCGGGCGGAAAAAGTTCGCCGTAGGTCCGCCAGCGTCGTGAATATAGCTTTTAAAATCTTCATGACGCGTAAGGTTTTTCGCTTCGCGGACAAGGCTTTCTTTGCTTCGCCCTGTAATTGCTCGTCCCTGATGATTCGTAATTGCGCAGAAGGAACAGCCGCCGAAACACCCGCGGCTTGAAACAAGCGAAAATGAAATTTCTTTTAACGCGGGAATGCCGCCTGCTTTATCATAGACAGGGTGCGCTTTTCTTGTGAATGGAAGTTCGTATATATGATCCATTTCCTGCGAAGTAACGGGAAGAGCAGGCGGATTTTGAATTACAAACCGGCTGCTGTCGTATTCTTCAGCTAACGGTTTTGCGCTTAAGGGATCAGCGTTTTGTTTTTGAATCATGAAATGCTCGGCGTATGCGCGCAACGATGCTTCATCCTTTTCATTTACTTTTTCATAGCGCGGCAGAAAGACAGCGTTTTTCCATTGCGATGTCTCATTAAAAATGTCTTCCGCCTTTCCGTGAACGCGCACGCATGTTCCGCGCACATTGCGTATATCATCAATATTTTCACCTGACGCAAGGCGGCGCGCGATTTCCAGTATCGGTTTTTCGCCCATTCCATAAACTAGAATGTCAGCTTTTGAATCGAGCAGGATCGATCTGCGCACTGTGTCCGACCAGTAATCGTAGTGAGCGAAACGGCGCAGGCTCGCTTCGATACCGCCGATGATTACAGCGGCATTTTTGTAAGCGCGCCTGATACCTTCGACATATACAAGCGTAGCGCGGTCAGGACGTATCCCGCTTTTGCCGCCGGGTGAGTACGCGTCATCGGAGCGTTTTCGTTTTGCGGCAGTGTAATGCGCAACCATTGAATCCATGCTGCCCGCGCCTGCAAGAAAGCCAAAGCGCGGCCGTCCAAGGACAGTGTATGACGACGGGTCTTTAAAGTCCGGCTGCGGAATTATGCCGGTGCGGTAACCGTTATCTTCCAGCGTGCGACCGATAATAGCCGCCGCAAACGAAGGATGATCAACATAAGCGTCGCCTGAAACAAAAATGAAATCGCATTCATCCCAACCGCGTTCGTCCATATCGCGGCGGCAGACTGGCAGCCAGGAATCGCCTGAACTAGACGCCGACAACTTCCTTAACCTGGGGTATTTCTTTTTTTAGATAATTTTCGATTCCCATTTTTAAAGTCATCTGCGACATCGGGCAATGTCCGCACGCGCCTGTAAGTTTAACTGATACAACGCCGTCCGCGTTAACAGACACAAATTCCACATCGCCGCCGTCAGCCTGCAATGAAGGCCGTACATTTTCCAAAGCCGCTTTTACCTGTTCTTCCATGATAACTCCTACGGAGAGAGAGGGATTTGAACCCTCGGTACCCTTCCGGGTACATACGACTTCCAATCGTACACCTTCGGCCGCTCGGTCATCTCTCCTGATACAGAGCATAAAGCTAGCATAAAACGAGGATTTCTTCAATAGAGGTTTACAGGAATTTAGTTTCTATCGCTGCCAATGTCCAGTCTTTCATCGCTTTGTTTTTCTCGTACCTGCTTGTTTTCAATTATATAAACTTTGTCGCAGATATTTATCGTGGAATTATCGTGCGTTACAATTATGCAGATTTTATCTTTGGCGAGGAATCTGACTGCCGACTGGAATTTTTCAATTGAATCAGCGTCAAGGTTTGCTGTGGGTTCATCAAAAACAATAACAGGTGAATGTTTGTAAATCGCTCTTGCGATGGCAAGCCGCTGCGCCTGTCCGCTTGAAACTGTGCCGCCGCTTTCGCCGATTACAGAATTAAATTTTTCAGGCAATGATTCGATAAAATCCAGAATGTTCGCGCCTGAGGCTGCGCTTTTCATGTCATTCACGCGCGGCTCGTTATCTGACATTATAATGTTTTCTGTTACTGTGCCTGAAAAAAGATAATCAGCAGGCGGCACATAAGCGATTTGCGGCATAATTTCCTCTCCGCTCAGAACGCCGTTTGCGTGCTTTAATTCTATTTTTCCCTGTCCGGGCGTATACAACCCTATTAGAAGTTTTAATAATGTGCTTTTACCGCTTCCGCTTTTCCCGGCGAGTCCTGTAATATTTCCTTTTTTAATTGTTATGCTGACATTCTCAAGAACATTTTCTTTATTTTCATCTGAACTGTTATATGAAAAATTAAGGTTTTCCGCTGTCAGCTCAAGCGCGTCTACAGGATTAACAGATACGGCTTCTAAGTCCGCGGGAAGATCGTAAAGAGTTCCGATTCTGTTTGAAGAAGCTGTTGCCTGGCCTATCTGCGCGATTGTTCCTGCGAAATTCGCTACGGGATTTACCACATAATTCAAAAGTTGAATTATCGCAATAAGGCTTCCGATAGTAACTTCGCCGTTTAGTACAAAATATGCGCCGATTCCAATTCCCCCCATGAACATCAGATTTGCGATCATTTCACCGAAAAAAACTACAAGTCCTTCCCACTTGCCCAGGTTCATTCCGCTTTTTAATTTATTTGCGTAAGTTAATTTTGTTTTTAATATCACTTTTAGCTGTAAAAAATATGTTTTAATCAGCATTATTCTACTGAGGTTTTCCTGCATCAAACTTCGCGTTATCTCATCGTTCCTCTTGTCTTTTGCGCTTGCTTTTTGCATAAAAGGCGTAAATATTCCCATAACGATCATTAATAACGGAGTAAATACAAGCATAATCAAAGCCATTTTCCAGTTTAATAAAAACATCATTGTTACGGCTAATAACGCGGAAGCGATTCCGCCGATCATATTGCGGATTATTTGTATTGCGCAATTGCTGATTGCCTGAATATCGGAAGTAAGTTTTGTAAGAAGTTCGCCCGAATGCTGTTTGGAAATATCAATCATGCGTCTTGAAAGAATGACGCTCATCAGCTCAACTCGCAGGCCGCGTTCGGTTTTCCCGTAAATTAGTTTTGCCAGAACAGAATTTATAACAGTGATTATGCCGCCTGCGCTTATCACGGACATTGCCAATAACGCAATGTATAAAAGCGATAATTCAGTTTCGCCTGTCGCAACATCTATAAATAATTTTATAAAATACGCGACGGAAATTGTAATGGCTGTATTTATCAGTATTAAGATTGTATATAAAACAAGGTGCTGTCTTACGCCTTTTGTTTTATTTAATATCCAGTTAAGTCCGTATTTGCTTTTTTCTTTTTTCATTTTTTTTCCTTATTAGCCGTTCACATGCGAGGAAGAAATATTTTTCCCGATGCTGTCAACATTGATAAAAGTTTTATATAATCACTGTAATTGTCGCCAGAGTATTCGTCAAGGCCTTTCCAGCTCCAGATTTTATTTATCCATTCCTTGTCAGTCTGATTCGCCGCAGCTGTTACAAGAAACGGAGAGGTGAAAGTTTCAGGATCGCGATCCCCAAGCGGCGAGCCGTCAAGATTAAATGGACCAAGGCGGTCAATATCGTCATTTATATAATTTTTAGCAAACTCATCCAGAGGTTTTATAATCATTTTGTATAATGACTTTGCCTGCGTATCATCGCCGCTTAATATTGAATCGCCGAATAATAAATAATCAGAACCAAGCCGCCAGGGAACGCGGCAGGCGTTATATGAATACGCGCCGTCGTCTCCTTCAAGAATTGTTTTTAAAGGCGCTTTCCATTTTCCGTTATTCCATACGGCAAAATCAGGCAGAAGGCCATTTTGATGATTTTTGCTTTCGCATAAATCAAAAATCACATTATATGTTGCGTCTAACACTTTTTTCCAGTCGTGTTTTTTATCAGCTTCGGCGAAAACTTTTAAATGCGCGGGAATTATGTCAGATATCCGCACAGCGCTGCTTAAAGTTCCTTTGCCGCCGGATGCCCAGTCGCCAAGGAGCAGGGTAAAAAATTTTTTATGCACACAGTAGTCCCATAAACAGTCAAGCATGTCAAGCGCGGTTTTTTTATAGTCATATTTTCCGCAGCTTCCCCATAATTTATCCGCAAGAAGCAGCGAGTATATAATGTCCATATCGCCGTCTGTCGCGCAGTCGCCGCTTTGCGGGTCTCTTGTGAAAGGCGCGGATTTAATTCCGTTTATTTCCCTGTACCCTGTTTTATTTTCGCCGTCAGCGGGATAGCCAAAAAGTTCCCACGCGAAAAGGCGGTTGTTTTTTCCCATAACGCTTGGAAACTCAAGAACCGTGCGAAGCATCGCGTCAAAATAATCGTGAATGCCGCAGCCGTATACCCGCTTTAGCGGATTGGGGTTTAACTTGTCTTCGTATTCCGCCATGAAAGCGAGAATCATCATTCCATAACCGTGCGATTCTGACGTTGTTATGTGAGAAACTTCGATACTGCCGTCTTCAATTGCCCATGTCTGACAGTGGCGGAACACCATGCGAAACCTGTCTTTTTCCGCGGGAGAATTTATATCAATTATTAAATCATTTAATAAAATATTTTTAAATAAATTAATTATTTTTTCTTCTGTATTAATGCCGGAAGGCAGCATTGGCGTAACTTTATACTGGTTATTCATAATTATGTTAACGGCGCTTTCCTGTCCGCGAATAATTTATCGATAAAATCCATGAGTTCAATTACAGAATCAGGCAGCCACATTCCTTCATAAAAATGATTATATTGATAACCGAACGTAAAAACCGTGCAAATATTATTTTCTCCTACTTTAACTAACCGCAGCGGTTTTGTTTTTGTTTTATCCATTTGCACGCAGTACCGGCAGCCACCGCATTTATTCTGCTCCGAAACATATTTTTTTAATGATTCGCTCATTTTGTCTGCGTTTTCAAGAATTTCCGCGAAAAACGGAAGATGAATTCCGATTCGAGTTTGGCTTTGTGTCATTTCGTCATAAGCAATTTCGATTCCGCTGAAGTTTCTTGTTTTCCAGCAGTTTCCGATTTTGCCTTCCGGTTTGCCGTAGAATTTTATATAATCGAAAGAAACCTTGTCGCATTTCATGCTGCCTGAGTATTCTTTATTATCAAGGCGGATAAAATTATTGTTTTCAAAATAATTTATCAGTTTATCGTATGCTTCCCTGTTATCAAAAATCGAGCGGAAAATTTCTGTCATATACGGCGTCCGCGGATCAAAAATTCCGCGCGAAAATAAAAAATATTTATCTAAAATTTTATCATGAATTTTTAAGGAGCTTTTTTGCGGATAATCCATTGATATTTTAGCAAGAAGTTTTAATCCTTTTAATGCGCCTTTGGGAAAAGTAAAAAAGTAATTTTCTGAATCCTTTTCATTTTCAACGCCAAAACCCGAAAATTTTTTAATGACTGCCGGTTTAACATTGCAATCATTTACCGCGATTGTGATTTTATCGCCATCGGCTTTGCCGTTATGCACAATTTCATATAAAGATTCGATGAATAAACTGACGCTTTTTATATTGCTTCGAATTTTCGCAGGCAGCCCCGGCTTTTCTTTTTTCTGCGTCCACCAGTTTGGATAACAGTCGTCCGCCTGATTTTTCAACCCAAGAAGCTGCGGGTTTTTATTCAAGCTTTCATAAATTCCTTTTATAAAGTTATAGGCTTTTTCCTGTTCTTTTTCATTAGCCGTTTCAGATTTTACAGCTTTAAACTGCGGCATTGTAGCAAGAAAATAATCAACGCATCTCTGCGCAAGGTTTTCAAAAGTTTTTGGCATTTTTTACTCCGGGGAAATCATTTTATTAATTAAAGTTTATTATATTTTTGTTTAATTTTAAAGCAGTCATTTAAGTGAACTATCTGATGCCTTGTCACCGGCATCATTATCAAACCCAAAACATTTTTTTTGCCCCAAAAATCAAGCAGCCATATTGACCGCGGATCATCTGTTACTGCGCCTCTTTGCCGGATTATATCCAGTTGATCTTTATTTACCTTTCTTTTTATATCGTTATATTTTAATGATTCTATTATTTTTCTTGATGATTTTCCGGTTTTTATTCTGTAATTTTTTAGTTCTTTAATATTTACTGCCTTGTTAAATGTTTCAATTTCCGAATGTGTCATCGCGTTTCCTGTGTCTTTTATTTTTATGTTTAATTTTTTCTGCGTTTCATTATCAAAAACTGTTTCTTCACCCGCAATTAAAATATTGGATACAATATCTTCGATTCTTGTTATGTGCCATATGTTCCATAATACCGATGTTTCTTTCTTTGAAATAACCTTGCATGTTTCATCGTTTAAACCGTTCCATAAATCATTATAGTATGTTTGCGTTTCTCCGTTATAAACTTTTTTATCATGCAGCAGGCTGTGCATTTCAAGAAGCAGAGCAATTCCTTTAACAAATGTTTTCTGGTTTGAAAGAAAAACAGCGAGTTTCTTTTGATTTTCATTCCAGCTTTTTGATGTGTAAATCATATTAATTATTACGGAGAGAGAGGGATTCGAACCCTCGGAGCCCGTGAGGGCTCAACGGTTTTCGAGACCGCCCGATTCAACCGCTCTCGCATCTCTCCAATCAGACTAGTAATGTTTATGAAGCTGACACGATTCGAACGTGCGACCTTCAGATCCGCAATCTGATGCTCTATCCAGCTGAGCTACAACTTCAAAATAATAAAACGCTTTGCGTTTCTATTACGGAGCCGGCCTGAAGCCATAACTCAATGTTATGATCTTTTTGGACCTACGCCGTTTTAACTTTTCCAAATAACACGCTCGCCGGCTCGCGTGCTTTTATTTGGCGGGGGGGATTCGTCATTACAGTTCGAATCCCATTGTTTTCAAGCATGAAGTTTTACAAAGTAAAACTTCAAAATAAAAAACGCGCAGCGTTTTTTATTACGGAGCAGGGGGGATTCGAACCCCCGGTACCCTTTCGGGGCACAACTCCTTAGCAGGGAGCCCGATTCGGCCGCTCTCGCACCGCTCCAAGGAATTTCATCATAGCGGATTCGCTGTTACAGTTCGAATCCACCATATAAAAAGCATGTGGAGTTTTGCTTTGCAAACTCCAAGGGAAAAATCCGAAGGATTTTTTCAAAATAAAAAACGCAGAGCGTTTTTTATTACGGAGCAGGGGGGATTCGAACCCCCGGTACCGTGAGGCACAACGGTTTTCAAGACCGCCTCCTTCAACCGCTCGGACACCGCTCCAATATAGCAGCCCGAAGGGCTGTTTGCTTTAAAATCTGTAGCCATATGATGATACACATTACGGTATCTTTTGTCTATATAAAATGATAACGGATATTGGCAGACCGGGTCAAGGTGAAGCATCTGTTTCTTATTTAGCGAAAAATAATTCTTTAATTTTTTACCCAATGCGATTTATAGTTTCAGTTATTAAACGATTATGACGCTATTGCTGTCTTGTTGTCTCGCGCACCTGGCTGTCAGAAAAGCCGTCGATTGACTGGACAATTGCCAGCCAGTGATTAGCTTCTCTTTTGGATGTGTAAGGGCCAAGCCGTACGCGGTAAAGGTTATCGCCGCCTATTTGCCGGTTTTCGATAATTGAGAGAAGGCCTTTGTCCGCAAGGCTTTCCCTGACGTCTTCGGCTCTGACCATTGCTCTGTATGCGCCGACTTGTATCCAGTAGTCAGTTACAGTTCTTACAGCGGCTGGCCTTGCCGGCGCGGTTGCGGCGGCAGTAGTCGTTGATGCTGATGCTGATGATGATGCTGCCGGCGCTGGTGCGGCTGTTACTGTTGACGCAGAAGGCGCGGCAGGTGTTGTTGCAACCCGTACCGGCGCTGATGTTACTGGAGTATCGGATACTGACACTGTTGAAGGCACCGGAATTTGAATCGTCAGATTATCTCCGTTATTTGTATCAACTGCAGGCTGACCGGAATTCTCAGCGACAGGCGTTGTTTCCTGCGGAATAATTACAGCAGGCGTATAATCTGCCGCAGGCTGCACTCTCCCCTGTGAATAGGAAGAAACAGACGCATCCTGCGGCTGTGTTTTCGGCGTCAGAATAATTATCGATATAGTTATTGTCAGCAGTAAAAAAACACCGACAGATACCGCTACCAAAAGCAATTTTTTCATTTCTTTTTCCATATTAACGAATCCCCTTCAAAATACTGTCAATCCGTTTTTCAAGGCTTTTATTTAAACAGCCCTGTAATCCGCGGGAAGCTCCCTTTGAATTGCCGGGGTTTCCCACTCTATAAATTTCGGCGTTTTTAGATAAATATTTAATATCAAACCCCTTCTGACTTGCGAACCGTTTTAATATTTCCGCCCATGAAAGTCTGTCGCGTTTTTTCGCCCTTAGAAGGCGCGTAATTAAAGGGGCTGTAACTATGATGATGCGATCCAGTTTATTAAAAACCGATGAACGGTGAAGCAGGGCGGCGTTGATTACGCAGCAGCGCGGCGGATTTGAACCGCGGTTTTGGGATAATATCCATTCATCTGTCATGCGGTTGGCAGCCGGATGTACGATCGCTTCAAGAGCGGCAAGTTTTTCCGCGTTTCCAAAAACGCGCTGCCCAAGAAGCCGCCTGTCAACAGAACCGTCGCTCTTTTGCAAGTCTGCGCCGAATTGTTCAATGATCGTTTTTTTTTCCGCTTCAATCGCCTGATAACCCAGTTTGTCAACATCAAGAACAGGCAGTCCCCTTGCTTCAAGCATTGAGCCGACATAATTCTTTCCGGCGCAGTATGTTCCCGTAAGACCGATAATCATATATTTAAAATCGGTAAAAAGGTAGCTGCTACCTTAATTATTTAATATAATTTAATGAATATATGGACTGGCAAAGAATTTTATATTATCTTCCCGGAATTATTATCGGGCTGACTGTGCATGAATTTTGTCACGCGTTTTGCGCATACAAGCTCGGCGACAGCACAGCCCGCGATCAGGGCAGGCTCACGCTAAACCCGATCAAGCATATCGATATAATTGGCCTTTTGTTTATAATTTTCGCGGGCTTCGGCTGGGCGAAACCTGTCCAGTTTAACCCCGAAAATCTGCGTAATTTCCGTCGCGATAAAGCTCTGATTGCCGCGGCAGGCCCATTGTCAAATCTGGTTTTGGGGATACTGCTGTGTTTCGGCGTCAGAGCTGTAATATCCTATTTTAACAATATATATGATTATCCCGGCGATTTTTATCAGCATCTTTTTATTATTTTATACACGGCGGCTTCCATCAACTTTGGTCTTTTTATTTTTAACCTGCTTCCCATTCCGCCGCTTGACGGCAGCCACATTTTTTTTTCCGGCCTTAACCTGAAATTTGAAACAGAAGAAAAAATACGAAAAATCGGCATGCCTGTTTTATTTCTAATTTTAATTGTTCAAAATTACGCGAATATTACGATTATCCCCATTGGAATTTTAATTAACAAATTGATGGGCTTATTTATCGGAGCGTATTAAAATTTACATCACACATAAGCGGCGGGTATGCGGCGGCTCATTCTGTTCCCAGAAAACTGTTTATTATCTGCGGCGAAAAGCCTTCGTTTTTCAGCATGAACTTTAATGATCGCGTAACTTCACTGCCGCTGCCGTTTAATTTTTTTGCGTGTTTTTTTACGAATTTTTCAAGCAAGGCAAGCTCCGCGTCATTCTCATTTAAAACAGTTTTCAGGGCTGTCTGCGCGTCATCGCGATCAATGCCGCGCGCGCAAAGGGACGATAAAAGCCGCCTTGGGCTGCGCGCAAAACGCAGACGCGACCGGAGCCAGAACTGCGCAAAGCGGCTGTCGTTAAGCAGGTTTGCTTCTATTAAGTATGAAATAACCTGCTGTACAACCGCTTCGCTGTGTCCGCGTTTTTCCAGCTTACGCGAAAGACCTGCGCTGCACTGTTCCGCCCTTGCGATTAAACGCAGCGCGGTTTTTTCCGCGTGAATATATTCCGGGGAAGTAACGGCATCGCTGTCTTTTCTGATTCCGGATTCCTTAGCTGTAATTTAACTAGCGTTTTGAGAACTGGAAGCGTCTTCTTGCGCCAGGGCGTCCGTATTTCTTACGTTCAACCATACGCGGGTCGCGGGTAAGATAGCCGTTGGCGCGCAGGCTGGCATAATTTGCCTGCTCAACCTGACAGAGCGCTCTTGCAAGCCCGTGACGGCATGCGCCCGCCTGTCCGTTGCAGCCCCCGCCGTAAACATTGATCAGGACATCAAACTTATTTTCGCTTGCGGTTACCATCAGCGGCTGGCGAACCATCAGCACATGCTCGCCCTGGGGGAAGTATACGGCAAGTTCTTTGCCGTTTATGGTTATCTTGCCGTTACCTTCGCGGATATAAACCCTTGCGACTGACGTTTTTCTTCTTCCCGTGCCTATTCCTAAATTTTTTATCATATTGATATTACCCCTTATGCCTCAACCTGCTGCGGCTGCTGGCTGTCGTGCGGATGGCTTGTTCCGGCGTAAATTTTTACGTTTTTCGCCATTTTTCTGCCAAGCGGACCTTTCGGAAGCATTCCCTTGATGGCGTTTTCCAGCGGCATTGCCGGGTGTTTTTCCATCACTTTTTCATAATTAACGGCTTTTAATCCGCCGACATAGCCTGAATGGCTGTAGTACATCTTCTGCTGGGCTTTCCTTCCGGTAACTACAATTTTTTCCGCGTTTATAATTACAACAAAATCCCCAATTTCCTGATGGGGTACAAAAATCGCCTTATTTTTTCCCCTGACAATGGATGCCGCCTTGGCTGCCACCCTGCCCAGAACCTTTCCTTCGGCGTCTATGACAAACCACTTCCGCTCCACAGACGCGGGTTTTGCAAATACTGTCTTCATAACAATAACCTTTTATCACCTTTAAATTCTTATTTGTAACGGGATTTCACAATATCAAAAAAACCGGTGTTTTGTCAAGTACGGGTTTCATTATTTATTCGGGGTGTTCTTTTTATGTATTTTTTTCTTGCCGCCTGTAGTTAATATTAATACTTTTAATTATATAAACAAATTTAGGAGGATATATGATAACCACAGGGACACCGGAAACAGCCGCTATTAATCCGGAACATCTAATCGGGACAAAATGGAATACATGGCAGAATGTATTCGGGGATCGGGTCAGTGTAGAATTTGTCGATCATTCGCACTGTATTTTCACATCGCTGCCTAAAAAGTATCCCTTAACGTATACTATTCAGGAAGGAAAAGTATATATAAGGGATATTGAAGGCTCGTTTGAACTTAGGGGAGATGTGCTTTTTAATAACGATCTTCCGGCTTTTGAAAAAGCGGCGTAAGGGCATTATTCATAGCGTATACCGGTATGCGGTTTGCGTTATGAATAATCGTTATTTTTGCATTTTCGCCTTTAGTTCTTCAAATGCCGCGTCCGCAGCCTGCGTTTTTTCCATCTGATTAAACAGGCGTTCGGTGCGGACTTTTTCTTCATCGCCGGGCATATGGCCTGCGGCAATGAGCAGTTCCTGTTCAAGCAGATCAGGATCGATGCCGCGTTCGCGGGAAGCAAGCGCCGGAAGCTGCCGCCTCATTTCTTCGATTTGCCGCTTTAATTGATCCGCTTCCGCCTCCAGCGCCGCCTGTTTTTCAAGAAGCCTATTTTTTTCTTTCTCCGCTTCCAGCGCAAGTTCCGCCTGCCCTTTGGAAAGAGCAAGGTCTATCCTTGACTGCCATTTGGCAGTTTCCTGATTAAGGGCCTGAATATTTTTTTCTGTAAGTTTCAGCGTTGATAAAAAATTAAAAATATATTCCTTAGCGTCCGCGGGATTCATGCCGGAAAGATTAGTGTCGTCCATTTTGCTTAAATCTATCATTGTTTTTCGTTATTTTCAATTATACTGCGCGGCCTTTTTTGGCTAAAATTTTTTTCGAGAATTTTCACACAAGAAATAGTAGCAGCTACTTTTGCTATACCTTAAATTATTCGCTTTAATAAGTCGGGATAATTTCTTGCTTCTTCAAGCATTCTTGACATAGCCGCTGTATAGCCGTCACCGAGCGATTTCCACCAGTCTAACGAAGTTTTTGACAAACGTAGTGTGCAATTTGTTTTTTAGTTGGCTTTTCGCCAATTGAAAGAGTCTCTTTCACCATTGTAAATTCTCCGTTCATTTCAAACTAATACAGTATATAATATAATTGATGATGAAACCGTGAATGTGTTTCATGCTATGCCGTGCAGGTAAAAATTTATTAAACAACTGGATTTATAGGGGTAAATATGGCGAAAATGACAGAGGAAGAAGCTTTTAAATTAGATGATGAAATTACAAACGCAGATATAACATTAATACCTAGTAAGAACGGAATTTTTACTAAGCAGCGGGAATTGCTTGATGCTTTGGATCGGGCAAGTATTGATTATATTATAACACGGGCAATTGCTACAAAAAAAATGCCGATACAGATTCTTGGTGAAATGGTTCATGAAAAAATTGTTTCACAGACTTCTGTATAAATGTCCGTAATCCCATCCATCTTGCGCAGTTAAAGCAGTACATCACGCCGGAACTTCAAGCAACTATTTGTTCTTTTTTCTCTACCACGCTATATATGGTGTCGCTTAACGCAACTACGACACTTCGAACCTGCGGTTCGCGGCAAAAAGAGTGCCTCCTATGATTTAGTCAAGAGGAAATAACATTTTTTCCTCTTGACCGCTCCTGTTCCTTTTATGCACACTTTTTAAGTTCCTTAATATTTGCTAAATACTCCTTCCTTCCAGTCCATATCCGCTCTT
>Ga0209755_10001110_pt1 | contig 44426 bp, 34 predicted proteins | sample TergutCo191P1_FD_187301 | JGI IMG/M metagenome (GOLD analysis project Ga0209755, IMG submission 187301) | Cornitermes sp. P1 segment gut microbial communities from Petit-Saut dam, French Guiana - Co191P1 (SPAdes) (version 2) | ecosystem: Host-associated > Arthropoda: Insects > Digestive system... | reverse complement strand
TCTCTTTCTCTGTGTAATTGACAGAAACGAACCCAAAGCCCAATTAACTCCGCTCTGCAGGCCGGTGATTTTTCGCGCCAACGGTTCGATCTGTCTTTTATATATTCCTGCGTCGCAGGAGACGCCCAAACGGGCAATAAAACACGGAAGGAGTAAATTTTGAGAAAACCACATTTATTAATTTTACTTTTGTTCATGATTTTTAATGTTATGAATGTTTCTGCGCAGGAAGACGCCGCGCCGGCGTCAAACAACACAGCGTATTACCTTATTGGTCTAGGGCTGGGCGCAGAATTTAACATGAATTCGCGGGAAATGTTCGCAGGCGGAGCGCTTTTGAACTTTGATTTCAATCTGCCCATGGCGCCTATAGCTGTCGGCGTTACGGGAACTGTAAGCAGCAACTTTGGGGAAGGTCTTGTTGTCGAAGCGTCCGCGCTTTTTCGCTGGTATTTTCTGGGAAAAAAATGGTCAGGCTTTTTCGCGCAAGCTGACGTTGGAGCGGTTTTCATATTCGAAGAAGATGAAACAAAACCGATGTTCATGGGCGGTCTTAAAGCCGGATATCGCTTCCCGTTGGGAATGTTTTACGTTGAACCTTACGGCAGGGTGGGATACCCCTTTATGTTCGGTATCGGCGCATTAGCAGGAATCAGGATAGGAGGAGAAAAATGAAGAATCAAAAATTTATTATCGTTTTAATTATCGCGCTTGCGGCAATTTTATTGTTCGCGTGTGACAATCCGTTTTGGCCAGAAAAAACTGTGAAACCGGAACAGGAACCTGAAATTCCTGAAGTCATAGCCGACTGCGGGCATAACAATTACGGTGACTTGATCACAACGGTACACGCAACCTGCATAGCAGATGGATCAGGGGAAAGAATATGCATTGCCTGCGGACATATACGGATTGAAGTTTTAACAGACGCGAGTGCGCATAACTGGCTGCAGTCGTCGGGAATAGCAGCGACCTGTACCGAAACAGGATCGGGAGCCAGAGAGTGCACTCTCTGTAATGAAAATGAAACTTCAGGCACATTGGAAATAGATCCTGGTAATCACAACTGGGGTGATTTCACGCAAACAACTCTTCCAACATGTTCTGACGCAGGCATAATGACAAAGGATTGCACAAGATGCGGTACAAGAAACGACACTGAAAGCCAAGAAGGCAATCCAAAGACAAGCGAAACTGGCCACGTTTTTCCCGGGACTCTGTCAGCCACAGTGCCTGCAACATGTTTAAAAGCAGGGGCGTTAGGAAGGAAGTGCAATAACTGCTGGTTCTTTACTACGAACGGCGGACAAATTAACGCACTTGGACATTTAAGCCCAACTTGGATAGACAACACTGCTACTTGTACAGAAACTGGCATTGAAACATTGAAATGCAACAGAAGCCCATGCGAAGACCCTCAAACACGAGACACGACAGCGCTCGGACATACTTTAACGGCATGGCTTAAAGATTCAACAACAACATGCTTGGAAGAAAAAAGAACGTGTACGCGTGTTGTACCTGTACAATGTACACACTTTGAAGGACAAACCCTGCCTGTAACTGCTCACAACTGGAACGGTCTATGGTCCAGAAGCGGAAAATTAGAAAAAACATGTTTAAATAAATGTAAGGATAACAATACTTGTACGATAAAACGTTCTCTAGATGAAGAGATGATACAAATACAAGGCGGAGTAATGCCGATTGACGGAACAACTACTTATCGAAATTGGGGAACCCATGAAATAACACTGAGCGCATTTAAGATGCACAAATTCGAAGTAACGCAGGACTTGTATGAAGCCGTTATGGGAACTAATCCAAGCTATTTTAAAACAGGTGTAACATCAGGAGAGAGACAGGAGCAGCGTCCTGTAGAAAATGTAGCATGGTATGACGCAGTAGAGTTCTGCATTAAACTGAATGAAAGAGAAGAGCTTTCAGGTTATGCGATGAATAACAGAAATCCTACAACAGGATATCCCATAGCAAGCGCGACTGTAACATGGATAGATGACGGTTACTTCAATGGCTATCGTTTACCGACAGAAGCTGAATGGGAATATGCCTGCCGCGCCGGGACAACTACGACATGGAGTTTTGGAAACACGGAAAGTGAAGTTGGCAATTATGGATGGTACCATGGAAACAGCAGCAGCAAGACGCATCAGGTAGGGTTGAAACAACCGAATCCGTGGGGATTATTTGACATGCATGGGAATATAAGGGAATGGTGCTGGGATTGGTATCAGGCGTCGATTCCTTTAGTGACTGCTGCTCAGACGGATCCCAATGGACCTGCTACAGGTACTTATCGCGTGATACGCGGGGGCAATTGGGGCGACACTGTGTCGTCGTCGCCGTCGTTAACTCGGTCGGCATACCGGCACTTTAATAATAATACCGCTGCTGGGAACATCGATACCGGCTTCCGGCTCGTTCGCAATCAACCGTAGCAGCAGTAAAGATTAATAGAACGCTGGATACCGTTGTTAGCACGGTGTTTGGTGTGCGGCGTCCGGCTTCAGGCTTCCCCCTGCTGCCGGGCGCCTTTTTTTGGGACAAAGATTTTCTACCACTAACCACACTAACACTCACGAACTTTATGTCCGCAGGTTCTTTCTGATTTCCTTATTATTTTTTTTATAATTTTAATCACCGCTTTCATAGCGTACCAAGTCACTCACTACGCTACTTATACTGTGAACGTAATAATTTTTTTGGTAAAACATATACCCAAAGAATTTAGCAAAAGGGCGTAGTGCGAAAAGACACATTGGCGACATTCGACGCGCCCGAGGGAGTACCGCATAAAGCGGTATTATTGATATAAAGCAACGAGACGTGGCGCCTAATAAAAGTCAATGAGATGAATGTAGCGCGAAAGCTTTAGCTTGAGCGGCGCGCCGGTTTTCTACCAACAACACGCGGAGCGAGTGTTAACAAAGCCACGCTCGTCCGGAGCCGATGGGGCTTTTAGCATACGTCCATTTTCACCAATCTTTAGGCATACGCTATCAGTGATGTGAGTGACTGACACCTTTTACCCTTGTTTTAGCAATCATAACCATATATTATAATCAATATCATAATCATGGGAGGAAAACATGCCAAAGCAGCGTATATTCCTGAGCGGTGTTACAGGAGCAATGGGTTTTCCAAGTTTGAAAGCTCTGCTGGAAGACAAAGACGAAATTGAACTGGTTTTACTTGCGCGCCCGTCTGAAGAAAATAAAAAAAAACTTAAACCTTTTTCCGGCACTGCCGGCTTAACAATCGTGTGGGGAGACTTAACTAATTACAACGATGTAAAAACCTGCGTTCAGAACACTGACATTGTGCTCCATTTAGGCGGGCTTGTATCTCCAAAGGCGGATTATCAGCCGGAACTTGCAATGCGTATAAATATCGGCTCAACTGTCAATATTGTCAGAGCTGTTAAAGAATTAAATCAGGTTGATAAAACTCATGTTGTGTTTATCGGCACTGTTGCCGAAACCGGCGAGCGTATGCCGCCTATTCATTGGGGACGTGTCGGGGATCCGATCAAGCCGGCGATTTTTGATTATTATGCTGTGAGTAAAACGGCAGCAGAACGGCATTTGATCGAATCGGGGACTAAATGGGTGAGCCTTCGTCAGACGGGAATTATCGGACCTGTGATGGCGGATATTGAAGACGCGATTATGTTTCATCAGGGGCTTGATAATGTTTTAGAATACGCTTCAGATCGCGACTCTGCGGTGATGCTGCGAAATCTTTGCCGCAAAGAACGCAGCGGCTCTTTGGGGAATAATTTTTGGGGACATATTTTTAATATTGGCGGCGGCGAGAGCTGCCGTATAAGCGCATATAATTTGTATAAAAAACTTTTTGGAGAGATTGGTATTACAAATCTTTCTTATGTGATGGATTCCAACTGGAGCGCCACCCGTAATTTTCACGGACAGTATTATCTTGATTCCGATAAACTTAATGATATTCTTTGTTTCCGAAACGACAGCATGGATTATTTTTATGAGGCATATTTGAAAAAACTCGGCGGCATTACTGCGATGGCAAGATTAATTACAAAACTTCCCGGCGGACAAAAAATGATGGGCAGCATAATTAAAAAACGTTTTCATAAATTAACAAAAACCGAAAACGGCACAATGCGTTTTGCGGAAGAAAATATGGAAGATCATATCATTGCTTTTTGGGGTTCAAAGGAAGCGTATAAGGCGATTCCTCCAATGGATAAATTTATACCTTTCTCTGATTACGATAAAGTTGTGCATATCGATCACGGATACGATGAAAGCAAACCGGAGGCGGAATTAAATTTAGATGATGTAAAAGAAGCGGCGAAATTCCGGGGTGGTGAATGTTTGTCAAATAACATGACGACCGGCAGCTGGACAGAAAAACTTAAATTCCGCTGTGCTTTTGGGCATGAGTTTGACGCAAGCCCGAGACTTGTGCTGGAAGGCGGACATTGGTGCCCGGTATGCGAACGCGAAAGCTGGAATTATCACGAACGGGCAAAAGTTGATCCATTTTTCGCGCAGGTTTGGTATCCATTGCATGATAAAAATGAAAAAGGGCGGAAACACCCTAAGAAATTTTCTGAACTTAATATATAATAGTATTTAGTAAAGGAGATAGTCGTGTCCGACGATCAGGAACCAACTCAAGTTGAAGAAACGCAGGCAGATGATATGCCGGCGGAAGAAACGCAGCCTGCGGAATTAACTGTTAAAAAGAGTTATCCAACTATTAAACAGGCGATTTTATTATGTCTTATATTTTTAGGCATTCAGCTTGGAATTGGGCTTGTTTTTGGTGTATTACTGCTTTTTGTTCCTCTCCCGTCTTCTTCTCTTCTTTCAGGTTTAAGTGATTTAACGCTTTATCTGCTTTCCTTTGGGTTTGTTATATGGATTGGATTCAGGAAAATTAATAAAAGTTTTAGCGAAGTTTTTAAAATTAAAAATGTATCGGCGGATCTGTGGGTATCCGCGGTTATTCTGGCTGTTGGTTCGGTTGTTGTAATATCGGAACTTGATAACCTGTTTAACTATGTTCTTCCAATGCCGGAATTTTTACAGAAAATTTTTACGTCTATGATGGCTGACCAACCGCTTGGCATGGCAATTATCTATATAGGAATTGCGCCTGCGTTCATGGAGGAATTTCTTTTTAGAGGGATTATCCTGAACGGATTTTCCGCCAATTATTCAAAGAGAAAAGCGATTATTATAAGCGCTCTTCTTTTTGGACTTATTCATTTAAACCCCTGGCAATTTTTTACTGGTTTTCTTTTCGGGATAATTCTTGCATGGGTATGCATAGAAACAAAATCAATAATATTATGTATATTTTTACATTTCTTTAACAATACGTTGTACACGCTTGTTATCAGATTCAGAGATTTAATTCCGATAGAAGGTTTTAATGTCACTTTTGAAGCTGCGAAATTTCAGCCGTGGTGGTTTACGTTATCCGGTGTTGTGTTAACCGTGTTTGGTTTGCAGCTGATGATTAACAGTATTAAAAGAGAAAGAACTACTTAACAAGGACTGCGGCATGTGGTGGAAAAATAATATTGTTTATCAGATTTACCCCAGAAGTTTTCAGGACTCAAATAACGACGGCATCGGTGACATACCCGGCATTATATCCCGTCTGGACGAAATCAAAGCTCTTGGCGCCGGTATTATCTGGCTTTCGCCTGTTTACAAATCTCCCGATGCTGATAACGGATACGACATAAGCGATTATTACGATATAAATCCTAAATTCGGCAAGATGGCGGATATGGAAAAACTTTTCGCGGAAGCGAAAAAACTCAATATCAAAATAATAATGGATCTTGTTATTAATCATACATCAGACGAACATGAGTGGTTTAAAAAAAGCCGCGATCCTAAAAGTCCTTACAGGGATTATTATATCTGGCGTCCCGGAAAAAAAGACAAGAAAGGTAAAAAATTGCCGCCCAATAACTGGAGAGGTTTCTTCATGGGTGAAACATGGGAGTACGATTCTTTAAGCGGCGAATATTATCTTCATTTGTTTGATAAAAAACAACCGGATTTAAATTATAAAAATCCGAAAGTGATAGAAGAAGTAAAAAAAATTCTTCGATTTTGGCTGGATAAAGGCGCCGCAGGGTTTCGCTGCGATGTAATAAACATTATTTACAAAACGAGTCTTGACGACGGAAAAAAGAGTGTAGCGGTTCAGGGGATTGAGCATTATAAATCACAGGAAGGAAATCATGCTGTGCTCAAAGAATTAAGGCGCGATGTGCTGGACAAATACGATTGCTTTACGGTAGGTGAAACTGTATTTGTGGAACTTGAAGACGCGAAACTTTTTTGCGATGAAAGCAGAAAAGAATTAAATATGCTTTTCTTTTTTGATCATCTGGAGATTGACCGCCGCATTGCGCGTTACATCCCCAAAAAATTCCGCGCAAGCAAATTGCTCGAAGTAATGACAAAGTGGCAGCAGGGGCTTGACTGGTGCGCTTTGTACCTTGAAAACCATGATCAGCCAAGAACTGTGTCGCATTTCGGCGCGGCGGAAAAAGATAAAAAATATCTGGAAAGAAGCGCAAAGATGATTTCTATGTTTCAGATGACGCTTCGGGGCACGCCGTTTGTTTATCAGGGGCAGGAAATCGGCATGACAAATTTCGATTATACAGACATGGATCAGCTAAATGATGTAGAAAGCCGCAGCATGGATAAACTAATGAGGAAATTCTGCATCCCAAAATATTTACGCTGGAAGTGGATCAAGGTAACTTCACGCGACAATGCCCGCACTCCTGTTCAATGGGATGACAGCGAAAACGCCGGATTTACCAAAGGCAGCCCGTGGCTTGGCGTTAACAAAAATTACAAGCAAATAAACTACGTGTCGCAGAAAAAAGATTCAGAATCAGTTTTAAATTTTTATAAAAAAATGATCGCTGTTCGCAGGCAAAGCAAATGTTTAATTCACGGAGAGTTTATTCCTATTTACGCTGATACTAAAATCATGATCTATCAGCGTAAACTGGAAAGCGATGTTTACACAACAGCGCTTAATTTTTCTTCCAGCACGGTGAAAATTCCTAAAAAGTATGCTAGTCTATTTAGGGGGACGCCGGTAATTTCTGTGTTGGATAAAAAATGGGATGGAAGTATGCAGCCCTGGGATGGGGTGTTGGTAAAAAATACATAGGATGTTAAGGAAGAACTTATGAAAAGAATCATGATTTTTTTGCTTTTATCGTTAGTTATCGTATCAGGTGTTTTTTCGAATGATGTCTTTTTCCCGACAAATGTGGGAATGACGCAACTTGTCGCAAACTTGAATTCTCACGGAAGAGTAGAAGGTTATAGCCTTATGACTGTAAAAGATGTCAGAATATCCGGCAATGACATGACAGTCTTATACACTATTCAGGTTCTTGACAGGAATCGCAGACCTGCGGATAAAATCGGCGAGCGCGAATACAGCATTAAAATAACCGGCGGTGTTGTAGAGTTCGAGCTTAAAAATACCATGGACGCTTTTTTTGCCGCAAAAGGAATGAACTACAGCATTACCGGCAATCAACTTTTAATTCCGTCTAACATAGCAGCCGGCAGCAGAATTAATGATTCATGGATGAAAATGACAGTTAAAGTTCCGGTTATTGGCGATGTAATCGCGGACGTAGCAATGACAGATATTGTGTGCGCCGGTATTGAAACAGTGACTGTTCCCGCCGGAACATTCGAAGCTTATAAAATAACTCAAACAACAACTACAATAACAACAGGGTGGATCACTCCAAGGATTATAAACAGAGGGGCAACATGGTATACAAAAGGAATTGGCATGGTTAAATCTGTTAATTACGACGAGAAGGGCAAACTGGAATCATCTTCGGAACTGCATGAGCTAAGAAGATAGTTACGCGAAATGATCAGCCTTGAAGATACGCGTTAATGAACGGAAGGATGCGCAAGCCTATTCCGTATTGAATCGAGATTTCTCCCCATTCGGCGTCGGACATTTCCTTTTTAAAGTCAATATAATCAGGGTGTGTTGTAATATCATATTTTAAATGAATAATGTCCGAGTCCAGAGTGGCATGTCCGCCGCTGAACAGCAGGCCGTAGCTTGTATAACCGCCTGCCTGGGTAATCATGTCCCAGTTCCAGGGAAAGGAACAATGATCCATGCGAAACCCAAGGTTCTGAGCGTTGACGCTGACTTCTACCCCGCCTAAACCGCCGTCCGTTTTGACAGTTTCGGCGTCAAGCGCGATTACAAAATATCTTACTGTCCCGTCGGCAATTCTGGCTCTTAAATCTTTATCCAAGGCCCATCCTTTTTGATTGGGCTGCTCCGGGTTTGCCCATGTAAAACGGCTGCCTAATTCGTAAGAGACAGCAGGAATTGTATCATCGTTATAGTCCATACTCATATTATACATTTTTATTGAATTTTTTCAATTATAAAATATTAAAATATGCGTCTTTGCGCGGATGTTAAATAAAATTGCTGTTTAATTTTACCTCAAAAACTTTTGCAATTGCTTTTAAATTATCATCACTGATAGTTTGCCGTACTTTTGCATTTGAGCTTAATACCTTCATATAAATTTCAGCGGCTTTTTCGATTGTGTGCATCAGCCCAAATGTTTCGTCAAAATCCGCGCCTGAGCAGAACAACCCATGATGAGCCCAAACCGCCGCGCTGTATTCTTCCATCACCTCGCATGTTACAAGAGCTATATCTGCTGTGCCCGGTACATGCCATGGAATAACGCCGACTCCATGCGGGAAGACGACAGGACATTCAGTTGCGCTTCGCCACAGCGCAAGGGTAAAATCTTTTGATTTTAACGGCAGGATATATGTCATGGCGATAATGTTCGCGGGGTGGGCGTGGTATATAACTCTATTTTTGCCGTCTGTTGTTTTTTTTCGCACAGCATGGTTCATAAAGTGCGTTGGAAACTCGCTTGTCGGTACGGAATTCTCAAGCCCCCAGACGATTCGCCATGCATCGCCTTTTTCGTTTATCTCGACAATTCCGGCGTTAGCGGCAATGTCCAGCTCAACGTTGCGGAAATATTTTCCGCTGCCCGTTGTAATAAAATACTCGCCTGCAAGATCTTTGCTGCTAACGCCGATTTCATTCCACTGCCCTGGCTTAAAAAATTCAACGCATTGTTCGGCTTCTTCCCGCGTCATGCGGTATGTTAAATTGCCGCCGTTGCGTTCATGCCAGTTCTGCCGCCAGCCGTCCGCGCACATCCTTGTAAACCCCTGAATAACCGGAATATCTTTCATGTTCTTACCTTTAATATTTCTTTTTCGTAATCTTTAATATCATTATACCATTCATCCGGCACATTTTGGCGTTTTAAATATTCATCCCAAACTTCAGCGAACGGCAGAAGTTTAACATCTTCCTGTAAAGCCATTAACTTTGTAAAATCTCCGCTGTTTTGCAAGCCGCTTAAATCCGGTAAAAGAAGCGCGTACAGAAGCGCCTTTTGCGCCGATCTTGTCCCGATGATCCATGCCGCAGTACGGTTAATCGAAGCGTCAAAGAAATCCAGCCCGATTTTCGCTTTTGCCAGCGCGCCGCTTCGAACAATTTCCGTGAACAGCTCTTTTAACTCATCGTTAAATAATGTTACGTGATCGCTGTCCCATCTCATTGGGCGCGTGATATGGAACGGAAGGCAGGCGAAAAATAAAGAAAGCGCGGAAATTTTATCCGCGACATTTTCTGTCGGGTGAAAATGCCCATTGTCCAAAAGCGGATATACGTTTTTGCGTGACGCGCAATAAGAAAGATAGAATTCATTTGAACCCGCCGTGTAACTTTCAAGCCCTATTCCAAACACTTTGCTTTCCACACAGTCGATAACATTGGCAAGATTTTCTGTAAAAATTTCATCCAGCGCGTTTTTTAACCTTTCGCGCGGCCCTTTGCGATCTGCGGGGACGTCTTTTAATCCGTCTGGTATCCATACATTATTTAAAACTTTATCGTTTAAAGCCGCGCCAATTTCGTCTGCGATGCGCCGGCAGCGTTTGCAATGTTCAATCCAAAACCGCTGTGTTTCATTATCCGGGCTGGATAATGTTAAGCCGTTTTTAACCTTGCTGTGTCCAAAACAAGTTGGGTTAAGATCGATGCCGATTCCCGTTTCGCGCGCGAAATCCGCCCAAGGCTGGAAATGTTTGTATTCAATCGCGCCGCGGTCAACTGTTTTTCCGTCGGCGGATACCGCGTAACTGGCGTGAAGATTGATTCTCTTTTTTCCGGGAATATACGAACATGCTTTTGTAAAATCCGCTTTTAATTCCTCAAAGTTTCTCGCTCTGCCGGGATAATTGCCTGTTGCCTGTATGCCGCCTCCCGCTCTTCCGTTATCAAAACCGGTTACATCATCGCCCTGCCAGCAATGAATAGAAATGGGTGTTTCCGCGGCGGTTTTTAACGCTTGTTCAGCATCAACATTAAAATCTTTGTATTTATTTTTTGCAGTTTCAAAACTCATGGTTTATACTCCTTCATTACAAACGATTTTGCAATACATTCGCGCGCTTCTTTTAAATTTTTAAATTCACCGCAGGCGATCATCTGCGCAGCTATATTGCCGACCGCTGTTGCTTCTGCCGGATTAGCAAAGACTGTTTTACCTGTAGTTTGCGCAATCAATCTGTTAAGATAATCCGCTTTTGCGCCGCCTCCTACAATGTGGATTGCGTCAAACCTTCGCTTTGCCAAATCCTCAATTTCTTTTGCTGTCCTTGCATAACTTTGCGCAAGGCTGAGGTAAATAACTCTTGCAAACTGCGCAGGCGTTTGCGGCTCTTCCTGCTCCGTTTCCGCGCAGGCGGCGCGAATTTCCGCTGTCATGCTTTTCGGTGAAAAGAAACGGTTATCGTTTACGTTGATTATTGAATTAATATTTTCTTTTTCCGCAAGCTCAGATAATTTTGAAAATGAATATTCATTTCCCATTTCGCGGTTTGTTTCTTGAATCAGCCATAACCCCATAATGTTTTTTAAGAAACAATATTTGTTAAAGCCGCCCTCGTTTGTAAAATTCAGCAGCCGCGCTTCTTCGCTGCAATCGGGCGTTTCTTTTTCGATACCCATCAGCGACCATGTACCGCTGCTGATGTAAATCACGTTTTCGTTTGTGACTGACATTATCGCGCTGGCTGTGTCGTGAGTTGCCGGCAATACAACATCGCAGTTAAAACCTACAGCTTTTTGAATGTCTGCTGTTAAATTTCCAAGCATTGCTGCCGGTCTTGCCGGCGGTTTAAAAAGACGCGATGGGAAACCCAGTTCTTTAATTACATCGTAATCCCAATCGCGTTTTTCCGCGCTGACAAGTCCTGTTGATGCCGCGTTTGTGTATTCGCAGGAAATATTTTTACATAATTTATAATGGAAATAATCCGGCAGCATCATGAAATTTGCCGCGCGGTTAAGCAGAGCGGGAGTGTCTCTTTGAATGGCGTAAAGCTGGAATATACTGTTAAAAAGCTGTTTTTGAATTCCAGTGCGGCGGTAAAGTTCTTCTTCGGGAATTTTCGCGTATACACCGGCATCGCATCCTTCTGTTCGTTTATCGCGGTATGCGATTGTGTCACCTAATACTGCGCCGTTTTTGCCAAGAAGGACAAAGTCAACTGCCCATGTGTCGATGCCGGCTGTCTGCGGTGTTTTACCGGTTTCATGGCTTATGCGCATTCCTTTTAAAATTTCACCAAAGAGCGATTCCGTATCCCAGCATAAATGCCCGCCGCGTTCTGTCATACTGTTTGGAAAACGATGGACTTCTTCAATATGAAGAATATCGTTTTTCAGCCAGCCGGCAACACAGCGCCCGGAAGAAGCGCCAATATCGAGCGCCAAGTGGTATGGCATTATTAACTCCTAAAATATTATATACTGCCTTTAAGCTCATGGATATTGATTGGGTGCACCTTAGAATATATTACAGAGATTGAAGATTTATAACAAATTACGTAAAAATTATTTGATTTTTATCTAATTTTGTATTATCATATACCGTATGTTATCTTTACGTTACTTTGGAGAATTATTTGCATTTTTGTTGGTTTTTACTGTGCTTTCAGGCTGCAGTGCAGGGAACAGGAAATCTATAGAGAATAGCTATATAAATCCCATTTACTCAATCAATGATATTCCCGGTGTTACGGCGCAAGAAATTGCGGATATTAAAGCGCTGAAATCTGCGCGGGAATCGTTTTCCTTCTGTGTTACTCTGACAACAGAAACTTTTTTACTGCAGGATGATACATACCGCGGGTTTACAGCCCTGCTTGCCGGGTGCTTGTCCGATATGTTTGGCATACCATTCATTGTGGATGTGCATGACCATGAAGAGCTGACAGATAGGGTTGACGCAAAAGAAATCGATTTTACCAACGAGCTTACGCTTATCAGCGAGCGCGAACAAAAATATTTAACCACTCCGATTGCGGACAGAGAGCTGGTTGTTTTTATCAGAAAAGGCGCATCTTCAATTCATGTGACAGCAGACCTTAACGGTCTTAATATTGGCTTTTTAAAAGATTCGGCGACAGAGCAATCAGTTAGAAATGTTTACCCCTACATGTCTTTTAGAGCTGTAACCGCTAATAATTTAAATCAAGCCGCGCAAATGCTGACGTCCGGATCAATCGACGCATTTGTCGCAGATGAAACAACAGATTATTTTTTTAAAAATTTTGACAATATAACCGGCATAAGAATTTTACCGCTTGTTTTTACTCCGATTTCCATTGCCGCAATCAAACCTGAACTTGAACCTTTTATTTCCGTTATAAATAAATATCTTAAAGCAGGCGGAATAGACAGAGTCCATTCTCTCTACACTCAGGGAAAAATGGATTATGCGAAATACTTATTTGAACAATCTCTTACGCTGGAAGAAAAGGCGTATGTTGCAGGTTTAAGAACCAGCAAGGCAATGGTTCCCGTTACGATGGAGGCCGACAATTATCCGCTTTGTTTTTACAATACGAGATACGGTGAATTCCAGGGGGTCGCGGTTGATTTATTAAAAGAAATAACTAACCTGACAGGTATTGAGTTCAGAGCAGCAACAGAACCGGACATATCAATGGCAGATATTGTAGATATGGTAAAAAACAGAGAAGCCGCTTTTGACGCGGAAATGATCCGCACAAACGCGCGCGAAAATGAATTCCTCTGGCCGGATAAACCCTATGCTTCTTCGCATTTTGTGCTTCTGTCAAAACTGGATTATCCTGATGTAAAAACGTATCAAATATCCAGAACGGTTGTCGGGCTTGTCACAGGAACTGCCGCCGCGGAAATGTACAGACTGTTTGTTCCTTACGGAAACGGTTTTAAGGAATACCGCACCAGAAATGACGCATTGCTCGCGCTTGAAAGAGGCGAGATCGATCTTTTTATGACCAACGATAATATGCTTCTTTATCAGATACATTACAGGGAAAAAGCGGGATATAAAATCAATATTTCCTTTAACAATGTAATAGAAAATTCTTATTTTGGTTTTAATATAAACGAGGGAATGCTCTGTTCGGTTGTCAATAAAGCCCAGGGCTTAATCAATGTGGAAAAAATTTACCAGGGATGGTCAAACCGCGTTTATGATTATTCCAGAAAATTGGCAAAAGATCGCCTGATCAGTCTGATAGTTTTTTCCGCTTCGCTTTTAATTTTATTATTAATTCTGATTCTGCAGTTGGTAAAAAATAATAAAATGACAAATGAGATTCTGATTGCAAAAAATCAGGCGGAACAAAGCAATCGTTCAAAAAGTATATTCCTTTCGCACATGAGCCACGAGATACGCACTCCAATGAATGCGATTTTAGGTATTGCTGAAATTCAGCTGCAAAACGGTTCTTTACCGTCCGGCACAAGCGACGCGTTCGAAAAAATATATGAATCGGGCGATCTGTTATTGAATATTATCAATGACATACTCGATCTTTCTAAAATTGAATCCGGTAAACTGGAAATTGTTCCAATTAAGTATGATATTCCCAGTTTAATTAACGACGCCATACAGATAAACCGCATGCGTTTTGAAAGTATGCCGATTGAATTTACCATGCATATAGAAAGCGATATGCCTCATGAATTGATAGGAGATGTGCTTCGTATCAAGCAGGTGTTAAACAACATTCTTTCCAACGCTTTTAAATATACCAATAAAGGCAAAATCGATTTTTACGCTTATGTTGAACCCAGTGGCGATCCTGAATCTGTAATTCTTGTTTTTTGCGTAAGCGATACCGGGCAGGGTATGAAAGAAGAGCAGATCAGAAAACTGTTTGACGAATATACACGTTTTAATCTGGAGTTAAACCGTACCACAATCGGCGCGGGTTTAGGCATGGCTATTACAAAACGTCTTTTAAATCTTATGAACGGCGATATCTCTGTTCAAAGCGTTTTTGGCAGAGGATCTGAGTTTACGGTGCGTATTCCGCAAAGGAAAGCGGGACCTGAAATTTGCGGAGAAGATGTAATAAGCAAATTAAAGAATTTTAGTTTCCATAACACCACTATAATGAAGAAAGTGCAGTTCCTGCGCGAGTTTATGCCTTATGGCAGCGTTCTTGTTGTTGACGATGTGGAATCGAATCTGTATGTCGCAAAGGGAATGTTGTCTCCGTATGGATTAAAAATTGAGACGGCATCAAGCGGGTTTGAAGCCATAGACAGAATAAAAGGCGGACAGACTTACGATATAATTTTTATGGATCACATGATGCCGAAAATGGACGGCATTGAAACTGTTAGCATTATCCGCGGAATGGGATATACGCAGCCGATAATCGCGCTGACCGCAAACGCTTTAATCGGAAGAGCTAATATGTTCCTGCAAAACGGCTTTGACGCGTTCCTTTCAAAACCGATAGATTCCCGCGAATTGAATTTAATTTTGCTTGATTTTATCAGAAACAGAAAATCGACTGAAGTTGTGGAAGCGGAGCGCCAGACGTTTGCCGCCGAAAGAACCATAAGCGAGCAAAAAACGGAAACTATTAACGCAGAATTAAAAGCTCTTGTTAAAAAGGATATTGAAAACGCAATGAATGTGCTGGAAAATATGACTTTGTCCGATTCGGATATTGCCGAATATATTACAACTGTTCATGGGTTAAAAAGCGCATTGCTCAATGTTTGTGAGAATGAATTGTCACATACCGCGTTCAGGCTGGAAAGCGCCGGCAAACAACGTAATTATAAGCTTTTGGAAAATGAAACGCCTGAGTTTATAGAAGCTCTCAGATTTCTTACTCATAAGTTATAGTGTGAATAATTCTTTATTTTCTGTTACACTTAACGCCTTAAGGAGATGTATATGAGCAAACTTTTTGTACCGGAAGGCTATAAATCGGTTTTATCTGTGTATGAAACTCAAACAGCGATTGGCGCGATTAAACGGCTGTTCGAAGATAATCTTTCGCGTTCTTTAAAATTGCACCGTGTTTCGGCGCCGCTTTTTGTCGAGCCGAAGAGCGGTTTAAATGATGATCTTAACGGAGTTGAACGCGCTGTTGAGTTTGACATTAAAGAAACTGGAACCAGTGCCGCGATTGTACACTCTCTCGCAAAGTGGAAACGCATGGCGCTGCACAATTACGGCTTTCCTGTCGGCGAAGGCATCTACACAGATATGAACGCGATACGCCGCGATGAAGAAATGGATAACCTTCACTCTATATACGTTGATCAATGGGACTGGGAAAAAGTGATTGATAAAGCATCACGAAATAAAGAAACGCTGAAGGTTGCGGTTACCGTGATCGTAAACGCCATCTGCGACACAGCGGATAAAATTGACGAAATGTTTCCTGAATTAACAGTCCGTCTGTCACGTGACATTAAATTTATTACAACGCAGGAACTCGAAGATATGTACCCGGGAAAAACCAGCAAGGAGAGAGAAAACGCGTACCTTAAAGAACACAAAACAGCGTTTATTATGCAGATAGGAGACGTGTTAAAATCAGGCAGTAAACATGACGGGCGCGCGCCCGATTACGATGATTGGACGCTTAACGGCGACATCATGTTCTGGGACGATGTGCTGCAGTGTGCGATAGAAATTTCTTCCATGGGAATTCGCGTTGACGAAAAGGCGCTTGCCTCTCAGCTTACAAAAGCAAATTGCGATAACCGGCGGCAGCTTCCGTTTCATAAAATGCTTTTGGAAGGCAAACTTCCGCTTACAATGGGCGGGGGTATTGGGCAGTCAAGGTTATGTATGCTTCTGTTTCAAAAAGCGCACATCGGCGAAGTGCAGGTTTCTGTTTGGGATAAGGAAACAATGGACGGCTGCGCTGCCGCTGGAATTAAACTGCTGTAAAACTAAATATATTATAAGGTTCAATATTTTATAATCTCGAATTTCTTTGACTTTTCATAAATATATTCTATAATGTAATGAAATATTAGAGTATATAATACTAATAGGATGGATATTATGAAAAATTGTAATATAAAGATAGTTTTTGCCTTAATTATTTTACTTTGCGCCTGTTTTGTAACCTGTAATAACCCGATTATCGAAAAATGGTGGGCTGAAGATGAGACAACTGGATGTTCGTGCAGCGGTACTTCAGTATGCGGTTGTACAGGCGACTCTGTTTGTAATTGCTCTAACCCTGATGTAATAATAAGCGGCGGCGGAGGCGGTGATAATTTCGCGTTTGTTGTTTTTGATACCAACGGCGGAACTCCTCAGCCAAAAGCGTTAAAAATCACATGGGGCGGTGTGGTCGGCAGACTTCGCCCCATAAACCGCGGTAATAATGGTTTTCTCGGCTGGTTTGATGAAAACGGCAATCTCTGGGATATAGAAACGCGGCAGGTAAAGAAAACAGACGATGTTGACGGAGATGGTTTTATCACGCTTACAGTCAGATGGGAGACAACAGCCGCGAATGTCTATCTTGTAGATTTTGTAACAACACCTTCTCCTACTTCGATACCTTCGCAGTATATTGTTAAAGATGGAAAAGTTGTCAGGCCTTTAAATCCTGATCCACCGCTAGATGGCACAGGTTTTGCCGGATGGTATACAAGTGAGACTTATGCATCTCTGTGGGATTTTTCTTACGCTATTCCAAATAATAATTTTACGCTTTACGCTAAGTGGGAACATGATACACACACTGTTAAATTCGAACCTGACGGCGGTACACGCCCTGACGGTATCACTGAGTTAACTCATGAATTTAAGATTTCTTTAAGTTATGGTCTTGTTCAGGATCCGGGTCCTCTTGTAAAACCAGGTTATTCCTTTGCGGGCTGGTATATGGAAGATCCAACCTTTACAGGTTCACCCTGGAATTTTAATAAAAAAATAACAGACTCTGATGCCCCGTCAGTTGATAATGGTAAACCGCAGAAAAATCCTCTAATCTTGTACGCCAGGTGGGAAATAAACATTTACAATGTTAATTTTGTTATAACGCCTTCTGCGGCTGCGCCTCCTCCAGTGCAAAAGGTCACTCATAATGAAAAGGCTGTTAAACCGGCAGATCCGGCGCAGCTTGGAGACGGCAGGGCTTTTGCAGGCTGGTATACAGATGTTAATTTTATAAATCAATGGGACTTTGATAATCTTGTTACTTCTACAATGACTCTATACGCAATGTTTACGCCTCAAACACGTACGGTGCATTTTCAGGTAAACGGCGGAAGAACGCCGGCCGGTATGGAATTTCTTCCTAATCGCACCATATCTATAGCGTCAGGGGTAATTATTGATCCCGGTACCCTGATAAGAGACGGTTTCACATTCGGCGGCTGGTTTACAGACCCTGAGTGCACTAAACCATGGAACTTTTCATCAGACAGAGTGACAGAGACGGATATCACTGCGGGCGAAGACCCCATGTATTTATATGCCAAGTGGACCGCAAATCCTCATACTGTAACATTTAACGCAAACAGCGGAACTCCGGCTCCGCCTGCACAAACTGTAGCGCACGGCGAAAGAGCCGTCATGCCGCCTATCATGACTCATCCTGATACGGACATGGGTTTTGAAGGCTGGCGTGTCGGCACAGCAAATGGCGCGTTATATGACTTTGACACGCCTGTAACATCAAACCTTACTCTTGTTGCAAGATGGAACATGAAACAATACACTGTCGTATTTCATCTGGGAAACGCGAACGGAAGTCCGCCGAGTAATGCTTTTTCTTCCGCATTGGCGCCGCCACAGCATTTTGTCGGTGACGGTAAAGCAAGAGAGCCGTTCATGCCGTCTTTGCCCTTGAGCCAAATAGGAAGCGCGTGGTCTTTTTACGGCTGGTATGCAAGTAATGATCCCAAGAATGATGATCAAACAAAAATTAACACGATTAATAACGCAACTACTCAAGCTGTAAGAGACGCAAACCTCGCCTCAGCGCCGTGGGACTTTAACACAAATATATCTGAAGGAGCAACCGTTCCCGGCGGCGTATTAAATCTCTACGCAAGATGGAGCGAACCTGCGCCTGATATGGTTTGGGTTCCAAGGGGCAGCTTTGTCATGGGCGATTCAGGCGTTTCGGGAACTCCTGCCGCGTATAACTCATATCCGACAAGGCGTGTAACGCTTGACGGTTTTTTCATCGGCAGATTTGAGGTTACGCAATTAAGCACGCCGGATACGAATAAATCTTATACGGAAGTAATGGGAAGCAACCCAAGCCAGTTTTATAGAAATGATGTCCGTCCTGTTGACAGAGTGTCATGGTATGACGCGGTTATGTACTGTAATGAGCTTACCTTAAAAACACAGGGAATGGCTGTCGCTGATCAGGTTTATACGATCACTAACGTAGTGAAAGGTTCCAACCTTGCCGGAACCGGAGGAGTTCGTCCTGCAGCTCAATCAATTATCAGCGCGAATGTTACAGCCGATTTTTCCAAACGCGGTTACCGTCTGCCGACAGAAGCGGAATGGGAATACGCTGCAAGGGGAGGAAATAACACGCCGTTTAATTACACTTATTCAGGAAGTAATACAGCGGATTCGGTTGCCTGGTATAATGAGTCAATCAAGCAAGGTGCGGACGCTGGTTCCACTCAAACAGTGGGGACAAAAACCGCTAACACGCTGGGTATTTATGACATGAGCGGAAATATATCTGAATGGTGCTGGGACTGGTTTGGTTCGTACAAGGACAGTTATTTTTCTACCTCTGCAGCCGGCAGTAATCCGTTAGGTCCCGCTTCAGGAACTGAGCGTGTAAGACGCGGCGGCGCGTGGAGTAACGCTGTCGGCAACGTGCGAAGCGTTGTGCGTAACAGTCAGGTTCCCGGCGATGCTACATGGGTCAACGGCTTTAGAGTTGTACGGGGCCCGGGGACAATTTGGTAGAGATATATTTATTACCACGAATCACATGAAAAGCATGAGTTCGTGATGGTTAGTATGGTTTGTGGTAAAATTCTTTCGAATTGGATACGCAACGGTGCCTGATACCAGTTTTGTGTTTGCTGTCATATTTTACTATTGAAATACTCTTTAGTCACTTGAAGTTGTTTATGTAAAATTACTTGCCATAAATTCCCTTTTATTTCTCCTGTACCTTTGGAAACTTTAGTAAATCGAGGTGTTCCATTATCGTTATCTTTTCTGTAAAAGTAGTGGTCAGTTTTTTTTTATAACTCCCAACCGTCACGTTCACAAAATCGTTTTAGGTCTTTCCATGACGGCATTCAATCAAGTCTCCTATTTTTTTAATATCATTAAGCATCAGGGCTTTAAGGACGTATGGAATATGCGATTTTCCGCTGCCTCTGGACCAATAAGCAAATTCTTTATAAAAATCTTCAGAATATTCTAAAATTGCTCCTGCAAGGGCGGATATTGCGCCGGATAAATCAAGGGCGTTCTCGGTTAACCCTATCTCGTCAAGTGACAGAGTTACAGTGCCGTCATCTTCCGGCAATATTCTGGCATGATAAGAATAAGCCGATAATATTTTTTCTAAAATATCCATATCAGATAAAAACAGATAATCTCTTGTTTTTTTTATAAACGCTGGTTTTTCCCTGATAACTGATTCAACAACAGAACTCCACTCATTTCTTACTTTAGTCGCATTAATAGCTAGCATATCTTGCTCCTTAAATGAAAGATAGTACATAATGTACACTTTGTCAACAATGTACATATATGATTTCCCAAGTATGCTTGGTAGAGAACTCTTTTTAATATTTTTTTTATTCACCCAAAACTCTAACGCAAACTTTCCTTGTGCGCGGTCCGTCGTATTCGTTGAACCAAATACCCTGCCATGTGCCAAGAAGCAATCTGCCGCTTGTTACAATCACGGTTAGAGACGGCCCTACAAGACTTGTTTTGGTATGCGCGGCGGAGTTACCCTCGCTGTGATGAAATTCGCGGCGGTCTGGGGAAATGGAGTTTAACGCGAGGTTTACGTCGCGGGGAACATCGGGATCCGCGTTTTCGTTAATCGTTACCGCCGCTGTTGTGTGCGGGATAAAAACCACGCAGATCCCTTCGCTCACGCCGGAAGCGGCAACAATCTTTTGCACTTGGTTTGTAATGTTGATCCAGTCTGTTGTGCCGCCCGTGCGTACGCTGAAATCTGAAAGTGTTGTCATATCGATCAGCTTAGATTGATACTTTCATGTTGTCAATTCTAATGCAAAAGTTAATTTAACTGTCTTATTGTTACAACTCCGCCCGTTTTTTGATTCAACTTTGGAGAACCTCTGTATTCCACAGTGCCGGCACCCTCCGCGTTAATTTCAAGATTATCAGAGCAGCTTACTCTGATTGTACCTGCGCCTGAAAGATCAATCACGGTATCCGATGTTTGAAGCGCTAACGCGTTTAACTCGGCTGCGCCTGATACGCGGATATTTGCGTTATTCGCATTGCCGGACAGTTCCAGTTTGCCTGCGCCGAACACATTAACATAAAGATATTCAACATCCAGTTCGGCCCTGCTTGTAACGGCGCTTCTAATTAGAATCTGAAGCATATCCGAAGTGATTTTATCCACTGCTGTAAAAGTGCTGGTGCTTCCAAAACCTCCGGCGCCGCCAAAGCCGTCGATTGTCAGGCTGTTCAATACAGGAACTGAAACTGTTACAAGCGGATTTTGTCCGGAACCGAAATTGATCCTTTTTGTTGTGCGGATAAAAAGTGTATCGTTATCAACTTCAATTATAAAATATTCAAGCAGATTAGGATGAACCTTCAGCGTAACCGCGTCTGACGGCGCCGAATAATAATTGACATCGCAATAACCGTTAATATGGATACTTGAATATTCACCGACAAGAAATGTAAATACTTCCTGTTTGCCCTGCGGCTTCGGCGTATTTACATCCGTAAGATTAACTACAATGCAGCCGGAGAAACATAAAGATACAAAAACAATAGTAGTGATTAGAATTCTTTTCATATATTTATTTTCCTTTCAATTAATTTTGAGGTGATTAAAAATAATCCGGCGGCTTCCAGAAAAGTAAGGACAATCAATATCGGGTATGCCGCGATTGTGTACGGAGAAAGAATAATTGATAATCCAAAAACCTGAATATTGCTTATAGGCAATAAAACCGCTTGTAAAAGACTGACCGCGTAGAAACATCCGCACGCAAGCAGAAATGTTAAAAACCCCGCTGCCGGCACTTTATATAACATTGATTTTTTCATAGCCGCGCAGAACAGGATGATCATTACAAAAAGAAGATATGCCGCGATCATCATAAAAATACCGCAGATTGTATAGAACAAATAATTATCCTGCGTACGAGCCATTTCCAGAAAAATTTCCCAAACGTTGTTGCCTATAAAATTAAAAGTTATCCATACTATCGACGCGATTGCAAAAGCCATTGTAATTATATCTGCCGCAAGCATTATAATTACGTTTGCAAGCAGTGTTTTCCAGCGCGGTACAGGAGTCAGTGCTTGTAAATATGCGTCAGTAGATGCATACATCCGCCGTCCCATAATTATATCGCTGCCGATATTTGCCGCCATCATAACTGCCACCGCTAAGCCGCCGAATGTAATGAATAATATGTGAAGAGCAAACGGAACTGTGCCAGATCCAAGTATTATGAATGTGATATTCATAATAAGAATAATTGCGAACGCAGGACCTCTGATATGTACACCTGCCAAAAACGCGTATTTAAATAGTGCCTTCATTTAAAAATACCTCCAAATATGCCTGTTCCACAGTTTGACCGCGCTCTTCGCGTAACGTATCGCAGTTGCCGGAAAATACGATCTTCCCCTTTGATAAAAAATTAACGCTGTCGAATATGCGTTCTATATCTTTAACAAGATGCGTAGAAACCAAAGTAGACGCGCCCTGCGGCTGCATGGCGATTATCGCGTCTATCACGCGCGTTTTCCCCACAGGATCGATACCGTCAAGAGGTTCGTCCAGCAGATACAGTTTCGTTTCGCGTGAAAAAGTAAGCCCAAGTACAAGGCGTTCTTTCATTCCCTTGGACAGCTTATTGATATGCTTGTCCTGAATGTTCACAAGTTCGAGAATACGCATAAGTTCATCCGCGCGCTCCTGTTTGTAGTCGTCGTACATCTCGCGGAAAAAAGTGAACGCGTCGCGCACCTTCATCCATTGCTGGAAAGACAGCGAGTCGGGGCAAAAGCCGATGGTTTTGCGCGCTTGCGGTCCAGGCGCGGTGTTGTTGTGGTAGCGGATAGCGCCTGCGGTCGGCTGAAGCAAACCAGCCATAATTTTTAAAAGCGTGGTCTTCCCCGAAGCGTTAGGCCCAAGCAAGCCGACAATCTGCCCGGAACATATCGACATATCAACGCCGCGCAAAGCTTCGCATCCTCCGTAACTTTTTTCCAGATTATTTATTTCCAGAACTGTTTCCATGTTTTCCTCCTTTCTTCATAAATATTTCAAGATCTTTCAGGATATCTTTATTTGAACATCCCAAAGCCCGCATTTCTTCCATGAATCGGTGCTGAGAATCAACCGCCAAATCACTGCGTATTTTTCCAATCATCTTATGATCCTCCGTAAAAAAATATCCCGTACCCCTCTTGCTGCTGATAAGTTCATCCCTTTCCATCTCTTGATATACGCGCTGTATTGTATTTGTGTTAACCTTAAGCAGCGCTGACATTTCGCGGATAGACGGAATACGTTCGCCGGGCTCAATATCACCGCGGACAAAAGCCTGGCTGAACATCAGAATTATCTGCCTGTAGATCGGCATTCTGTCATCGAACGCCAGTCTCCACCGCTCCCATAATGGCATATTACCTCCTAGTCTGAGTGTACTATTAGACTAGCACACTAGAGCAGACTTGTCAAGAGGTTTTTATAATTTTTTTATTTTTCTACTACTTCGCCAAGAGCCGATTTAGACATTTTTCGAAGTCTGCAGACTTCGTCGTTTATTTTGATAACAGACGATTTAATCTCTTAACGAAGTCTGACGGGTCTTTCAGTTTTATACCTTCCACCAAAAGCGCCTGATCAAGCAGTACGCCTGATATATCGGCAATGCGGCTTTCGTCGTCGATGTCTTTAAGGCTAAGAATGATTGGGTGTTCGCCGTTTACCTCAAGAATAGGTTTGGTTTCCTGCATCGGCATTTGCCCCATTGCTTTGAGCATTTGCGCCATTTGCATTGACGGATCGTTTTCGTCCGCGACGATACATGACGGTGAGTCGTGCAGGCGCCGTGAAAGCTTAACATCTTTTACCTTGTCGCCGAGAGCTTTCTTAATCTTCTCGATAACAGGTTTCGCTTCTTTTTCGGCGGCTTTATCTTTCGCTTCGCCTAACTCTTCGTCCGCTCCTGAACGGTTAACCGCTTTAAGTTCCCATGTCTGAGCTTCTGACTTGCCGTCTGCGCCCGGTGTTTCTTTGCGGTAGCTGTGCAGCGTTGGAATTATCAAGTCGTCGATGTCGTCATCCATGATGAGGACTTCAATTTCTTTGGCGCGGTACGCTTCCAAAAGCGGAGAAGAGCGCAGCGTGTTTTCGTCGCCGCCTGTGATGTAATAAATGTGCTTCTGATCGCTTTTCATTCTACCGACATATTCGGCAAAACTTGTCCAGACGGATTTTCCGTCCGAGCCTTCTATGGTTGTACTTTTAAAGCGCACAAGTTCCTGAATCGTCTCGCGGTTGGCAAAATCCTGATAAAGCCCTTCTTTAAGCGGACGGTTAAACTGCCCGATAAATGTTTCCCACTTTTCTTTCGGTTCATCTCCGCCTGACGCGGCGTTATCCGCCATTTGTTTAAACTCGGAAAGCAGTTTTTTTACAGACGCGTTTTTAATGTTTAAAAGAATTTTATTCTGCTGAAGGATTTCGCGGCTTACATTTAAAGGTAAATCTTCGGAGTCGATAACGCCGCGGACAAAACGCAGATATGTCGGCATCAGTTCTTTATCGTCATCGGTAATAAAGACACGTTTTACATAAAGTTTTACGCCGGGTTTGTAATCTACATTGTATAAATCGAAGGGTGCTTTTTTTGGAATGTAGAAAAGGGTTGAGTATTCCAGCGTTCCTTCGGCTTTCGTGTGAATGTAACAGAGCGGTTCTTCACTGTCATGGCCCAGCTGTTTGTAAAACTCGTTGTAATCTTCGTCTTTAAGCTCGTTTTTCGATCTTCGCCAGAGAGCGGTACCGGAATTTATTCTGTCTGTTTTAGTTACGCTTGCTTTTTCGTTGCCTTTATCGTCCCATTCTTTTTCTTCATAAGTCAGATAAATTGGAAATGCTACATGGTTGGAGTAGCGTTTGATTATATCTTCGATAGACCAGCGGTTGGTGTACTCGGTTCCTTCCTCGGTTAATTTTAAAATAACTGTTGTACCCTGGCTGCCGCGTGTCGCGTAACTGCCTTCGGTAATTTTTTCGATCTCAAAACCTTCTTTGCCGTCGCTTGACCATTTCCAGACTGAGTCTTCGGCGGCTTTGCGGGAGATCACTTCAATTTTATCCGCGACCATGAAGGCTGAATAAAACCCAACGCCGAACTGCCCGATTAGGTTGGAATCTTTTTTTGCGTCTTCGGCGAGTTTTTCCAAAAACGCTTTTGTGCCGGAACGCGCGATAGTTCCAAGCGAATCGATTAAATCCGCCTCGTTCATGCCGATTCCATTGTCGGATATGGTTAATGTTTTCCCTTCTTTATCAAAGGAAATATCGATTCGCGGATCGAAGTTCAGCGATTTATATTTCTCGTCCGCGACTGTAAGGTACTTTAACTTGTCTAAAGCGTCAGAGGCGTTGGAGACAAGCTCCCTTAGAAAAATCTCCCTGTTGGAATAAAGGGAGTGAATGATAAGGTGCAGCAGCCGGCTTACTTCGGTCTGAAATTGGTGTTGCGCCATTGTAGGCTCCTTAAAAAATAGTATTTATTATGAGATAGCATTTTTTTTCAGAAATTTCAAGGTATTAAATATGCTATTGCCGGGCGCCGCGGATTTTCTCAGGATTAAAACCCCTGTCTGTTTCGGATTTAATGTGTTTTATTTCAAAATAACAAAGCGCGTTCGCCTGCAATGGCATATCCAGTTCATAAGAGCCGCCAGCTATTTTCAATCTTTCTGTAGAAACCTTAGGCTGAGCGCATTCTCGAAGCAGCGCAAGCTGCTCTTCCGTTGGATACGCGGGTGACCCCATATCGATCCATGATTTTAACGGGTTGCATACAGATTCATCAACCAATTTTTTTACCAGCAGATAATCGCCGTTTTGCAGTTCGATTGAAAACTTTAATTGTATCTCCGATTCGCCCGCATTCTCAGCCGGATTCCACGCGATGCCTTTAAAATTGTTTTCATCATCTTTGGTGATTACAAATGATTCATTGCGCGCTACAGCGTTTGTTCCGATTTTTCCGAAAAACTGGAATACCCAATATGTTGGTTTCGGTATCATTCCGTTTGCTAAAAGCCCGAAACACCCCGAAAAAGGAGTAAACGCGACACCCGATTCTTCAAAAACATCGCCGAATGTCCAGTATGAATAAGACGCGCAGACATCTCCCATTTCGCATAACAGACGTGCTGTGTACGCGGCGTTCAGGTTTGTGTCGTGAATCGGATTAATGGGCGAATAGGATGTATTAAATTCTGTTATGTGCATTTCAATACCCTTGTATTCGGGGAAACTGTCGATTATATTCCGGCTGATTCTTAATTCCGAAATTACATCTTTCGGCGGTCTTAGTTTCTGATAAACATAATGACCGTCCGCTTCGGGCATTTCTGTAGCATAAGCATGCCGTGTAACAAAATCCAAAGGCGCTTTGTTTTTTGAACAGAATTCCAAAAAACATTTAAGCCAGCGTTCATCATCAACGCCGCAAATCGCAGGCCCTCCTACGCGAAGGTGCGGATTGCATTTTTTTACTGCTTTACTTGTTATTTCGTAAAGTTTAAAATACTCCTGCATGTCGGCGTCTTTCCAGAAACCGCGAAGGTTAGGCTCGTTCCAAACTTCAAAAAACCATGAAGCGACTTCATCTATTCCGTATCGTTCAATCCAGTGGTTGATTGTCGCTTCAACTAACGCAGCCCATTTGTAATAATCGGAAGGAGGGGTAACATTTCCTTTCCAGTAAAAAATAGTTTGATCTCCTGATGCAAGTTTGTAAGGCATGAACCCAAGTTCAACAAAAGGTTTCAAACCCAAAGAAAGGTAATCATCAAAAACCATATCAACGTATCTAAAGTTGTATTCAATTTTTTCTTCATCACCCTGTTTATAGGTGTGATAAATACCCATGTCATCGCAAAAAAGCCCGTGCCCGCGGATGTATGAAAAGCCTATATCGTTCTGTACTTTTTTTAGCTGTTCATGGTACTCCAGCCTGAGCGCAAGATTCATACGTCCGGTTCCAACACAGACAAGCGCGTTATTGTTGAATACAGCTGTCTGAGAGACGGTTATTTTATGGTTTTGCGTTTTCATATTTTTCTCCGAATTATTATTTTGGATTTTCTGTCTCAACTTTATCGCCGTCTTTGAACGGTGCCAATGCGGCAGTCATGCGGACAATAGATGACGACTTATTGGCTACGTAATGAACTTCTCCGGGTTCAATGTGAATGAATTGCCCTTCATGAAGTTCATGCGGCGTTCCTGCGACATAAATGGTAACTGTTCCTTCAAGCACAAAAAAGTTTTCTTCCATTACTTCATGATAATGAGCCTGAAAATCCTGCCCCGGCATAAATTGCACAAGCGCAAAATTCATGCGAGGGCCTTGCATTAAATATTTGGGACCTGAATCGCCGAAACGAAATTCCTTGTCTTTTTCATCGATTATAAACATTTTTTCCTCCTGATATTATAAGCCGGGCGCGCGCCACATGTGCTTAGTAACTTCGTCATCACTTAACTTTAAGAGCGGCTTGTATGCCGTTTGCCAATTTTGGTATGCTCTGTCATAAACAATGCGGTTTTCTTTGTTAGGTGTAAATATTATTTCAATCTTCACCAAAGAGCGTGCTGCGTCTTTTATACTTGGATACAAACCAATAGCTTTACCAGCCATTATTGCGGCGCCGAGAGCTGTTGCTTCTTTTACAACAGGAACCTCTACAGGAATGCCGAGAACATCGGCAAGTATCTGCGGCCAAAGAGCACTTTTCGCTGCTCCGCCTGCGAATACTATTTTATTCGGTTTTTTCCCTGTCTCCTGATGTACCAGATGCAGATGCCCCAATGTAACAAGGCACGCGTTCTCCATGATAGCTCGGTAAAAACACGCTTTGTTAAATTTTTGCGGATCAAGTTCAAAATTTAAAAACGATGGAGCCGCGTGTTTCCAGTTTATATAATTCATTACATCTGAAAATGCGCAGATCATCCCGTAGCTTCCTGCCGGAATTGAAAGAGCGGCTTTATCTAAAATGGCGTAAGGATCTGTATTTTGTTCTGACGCAAGGCGTTTTTCTTCGGTACAGAACGCGTCCCTGAACCATCGCATAACAAGCCCCGGATTGAAAGCAAGAGCTTCATACTGCCATAAACCTTGAACAGCATGACAGTTTACGCGCACATCGCATTTTTGAGAGCACTCCGCCGAAGCTGTGTTAAACTCGTATTGCCAGAAACTTCCGCCGAAAACAACAGCTTCGCCTTCTTCAACAACTCCAACGCCGATTGTGCCTAGCTGACAGTCTCCGCCGCCTGTGACAAGCGGAGTGCCTTCGATCAATCCGCTCTGCCGCGCTCCTTCCTTGGAAACGTTAGCCGCAATGGTTCCGCATTCTTTTACATCGGGGAAAATATCGTCTCTTATTCCGCAGCGGCGGGCTATATCGATATCCCAGTTTCTGGTTTTTAAATCGAAAAGGCCGGTGGTTGAACCATTGCTCGGCTCAACCGCAAGCGCGCCTGATAAGCGGAAAATGATCCAGTCGTTAATCATGCCGATTTTAGCGGTTTTTTTATATACATCGGGAAGTTTGTTTTTTACCCATAAAAGGCGCGGCAGAGCGCCGAGAGCGAATGTCTGCCCTGATTTTAAATACAGTTCTTTTTCAAGATTTGGGTTTATTTGCTTGAGCTGCGCAACTTCATCTTTTGCTCTTGCGTCAACATTTGCGCATGCCCAGATTTCCTTGTAGCCGCCGTGTACGCTGCTGTCTTTTTCGTAAAGTACAATTCCTTCTCTCATACAGGTTGTACTCACAGCGGCGATATTTTTCGCGTCAATTTTAGTGCTTGCAAGAACTTCATTTATGCATGAACAGGTAAGCTTCCAGTTTACCGTCCAGTCAAAATTCATACTGCCGGGATATGCAGGATCTTCCAAATGTTTCCATTCTTTTTGGACGCATCCTTTCTGGCTGCCCTGAGAATCAAAAATGACTGCTCTGATACTTCCTGTTCCCGCGTCAATCGCCATCAGATAATCGGGCATACTTCCTCCATTGGAACACCATATACTAATTATACATTTACATATTATAATGTGTAAAGGATTTTTAAGGAGGAATAGTATGGCTGATAAAGAAGGAATTAAAATAGAAAAAAATTATTATGTCGATGTTCCGTTTAAGACAAATGGAAATTTTCACGTAAAGGGAGCTGCAAACCTTGACTGGGGAATGAAAAAGCACCTGACAAACATTTTTAATCCCAAGAGCGGCAACACTGTGATGTTCGCTTTTGATCACGGTTATTTTATGGGTTCAGTATCAGGTCTTGAAAGGTTGGATATTCTTATCCCCCAGCTGATAGATCATGTTGATGTGCTGATGGCAACAAGAGGTGCGCTGCGAACCTGCGTAAAACCAAATTTCCGAAAAGGCATCGCTCTGCGTGTTTCGGCAGGTTCGTCGATGGTGAACGAAGATCTAAGCCGTGAAATTGTTTCTGTTGATATAGAAGACGCAATTCGCATGAATGCTGATTGTCTTGCTGTGCAGGCTTTTATCGGCGCTAAAGGACAGCTTTTAAGCCTTAACAATCTTTCTAAAGTAATAAACGCGGGCAGCGCTTACAGTATTCCAACGCTTGGCGTAATCGCTGTTGGTAAAAATATGGAGAGGACAAGCCAGTATTTTAAACTAGCTACGCGCATTGTCGCGGAACTTGGAGCGAATATTGTAAAGACATACTACTGCGATGACTTTGAAGAAGTCGTTGCCGCGTGCCCTGTCCCGATTGTCGTAGCAGGCGGAAAAAAACTCACCGAAAAAGACGCGCTTAAAATGGCGTACAATTCAATCCAAGGCGGCGCGCGCGGCCTTGACATGGGCAGAAATATTTTTCAAAGCCAGCACCCCGTTGTTATGGCAGACGCCATCGGAAAAATTGTGCATAACAAATACACCGACAAAGAGGCATTGGAATTTTTTGAAGAGAAGACGAAGGGAAAATAGTAATAAAGAATATTACAATTTTGCGTCTCTCTTTTTTACCACAAACCACACGAACGAATACAAGATGATTAACAAATTAAAAAGTCCGAACGGCACGGACGTAGTACTCAAATGCGTACTCGTCACCGCCGATCTTAATATAACCGCATTTGTTACTATAAACCCTATAGCCATCTGCTGCGCCCATACCGAAAGTTTGAATCCACGCGGTATCAATACTGTACTGCGATGAAGACCAAAAATATCCTTGTTGTGAAATTCCTAAATGTGTTTTCGCTTTATGCATTTCATTCAGTTCGTCTTTGCTTGGAAGGAACCAGTCGGTTTTACCGCCGCCTGTGTATGCAACGGCTGCTTTTGCGGCATTATTAGAAGTCGTATCGCTGGAATGCGCCGCAATTATAGCGGCTGTGTTAGCTTTTCCTGTTCCGATTGCTGTCCCTGTCGCTTTGGTTACATCTACATTAGTTGATGACCATGTTACTTCTGTCGCATGATTAACAGGAGCGGCTTCAAGATAACGCCAGCCATCGGAATCATTTCCTTTGTCGTAAAATATTATACCGCCGCCAGGGCCTGTGTCGCCTATACTATAGCTTATTACAAGGTTCCCGGCAAAAATATCCGGCGCTGCATTCCATCCTGTTGCAGCCGCAACAGCAAAATACACAGCATAAGTTCCAAATGTTTGCGGAACTGATGCGTTACCTGCATATCGGATATTGCTTATAGCTCCAGGTGATTTTCCGCTTTTCGCTGTAATTGTTACTGCTATTATAGTATTTCCTACTTTCTGGTTCAGGTTAGCAATGTTATAATCGGAAGCTGTGGGGGTTTGGTTACCGCCGCCGCTGTTATTGTCACCACCGCTGCCGCTGTTATTACCACCACTATCACCGCTAGTGCCACTGTTGCTATTATTGCCGCCTGTATCGCCGCTGCCGTTTCCACTGTCATCGCAAGCGGTAAACGCCAACCCGATTATTACCACGATGGTAATAATTCCAATAGACGTAAGTGGCGTTCTTTTTGTCTTTTTCATTAAATCCTCCAAATTTTAAGTTTTTTCGAATTCTCAACATTAATTAATAAAATGTACAAGAAATCTAACTATAAGATAAGTATACCTATTTATAAAGCGGTAAGTCAATACCTAAAAAAAAGGTATTCTTGCCTTAGAGGTTGATATGCCAAAGAAAAAATTAGGTATTAGAGAAATTCTGGCACTAAATTTGAAGGAAAATAGACAAAAATGTGGTTTTACACAGGAAAAACTGGCTGAAAAGGCAGGGATTTCTGCAAATTACCTATCTATGGTTGAAGTTTCCAGGAAATTCCCTACTCCCGAAATGTTAGATCGGCTTGCATATGCTCTCAATATTGAGACTTTTCAACTTTTTGACGCTTCAGCTACTGCGGAAGGAGCATTATTACATTTAGAAAAATCAATTATCAATAAGATTACGCTAATTGTTAAAGACACTATAAAAGAAACAATAATTGAAGAATGTAAAAATTTATCTTCACCGAAACGGTAATAAGTGTGTATTATTTCTCTTTCGGCGCTTCCAAGTTATTCGGTCCAAACCCTTTAATCAATACAAGCGGTTCAGCAGGACTTGTGTTTGTAATAATAATTCCCTTTTTCGCCGCGTCTTCGGATACAAAGAATTCATCCGCGCTCTGCTGACCAAAGCGAAGCATGCCCGGCGCCTCACAATGATACGCGCCGAATTTACCGTGCCCCTGAATAAAAATTACGCTGTATGCGGCAGGTTCTTTTAAAGTTACGCTCTTTCCCGGATTAACAGAAAGTTCTTTCGCGCTGAAGTAGCCTTCGTTCGCGTAGGAAATCCACTTTTCTTCGTAGTCTGCGTTTTTCACGATTGTGATGGGAGGGCGTCCAAAGCGTTTTTTATAATGAGGATCAGTATTTTTTTCCCAGTCAAGCAAACTGAAAATATAATCAATGTCGTCTTTTTTATCCGCAGGACATTCGCCGTTCATAAATTCGCGAGGATATGTAACGCCTGACACAACATTTTCGTGAACTGAGTTAACGTCTCCGTTCCAGTTTAGTTCATAAGTCATAACGGAACCGGGCGCGTGAATAACACCTGCGGGAGAATACCAGCCTGAACCAAGTTCGATTCGCCATGCGCGCGAAAGTTCTGTTATGCGCGTATCGCCTTTGTTGTAATCGCGAAGGCGCTGTTTTACTTCTTCCGGTTTTGTGTCGGGGTCGTAGCCAAAATAAGTTGCGTTTATTTCGCCTGTGTGACTCGCAAACTGATGAGGGAAATAATAACATTCAGGCTTTCCAAGTTTGCCGACTTTTGCGGCGGCTTCCATATCCAAATGCAGATGATGAAATAAAGGCGTTTTTAAATCATAGAATTTTGAAAATACCGGAAAGCCCTTGTACTTGTCCATCAGCTCTTTCCCGATAATATCAGCTCCAAATATTTCGATTGCTTCTTTTAGACTGAACTTTTCATCGCTGCCGTAATCAACTGCGACAAAACTTAATCCCTCGGTGGGACCTGCAAGCGGGCCGTTCTGCGCAATGTTTGTGGAAGCCATCCATCGTTCTTTAATCGAACCTCTTTGAAGGCCGTAGGCAAAGTAATCATCTGGATGAAGCCGAAGCCGTCTGCCCTCAACTCCGAAAGGACGAGGGATAAAATTCGGATTCAGGCGGAAAACGCCGTCTCCCTTTTTCAATGTATTTTCGATTAATTCTCTGATGGCCATAAACTCCTCCTGATTTTAGTTATTAAAATAATTGTTGGGTACAAAAGTCAGTTTGTCAACAACCATCGTTGATAGAAATAAAAAACGGGGAAGCCTTGAAGTCGGAAGGCTTCCCCTCTTTTTTAAATAACGCCTCTTGCCGCTATAACCGTGTTGGATATGGCAAACAAAGTGACGATTAAAGAATTTACAAAAGCGCCCGTCCAGACAGAGCCTGTGGCTTTGAAGAAAATCCGCGAAATTGCCGCCGCAACTGGAAGGATGAAGAGCAGTCCCCACAACAGTACGCCTGCGAGAGCCGCTGTCGTTTTTTCAGGGTACGGCACAAACTGGAATACTTTTACGCCTGTGTTTTTCAGCGAGATATAATCGATCAGGTGCAGAACCAAAAGTCCGCCGAAACTGGAAAAGATTATAAGAAGCGTATTTACCCAGCCTTTTTGATTGTTGATTCGTGTAAAAGTATTTTGACTAACACCTGTTACCAGGAACAAGAAGAGGAAGCTTGGCAGATAACGCAGGAAGATAGCCCATTTTTCCGCACTCAAGGTTTTAATGCTTAAAGTGAAGAAACGGAAATCTGTTTTAAAGAAACTGTCACACAGACAAAGAAGGAAATAGCCTGCCGCAAAAACAGTCACCGCTAAAACCGCGGAACGGAATATTTTGTTACCTGAAAGTTTTAGTCCTGTATTATCAAATGTGCAGCCTGCTTTTACAGCAAAGGAATTGTACACAAAAAGGTACAGGAACGTAATGATTATTCCCAGAAAAAAGTTTAAAGCAAAAATTCCATTAACAGCAGGTAAGGGAAATATTACATTTGCAGGCATTGGAATCGGAACTGTCCGCCCCATCGAAACAATATCGATTGGATAGCCGACCAGCCAGTTATATAAAAGCGGTGCAGGCAGCAAGCCGATTATATAAATAATCCAATAGCGTATCCTGCTTGTTCTATTAGTAATAGTTGTAAGTCCGTCCGGTTCAGGCTGTTTTATTTCGCTAAAATAATTTGTTTTAAGCAGCAGCAAACCGAACGATGTAATGAATATGAAAAACGCAATCAGCGAAATTCCTGTTCCTAACTGCTTGCCGAACCAGCTCTGTTGCGGCTGAGATGCCAATTTTCCTTCGGCTAAAGTTATATCAAAAAAATCAACAACATTGCCGACTGCCCGTGAGCTGAAATGAATTACAGGATGCGTGTGGGGCGGCTGGTAAATGACACGTAACTGTCCATACTTTGCTGCGTTTACCGCGCTTATCCTGTCGATGGGTGACTGAGAAATGTACTCATAGTAGGTATCATATTTAAAATCATTAAAACCTATTCCGGCTTTTGCGACAGCGGTTTTGTTGGCGTCACTTCCTTTTACTGTTCCCCACATTCCCAGTGCCCATTCGTCAAACTGTCCGAAAACTGAGCCGAGATTAACAGGATACGGAGCGAGTATTGAATTGCCGTCGCTGTCCAGCGTAAATGACTGCGAAGTGGGAAGCACCGCAGTCGGCACTACAACAGACGGATTGTTTTGGCGTTCCTTCCACGCGCGGACTGCGCCCAGCTGAATCGTAGTTCCTCCCATTGAATGTCCCACCATGCCGACTCTTTTTGTATCTGCGTAAGGAAGCGTCCCGATGTATTGAAGCGCGGCATAAGTTCCCATATCGCCGACTACAGGATTGATCCGCTCGTCAGGGAAATTGGACAGACCATGACCGTAAGCGTCAATGGACATTACGATAAATCCCCGCTTTGATAATTCCACACAGTTAAGGTCCTGCACTTCGGATGTGTTGTTATAGCCATGACATGAAATGATCGCAGGCGCGGGGTCGGATACAGATGCGCTCTTTGGCACATACAACAGCGCTCTCATTTCAGCTCCGTCTACAGTAACGAATTTGATGTCATGAATTTTTACTTTTCCGCCGCTGGTATGAACCAGCATTCCGATGAATCCTCCAATTAATAGTAAAACAAGCGAAATAATAAAAACATGCACAGCATCAAATTTTCCTATACCTGAATTTTTATTGTACATAAAGTACCTCCATATCTTTCAAATATACGAAAATAAAATGTATGGAATTGCCGGATTATTAATTACTGTGGAATATAATTGACAGAAACTTAAAATCATACAATGATTAAATCAAAAGAAAATAATGAATTAGAAAATGTTTCTTATATTAAATACAGGGGGCTCTATATGGCAGTTAATGTAAAATATGAAAGTTTTGAAAAAATGGAATCTTTCATGAAAGATGTTTTTATCAAAGTTGGCGTTCCGCCCGAAGATGCGGCAGTTTGCGCTGATGTACTGATCGAATCGGATAAGCGCGGTATCGACTCACACGGCGTGGGAAGATTCAAACCCATTTATATCGACAGGATTAAAGACGGAATTCAAAACCCGGTTACGCAATTCGAGATTGTAAAAGATCATCTGGCAACAGCCGTGGTTGACGGTCATGACGGTATGGGTCAGGTAATTGGAAAAAAATCGATGCAGATGGCGATTGATAAGGCGAAACAGCACGGACTTGGCATGGTAGTTGTGCGTAATTCTACTCATTACGGTATTGCAGGGTATTACGCGAGTATGGCAGTCAAAGCCGGAATGATCGGTATTACAGGCACTAACGCGCGTCCTTCCATCGCACCCACTTTTGGGATTGAAAATATGTTAGGTACAAACCCTTTAACAGTAGGTATGCCGTCCGACGAAGATTTTCCGTTTATACTTGATTGCGCAACTTCGGTATCGCAGCGCGGAAAAATTGAACATTACGACAGGATTGGCAAGACCATGCCCGAAGGCTGGGTGATCAATGATGACGGCAGCAGCGAGACAGATCCTTCCAAAGCGCTGACAGGGCTTAACAAAGGAACATCTGCTCTTGCGCCGCTCGGCGGCTTGGGTGAAGATACCGCAGGTTATAAGGGCTACGGTTACGCGACGATTGTAGAAATACTTTCCGCAGCGCTGCAGCAGGGACAGTTTTTAAAAGCCCTGAACGGATTTGACGCTGATGGTAAAAAAATTCCTTATCATCTTGGGCATTTTTTTATCGCGATTGACATCAGCGCCTTTGTAGAATTGGATAAATTTAAAAAAACGACCGGCGATATTCTGCGTGAATTGCGTGATTCAAAAAAAGCGCCGGGCGAACAGAGGATATACACAGCCGGCGAAAAGGAATACCTTGCATGGCTAGAGCGCAAAAATACCGGCGTGCCGTTAAACGACAGCCTTATAAAGACTGTAAAAACTCTGAAAGAGGAATATAAACTGGATTCCTACGAGTTTAACTTTTAAGGAAAAAATTATGAAAATTGATATGCAGCTAAAAAATTTGGACAGTTTATTTCCCGCTGATTTCAATGAAGAGCAAAAAGCAAAAGCCAAAACATATTTTTTAAAAAACTTTTCAATAGAAGCGCATCGCTTTTACGGCGGAAAAATGCAAACCATTCCCAAGTGCGGTATTTACGGCCTTAACTGGTTCAATGTCTGGTATACCCCCGGCGTATCGAAAGTTTCCACAACAATTCGTGATAATAATGATGCGTCTTTCGCGCTGTCTAACCGCGGAAACCTGGTCGCTGTTGTTTCGGATTCAACCAGAGTTTTAGGCGACGGCGATTGTACGCCTTCAGGCGGACTTGGTGTTATGGAAGGCAAGGCAATGCTCATGAAATATTTGGGCGGCGTGGACGCTGTAGTTTTGTGCGTGGATTCAAAAGGGCCGGACGGAAAAAACGATCCCAATAAGATCATCGAATTTGTAAAAATGGTTCAGCACAGTTTCGGCGCGATCAATCTGGAAGATATAAGCCAGCCCAACTGTTTCAAAGTGTTAGACGATCTTCGCGAAGCCTGTGACATCCCTGTTTGGCATGATGATGCGCAAGGCACCGCCTGCGTTACCCTTGCAGGGCTCATCAACGCGCTGAAACTTGCCGGAAAGAAAATCGGAGATGCGAAAATTGTACTGCTCGGTGCTGGAGCTTCCAACACTACTGTTGCGCGTTTAATTCTTACCGACGGCGGCGATCCTGCAAAGATGATTATTTTTGACACCAAAGGAAGCCTGCACTCCGGCAGAGATGATATAAAGAACGACAAACGCAATTATCGCAAATGGGAACTTTGCGAAAAAACCAATCCCAACAAAATAAACGCCATTGACGAGGCGTTAAAAGGCGCCGATGTACTCATCGCGCTTTCGAGTCCCGGTCCTGATACGGTAAAACGCGAATGGATCCGCGGCATGGCGGATAAAGCAATTGTGTTTGCCTGCGCCAACCCGGTGCCGGAAATTTGGCCTTATGCTGCGAAAGAGGAAGGCGCTTTCATCGTAGCAACCGGCCGCGGCGATTTTCCAAATCAGGTAAACAACTCAGTCTGCTTCCCAGGTTTACTCAAAGGCGCGCTGTTGGTACGCGCAAAAAAAATCACCGATGGTATGGCAATCCGCTGCGCCCACTCCATTGCCGATTTCTCCGAAAAGCGCGGCATCAATCCCGACAACATCATCGCCAACATGGACGAGACCGACGTCTTTGCTCGCGAAGCCGCCGATGTCGCTCAGCAAGCAATCAGCGAGGGAGTTGCTCGCATCACATTTACATGGGACGAGGTGTATAACAAAGCCAAAGCAGACATCACCGCTGCCCGCTCTCTCGTTGAAGGTTTAAAAAGGTTAGGGCACATCACCGAGCCCCCGGCGGAATTGATGGAGATCGCGTTGGGTAAAGCAATTGAAGAGGTGGTGGGGGAGTAAAGGAGACTCCTTGTTACATTTTTAGTTGTTGAAAAACTGGTGTTGTATTCCATGCATTATCCCAGCGAACACGCTCCTGTTCAAGGCGAACACCCTTTCCCCATGTATTGTTCTTTAAAGACTGATAAAGTTTCAGTTCATCAATGGATAGATTAGGCAGCTCTGCTGCCGCGTGTTGATCCTTCTCCTCAACCCACAACTCCCGGTGGCTCATGAGCGTTGCTTCATCCATTAATATTGTTTCCAGATTTGGCAGATACGATCTGGCTCTGTTCAAAATGGCAAAGCCATGCGTATCGATGTCTCCCCAATAAATGCACCTTGATTGTTTAAGCCACTGAAGTTTTCCTAGAATGTCAACACCGTAACCCAATCCGAAAAGTACGATAGAATTTTCTAAATCACCAAAGGCAAGCGCAGTTTGAACATTTTCTATGATGAATATTGTTAGCGATGTGGTAAAACCAAGATTGGTAATCTCATTAAGCGGCGCAGAAATGTCACCAAGACCGCCAAACATTTTTCTAAGTTTTGGATCGAGTATTCGAATACGAATTAATTGCGGCAATGGTTTTAAGCCGCAGATTTTATAAAAGTTACGGCTAGGTATTTCTTGTTCGATAAAAGTATCGCTGTCAGATGTACATCTTTCAGATGTGCCGCCCTTAATCGCTGTAATCAATTCTGCGATAATACCTTTGCGCAATTCCAGCCATTTACTGTTGATACCGACGACAGGGATTTGCCGAATGTAAAGATTGGAATTGGGATTTGCGCAAATCCATGAAAGTATTTCGTACAGGCTGTTAAAGTCGCCGTCATTGTAATCGGCAAGAATATTAAAATGTTTTGGAAGGGCATCAAGCAAAGCAGGCCAGTTTTGAACCAGTGATTTAAAACGAGTAACCGCGCGTGACCATCTTGTTGTTTCTCCTGTCCACGCAGCGGTATCATCCGGGTTATTTAAAATCAGTTTCTCTGGAACACGCTGTGTTCCAAGCGATCGCCAGCGGCGTTCGCTCCAGACAAGAGATCCGCTGTATTGACATGTTTTCCATGCAGAGATCCATGTACGCACATTATCCGGCTGTTTAAGCGCATCACGTTCTGTTGGAATTCCCAGATTAATTTCAAGCGGCCATGTATTTTCGTTATCATTTTTTGATATAGTTTCTTTCAGCCATTCTTTATGTTTGTTTTTAAATTTGCGTTTTAATAGTTCGGTGATATCCTCAGGAAACTTCACTGTTTATTTCCTCTTTAGCCTGAAGCGGAAGATCCAAACGCTGGCGATCATTATCGTACTCAATATGTAAAACGCTGGATTTGCACCGGTCAACTATATCTACAAAACACGCGCCGCCGATAAAAGGTTCCAGCGTCATTACCGATCTTAACGGCGTTGCTACGATCATCTGAAAACCAAAGTTATTAAAAATATTCATTGATAATGTAGTAAACTCGTTATCCGCCTTATCGAAAGCTTCATCAAGAATGACAGGCGCATACATTGGAACGCCGTGTTCATTACCGCCAAGTTGATAGCGAAGAGCGGCGGCAAGACAAGTGGTCGCAAGTTTTTGCCGCTGTCCGCCTGATTTACCTGCACCGCTGCGATAGACTTCAACCTCAACACCGCTCTCGTCAATTTCGCGCCCGACAAATTCAACATGCTGACGAACATCAAGAACAGATTCCCGCCAGCGTTTTTGATCAGGTTCTTGACTGGATAAACGTTGAACCATTTTGCGCAATGCGATAAAACGCGTTTCTTCGTTCTCACGATCTTCGCTCAATGCGTAATTTAATGCTTGTTTTATATCCTGCTTAAACTCGCTGACATCCTGAAGCTGACGATCATTAGCGTCAATATGAAGATAGGTACACTGGTTCTCGGTTTTATTAAACGGCACTTGCCTTAGACTGTCATTAACAAGAACCATTCGCTCCAATATTGCTTTTCTTGCGGAGTTTAAATAAGTAGAAAGAGCGGCAAGATTCTGGTTGCTTTGAGTTTGCAGAAGTTCAAAGAAACGCTGTTCATGAGCGGGCAGCCCGTCTGTCTCAAGTCTTAACAGCTTGGAAAAATAATCAGGTGCGCTTGTAAGCGTTGTATCCAAATCGCCTGCGTCCATAGGCCACAACCTTTTAAAATCACCGAAAATATTCTCTATCTGTTTTTCACATTTTCCAGTTTGGAGATTAACCTTTTCTATTTCTTTACTCAGGGATTGAACGACAGACGTTGTAATATTATCTATAGTTTCAAGCCGGACATTATCTGTGATACTTGCGAAGCATTTATCAAGACCTTCTTTCTGGTGAAGCGTCAGCGGAACAATTGAAGGATCGTTCTTAAGCGTATCAAGTTTTTCTTCGTTATAATTTATTTGATCGAGCGTTTTTTCGTGTGCGACTTTATTTTTCCGCAGTTCATTGTCAGCCTGAGAAATAATGGACTTTTGTTCAGTAATACGCTTTGCAAGTTCACTAAGAGCAGTGTTGCCTTCACGCACCTCGCGAATGGATTTTTCGATCGATGAAATTCGATCCAGCAATGGAACGACATCTATTTCTCTCCACTCAAGATTTGAAAGCGTTTGGCAATGCATTGCGCGGGATAAACTTTCTGTATTTTGATTGGAAAGGGTGTTTATTTTTTCATCACAGTCTGCTATAACCAAAGCCATTTCCTGAGCCTGCTGCTGAAACAGAATCAGCTTTTCACGGTTATCAAAACCCAGCACCCAGTTACGTCTGTCTCCTATTGAACGTCTGTCATCTTTTTCATGACGTACCTTGCTGTGTTTAATCTGTCCCTCGCGGGTAAGAGCGCGATCTGCGGCGCGAAAGGCTTGAACTGATTCCACACAAGAATAATCAAAACGCTGACGCAGCTCGGCTTTTAACCATTCTGCATAATTACATTCTTTGACATTTAATTTAAAAAAAAGCGAATCGGTTTTAATTTGTTTATTCGGCAAAGGAACCGTTTGGTTCCCTTGTTCAATACGCCCTGTCCTGTAATAGACTAAACGATGCCCAAGATGTATGTTGTTGATATAATTTGATAACGCTGGGTAATTGTTTTCGTCAACAAGGATCGACAAAGCAAATCCGCGCAGAACCCGCTCTATAGCGCCCTGCCATGAAGATTCATCCTGTTTAACTTCGATTAACTCTCCTGCGAACGGCAGCGCCGCTTCAGATATTCCGATTGCTGCGGCGATCTTTCTGCGTATATCCAGCATATCCGCCGGAATGTTGGAAGGCTGGCTTTGAAGAGCTTTAACTTCTTTGACGGCGATTGCGAATGCGTCTTCGGATTCTTTTTTTCTGCTATACCATGTTATTAATTCTTCCTGTGCGGACTTATTTCTGTTTTCCAATCCTTCTATTTCTTCACGCGCTGCGCCAAGAAGCTCAGCAAAACCTTGCGGAGTCTCACTAAGAATCCAGCCAAGTTCCTTACATGCTGTCGCCGCTTGATCTCGTTTACGAAAACGTTCTGTCTTTTGCGTTTCAAGTGAGCGTTTTTCATTTTCCCATTCTTCAATTCTGTCACCGCCAATCTCCCGATGCTGGCGTTCCAAATCATGTAAAACATTTATATGATTGTCCAGCAGCTCCTGCTGCCGTGTAGTTTCTCCAGCCAAGCCATCCGCTTTTATAGTCAGTGAATCTATGTTTTCTTTTAATAAATCCATGCGCCGGGTTTCCCGGTATATATTTATGCCCGCTTCTAATTCAACAAGGGAATTTTTCTCTGTCAACATCAATTCTCTTTGCTGATGTTTCTCTCTTGCCGGAAGGAGAGTTTCGATTTGCTGCCGCGCGGTTACTACAGATTGATGAGCGGCATTGAGCTCGTCAAATTCGTTAACAAGTCTGTCGGCAACATCAAATGTTTCCGGCTTGTCGAGCATAAACTCTCGCAGGAAAATATTTAAGTCTCCAAGATTTTTTGCGGACTGTGTTTTATGCAGCAGCCTGAGCGCCATATCACTTCCAATACCAAGCAGCCGGCAAAAGTGTTCGCAGTAAGAACGGAACTCGTCGCGGATAGTCACATCGGGGAATGATAGTTTAAGTTTGCGGATATCAAGATCTGTCTGTCCAAAATCACCAATCTCACTTAGATTAAATTCACGTTCAAAAACCATGTAATGACGCTTAACGTCAGTATTGCCATTGGCATTTCCGCGAAGCCAGAAAATCTGGACAAGAGTAGCAGTTCGCCCAAGTTCGTTTCTATATGAGAGCGCAAGCGCAGACCATGTGGTTCCCTGTCTAAGATAACGCGTAACAAATTCACCTGACTCACCGTCTTTTTGTTCAGCCCATGCGCCGCGAATATAACTAACAAGATTACGATCCTTACCGCTGCGATCGGTTTCACGCGCGGCGGCATTAAAGTCGATCCAGCGCGGAGGGACGAGCAGCGCGGAAAACGCGTCAAGAAGCGTGGATTTTCCTGTCCCGGATCTTCCAACAACCAGAAAACCTTTTTCAGATATAGGCACATTGTGAAGATTTGAAAATGTTCCCCAGTTAAATACCTGGAGTCTGCACATGCGAAATTGCTCTTTTTCAAAAAGTAAACCTTGAGAAGCAAGGTTACTCTGCGATTGCGAACCCATTAATCGTCTTCCTCATTTTGCTCTTCGTTAATTGATAACTCTCCGTCCGCCATACGTTTGTACAGCCCGGTAAGAGCTTGAATCTCTTCCGCCGAAAAAAGCAGTTTTAATGTAGGTGACACTTCGTAACGGTCTTCGCTTCTCAGCATTTTTTGCAGTATACTGCGTTCTTTAAATTTTTCGATTGACGCGTGAATCCGTTTAGCAAATCCGGCTTTGTCTGTGTTTGCTGTTCTTTCGTAAAGGTTAAGATGTTCTACAATCTCTTCCTTTGAAACAACTGCGCGTTCCCCGTGAGACTCAGCTTGCACCAATTGCCGCCGCAGAAAAAGAAGCATTACCGAGTCAACAAATGTTAGGCGCGAGCGGCGAAGCAGCGTCGGCACTTCCAGTTCCCCAGTATCTGCCTGACGGGTAAAGGCAACTTGCATACCTCTGTCTATTACTAATTCCAAAAATAAATCAGCAAGTCTTCTGCGGATAATACCTTCATTATGTACCAGCGCAGACCATAATTTTGAATGTCTTTGACCATCCAGACACGGTCCAGAGAGTAATTGCACAAGCGCGCGCCGAGTATCCAAATCCAGTTCTCCCGTGTCGCCAATGAATAAACAATTTGTTATATTATTTTCTTTTTTTTGCGGAGTATTTTCCTGAATCGCGTTATCAGACGAGCTCATTCATTCGCTCCTGCACAAAATAAAATTTGAGTATTTGCGCGCTGCGTTGCTTGTTATCATTTCCAATCCATGAAACGGTTTCTTGAATATCCGCTTTAAATCCATGCCGGCTGCCAAGCGCAATTAAACCTACAACGCTGCCTAGTCCCTGCTTGGCAGGAAACTGTTCCAACACATCACCGATTGTAACTTGAGAATGTGTTTCCAGCATACTGCAAATATTTGCCTTTAGTGTTCTGAAGTCAATCTCTGATTGCGCAACCAGTTCACCAATGGATTCAAGATCGATAGACAGCGCGTTTGCAGCCTGCATATCTTCCGGTAATGCCCGCAGGGACGGATCGTAAAGCACCCATTGAGATAATGATCGAAGACGGCTGCTTGTCAATTCAAGAGTGTAATGAAGCGTTTCCGTTACCTTAACTTCATCTTTGATTGCCAAAGCGGCAAGGTGCGCCTCGGTTAAAAGTTGATTAAGACGGCGCTGCTCAAGGTATTCGCGGCTTTGAACAAAACGTTTAAGGCTGCGCGCAAAGGTTTGCAACACTTCATGAACAGAGCTTCCCTGTTCCAGAAGAGTACTCGTCATGCGTAATAGGAAACGTCTGTCTTTAGTATCTAATTGCGTTATAAATTCACGCGACATAACGCTTTCAAGAGCTTGATCAAGCGCAGCCGTCTGCTCAGGATCTGTAAGCAAGCGCCAGAACGCGGAGAATGTTCTGCCCGCGTCGCTATCAGAAATTAAATCGATGCCTGCAAAAAGTGAATTGAGCACCTCGCCGCGGTTGCCTTCGTTGTCCATGAGCTTTTCTCTTAAATTACGGTTAAGCTGTTCAAATTGATCGCGTACGCGGCGAAAATCCCCGGTAAGATCGTCCGCGAGAGAAATAATTTCTCTTGTTCTTTCAAGCGCGCTCGCCGCAGGCAGCACATGCATGTGCCCTTTTTTGATAGCGTCTATTTCATTACCGATACGTTCCTGCTCTGTAAGCAAACGATCAATGCGACGCGTTTTATCTTCATCAGTATCTTCAGCTAATTTTACAAGCGCCTGTATTACAAGAGCAAGTCTGCTTTCTGTCGCAGCGGAATGCGGCTGTTCCATACTTGATATAAAACGAATCGCTTCGACTGCCGCTGTAGAAAGTTCATATTCTTCTTCTGAAACTTCAGGAGGAAAACGTCTTTCCAAAAAACCTTCAGACAACCAATTTGCGACATACGCCTGCGCAGTCTGCGGAAAATCTTCACCCTGCGATCGCAGCGCTTCTAAATCGCGCCCGATTCGCTCATGCATTATCGACGCCGGAAGACTTCGTTCATTATCATATAAATGTGATTGTAAAAGACCAATAATAACCGGACCATTAGAAGAAGCAAGCAACCTCCACAGCGGCTGTTTTCGCATACGACTGTAAGTCGCTATTGCTTTAACAGCTTTCATTTGGAATCCTTTGTTAAATTTGACATACAAGAAAACCCACATGGTTTTATCAGATTTTGTAACATTGCTTTTGCATATATAGGTTCACCATAATAATATAGTATAAAAAGAGGAAATGCTGATATTACAGCTGCCTTTAATTCAGGATTTATAAATTTTTCGATTTGCTTTTCGTGAAT
>Ga0209755_10001109_pt1 | contig 44471 bp, 34 predicted proteins | sample TergutCo191P1_FD_187301 | JGI IMG/M metagenome (GOLD analysis project Ga0209755, IMG submission 187301) | Cornitermes sp. P1 segment gut microbial communities from Petit-Saut dam, French Guiana - Co191P1 (SPAdes) (version 2) | ecosystem: Host-associated > Arthropoda: Insects > Digestive system... | reverse complement strand
CTTACTGTATAATTTGAAAAACAAAGCTGGTTCTATAATCAATACCGCCTTTCTTAATGTTCAATTCTACGGTATGCCATCCAAGTGAATTGTATATTACATTTGTCGCGGAAAGATTTACAGGCGAAGTTGTTCCCTGTACAGTTTCCGATGCGTAAACGCCTTTGCCCTTGATACTCCATCCAATGGTATCGCCTGCGTTTAATCCGTTTACAGTTATGGCTTGAGTTGCAGGATAACCTGTGCCTGAACGTGAAAGCGTTATACCCGGAGTTACCGCAGGAGTAAATGTTACACCTAACGCTGCCGGTATATTATCAATATTTATTAAAGTAATTGTAATATTATTGGGCGTCCACTTCGCGTAAAGAGTCATATCTTCCATTACGGTGTCGCTTGAAAGATTCCACGCGGTGCCTGAAAAACCTGCGTTTCTGTACCAGCCGTCGAAGCGGTAGCCGCGGCTTGTAATTGTATCAAGTGATCCTGTTGTGCCGATTACGCCTGCGTGTAAAACCGATTGAACGCCCGGTTTCGTGTTTGTCAGCGCGTTTGGATCGTAAAAATGAACAGTGTCATTAAACTGTAATGTTACATTGTATTGTACGCGATGGAAGAAATTATTATCAAAGGTTATCGAGAAATTACTTGTCAATGATGAATAAACATAAAGAAGTTCGTTCCATTCGGCTTCTAATTGCTGAACCGGATTTCCTTCCTGTTTTGCCAATTTAAATTTTACATTGTAGATGCCGGGGTTAAGAGAAGGGTTGCCGCTGTTTGTTCCGCTTGATAAATTTACAGGCGTTACAGTTGACGCGCCCGCTGTAACTCCTGTGATTGTCATTGTCCCTGATGTAAAACCTGCCGCGCTGATATTTGCAGACCAGTTAAATTGTCCTGTTGCTGTTCCTTCTAAAAGAGCTTTGAGCTGTACGCTTTCTGTAATATCACAGCCGGGTGTAATTGTTATTGACACGCTGCCGGATGCCGCAAGCTGTGTTGGCGTAACAGTATCGCCGCCAAGATACGCTTTTACAGTTAAATTATAAGTTCCTGCTACAAGTATTACAACAGGAAGAGTTCCGCCTGCGGCATCGGACTGTAAAAACTTTACGTTATGCGCTAAACCATTTAATGCGGGTACAAAGTCCAGCTCGAAAACGGCAAACTGGCTTAAATTAGGAGCAATAGGCAATATAGCTCTTCCAGCCGTACTTCCAAGACGCAGCGTAAATTCACCTTGATTGTTATCAGACGACTCGTCGGATGATTGATTAATATTATCCGGACAAGAGGTAATCAAAAATAAATTTATCACGAACCACACTAAAAGAACCTTCGGTTCTTTCACGAACTTGTCGTTTGATATCGGAGTCCTAGTTCGTGATGGTTCGTGATGGTTCGTGGTTAAAAAATATTTTAATTCCATTTTTCTTCCTCCTAATTTACTACCGTAAAAATAATATTTGTCTGGTACGCGATTCCGTCTATCTTCACTTCAAGTAATAAAGTATGCATACCCGGAGCATTGTACCTTTCGTCTTGCGCGTTAAGCATAAACGCATTGCTGTCTGTTACAGGATCATCATCATCGGTTATGATCGTTCCTGCATAAGCTCCAACACCCGAAATCCGCCATGAAATGCTTCCTGTATCAAAAAGAGTTTCGTTTATCGAAACAAGCGCTTTTATTGGTATTCCGTCCTGTCCTGTGCGCGAAATTGTGACGCTTTCAAGCATCGGAGTTTTATTTGTCAATTCTTCCATGCTCAATGTAACAGTTATACAGTTATGAACCCACAGCGCGTAAAGAGTAATATCTTCAGTTACGATATTCGATGCAAAATCCCATTTTGTTAAACATTGCGCTTCTGTATACCAACCTGCAAAACCGTAACCGTCTTTTGTCGGCGGAATTTCGGGAGCAGACGCAAGAGTCTGCGGTATTACATTTATGCTTTGCGGGTCTGCCTCTGTATCGCCGCCGTTTTTGTCAAATGTTACGGTGTATGTGTATAACGGAGTCCATGTTGCATATAACGTTATGTCGCTTGTAGGAATGGTGTTAAAATCCCACGGAGTTTCAAAATTTTCGTTTTCGCCGTACCAGTTATCAAATGTATAATTATCTTTTGAAGGATTGGCAGGACGTTGAATTGGATAGTTGCGGTATACGATTTGTTCATCGATTTTACTGCCGCCGTTTGTCTCAAAAGTAACAGTTTTAGGCTCGGCTATTTGAGTTACAAGGGGGTTAGCGCAGGAAAATATTAAGAAGAGAATTGCCGCGAACCATATGAACACCACGAACTTACCGTTCGATATCGAATTAGAGATTCGTGATGGTTCGCGGCAAAAAATCTTCATATATGTTCTATATATTCTATATTATGTAAAATGATATTAAAGCGAATTTTGGCGAAATGGCGTGAAATGCGCCTGAAACGGAGTAAGTTGCAGGGAATTAAAACCGAAACCCTGCTGATAAAGAACCGCCCATGATGAAAGGGTAGCCGCCGCGAACCTGCGGCTCTATAAAAAACGTGTTTCCAAGCAAAAAACGCCAGCCTAATGCGATTCCTGCCGAAAACATGCCTATTTGAGCGGGAAGGATGATCTCATGTTCCCTCGGAAAGAAAATCGCGGGCCCTCCCGTAAACTGGAAAAACAACCCCTTGTTGTCGTTTCCTTTTAAAAGATACAGGCGAAAAAGCAGGTGTATTTCCAGCACGTCAAGCACTTTTGCCTCATCAAAAAAGAAAACCCCCTTTAGCCCAATCGACGTTTTTTTGCCGTAAGCCAAAGCGAATCCCGCTCCGTAGGAAAAACTGTGTTCGCTGTACAGCGCAATTTCCGCGCTTGGACAAAACCAGATTTCGCCTTTTTCCTGCGCGAATAATGAAATGTTTGTTCCAATGAATAAAATTAGGATTTTAAACACAGTTCGCTGAATTTTTGCGCTCCTTAATTAGTGCATATCAAACGAAGTAACTGTTATAGATGTACGGCCATTCAGCGGTTCATAAAAGAAGACATATCCTATATCATTAGAAGCTCCTATGTATAGGAATCCTTCTTCGAAGAACATATGAATGTGGCCGCCTCTTGTAACTTCTTGCAGCCGGGAACCATCAGCATTGTATAATTCAAGCACAAGATTCTTGTTATCCTCTGTATAGTTATCAGCCTCTGTTAGCTGAAAATATGCGCCTGCGGTATTTTTAACCGTGCTTGTTAATGTCCTTCTGTTGATATCACTAAGTGGAATTGAAAAATTCCTCAATGTCATAGATTGCCCGTTAGCCGGATATGCCGGACTGCGCTGACAGTCTCTCACCTGCGTGACAGAGAATTTTTCATAAGCCTTGTGACTGGTGATGGGATCTTGTGAATCTGTGTCTGTTTCCGGCGCTATATTGGTTTCGCTTATTGCGTATTCAGCTGTTTGTTCGTTATCAGGTTCTTCTGCGGCAGTTACGGTGACAACTGTATCCGCTATTGTTGCGTTTGCTTCTGTTTCTGTTTCTGCTTTTGCTTCTATTTCTGCCTCTACTTCTATTTCTGTTTCTGCTTTTGTTTTTATTTCTGTTTCTACTTTTGCTTCTACTTCCGCTTCTATTTCTGTTGGGGCGGCAACCGCTGCGTCTTCTGATTTTGAATGTTCGTGGACGGGTACCGATGTTGCATCGCCAGATTTAGCGTCGAATTGAACAGTTCCTTTAAAACGATAACCTGCCGTAACGCCTACGCCGAACAAAAACGGATAGCCAAATCGCGCGTAAGGTTCGATATAAAAATTACCCGGTAGTTTAAAACGCACACCGGCGCTTACTCCGCCCAGAAACTTGACAGCTTCGCTGTAGATGTCGTTTCCTATCCACACACCTAAGTCAGCCTGGGCAAAGATGTTCTTTAAAAAACCAGCCGCCTTAGGCAGACCTCTTAAAAAATACCAGCGAAAAAAACCCGCGGCTTCAAAGGCAAAAAAATCTGAAAAACTGAAGTTCAAATTGAGACCTGCCGCAAACATGTCATTAATGTTGTACTCGCCGCCTGTATGTATTCCAAAGCCGAGGGCTGCGATGTTGTGTAATTCGTAATGATTTCCCGAATTCATGTTCATTTCCACGCCGGCGTTTACACCCCATATATACCCTTCATCATCCTGAGCGGCAGCGTGACCAACAAACGCTGTAATCACCAGCAGCGAAATAAGAATTTTTTTCGACATGTATATTATCCTATGTTTGCGAACTTTAGTGTCAGGCACATGATGAAAATGCACCTGACACCCTTTGCGTTTCTATTACTGTACTTGTGTAAAACGAACAACAAAATCCCTGCTTTCTCCGGGGGCAAGATCTATATTCTGATACGAGAAAGCCATCCCGGAATCAGTATTCGAGACATCAACCCGCCCATCGTTGTACAAATTAGCGCTTCTGCTGTTATAGTGTCCTACCCATAAAGTACTGACATCGCTTACGCTTTCAAGACCCTGGCAAACCAGACGAAACCTCATTGTAGCATTGGCAGTAAGATCTTCCATACGAGCGCCGTATTGTGACATGTAGGTAATCGGAGCACTGTCATTGCCATGAATCATAACATCTGCATGAACTCCGAATCTCTGATTGGTTAGAGCAGTATCGCCGGTATTGGTCAAAGTCTGTGTTATTTGCAGGTAAGGAATGCCGCCGTCGTAGATAAATTCAGGCTTAAGTTCCAGTCTTAAATTGCCTGCCGTTGCAGCGCCGGTTGTGGTGTTTATAGAAACATTTGAATCGTTTAACCTATAAGTCCATCCTGCATTTTGATAAGTGGTTTGTACAAAACCTCGCTGTGCGCTGGATTCGCGATCTACATAATAAGCCCGAATGTCTATATTACCACTGGTCGTATAACTCCAGGCAAGCTGATAAGTAGGATCTATGACGAACCTATTTTCGTTTAAATAAGTCAAAGAACCGCTATAGGTACTTCTAAAGGCGGCATCATCTCCTCTTTTTACCTGATCTGCGGGAAGCGTGTATAGAGCTTGCGGTGTAACAGTGACAATAACCGTTTCGGTTCTGCCGTTCGCAGTAACGCTAAGCCGGGCGCTGCCCAGGCTCAAGCCCTTGACGATACAATCATCACTGGTCTGTGAAACTAACTCTAGGATACTTGCGTCATTAGCATGGACTGTAAACGCTGCAGATCCGCTCATAGTACTCGGGGTATCTATCTTAGCGGTTTTGCCTATTAGTACCGAGGCACGATAGGGATGCGGTCTTAACTGCGGCTCAAATGAATAAAAATTGCTCATTGAGTCATGGTAGTTTGTTAATAATTCAAGACCTGTACTTGCAGCTCCGGCATAATACTCAGCGTTTTCTTTTGAGCGGGCAAAAATGTAATAAACAGTTTCTTCTGCCAAACCGGTAAAGGTTGTGCTGTCCTGCCAGCCCGTTTCAGGCGCTGTATTGCTTGTACTTATTGCGTATTCAACCGTTTGCCCATTACCAGGCGCGGCTACTGCGGCAATGATGATACTGTTATCTGTTATTATCGCGCCTGCTGCTGTCGGGGCGGAAACGGCTGCGCCTTCTGATATAACAGGGGTATTGTCATATCCGCACGTGCCGCAAATGCCGTTTGCAGGCGAGTGATCTGCTATTTCTGATTTTTCTTCACAATCGCCGACAGTACATTCTTTCCAATGCTGTTCTGCGTCGCTTGACCAATCTACGCTGTATGTATGCGTAAGAGTGCCATATCCGCATACAGTACAAAGACCGTGCGTTATCAAGTGATCGGCAGTTTCCGATTTTTCTTCGCAATCGCCGACAGTACATTCTTTCCAATGGTGTTCTGCGCCGTTTGACCAGTCTTCGCTGAATGAATGTATGTGGATATAATAATTACATATACCGCAGGGGTTGCCGCTATGAACCTCGGAACTGTCTTTTTCTTCGCAATCTGCGTCAGTACATCTTTTCCAATGAATTGTTCCGTCTTTGTGCCATTCTTCGCTGAATGTATGCGTAATATAACCGCATTCACAATTATGTCCTGAGTGATTGACAAGCTCTGATATTTTATCACAATCCGGATCGGTGCATTCATTCCAGTGGTGTTCTGTGCTGTTTGACCATGTCCATGAACATTCGTGGGCAGATGTTATATCGCCAGGTTTAATGCCAATCCACGGGTTGTCGCAAGCGGCGAAACTGAAACCAATTATTACTGCAATGGCAATAATTAACCATACTTTCCTATTTTTCATTTGCATATTTCCTCCATAAGATTGGTAAAGTAAAAACGTTATTCTTGCATTTTAGTAAAAAAATTATGTTAAAAAAGCCGTTTTTAGTAAAATGGCGCGAAATGCGCTTGAAACGGCGTAAAATGTGAAAAAAAACCCGGTAGCCTTCGCCGCCGGGTAATTGTTAAAAACTAAAAGTTAGCAGGTACAATACTTTTACCATCTGGCTATTTTGCGTTCAAAGCCCAATTCCCAAATGGACATATTCTTCACTGCAAAGACAGACTTCTTCACAAGCATGGGCACAGTGATCATTTCCCCCGGCGAATACGGCCAGTTGCCGCTATCACCATTTTGATAATTTGTACCTTCTTGCCACCAGTCCGGCTTCGAAGGCGCAGGCTCAGTGTGATACATATCCCACTCATAACCGTTTCCTTCCCTGTAGCTAACGCCGTTATCGGTGGTCAAAGCGATTTTTACGTACACGTTGTCACCAAGCCGGTTTGCTCTGAAATGGGGGTCGCGACTAAGTATACTTATTGCTGTCATAGGTTCTGCGAGACCTACGGCAATATTATTCAGATAGCAAGTGTACCAATACGTTTTTAAAGTATTTCCGTTAAGCTCCGTTGTTGGCCAATCTGCCACAGGAGTCGCAAAATATTCATAAAAATTGTAATGTGCCCATCCAAGATGCGGAAAGTTAGGGGAGCCAGTCTCAGAATAACCATTATTAAATGTAACCGTATGCTCTACGCCGGCTCGGTTGGTAAAGGTATGTGTCCATTCGCCTCCACCAGCATCTTGCCACTTTTGCCAGAGTCCGGTATCTCCCGTAATGAGATCCACCGCATGCTGATAATCTGCTTCATACATCTCATAGCCTCGCTTAAAGAAAGGTATCAACTCCACCGCTATATCCCAGGTGGGGTCATAGTATTCAAATTCCTTTTTATAACCCAGGATATAATGATTGTCGCCTTCTGCCCAGTATTCCAGGAAGTTGATGTCGTCCGCCTTGATCTCCGTTTCCGCTTCGTCATTAAACCGATTCTGCATGGCTGCCAAATACGCTGCTCTGTCTGCGAAGCCATACATTTCCGCGTAAATGTCTCCCATTGACATATCTTTAAGTGTACTTAAATGACTAATTTCGCCTATTTTCCAATGAGTCAGAGCGAGTGTCCACTCATTGGGGTAGCTATTTGTGTCATCAAGATTACCTTTATCAGCAAAATCCTGATACTTATCTGCAGCCCTTTCGCGCAGATACTCCATCCACGGGCGGCTTTTAGAAATGCCGAACTGGGAGATGATGAGTGATTCCTGATCTTCCTCACTTGCTGCCATTATGCTGCCTACGCTTCTTGAAACGACGCTTCTTGAAGTGACACTTCTTGCACTAACGCTTTTGCTTGCATTCTGCAGCAATAAACTGGTTCTGACAGAACGTTTGTCGCCTCCGGTGCCGCCTCCCTCGCCGCCGCCGCTGTTATGGTTCGGGCAATATCCACCCCATTTGCAATAATTGCAGTGAGCAACACATGGAGGGTTTCCATTCGGACCGCAGTTAGAGCAGGGATGCTCAGAGCAATAATTACCATCACGACACATCTGGCAGTGAAGCGGGCATGGAGGATGTCCATTCTGACCGCAATCAGAGCAGGGATGATCCCAGCAATACTGACCATTACGACAAGAACTGCAGTGAAGCGGACATGGAGGCATTCCATTCGGAGCGCAGTCATTGCAGACTGTATGCTGCGGGCAATAATTTCCATTGTCGCACGGGCATCCGAGATGACCCTGCGGGCAGGGCAATGGAGCGCCGCAGGTATTGCAAGTAGGTAAATCAGTCCACTTGCCCCAAAAAAGTGAAGGTATACCGGCTTCTGTAGGTGCAGGTCTTGTTGGAGCAGTAATATTGTCATTCCTTGTAAACGGCAGTTCCTTCGCATCCCATTCGCCGCTTGAAATGTCTTTTTGCCTGATATCAATAAACGAAATTTCTAACCGATCATTTTCGTCCATGCTTCCTGTTATGCTGTAAACGAGATCATCTTTGCCGCCGCCGATGAAAAACTGTCTTGTATCAGGGTCCATAAAACCGCTCAGTTCAAAAAACTTGCCGTCATCCTCAATGCTTCCCAAAAGCGGTACAAGGGCATCGGTTCTTTCTACTGCGACTGCACTGCGGGCGCTGCGTCCGCCGTTTTCTGATTCAACAACGTGATTTACTTTAAATGCACCGCCTCCTGCTCCAAGCCCATTAAAGCTTCCGCCCAGAAAAACACTACCTAAAACAACTTCGTTTCCGCCTTCGTTTCCGGGACCATTGCCAGGACCGTTACCAGGACCATTGCCCGTGGCAGGATCAGGACAAGCGGTTAAAAACACTGATAATACAAGCAGCGTTGCAACGCAGGTTAGTCCCTTTATAATTTCCTTTTTCATTTACATACCTCCCATACAGTTGGTATAATAAGAATGCCTCTGAAGTAAATCGCAGCCGCGCAACGCGCGGTGGTCTCGCCGGTAACCTTCACCGAACGAACGATAGTGAGTGAAGGTTCCCCACTGAACATGATTTTATTTCAGAGGTTCTTTATTTAGTTCTTTATTTCTACATTATCGTGATCAATAAGAAATTGTGCGGTGTTAGAGTGTAAAAACGGTTAAAATGGGTGTAAAAAGGTCATTTTTCCAGTTTCAGTACGACAAATGCTTTAAACTGGTTATCATCCCACGACGGAAAATACTCTCCGTTATGGCGTTTTATCACGGATTTAATGCTGTGAATACCTAAGCCGCCGTCTTTTTTGGTGCTTTTAAGGTTTTCGCCTTCAAGTTCCACTATACCATTAAAACTGTTTGAGACCATAAAGCCGAAATTGCCGTTTTGCGGATTCATAGAAAGTTTGACATAACGCTCTTTTCCTTCCGGTGTTCCAAAACAAGCGGTAACGGCGTTTTCAAGCAAATTACCGACAATAATGCACATTTCATAATCGTCAACGGTATCAGGCGGCGGCAATATAATTTTTGCCGAAAACGTTATTTGTTCCTTTTCGCATCGCTCGGCAAAACTTGAAAGAAGAGAGTTCAGCGTCTTGTTTTCGCAATAATTATGCAAAGGTTCTTCCGGCATGTTTGCGTTCAGTTTTTCAAGATATGCTCTCGCTTCATCTTTATAACCGTCTTCAAACAGTTTTTGCATTGTTACCAGATGATGTTTGTAATCATGCTGCATGATTTTCAGGCGATCGGTGATATTGGTGAGTTTGGCATAATAATCCTTCCCCGATGTGATAATTTCCCTTGATAAATCGGCTTCGTATTTCTGCTTTGCTTTTTCGTGGGTGTTGATTATTGCAAAGCATAGGATTACCATACTCCATAAGCTAAAAAATATAACGAAGTATAGCAATAATATATTCACCCTGAAATAAAAATTAACTAAAAACAAAATTAAAAAACATATCCAGGCATTGATTGAATATAATATCCACTCTTTTTTACTTCCGTAAGTAAATAGCCTTTCAAAAAAACGCCGTCCAAAACGCCATACAGCTATAACAACTGCAGCAAGTATTAAAGCCGGGAAAATAAGCCTTTCTGCTCCATACCAAATCTCTTCAAATTGCGTAATTGACAGTATGAGACTTATGACGAAAATGTGTATAGAAATAACAAAAACCAAGAAAAAAGAGAATGCGAATATTTTCTGAAAGATATTCTCTTTGAACAATAAGAAAAGCGGCAGTAGATAGAGAAGCAAACAGACATATTCATAGAAACCGTGTATGCTAAATTTTATTAAAATTAGATGGTATACAATATCGGCAGCAACCACTGCCATAAATGCTGATATTGTGAATACGGCTGATTTTTTTCGTTTCATGGTGATAATAAATAAAGAGAAAACAGAGATTATAATATCAATGGATACATCATCTAATAAAAAATTAATCATTTCCTGTAATTATCCCTCTTTTGATTCATTCTCCCCTCCAAACATCCGTTCCAGCCATTTTTCTTTTATCGTTTTATAATCATTCGAAATTGAAATCCGTGTGCCGTCTTTCATACACAGAGCTCTATTCTCACAAGATTGGACATAATCCAAATTGACCACAAAACTGTTATGCGGTCTTATAATGTTGGATTGCGATAACAGTTTTTCCGTATAATTTTTGAGAGCGCCGTAAATAGTGATTACTTCTCCGTCTATCAGGTGAAAAAATAATTGTTTGTTCTTAACCTCCGCAAACATAAATTCCGCATAGGCGACAAACTGCGTTTTGGTCTTGTGGGACAAAGTAAATCCGTTGCGGTCGTTCATCTTCCGTGTTTTTTCTATACCGGAAAGAAGGGCAAATACTTTTTCTTTCTTTGCCGGTTTTAATATATACGAAAATGCTTTTACGCTGTAGCTTTGCTCCGCAAAATAATTTGATGTGCTTAAAAAAAGAAGATAACCGTTAAAACCCATGTCACGCATTTTTGCGGCTAAATCCATACCGTCCATCTGCGGCATCATAATATCGAGTATGGCTATATCAACGGTATTGCCGTCTTCGATAAAAGCCGCCGCTTCTCTTGGATCATAGAACTTGGCGAGGGAATATGCGGTTGTTTTCGCACCGCTAACAGCGCCGTCGGTGTTGCCGTTGGCATTACCATTATAAAAACTGTCGATGATTGCACAAAGCGATTGCGAGTCCTCAAAACTGTCATCACAGACTAAAATTCGGGTCATATTTTCTGATTATACATTATTTTTTATGGTTTTAAACCCGGTTTTTACGCCGTTTTCAGGGAATTTTACAGTAAAAAGTAAAAAATGCTATGAAGCGTATTTTTTAAGTATGAATACAGAAGTTCTTTATTTCTACATTGTAATTATAAAAATCTTTATTAAAAGTGAATTTTAGCATAACATCGTAAAATGCACTCGAAACGGCGTAGAATACAAGTAAAAGTAGTATTTTATGAAATAACATGATAAAATGGCGGATATGAATATTTTAATCTGCGACGATGTTCAGGATGAAGCTTTAAAATTGGAAAACGCTGTAAAAGAAGCAGATTTTAATACAAATATAACGTGTTTTTTAAAGCCTCAGGATGTTCTTAAGTTTATAAAAACCGGCGCGTATATTGACGTATGTTTCCTTGATATTATTATGCCGGAAATGAACGGTATCGAGCTTGCCGCAGAAATGCGCTCAGGCGGTTTCAACGGTAAAATTGTTTTTCTTACATCTTCTAAAGATTACGGAGTTGAATCGTATCAGGTAAAAGCTTATTCATACCTTTTAAAACCTGTTAACACGAAAGATGTTATTCAATTATTAAATGAGATTAAAAACGATGCATCTACCTCAGATACAGCGGGGATTAAAATCGAAACCAGGAATATGATAAGGTTTGTTTATTTTTATGAAATTTCTTTTGTAGAGGTTATAAATAAAAATGTTTATTTTCGTTTGCTGGACGGAAGCGAGATTGTAATATTCGCTTCGTTAAACGATATATTACCGGTGTTAAAAGCAGACGGGCGTTTCGCCCAATGCCACAGATCTTATGTAGTTAATATAGACGCAGTTACGCAGATTTTTGGTAAAGAAATAATTTTACGATGCGGAAGGAAAGTGCCTATCTCCAGAAGTTATAAAGAATTTAACGATCAATATTTTATGCGGGTAATGAGAAAGGATATGCAATGAAAGAAATTGCTTTAATTATAGTTCCGTTTTTCTCTGTGTTTACCAGTGTTTTTGTATTGATGTTTTGCTTAACCCGCAGAAAATCGCTTTTTTTTGTAATCAGCTGCTTTGCGATTATGACAGCGGCAAGCGGAATATTGAATATTGCGTTAATTTTTAACGGATATTTTGAAATAAATGACAAGATCAAGATATTTCAATCTTTTTTATACTTGCCGCTGATTATTCTGCTTTTTAAAGAAATGTTATTTCAAAGAATGTTCGCGTTTTTTATGTTAATGACAATAATTTCTTTTTTACGTCTGCTTGGAATAACGCTTGCAGACCTTTTTATTCCTTACGGAGAGAATATAAGCTATTTAATGCTTATTGTTATCACATTTATTTTATACTTTATTTATATAATACTTGTAATGAAATTCGGCAAAAAGCTGTTAAAAAAGGTTTTTATTTACGGACGTGCCAAGGAATGGATATTATACCTGTTAAGCGCGGCTGTTTCATGGCTTATTTTGGAATATTTGCCGCCTCTGTTTCAGTCTAATTTGATAATGGCGCTTACGGTTATGTTTTTTGTAATGTGGAGTTTTATAATTCTGCTTTTTGCTATCGTTAATACTCACGAAAGAATGAAACAAAAGTATGAAGCCGATTTTGCGCGTGATGTTATATCCACAGGGCGCGAACATTACAGGAAAATGAATGAACAGTACGATATTTTAAAGGTAATGAAACATGATTATAAATTTCATCTTAACACCGCGCTTGATATGCTTCACAGGGGCGAAACTGAAAAAAGCGATGAATATTTAAAAGGGCTGCAGAATCAATTGGAAGAAAATGAACTGCTTATTTTCTGCGATAACCCTGTAATTAATTCTCTTGTCGCCGATTATGCGAGAAAATGCAGAGAGTTAGACATAGATTTTAATGTTTCTATAAATATTCCGCCAGATTTTATTTTATCTAATTATGAGATGTGCATTGTTCTTGGAAATCTGCTGGAGAACGCCGTAGAAGCGTGTCAGAAAATTAGAGCAGACAGACAAATAAAACTGGTTGTAAAGCCGCAAGGCGAGCAGCTAATGATCATGGTGCGAAATACGTATAACGGCGAGATTGTTTTAGACGGAGACAAGTTTGTCAGCACGAAAGACGTTCAAGGCGCGGGTTCAAACATTGCGTGCGGTATAGGGCTTGAAAGCGTTATGGCGGTTATCGGCAGTTTCGGAGAGATGTTTCATGTTAAGTATGACAGCAAGTGGTTTAATGTGTTTGCCGTGTGGAAACAGAGCGAACAGCAGAAAATATAAAGGAGATCTATTATGGATAGCAATAAGCCTTTATCAGAAGAAATCAGAAAAAAACGCGTAAAACGGCAGATAATATTAATTGCGTCTTTATTTTGCGCATTAAAATTAATTACAGGCATAATATCATATAATTTGGTCTCCAATGTTCTTAAAGAACAACTGGTTTTTAAATGTAAATCCGTCGCGTTAACAGTGGCTTCGGTTATCGCGTCTGATTCAAACGGTTATAAAGATTTTCTTAACACCCTTGATATGGAATCGGATTATTATAAACATACAAAGGGATTAATGATGGATATAAAACGCGCAAATACAGAACAGGTTACTTATATTTATACTGAAGCGCGTGTTGATGACGATTTTATGATGTATATTATCGGCGGCGAAGAGCCGTCAAGCTATTCGTATACCGCGCCTGGTTTTATAGATAAACTTGTTACAGCAAACAGAGAAGCTTATGACAAGCGGATTCCAATCGCGGGAAACAACTTTGAAGATACTGAATACGGAAAAAGGCTTTCTGCATACGCGCCTATTATGCATAATGATACAGGCGAATTCTTGGGGCTTGTAGGCGTTGATATTACAAAGTTTCAATACAACCAGGTTATGAATATTATTCTGTTTGAAACAATTACTGGCACTGTAATTGTATTTTTATTTTTTGGGATAATTGCGCTTTTATTTTAAGATACTTTATCTGCAATTATTAATACTATTTGCCTTAAAAACATATTTTAAAAAAATAATAAATACAGTATTATAAAACTATAATGAGGAAGATAAGGATAATTTATAAAGCCGCGGTTATTGTAGCCGCCCTTTTTTTAATAACGTGGCTTTTCCTTCGTTTTTCTCCATATTCTGATCTAAAACAATTTAAATCACGGCCTTACAGTGTGCGTTACTACGACCGTTACGGGATGTTGCTGCAGATAACGCCTGTTGCGGACGGGCTTCGCAGGGAAAAGCCTCTTGAGATACCCAAACAAATAAAAGATGTTTTTGTCTTTGCCGAAGATAAAAGATTTTACAGCCATATCGGCGTTGACGCCTTTGCTTTAGTCCGCGCCGTATATCAAAATACCTCTACGGGAAGAAGGGTAAGCGGCGCTTCTACGATTACAATGCAGTTAGCGAGGATTATCTCTGACAACGCGCAGCCCGCCTCAAAATCGCAGCGTACAAGGACAATCGGCAGTAAAATTGCCGAGATGTTTAACGCCGTTCGTTTGGAAACACGGTATTCAAAGAATCAGATTCTTGAAATGTATATAAACTCGCTGCCGTTCGGGTTCAGCGCGGAAGGCGCGGCTTCTGCGGCGCGTAATTTTTTCGCAGGCGAGATTTCCATGCTGTCGCCCGCGCAGATTTTTTGCCTTGCGGTAATTCCAAGGCGTCCCAATCATTACAACCCGCATGAAAATCCTGAAAACTGCATGGCAGCCGCGATGGATTTACAGTCAAGATTTGCAGATAACAAAAAATTAACGCGGAAATGGCCGCTGCTCGCCCATGCCGATGAAAGAGATTTCCGGTTTGCATTGTCTTCAGCAAGGCGTTTTCAGTATCCGTTTGAATTTCCGCATCTTATACGCATGATTAACCCGCAATTAAACAACGAATCAGGAGAAATGCGCCTGACTGTGGATTTGGCTCTCCAGCGCTATTTGGAAAATGCGATCGCAGGCAATGTCGCGATGTATTATTCATCGCGTATTACAAACGGTTCCGCTCTTGTCGCGGACAATGAAACAGGCGAAATTTTAGCGTGGGTTGGGAGTGCCGATTTTTTTAACGATCAAGCAGCGGGGCAGATAGACGGAGTGCTTGCGTTAAACCAGCCGGGAAGCAGTATGAAGCCCTTCCTTTACGCAATGGCGCTTGAAAACGGTTTTCACCCTTCGGATGTAATCGCCGATGTGCCGATGACATTCGGTGAAAGTGAAATTTACTTTCCGCAGAATTTTAATAACCGTTTTAACGGCCCCATACTTTTCCGCGCGTCTCTTGCTTCCAGTTTGAATATTCCGGCTGTGTATCTTCTTTACAGATTAAGCGTGCGGAATTATACAAAGAAACTTCTGGATTTGGGATTTGATTCAATCGAAAAAAGCGCTCAGGACGCTGGTTTGGGCTTGTCTCTCGGAAACGCGCCTGTAAGCCTTCTTGAACTTGTAAGAGCATTCAGCGTATTTCCGCGCGATGGAAATTATCTGCCGTTTACATGGGAATTGGAAAAAGAAAACAAAGAGAGAAAAATTTATTCGCCTGATACAGCAAGGCTTATCTGTTCATTTTTATCGGACTCAAGCGCGAGAGTGCTTGCCTTTGGAACGGGAAGAAATTTCCGAACTTCGTTTCCCGCGATTTTTAAAACAGGAACCGCGAATCAGTATCAAAGCATTACCGCGCTTGGCGCGACAATGAAATATTCAGCCGGCGTGTGGATGGGTAACTTTACGGGAGAGACAGTTATGGATAAAACCGGAAGTTCTGTCCCTGCCGCGATTGTGCGCGATACGCTGAACGCGTTGCAAAGAGCAGGTTCTAATATTTCGCTTGATTTTCCTGAACCGAAAGACTGGAGTATAAAACGTATCTGCGCGGTTTCCGGGATGGATCCGTCGGAAGCCTGCCTTTCGGTAATAAACGAGTATGTTCATTCAAGCGAAAACAGGGTTATATGCACATGGCATAAAATTGTAAACGGCAGAAGCGAAACGGTTTATCCCGCTGAATATCAGGCGTGGTTTACATCATCCGTAAGGCAGGGATCTTTGGATTATTCTTCGCGTCCTTTGGAAATTGTTAATCCGCGGAACGGCTTTGTTTATCTTTCCGGTTCAGGCATCGGAATGGATGAAATTCCTGCAGAGGTAATCGGAGGCGATGATAATGTATTGCACGTAACGCATAACGGCAGAACATTCAGAAAAGACCGTCCTTTTATATTCTTTTTGGAACGTGAACAAGGGGTTAATACATTAACGGTTAGAAACGGCCGCGAGGAGGAAACGGTTACTTTCACCATAGAACCGTAATTTTAGCCGTATTTATATGTTGATAATTGCCCAAAACCATGATATAAGTTATATATGAAAAATACAAAATTATTAATATTTATTGGAGTTGTATTAATTTTGAGCGCTGCAGAAACAATTGATGCCCAGAATCTGGGCGATGGGCTTTATGCCAAGTTTACGACCGATCGCGGGGAAATAATCGTGCGTCTTGAATACAAGAAAGCGCCGCTTACGGTATGTAATTTTATCGCTCTCGCCGAAGGGAAAATGGATAACCACAGGGGAAGGCGTTTTTATGACGGTCTTAATTTCCACAGGGTTATATCCAGAGCAAACGGCGACAAGGACGATTTTATGATTCAGGGCGGATGTCCTCTGGGGACAGGCACCGGCGGCCCTGGTTATCAATTTCCGGATGAAACCGATAACGGATTGAAGCACGACAGACCCGGTGTTCTTTCAATGGCAAACGCCGGACCCGGCACCAATGGAAGCCAGTTTTTTATCACTATAGTTCCTACTCCGCATCTGGACGGAAAGCATACTGTTTTCGGTTATGTCGCCCGGGGACAGACAGTCGTAAACGCGATGAAACGCGGAGATAAAATTCAGAAGGTAGAAATAGTCAGAAACGGAGCGGAGGCGAACGCTTTTATCGCCGATCAGGCTAATTTTGATAAATTGCTCGCGCAAGTTAAGGGAGCGAGTGATAATAGATCGCAGTCTCAGCGTCAGGCAGACCTTGCTAAAATTGCCGCGGATTATCCCAACACAACTCAGACATCATCGGGTGTCCGCTACATTATTCAAAAACAGGGAACCGGCAATAAACCGGCAAGAGGTCAGACTGTCAGCGTGCATTACAAAGGCAAGCTGCTCAACGGCACTGTTTTTGACGATTCCGGTTTAAGAGGCAAGCCGCTGGAATTTCAGGCAGGCGTCGGAAAAGTTATTGAAGGCTGGGATGAAATGATTATGGATATGAGAGCCGGAGAAAAACGGCTTGCAATTATTCCGCCTGAGAAAGCCTATGGAGATCGGGCTGTCGGAGGGGTGATTCCCGCGAACAGTTTTTTAGTTTTTGAAATGGAATTAATCAGCGTTAAATAACCGGAATAAATATGGGCGATGAAGCAAATACAAATTCAGAAATAGTCGGAAAGAAAGTATTTTTTCTCTATCCTCCGAATACTGTGCAGATCCAGATTCTCCCCGAACTTGTGCAGCAGGAATACGAAGTATATATAGCAAAAGATCATAATCGTCTGCCGCGCGTGTTAAAGAGATACAAAGAGGCTGTTGTTTTTATCAATATCGATGAAGGTCAGCCGGAAGCGGAATGGGAAAAATGGATAGGGACTGTATCCGCGGCTACGCCCGGCGTGTTATTCGGAATTTTTACTTCCAATTCCAGCGATGATTTAAAAGATAAATATCTAAACAAGATCAAAGTGAGCTGCGGATATCTGGCTTTAAAACATGATATGAGCAAAGCCGGAGAGACGGTGCTGGAAGTACTTAGAGTAATGAATATAAAAGGGCGGCGCAAGTATCTCCGCGCTTCTCCCGATCGTGACACTATCGCGACTATTAATCTCCCGTACGCCAATGATTATGTTAACGGCACGCTAAAAGATATAAGCACAGTTGGTTTTTCATGCGTTCTTAATAATAATCCCGAGATTCCAAAAAACATGCTTCAGAAAGATATACAGCTAAAACTCCAGTCCATGCTTTTAAAAGTGGAAGGTGTTGTTTTCGGCTCGCGCATGGAAGGCCCCGATAAAATTTACGTGTTTCTGTTCACCCAAAAGGTTGATTCTGATGTTCGCTCCAGAATACGCAAATATATTCAACAGACATTACAAGGCAGAATGGACGGCGAAATGGCTTAGACGCCGAAAATCTTTATCCCCTCTCCGGGAAATTTTTCCTTAACTTTTGCAATCGCCCTCTTTATGCCTTCGGCTTCGTCTTGTTCGCACCAAATTATAAGCGCGAAATTTTCCTCCGGCCAGACAGCGTCTCCCATGCGGGGACCGCAGGCGCCGATCCCCAGCACATTCGGGATTTTTGTGTAAAATTTCCCGACTTGTTCTTTCGCGAAAGCTTCAAGAATATTTTCTTCTACTGAGCGGTTAGCGATTATTTCTATGCGGATCATACTCCCTCCGTATTTGTTGGAATTGCCGTTTTTGAACGTCCTTCGCCCGCGGCGATTCTATCGCGCGCTGCCTGCGCTTTCGCGCTTCGTTTGTCTGAATTTTTATTAATGATAGCATACATAACGGGCATTAGGAATAATGTCATCAATGTGCCGAATGAAAGACCGCCGAGAACTGTTTTGCCGATAGGCGCTACAAGTTCAGCTCCTTCGCCGGGGAAGAACGCCATGGGTACAAGTCCTAAAACGGTTGTAACGGTTGTCATCAATATCGGGCGAAGACGGCTTCGCGCGGCTTCTGTGATTGCGTCATTCAGCGCGTAACCTCTTTTGCGCAGTAGGTTTGTGTAATCTACAAGGATGATGCCGTTGTTTGTAATAATTCCGATTAGAACCAATAGGCCTACCGCCGTCAGCGCGTTGAAGATCGTGTTTGTAATAAGGTAGATTGTGACAATTCCGATAACAGAAAGCGGAATTGTAAGAATGATAATAAAAGGCGATCTGAACGATTCAAAAAGGCTTGCCATTATTCCGAATACAAGGAAGATCGCTATTACGCAGATTAAAATAAAGCGCGTGAATATTTTTATCATTTCCGCGTTTGCGCCGCCGTATTCAAGAATGACATCGTCTTCCACGGGTATTTCCGCTCTAATTACTTCTTCCAGCATTGATTGCAGATGGTTAGAGCTGACTCCGGGTTTGTAGCCTGCCGTTACGTGAATAACACGGCTTTGGTTTTCACGTCTGATGGAAAGAGGTCCTGTTCCTTCCTGATACTGTACAAAGCTGGACAGAGGCACTCTTCCGGCTATCTGGCTGTTTATAAAAATTTGATCAAGAGCGGGAAGGGTGTTACGGTCGGCCTCTGCGAGAATTAGAATAACATCGTAATCCTTTCCGCTGGATTTATACCTTGTCGCTATAGCGCCGTCTACCGCGGCTTTTATTTCGGTGCCGATTGTCATTGTGTTAAGACCTAGGGCGTACATTTTTTGGCGGTCTAAAACAAGTTCGTACTGAGGAAGCCCGTCTGTTAAATCAATGGAAGGTTCCGTAACATAATCAGAAAGCCTTTCTTTTAAAAGAGAAGAAATTCTCTCGCCTATCGCTTTACCTTTTATAAGATTGTCCGTTTTAATAATAATATCAACGCCGCTTCCGCCCATTAAATTCATACCTCCGCCGAATGAGAACATAACGCCGGGAAACTGGTTAAAATAGGGGCGCAGAATATTTTTAATGTCATTTGCGGATTCGATTCTTTTTGAAAACTCAGGAAGATTGATGCGTAGAGATCCCGAGTTTGTGCCGCCTCCGCCAAGACCCATGAAGCCGCCTCCGCCGACGCGCAGAACAAGGGTATCGTAGCCTTTAACTTCATTCTCTACTATAATTTGAAGCTGCCTTAAAACCGATTCAGTTTCCTGAAGAGCTGTTCCCATAGGAAGCGTCGCCGTTACGCTGACATTATCATCATCCTGCTGGGGCATGAATTCCCATCCGATTATAGGTATTAAAACAACGCTTGTTATTAATAATACTGATAAAATAAGGATAACTGTCATTTTATGATTAAGAACTTTCTTTACCGCGTTTCTGTATTTGGTGTCAAGCCAGACGAAAAAGTGATCGAATTTCGCGTCAACAACAGCCAGAAATCCTTTTAAGGGCACTTGTTTTCGCGTAACAAGCGGAAGGTAATGGCTGCATAAAACAGGCACAAGGAAAATCGCCGTAAACAGCGAAATACCGAGTGATATTACAACTGTAAACGCAAGACCTGAAAACATTTCACCCGCTATTTCCAAAAGTCCCTGAAACATTACAAGAGGCGCGAAAACGCAGATTGTTGTAATCGTGGAAGCCGTGATCGCCGTTATCATTTCCGATGTTCCAAGCACAGCCGCCGTTTTTAATTTCGCTCCCTTCTCGCGGTATTTATATATGTTTTCAAGAATTACGATAGAGTTGTCTATCAGCATTCCTATACCCAAAATAAGGCCTGCCATTGTCATTAAGTTGAGCGTGAGCCCTCCGAAGTACATTATAAGCATGGTAACAATTACAGAAACTGGAATACTGATACCGATAATAAGCGTCGGTTTTCCAGAACGAAGGAAGAGGAAAAGCGTAAAAATCGCGAGAAACGCGCCCATAAACGCCGAAGATGTTACCTGATTAAGAGAATTTTCTACAATATCTGTTGTGTTAAAAAGTTCTTTTATTTTTATATCCGGCGGAAGTTCTTTTGACATTTTTTCAATTCTTGCGCGCAGCTCGGTAGCTGTCTGCACAGAATTTTTTCCGCTTTGTTTTTGCACGTTCATCGTTACCGCAGCCTGACCGTTTACATAAACAACGCTTGTTTCATCGCGGTAGCCTTCAAAAACGTCGGCAATATCGCGCAGAAATATCTGCCTTGGCATTTCTATCTGATTGTTTACAAATCCTCCGCCCTTGTATGTGATAACCGTGTTTCTGATATCGTCAAGCGATGTATATTCGCCCATTGTCGTAAGAAGGTAAGACATTCCGCCTTCCGTGATTGTTCCGGCCGCTGTCTGCATATTTTGAATGTAGAGCATCTGCTGAATTTGCGAAATTGTAAGGCCGTACGCTTCAAGGCGGCTTTGCGGAATTTCAACGCGGATAATTTTTTCTCTTCCGCCTTCGACTGAAGCTGTGGCGATACCCGGCGTCTGCTCAATGCGCGGTACGATTGTGTCTTCCGCGATTTCACGCAATTCCTCCGGAGAGCGCCTGTCTGACGTTACCATAAGACCCATAATCGGGATCATAGACGGATCAAATTTGAAGATCATCGGCGCGTCTGTGCCGGTCGGAAGATAATTTCTGATGCGTTCAAGCAAATCGCGGATAGAATTTGATGCGTCGGACATATCCGTCCCGTAGCCGAACTCCATAATAACAGCGCTGCTTCCCTTGCTTGAAGTAGACGTTACCTTTTCAAGACCGGACGCGCTTGAAAGGGTAGCTTCCAAAAGGCGCGTAACAGATCTTTCAACTTCTTCAGGGCCGGCTCCTGAATACGATGTGTAAACAACCAAAATAGGCGGATTTATCTCAGGATAAAGATCGATAGGGAGGTTTATCATCGCGAAAACGCCAAGACCTATCAATAGCAGAAAGATAATTAATATTGTTGTAGGACGCGCAACGACGCCTTTTACCATGCTCATAATTGTTCCTTTAACGGGGTAACGCGTTCAATAACATTTACGCGCGAGCCGTCATCTAAAAGCGTCTGCCCTCTAACGACAATTTCTTCGTTAGGTGATAGTCCGTTTGTAATCTCTATAACTCCGTCTATCAGAATGCCCGGAGTAATTATTCTTTTTCTTACAATGTAATTTTCTTCGGTTTTCTTAATTACTTCTTCGCCTTCGCTCGTTTCTTCTGCGTCTTTCTTTTTAGATTTATCTTTTATTTTCGCGAATATATTTTTCTTTTCTTCTTTTACTTCTTCCTGCGTATCTTCTTTGATCTCTTCCTCAAGTTTTTCCACGACATAAACATACTGCTCTCCGAATCTGTTTATAACAGCGGACGCCGGAATCTTCACTATATTATTTTTTCGTTCTGTAACAACGCGCACTTTCGCGAACATGCCGGGTTTTAATCTGCCTCTTGTGTCGGTTACATTCACGCGCACTTCCATTGTTCTTGAGGCAAGGTCTACAGTGGGGGATATCTCGCTTATGCTTCCGTTAAATATTTCGCCGGGCCACGCGTCTAAAGTTACTTCGCAGGGAAGGTTCATCGCCATTCTGGAGATAAAACGCTCCGCGACGCTGAGTTTTATTTCGTATCCGCCGCCGCCTGTAATACGCGCGAGAGGCACCGCCTGACTGACGGTCATTCCGACCTGCGCCGGTATCATGATAATAGTTCCGCTAATCGGCGCTGTTGCGACGCTTTGGCGGAAAGTCATTCCCGGGCGGGAAGGGTCTACCGCGGCGATTCTGTCGCCTTTATTTACTCTGTTTCCGACTGAAACATAAATCTCGGTTACCTTTCCTACAGCGTCCGAATAAGCGTCAACTGTAGAACCTGCGACTATATCGCCCGAAAATGATAAATAATTTTGAATTTGTCCCTGAACGGCCAAAATTGTATTTACAGCAAACACCGGCACATCAATTACTCCTGCGCCCGCTTTGCTTTTTTGCCCGCATCCTGAAAATGCGCATACCGCTATTAATAATAACAATATTCCTTTTTTTAATTTCATTATTTGCTCCTTTTTGAAAGCGTTCCAAATGGGACGCCAATTGAATATTCAAGATCGATTAAACCGTTTAAATAATTAAACTGCTGTTCAAGCAATTGAACTCTTGCCTGTCTGAGTGATTGTTCCGCGCTTTGAACTTGAAAATAATCCTGAAGCCCCGCTCTGTACGCGGCTTCTGTCATGCGGTAAGATTGTTCCGCAAGGGTAACCGTCTCGGAAAGCGTCCGGGTGTTTAGATGTATCCGCTCAAGCGAAAGCACTATATTGTAAACTTCTATTTCCGTTCCGTTAATCAACTGCGCAAGGCCGATGGTAGCGGTTCTGATTTGATCGTCCATGTTTTTGATTCCCTGGAAGTCCTGGCTCCACGGGATCAAACTATGCAGGCGCACGCCGAGCATAATTGTAAAAGAACCGGATCTTATCCAATCATCTTTATTTTCAAACCATGGATCTTTCCATGGATCCTTTAAAGGATTAAACAAAGACTGGCTGGTCCATCCCAAACTTAACGCAGGCGTGAGCGAAAAAACCAGCGATCTTCTTGCGCTTTGCATCATCATTATTGTGTGCCTTAATTCCTGAATATCCGGTTTTCCCGATGCCGCTTTGGAAATCATTTCTGTAACATCCAGCGAAATAAACTCGGCAGCTTCCGTAACAGGCACAAGTTCAAATTCAGCGTTGTACTCCATTCCAAGGAACATCGCGAACTGCGCCATACTCAGTTTTAATCCGTTTTCAACCTGATCTATTGCGGGACGCATATTTTCTCTTGCTACGCGCGCCTGCAGCACAGTAAGTTCAGGCGCAAGACCTGCGTCGTAATTCGCCTGTGCCATCTGTACTTGACTTTCGACATTTTGATAACTGCCGCGAAGAAGGGTGATGTTTTCCTGCAATAACAATATACTGTGATACGCCTTGCGGACATCGCGCTCAAGCTGAAGTTTTGCTTTCTCATAGCTGAGTAAGCCGCCTTCGTAATCAATGCGCAGCCGCCTCATGTTTTCGAACATTGCCGCGCTGATGCTGAGCGACATTTGTATGTTGCCGACAACATTCCATTGAGGAAGCTCGATGGAGTAGGGGACAACGCCGTAAAATTCAGGTACTCCCGGCGGTAACAATGAAGTACCCGTTAATGGGTTTGTGTACAGCGGGTTTAAAGGTATTTGTTCCAGAGGAATAAACCCCGATTGCTTTGACGCTTCATTGCTTCTGCTTAATCCGCCGCCAATAGTTATACTTGGTATAAACTGGTTCCACGAAAAATCAGAAGCCCGTTTTTTTGTTGATAAGCTTGTTCTTGATGATTCAAGGCTAAGGTTATTTTTAAGCGCAAGATCAACCGCCTGATCGGGAGTGAGCTGTCTTACATTGCTGTTTGCCGTCAGCGGCTGGGTTTCCTGCGCGTGAGCGGATACGGATAATAACAGAATAATTGCCGCGGCGCATAATTTTTTTCTCATTTGTTAAAGCCTCCAAGACCTAATGTGACAAATTTATATAACAATCTTATATTGTCATTTTGCATCCCGTTGCCGGGGTGAATTAAAATATTTATTAATAAAAACAAAATCCAGTGAGAAGCGCGGCGTTTTTTCTCTTCCGCAAAGCCTCGCAGAGGTTCAATGTCAACGTCTTCAAAAAGATTGAAAACCTCAAGGCGTTTATCCGGTTTGCCGAGATCCAGCCTGCGCGTACGGATCCAATCCATAGCGATAAGAATTTCCGGTCTTGAACGGAGATAAACCGCTATCGAATAAATCCCGAGAAATAACTGCTCTGTGTTATTCGAAGACGAGTTAATGCCTTTTCTTGCAAATTCGATAATCCGCATAAATTCAGATATGAAAAGACGGCGAAGCATATCTTTCCTGTTTTTAAAATGACCGTAAAGGCTGCTCTTGCTGAGTCCCAGTCTTTTGGCGACCATTTCCATGGAAACCTCCCATGGACCCGTTTCGGCTACTGCCTCGGCGACAGCTTTAAAAAACGGCTCTGTTTCAGTGTCAAGAGGAGTATTCTCCACAAGTTTTTCAAGCCTGTCAAAATCCAGTTCCGCGTTTTGCGCTGAATAACCAAGTCCGTTTTTAATGGTTTTAAATATCCTTGAAGTTATTTTCTGGACATCTTCGTCAGATAACGGATTGCACATCGTTTTTTTTACTTTATGGTAATGCGACATAAAAAAGGTAAGAGTTGTAAAAATCAGCCTGATTACCGCGTCATCGCCTTTATATTTCCTGTTGACAACCGTACTCAAAGTGCTAAAGTCCACGCCCCGGGATTTTAACTGGTTTAACAAGTCTCGCCCGTCAATATTGCGCTCGTATATGTTGATCATGGAAAAAATCATGGAGTAAACATTGCGGGCAAAAAAGCCGCAGATGCTCTTTACTATGGTAGAAATACCTTCGTCCGCGTTCTCCGCCTGTAGGGCGTTTTCAAAGTCCTCGCGGACAACGCCGGCAAAATCATCTAAAAAGCGTTCGGTCATAGCGGCGGTAAGCGCCTGTTTATTTAAAAAATGGCGGTATAAAGCCGGCTTACTAACTCTCAGTTCACATGCAAGCTGCGAGAGACTGGTTTTCCTGTAAAAATTGCGGCCCCATACACGGAACGCCGCGTTTATTATTTCCGTTTTAGTCATATATTCAGTTTCCGAACGGTCGTTAACATAACTATAACACCATTATATTAAAAAGGCAACAGGGGGAAATCGTAAAATATCTGTTTTATGCTGAATATTTGGTATATTATCAATAAGGAAGTAAAAATGAAACGAAGAGATTTAATTATAATTTTGGCGATTTTGCCTTTTTTATTTGCTGCCTGCGGCAAAAGTGATGGTATTGTACAAAAGCATTTCAAAGACGAAAAAGATCTATTTGGGACATATGTCGTTGAATTTGATATTTATCTGGAGAATGTAAATTATTCAAAGAAAACTGCCGGTTTAATCGAAAGATTGATCTATAGTAATATGGGTTTCGATGATTATATTGCCAATGCTCAGAATAAATTTATCGGTCCTGTTACAAACGATGATTTTCCGCCATTAACCGGCGGCGATGGTGAAGCATATTTTTATAAATCATTTTTTAATGAAAGTTACAAAATTATCAATCATAATAAATCTTTCATTGTAATTGAATACAACGAGTATTATTATTATACCGGCATGGCGCATGGAAATTATCGGACTAATTATTTCGTAATAGACATATCTCAGGAAAAAATCCTCGATGTAAGCGACTTAATGAATCCGGTCGATGAAGACAGCCTGAAAGAACTAATCACAAATGAGTATGAAATTAACTATTTCCTGAGACAAAACATCTGGCCGCCTGATACAATCAATATTAACGCCGGCAATGTGGTGTTGTTATGGAACACATATACAATTACGCCATACTCGGATGGATTAATCGGTCTGGTTTTGTACGAAGACAAATATCTAACGGATAAAGGAAAAGCGTTACAGGCGTTGGCAGAACTATCTTTACGGAAAGGAAGATTTTTATGGATTTAAAACTCATTTTTCTGATAATACTCGGCGTTGTCTCGGTAATTTATCTTACAACATTATTTTTTAAAGAAAACGTATTCCAATTTGTTTTAAAAGGTTTACTCATACCTCTTATTCTTGCCGTCTATATTTTCGGCGCAAATAAAGTATTCTTGCCTATAGTTCTGGCTCTTATATTTGCCTGGATTGGAGATGTTTTACTTATTAAAATTTCAAACCTTTTATGTTTCAGACTTGGATTGGCGAGTTTTTTAATAGGACACATTTGTTATATAACCGCGATGTTCGGGTTCGGACAGCCGTTTAATATTCCTTTTCTTATTATCTGTTTTATCGTAGGCGCCGGTTTAGGTTTCTTAATCTTCAAAATAATCCAGCCGACGCCGGATATGAAAATCCCTGTAATCGCTTACGAGACTATAATTCTTGTAATGGCAATTTTTGCCGTTCAGCTCTTTACGTCTCAGGGAGGCGGTTTCGGCGCGCTGGTTCTTGCCGGAAGCATTTGTTTTGTAGCGTCCGATACATCATTAGCGCTTGTTACTTTCCGCAAAAAACCATATTACGTTTTCGTGATGGTTACATATATCGCGGCGCAGCTTTTAATAACGCTTGGTTTTTGTTCGGCTGTGTTTTAAGCGCCTGTTATATATTTGTAATATATATTGATAAAATGTAGATTATTATAATTATTAATATAACATTAATATCATTTAATTTGACCGTTGAAAATCTCTATTATTAAATATATAATAATTAGTTAGTTAGTTTATGAAAATAGTACATTTTAATGTAATTGGGATGGAATGAATTTTATATTGAAAAAATGCTTTAAGTTGTTTCTTCCCGTTATTTTATTCACGTCATTTGTGGATATTCCCCTCTGGGCGCAGACCGGACATATCGAATCCGAACTTCCTGCTGTAAAAGTCGCAATGAGCGATGATCATTCAATAGTTATTGAGCGGGTGCTTTATACAGCGCTAAAGCATTCAGGTTTACAGATGATTGCCACCTTAACCGGTATGCGTACGGCGGTAGCGGATGTAAATTACGGTGATGCGGTGATCCTGCCTACCCAGACAGACGGCTGGGATAGATTGTATCCCAATTTGATAAAAGTTCCTGTGGCGATTGATAACGTCGAGTATACCGCCTATACCCGTTCGAACGAGAAGTACCATTTTTCGCGGTGGAGCGATATGTCCGGATTAAAGGTTGGCTATCGCTGGCAAAATGAATATATTGCGAATAACATCTGGCGGGCCGGCGCGGGCAAACTTGTCACTGTTGCCGATATTTCGCAATTATGGGCTTCTCTGCTTAACGGTGATACTGATGTAGTAGTGCTTCCGCGTATGTCGCATTTTGAACACAGGTTTATGCAGGGAATAAAAAGAGCCGGCGTTGTTGAGCAGCAGCCGGTTTATTCATATGTAAACAGCGGACACAGATATTTGGTTCCTCTTCTTGAAAAAGCATACAGCGAAATGATTGCTGAAGGCGTTATCGCGTCAATTCATGAAGGCCGGGATATTGAGAGCGATAAACCTATTATTTTGCATATAAATTCCTATAACGCGCAAAGCGAATGGGAACGCGGCCAAATGGAATCTATCCGCGATAATTTACTTTTAGAATCTTCCGGTAATAATGAGCGCATAACAGGAAGCAGCCAAAAATTTCTCGGCGCTTCGCTTGAATATTACAATTTATACTTAAATTCAAACGAGCTTCTCAGCCGCGCCAGTTATAATGTCATTGTGTCAAACATTATCCGCACAAGTTTTGTTTCGCACACTCCGGTACTGATTGTTGCTTCCGGCAATGAAGCGCTTGAATTTGTTTTAAGCAATTATTATTTATTATTTCCGCATTTGCCTGTTTTATTTTTTGATGTTGTGGGATTTAACACTTCCATGCTGTACGGGCAGGAAGAAAATATTACAGGCGTTTCTCAGACAATTTCTTTCAGCGAAACTGTTATGGAAATGCTGCGCCTATATCCAAAGACGCGCCGCATTTTTATTTTAAATGATTATGCAATTTCCAGAAGCGGCAGAGTGCGCGAAGATATTCAAAAAAATATAGACGCGGGTAAACCCGGTATAAACAACAGCGTAGAATTCATATTCAGCGAAAATAAGCCTTTTAGCGCGATTTTAGATGATATACGCGCTTTTGGATCGGATACGCTTGTTTTAATCGGCAGCTATCTGAGCGATTCGGATGGAAAATTCTATTCGGAAACCGATGTGCAAACTCTTACGGCAAACGCTTCATTAAACCCTGTTTTTAGTTTGACGGCGTCGTTTATCGGACACGGAACATTGGGAGGATATGTAACCGTAGCCGGCGTGCAGAGCCGGATAATCGCATCTATGGCTGTAGATATAATTAACGGAATACATCCTTCGCAGATTCCGATAGTATATGATTCCGCGCAGTTAAACAGATGGAAGTTCGATTATAACACCGTCGGAAGATTCAACATTAACACAAAAAATCTGCCCAGGGATCATGCGATCATCAACCGTTCTCTTCCGATATGGGAGTCTCATCCGTTTGAATTCAGGCTGATAATGACAGGGGTAACATTTATTTTACTGCTTATCCTTGTGATTGGATATATACGAAATCAAAGAAGACATGAAGCGTATGCGCAGGATCTCCGCCAGGCGCGGGATGCCGCGGAAACCGCGAATAAAACAAAATCAACCTTTCTCGCAAATATGAGCCATGAGATAAGAACGCCGATGAACAGCATTATCGGGTTCACGGAACTTGCGCAGTTTTACGACAATCATCAGAAGGTAAAGGAATATCTTGGAAATATATCGCAGAACGCGGAATGGCTTCTTAAAATTATAAATGATATTCTTGATATTTCTAAAATAGAATCGGGAAAAATTGATCTTGAACATATTCCTTTTGATTTACATGACGTTATTTCCAATTGCCATATGACAATCAGACCGAGAGCCGAAAAGAAAGGACTTGCCGTTTATTGCCTTGCCGAACCGGGTATTAATAAACTGCTTTTGGGAGATCCAATCAGGCTGCGTCAGGCGATCCTCAACCTGCTTGATAACGCCGTAAAATTTACGAATGAAGGCACCATAAAACTTTTAGCCGCTCTGGATAACCGCGCCGGTATTGAAGGTGAAGATTCTAGAGTTGTAATCCATTTTGAAGTGGAAGACACCGGTATCGGAATGACAGGCGACCAAATTACAAGGATTATGGAGCCTTTTACACAGGCGGATGAAAGCGTTACGCGAAAATACGGAGGCGCCGGGCTTGGGCTGCCGATAGCAAAAAACATAATAGAATTGATGGGCGGCGTTTTGCTTGTAAAAAGCATTCCGGGATTAGGCAGCAGATTCGATTTCAAACTGCCGTTCGAACTTATCAGCGATGAGGCGGCAAACGCTGTTTTAAAGGAAAATGTGTCGCGTATTCAGGGAAAACCGAAATTTACAGGCGAGATATTAATTTGCGAAGATAACATCATGAATCAGCAGGTAATTTGCGATCATCTTGCGAAGGTTGGAATAAATACTGTTATTGCGCAGAACGGCAGGGAGGGCGTTGATATAGTTTCCAAACGCCGGCGCGAAGGTCAAAAACCTTTCGACTTAATTTTTATGGATATAAATATGCCCGAAATGGGCGGTCTTGAAGCTGTGTCAAAAATTGCGTCTTTCGGTTTAAAAATTCCTGTAGTCGCTCTTACCGCGAATATAATGTCCGAAGATGTAAAACATTATCTTGATAATGGAATGTCCGACTGCCTCGGAAAGCCTTTTACATCGCATGAATTATACGAATGTCTTTTAAGGCACCTTCCCGTTGTCAGTTATTCTTCCGCTGATAAAGATAAACTCTTCGAGCTTGAAGACGAAGAAAGAATGAAAAAACAATGGCGTATTAATTTTGCGAGAAGCAATCAAAAAACTTACGAAGAAATTATTAAAGCGGTTAGTACTCATGATACCGCGCTTGCGCACAGAATATTTCATACGCTCAGAAGCAATGCGGGGCAAATCGGAGAAAAAAAACTGCAGAATGCCGCGGCAGTGCTGGAAAATTTGTTCGCGGACGGAAAACAACCGGCCTGCAAATATGAAATGAAAATTCTCGAAACAGAATTAAAACTGGTTCTTAACAAATTATCGCCTCTGCTTGCCGAGATTGATAGAAAAAGAAAAGAAAAAACAGATGACGCGCAAAAAATTACGGAAATGCTCGAGAAATTGGAGCCAATGCTGATTAATAGAAATCCGGAGTGTGAAAATCTGCTTGATGATATCCATTCAATACCGGGAGCGGAAGAACTCGCGAAATGTATAGAAGAATTTGATTTTAAACAGGCGATTCTAGAGTTGTCGAAATTAAAGTTGGATGTGAGGGAAAGATGACAAACGTAAAGAAGAGGCACAGTATCCTGATTGTAGACGATGAAAGAGATAATATTAGCTCGTTAACGGTTATATTAAGCTCTGATTACACAGTTTTCGCTTCTACGAACGGAAAAGACGCGATTGAAATCGCGCAGGAGTTTATGCCGGATATTATTTTACTGGATATACTTATGCCTGAAATGGACGGATATGAAGTTCTTAAGGCTTTTAAAGATTCTGAAAAAACGCGTGATATTACCGTTATTTTTATTACCGGGCTTGACAGCGATATCGCGGAGATTAAAGGACTGGCTTTGGGAGCCGCCGATTATATAATAAAACCGTTTCATCCGGCTATTGTTAAATTGAGAATATTGAATCATATCCAGTTAATGGAGCGGCTTAAGCAGCAGGCGCTTGTAAGCAGAATTTCGCATAATTTTCTTGCAAACACTTATACCGCTTCTTTAAATAACGATACCCTGCGCATGATTGGGGAGTTTATGGATATTGCTTCAATTTTGCTTTACAGAAAAGAAAATAATAATATTCTTGTTTGTCAGGATGAATGGATTAATTCACAGTTGTCAATTGAAAAGCGCATAGGCGACAAGGTAGAGTTCGATGAAAATGTAATTTCTTCCATTAATAATTTATTAACGGCTAATGAAAGAGATTTATGTATTCATTCCAAAGACGAGTTATTAAAGAGGGTTGATGATTTAAACAGACAGAATTTTAAAAACTACATTATTACGCCGATTTTTGTTAAAGGAGCCGTATGCGCGATTCTTATTTTCTCCATGGATGATGAAGAGAAGATATGGAATGAGAGCGAGATGGATCTCGCTGTTCTTGCAGCCAATATTTTTTCCAGCGTTTTCGAACGCGACGCGATACAGCACGCTGAATATTTAAGCCGCGCTAAATCTGAATTTCTTTCGCGTATGAGCCATGAAATGCGCACTCCCATGAATGCCATTCTGGGAATGCTGCAAGTGCTGGAGTTATCGGGCATTTCCGATAACATTAGAAGACAATGCGGAGTAATGAACACCGCGGCGCATACGCTATTGCGCATGATAGATGATGTGCTTGATATTTCCGATTTGGAATACGGATCGTTTATGCTTGTGGATTCGGCTTTTGACTGCAAAGCGATGATATGGGACGTATTGCGAATTGCGGATGAAAACGCGGGTAAAAAACGGCAATTAATTGAATGCAAGGTTGATCCTGATATACCTGATTCTCTTATAGGCGACGGAAAACGGCTGCGTCAGGTAATTACGACGATTTTGGCAAATGCCGTAAAATTTACCGGTGAAAACGGCGAAATTTTATTTGAAGCCCGTTTAGAAAGCGAAGATAGTGATTTTACTGTGCTTAACATTGAAGTTACAGATAACGGAATTGGAATGTCCAAGGATCAGCAAAGCAAACTTTTTTCGATTTTTGAACAGGCAGACGGCAGCATCAGCAGAGAATACGGCGGAATCGGACTTGGCCTTGCGCTGTCAAAACGCATCATCGAATCAATGGGCGGTAATATTTTCATTGAATCAGAATTGAACAAAGGCACAAAGATCAATTTTACCTGCAAGATGAAAAAAGGGAAGCTGTAAGGTCACAATCCCCAATATTGATATTTATTTATTTTCATTATAATATCAGGATTAAAGGCAAAAAATATGAACGAAATACTTAAAGACAGAACACATGTTAAAAATATATTTACAATAGCAATTCCTATTATTATCCAGCAGTTGAGCCACCAGATGCAGGTTTGGGTTGACAGAGCGATGCTAGGGCATATAAACCCTGAGTTCTTCTCCGCTGTGGGCAACTCGCTGGTTCCGTATTTTGCTGTTACATCAACCATATTAGCGATATGTTCCGGAACAACAATATTGATCGCTCAAAGCGTCGGGGCGAAAGATTTTTCTAAAAGCTGCAAATACGCTGAATGTTCGTTTATCGGAAATTGCATGTTTCCGTTAGCCGCTTTTTTCTTTTTCTTTTTTGGTTCAGGATGGATGTTCAGAATAATGGGCGTTCAATCGCCTGTTCTGGAATATGCGGCAAGTTATATAAAAATAACGTCTTACAATTTATTAATTGTCGGCATTATAGCAACTTGCACATCAATACTGCAGGGAATCGGGCTGACAAGAATAATAATGGTAACCGGTATTGTTACAAATGTATTAAATATTCTATTTGACTGGATATTAATTTACGGTAAATTCGGATTTCCCGCAATGAATATAGAAGGAGCGGCTTTAGCTACTCTTATAGCCAATTTTGCCGCTTTGCCGTTCTTGATCATATATGTAATAAAAAGAAAAAAGATCCCTTTTAAAATAAAGGTGCGCAATATCTTTAAATTCAATTTTAGTTTATACAAAAGTGTTTTTAAAATGGGGCTTCCTTCCGGCGGAGAATATGCGTTATGGAGCCTTGGAAATCTTTTTATAGTTTCATTTCTCAATAGAATTGATATAATGGCAGCGGGTATTTATACTCTTTTATTTTCCATAAAAGGGTTATCTGTCATTTTATACGCCGGATTCGCGCACGCCGGTTTAACGCTGGCAGGACAGAAGACAGGAGAAAATGAGCATAAACAGGCGGCGAATATTGTTTTTAAATGCTTAAGCTTCGCGTTGATCGTCTGCGCCGCTGTTACGGCAATTTTTTGCCTGTTTCCTAAAGTTATACTCGGTCTTTTTACATCGGATGCCTCGCTTGTTAATTTTGCTTCGCCGTTCCTGCTTTTTTTAACAATGATCATGTTTCCTCAAGCGGTTAATATTGTTATTGGATATGGAATTCGCGGTACAGGCGATACAAGATGGATGTTTTACAGTCAGATATTCGGCACTATTCTTGTAATTGTTCTTTCTTATACTCTTATTTTTATATTCAATTTGGGTCTATGGGGAGTATTTATAACGTCCCTTGTTGATGAAGCGAGCCGCGCTGTTATTAATACGCTGCGATTTTGGAAAGGAAGACAGTTCTTTCTACTGCGTCCGTTTGTAATTAAAAATTCAAAGACAGAATAAAATAATACTATTAAATATTAATACTTGTTTTTTAATCAATCAGGATATATGATAGACAAATAAAGGAGTTAATATGAAAATGATTTTTCTTGGCCCTCCCGGAGCGGGGAAGGGTACATTGGCTGTAAAAGCCGTAGAAATACTTGGAGTACCTCAGATCAGCACAGGCGGAATTTTCCGCGCGGCAGTAGCGGCGCAAAGTCCTCTTGGTCTTAAAGTAAAAGAAATCATGGACGCTGGAAAACTTGTGGACGATGATACGACAATCGCTCTTGTAAAAGAAAGACTTGCTCAGGATGATGTTCAAAAAGGATATATTTTAGACGGATTCCCGCGCACAATTCCGCAGGCGGAAGCGCTTGCTTCATTCTCAAATGTGGAAAAAGTTATTAATTTTGACATTCCGGATGAAGGTGTTATCGAACGCCTCGGCGGACGGCGCGTTTGCCGTAAATGCGGATTCAACTTTCACGCCAAATTTACGCCCACAACGAAAGAAGGCATCTGCGACCATTGCGGCGGCGAAGTTTATATCCGCGATGATGATAGACCCGAAGCGATTAAAAAGCGCCTCGAAGTGTACCGCGCTCAAACCGCTCCGTTAATTGATTACTACCGTAAAAAGGGTCTGTTACTCGACATCGACGCAAGACCTATGATCGACGAAATTGTGGTAAACTTTAAAAAAGCGATGGGGATATAACTGGAACGAACTTATTATTCGCGGTTAAAAGGATTCCATTAACTCTTCTTCGATTTTCCCGATAAGTTCCGCTGCAGCTTTGTCTAAATCGACCATGTAGTTGTCTTTCTCGCTTCGGCGTTTTACTTCGACTTGCGGTGTAGCAGCGGATAAGCCCTTGTCACCGATTACAACACGGTAAGGTATGCCTGTTAAGTCAGCGTCATTAAATTTTACGCCGGGGCGTTCATTGCGGTCGTCGAGTAACACTTCAATACCTTGTGCTGTTAAGTCAGCGGCAAGTTTGTCGGCGGCTTCTTTTACAACTCCGTCGTATTTAATCGGAACAATGATAACATGATACGGCGCGATAGAGACAGGCCAGATGATACCGGCATCGTCGTGGTGTTCTTCTATTACAGAAGCTAATGTGCGGTCAACGCCGATGCCGTAGCAGCCCATTGTGGGCATTTGGCTTTTGCCGTTTTCATCGAGGTAGCTGACTTTCATGGAACTTGTATATTTGAATCCAAGTTTAAAAATGTGCCCTAACTCGTTCCCCATTTTTGTGTATAATTCGCCGCCGCAAAGAGGGCATTTGTCTCCGGCTTTTACGGTGCGAACATCCTCGATCATCCAGCCTTCAAAATCGCGGGCGTAGGCGACGTGTTTAAAGTGAGTGTCTTTTTCCAATGCGCCTGTTACTGCGTCATTCATTGCGGTAACGGTGTTGTCGATGATAATAGGGAGGCTTTTCAATCCGACAGGGCCTGCAAATCCTACAGGAGCGTTTGTTAAACGCGTAACATCAGCATCGGACGCAAGAGATACTTCGCTTGCTTTTAAAACCGCAGCGAGTTTTACTTCGTTAACGTCAAGGTCGCCTCGGATTGCAACAGCGAAAAACGCTTCGGCATAAGTTAAAGGCGCGTCCTGCGAAGGTTTTTTGCGTTCAAGTTTGCCGCATCCCGGAGCGGAAGAAAGATCGAGTTCAACATTAACAGCGCGGTAGATCAGAGTCTTTATAAATTTTTGAGGCTCTGTTTTTAAAAAGGTGCAAAGCTCTTCTATTGTTTTAACATTCGGCGTATCAATTTTTTCGTAGGCAGGCGTGGGAGCTGCTGCCGCTTTTGCGCCTTCAACAGTCTGCGCTACAAAGTCGCTCTTGCAGGAAGCTTTTTCAACATTGGCGGCATAATCGCACACCTTGCAGAGAATCAAAGTATTGTCGCCGACTTCGCTTTCTACCATAAATTCTTCGGAACCGCTGCCGCCCATCGCTCCAGAATCTGCCTTTACAGGAATGACAGACAAGCCGCAGCGTTTAAAAATCTTTCTATATGCGCGTCCCATTGCCTGATACGTGTCGTCGAGGCTTTTATCGTCAGTGTGCCATGAATAGGCGTCCTTCATTGTAAATTCGCGTCCGCGCATAACGCCGTAACGCGGGCGGATTTCGTCGCGGAACTTTGTATTAATCTGGTAAAGCGCCAGAGGCAGTTGGCGGTAACTGGAAAGTTCGTCGCGCACAATCGAAGTAAACGCTTCTTCGGCGGTGGGGGAGATAACAAAATCGTTGTTCAGGCGGTTTTTCGCGCGAAGCATTGATTCGCCCATCGAATCCCATCTGCCGGATTCCTTCCATAATTCCGCCGGAACGACAACAGACGGTTTTAATTCCAAAGCGCCGATAGCGTTCATTTCCTCGCGGATGATATTTTCCACCTTGCGGAAGGAGCGAAGCCCCAGCGGCAGGTAGGCAAAAAGCCCGTTGGCGAGTTTGCGAAGCAGCCCTGCGCGGAACATCAGCCTGTGGCTTGCGATAACCGCGTCGGCGGGAACTTCCCTAAGAGTGGGTATAAAAGCGCTGGAATAATTCATAATATTGAAGTTTATCAATTTATAAGTGTTTTGAAAACACCGAAAAAGCCCGGTAATACTATTGACTATTTCCCCGTTTTTTGGTAGGTTATAAATACATTGGGGGCGTGGTGAAGCTGGTTTATCACGCTGGCCTGTCAAGCCGGAGATCGCGGGTTCAAGCCCCGTCGCTCCCGTAATAAAAAGTCTGGCCTAAGCCAGACTTTTTATTTTGGAGTTTTACCGCAGGTAAAACTCCATGCTGCATATCTCAGGGGTGTGATCGCTCCTGTTTTTAGGACGGTTTTTTACGGGCAGTAGCGCAGTTGGTAGCGCGCTTGGTTCGGGACCAAGAGGTCCCCGGTTCAAATCCGGGTTGCCCGAAAAAATATTTAACTAATTCTATACGTTGTACAGAGTTAGTATTTTAAACATTATCGGAAGCACCGACATGTTTGGCTAAAAATTCTAAAAGTTAGAAAATTTAAATGAGAATTTTCTAGCGAAAGGAGCCAACATGCGTCGGGATTATTATCTTCACAAACGCAACGGTATCTATTTTGTCGAGTTCGTCGATAAAGTAAGTGGAAAAAAGTTACCTGCAAAATCAACAGGCGAAACAGATCATTTAAAAGCTAAATTAAAAGCAGAGCAATGGATGAGCAGCGGAATTCCAACTGGGCGGTTAAAGAAAACTCGTCCGCTGGAAGATGCCGCGGGAATTGCGAACATCTCCAGAGCTATCCGAAAAGCAGAGCTAAATGCTGACGACGCTCTGCGCATTGTGTCTATTCTTAAATCTTTAGAACTAATTGACATTTCTGCCGTAAAAAATACAGGCAGAGGCGCTGTTCCATTTGTTCAGTTCCTAGAAGAGTTTTGGGATTACGACAAATCGGAGTATATTCAAGACAAACTCTCTCATGGTTTTAGGTTTACGCGTCGTCATGCACAAAAAAGTTCAAGAATCCTGAAAAATGTTATTAAACCTTATTTTAATGATACAAAACTAAATGCCGTTACCACAGATGATTTAAACAAATTGACAAGGCAATTAGCAGATAAGGGACTTTCTACAGCTACAATAAAACAAAATCTATTGGTCTGTTGCACTCCTCTAAAATGGGCTTATGAATCAAAAATAATTCCTGATAATCCATGCCTTGGATTGACCAAGTTTGTAATAACTTATAATGAAAGAGGGGTGCCTACCGAAGCCGAAGCGCAAGCGGTTTTTGCAGTTGAATGGAAAGATAAAAGAGCTTTTGTAGCGAGCCTTGTTAGCTGTACTACAGGAGCAAGACAGGGAGAGGTACTCGCATTAAGAAAGAGTTCAATAAAGGATGATACATTAAATATTAGCCACTCGTTTTCTGAAGTTGACGGATTAAAATGTCCCAAAAACGGTCATAAAAGGGTTGCTCCTCTGCTTCCAATTGTTAAAGCGGCTCTATTAGATTTATTAAATGACAATCCGCACAATATAGATGATCCGTTTATATTCTATTCATTACTTCCAAATAAACCTGTTAGTCCTAATGTTATTTTGAAAGGTCTGAAAGATGCTTATAATAAAATAAACGTAGACTATAAAAGCAGAAGAATTGACTTTCACTCATGGCGGCATTTCTTCTGTTCCAAGATCACGCAGGTTTTGGACGGCGAAAAAGTGGCAAAGGTCAGCGGGCATCTGTCTGAAGCGGTATTCAAAAAATATGCCGACCACATTGAGGTTAAACAAATACAAGAAGTCGGTGAAGCGGCGGCAGAAACCTTTGGAAAGATACTGCCATTCAAGAAAGCAGGTTGATTCGGCTTATGGGCTACATTTGCCTGTTGGGATATGCCTGACAGGCAAATAAGTATATTCATTCCTTCACTGTTTAATCGTCTTTATTATCATTTTCATCGTCAGGTATTCTTGATGTAAATAAAGGACTTAAAATTAAATCATCAGACATATAGTATTTCTCCTGACCTTCGTGATCGTTTTCTATCTCTTCATGAGTCCTTCCTAAAAACAGCTGGGATAAAAAGAAATTGGTTTTCTGTTTACAAAAACTTACAATGTCAAAAAAAGATTCCACTATACGGTTATTTTTAGGATATTTAACCTCATTATTTGTGTTTTTCATTTCAGGATAATCATCAATGTCAAGTAAATTGGATATGAACGGAAAATTTCGTTTGTTTAAAATAAACGCTTCTCTCTTATCCTTGCTTAATGTTTGAATTAAAGTGGGGGTAATCAGATTTTCATCATTGTTTTTCTTTCCAGCAAGAAAAACAAGTTCTTCCAAAGTCCCGCTCTCTCTGCTGTGTAAAACTATCCAGTTTTCGCAGTTGCCCTTTATGGTTGACGCTTCGTCGCGATATCTTTCAAATATCTGGTTTAAACTCTGTACGATAATGTTGAATCGAATATTTCGGCTTCTGGACGCTGTAATCATTGCAGGAAAATCACTTATCGCAGGAAGGCTTGAAAATTCATCCAGCATAAAGTTAACGCGTCTGGGCAGTCTTTTTTTTGGTTGTTTTTGCGCTTTAATTATTAATTCTGTGTAACACTGTTTAACAAAAACGCTTATCAGACGATGATAAAGAGTGTTTTCATCCTGAATAATAAGGAAAACCGCGGTCTTGTCTATTCCGATTTTTTCCATATCAATTTCATTATAAGAAAGGGTATTCATCAATTTTTCCTGAGATATAAACGGACGCAGTATCGCGTCAAAAACAGAGATTATACAGCTTCTGGTTGAATCGCAAACATCAGCGGTTCCATTTAACAGGCTTCTTACAGATGTGAATGGTTTCAAATGATCCAGTAAATATTCCTTAATATAAGGAACATCGCTTCTTACAATCTCGTAACCTTGATTTCTTAAAGCTCCAAGACTTTTGAAATTGATTTCGTTTTCTTCCGCGCATTCAAATAGTATTAAAATAAGCCCGGCTAAAAGGTCGCCTGCGCTGTTGTGCCAGTAAGGGTCGCCTGAGTGGCTACTTTTTGCGATACTGCTTGATAAATCATTAATTAGCTCGACCGCTTTATCCCGCTGGTTATGATGATACAGGTAATACGGAAGCTGTAAAGGATTCCAGCAGTTGCTGTTTTCAAATTCACGCAGATTAAGTACGAAGGTATTATAATTTCTTTCTTTGAGTTCCGAATACATTTTTTCATATAATTCGGCTTTAGGATCGACTGTTATAAAAGACTCGCCGGCTTTTATATAAGTTAATAAAGAAGGCATGGCGATAAGTCTTGTTTTCATTGATGCCGTACTGCCGTTTATCAATGTGTGAACGTCTGTATGTTCCACATACACGGCTTCTGAATCGGTATACACCGGAACACCGCCGAATTCTGGGTTATCGCTGTTTAATGGAATCCTGTACAATGATTTTTTCATATCATCACCTGATGCGAAACGCGATGCAAAATTCCTATCATTTGCATAAAACATAATATTCTCCTTACTTCGGGTTTCTTTTTTTACCGTACTCGTTATGAACTTTGAGACTGTCTTCTTTAAAGGATTCGCACGTCCTCGTCTTTTAAATCCAATAATTCAATTAACTTCGCGTTCGCTCTCTTTACCCAGCCGTCATTGCTTTTTAACTCCTGCGCTAATTCCTGCACTGTTTCGTTGATAATTTCCTGCGAGAAATCGCCGAAGTCTTTCTTAATAATGTTCAGCCGTTTCCATAAATAAATAAACTCATCTAAGCCTTGATCTTCATTAACAAGCAGTTTTAAACGGACTTTAAGATCGGTCTTTAAATACCATTTCCTCGCCTGCGAACTTCCTTGAATTAAACCTTCCAAGCATTTTACGATTTCTTTCTTGTTTTCCATAATTTTCTCCTTATAAATTATTTTTTAACATCTAATTAATTAGGATGCTTTAATGAATAAATTGCGACCTGCGTTCCCTCCGGGAATCATGTTTAAACCATAAGGAAATAACAGGTGTAACGAACGTTCATTGACTTCCTTTTCTTCAATATTCAGCGCTTCATCTTCCGTTAATCCAGCTTTTTCAATTACCAACTTCTTTTCGCATAACTTCCCGAAATCTCCGTTTAATGCTTTGCATATAAGGCGACCGGGCTTTTTGATCATATTCTGGCAATTGGAAGAATTGCGGCTTTGCCATGATTTTTTCGTGATGCCGATGTACAGGTACGGGTTAATATCCTCCGCAACTTTGACATCATTGTTTATCGGATTAATTTTTGCGTTTTTATCAATAAGCAATGTGTATGAATAAACATAATTTGATTCGCTCTTCAAAATTTCTTCTTTTTTATTTCCAAGCAGGTATTCAAGCGGAATATGAAACGAATTGATCACGTTTCCATGATTAAAGGCAAGGCTTAATAAATTCCCGTTTGGGAATTCTGACGGCTTTTTAATATAGACAAGGCTTATATCAAAATCCATTGAAAATTGCAATTTTTCAATATTAAAATCAGGCTGGTTATACTTGATATGGATATTGAAGTTTTTCTGGGTTTCCCCTGTAGCGTCTAGGACTTTTTGAATATGCACGTAGATATCTTTATTCAGAGGGAAAAGTAGTCTCTCAAAGATTGTTGGTTCAAATGTCATAAATACCTCTCTATAAATACTGTTTATTGTAATAATAATACAACAGGTTGTATTATTTGTCAAGTAAAAATTACATTTTTTTGTATTTTTTATATATTCTCATGTTATTTTCCTATATAATGAGGTTATTGGAGAAATATAGTATGGGATGGAGCTATAAACCCTTATGGATTTTACTAGTAAAAAAGGACATGAAAAAGAAAGATTTAATGGAGGCGACTAAATTAAGCCCTACAATTATTGCTAGAATGACGAAAAATAAGCCAATTGACGGAAAAACCCTCGATAGGATATGTACTGCTCTTCAATGCCAGCCGGGAGATGTTATTGAGCATGTGCCGGATTAATAGATTTATTTAATTCGATTTGTTTTATTACGCTTATTTTTATTATCAGATATTTTTTTAATTTTTTTTGGCTGCGGAGACTGCTTTAATATATCTTTAAATTCTATATCTATCTGAGAATTCATTTTATCTAAAACAAGTTTAGTTTTTTGCCAAAAAGTTAATAACACTGAAATCTGGTCAGGTTCCAATTCATTATAATTTATTAGATTAGGCATAAATAATTGAAAAATCTCTATATCGAGGGCTTTTGCAAGCCTAGTAATAGACTTATCACTAATCCACATGCGGCAACCTTCTATAGTATTAATGGTTTGGACTGATAAATCGGTCATTTCCGCCAGATTTTCCTGAGTTAAACCTAAATTTTCGCGTCGTTTTTTTATGTTTTGAGCAAAAATCACTCGAATTTCTTCTGGTTTTTCTTTCATATCATTAATTGTAAGGTTATTTATTATGGAATTATTGACAAGTTGGTAATAATAAGATAATGTTAATAATACCATTTATAGTATTTAAGGAGAAAATTATGAAGTTGAAAAAAAATAATTTATGGCTTATAAGTTTGGCGGTTATAGCTGTTTCTGCAATTATTTTTAGCACATGTGATCCTGAAAAAGAAAATGAAAGTATAACAGAAGATTTTGACATTACCGGGACTTATACCTACAGCCAAAATCTGCCGCAAAGCGGTGGAACCCTTGTTTACACATGGGTTTTTAATGAAAATAAAACTTATAAAATTACACGTTCTATCGGCTCTACGGAAAATACCGGCACATGGTCTGTTTCCGGCAGCGAAATAACATTAACAGACACATCACCGCAGTACGCAGATTATACGGTTATAGATACTTTTACAATAAGCGAAAGCGGGAATCAGATTACTCTTACATTAAAACAAGGTCAGGCTTCTAATATTTTTGTTTCATATCTGGGTGTAGCAGAGACTTCGCTTACTTTGATACGAGGTGAACAAAAGAAAGGAACGCCATTTCTTGCGCGACAGGTAGCTGTGGGAGGTTCCCATACAATGGCAATCAAAACGGATGGCTCGCTCTGGGCTTGGGGTTGTAATACGAATGGGCAACTTGGTGATGGTACAGGTAAATCAGGGGTTTATGATGTAAGTTATGAGAGAAGTGATGATAAAAATACTCCAACCAGAATAGGAGCAGATACATGGTCATTTGTTTCGACAGGAGATAGAAATACTTTTGCTATTAAAACAGACGGCTCGCTCTGGGCTTGGGGAAATAATTCTAATGGTCAACTTGGCAATGGAAAATATTGGACAGGTTATCTGCCAGATGATGGTAGTAGTGGTAGGTTTTCAGCAGGTGAACTAACTCCTATCCAAATAGGGACAGATACATGGTCATCTGTATCTTCTTGTTCTCAACATACCGTGGCAATCAAAAAAGACGGTTCCCTCTGGGCTTGGGGTGATAATGGTTCTGGACAACTTGGAAATGGAAAATCTAAGCAAGATTATAATATTTATAATGCGTATGAACTAACTCCCATCCGAATAGGGACAGATATAAACTGGGCTTCTGTTTTTGCGGGAAGCTATCACACATTAGCGATTAAAGAAGACGGTTCGCTCTGGGCTTGGGGAGATAATTCTTTTGGTCAGCTGGGTGATGGGACGATTACAACATATGACAGCAGCGCTAATAAAATAAATGATAATGATAAAAATACTCCAACCAGAATAGGAGCAGATACATGGTCATCTGTTTCGACAGGAGGTAGTAGTACTAGTACTTTTGCTATCAAAACAGACGGTTCGCTCTGGGCTTGGGGGCAAAGTGCAGTAGAAAATAATGTAAGGACATCCACTCCCACTCAAATAGGAACAGATATGAACTGGTCTTCGGTAAGAGGGCGTGTTGCCATCAAGACAGACGGTTCCTTCTGGAATTTAGAATACCATCCTCCTTTAAGATTAGGAACAGATACAAACTGGTCATCTGTTTCGATAGGAGGGAATCATATGGTTGTCATCAAGACAGACGGTTCCCTCTGGGCTCAGGGAGATAATGATTATGGTCAGCTGGGTGATGGTACTAATACTAGCAGAGATATCCTAACTCAAATTTTTATAAATGAATAGGTGGTTTTACAGGCTTTGTTAAAGCCTTTTAAAATTCTACAGCGCCCGGCAGTTTGTCGAACGCTGTGGGGATTAATTTATTAAGGAGTGATAATAATGAAGGTAGAAACAAAAATATTTGACGAGTCTGGTAACACTATAATAAATAACTCGTCAAAAGAAGGTAATCCTGCGTTTTTTTATTTCGATTTTCCCGTTTTGCCTGTTTATGGAGAAAGGGTATTAATTCGTGATGGAGAAGCTGCTGGTCAATATTGGGTTGAGAAACCAATTGTACATGAAGTTTTGGGTGAAGAAGGACATCCTATTCTTATTTTAAAGCAGAAAGCATTTGAAAATGAAATAAGGGTTGCAATAGATTATTAATCTCACGTTAATTGTCAGTTACTAAGTACACCGAGAATATCAAAGAATGTAATTACCTCGCTCCTGCGGTTTCTCAATGCTCTTGCGATTATCGTATATTTCTAATCCCATTTTTCGGTAAACTTGTCTAACGCGACCTTGACGGCATCTTCAGACTGTGCAAGATAAATTATACTTGGGTATAATTTTTATGTTCTGGTTCTTCTGTTATTTCGGGATTCAAGGTTTATCGGAGCCTTTTAAATTACAACATGTTGTAATTTCTCATCCCTATTTTTACTGCCTTTTTCTGGATTCAAGGTTTATCGGAGCCTTTTTAAATTACAACATGTTGTAATTTCTCATCCCTATTTTCCCACAGGCAACCTAATTGAAACCTTGTTTCCCTCTTTTTTTAAACATATTTAAATATTTTTAGGGTTTTCCTTATTTTTTATATATTAAAATTTCCCATAGGCAACTTAATCGAATTGTCATACCCCCTCTTAATTTAAATATCTTCACCATTTTTCAATATCATCCAATTTTTTAATAATTTTATAACGATTCTAATATGTTATTTAAGTACCAAATACGCCTACGGCTTTATGGCACTTAAAAAAATAATAATAAGATATAAGATAAAGATATTATATGTAATGGCAAGATTAAAGGTGTATACATCGTTTGTTAAATCCTTTCAGGATATAGAAATGTTTTGCATATTTTGTTTTTTTTGTATACATTTTAT